>Ga0307932_1000326_pt1 | contig 19482 bp, 16 predicted proteins | sample OrgLakmetageno48_FD_201843 | JGI IMG/M metagenome (GOLD analysis project Ga0307932, IMG submission 201843) | Saline water microbial communities from Organic Lake, Antarctica - #48 | ecosystem: Environmental > Aquatic > Non-marine Saline and Alkaline > Saline | place: Antarctica: Organic Lake...
TTAATAATAGAATTAAATGGCTTCGTATATTTCGACATTGTTTATTTTATATTAAATTTAATTTTATAATTTAAATTATAAATTAAATCATCACATTGGCATATTATCCATCATTGCGTTTAACATTTTTTCATCCATCTCATCACCTTTTCTATCATTTGATTTAGATACTTTATATTTTGGTCGTGGTTTTTTTGAAAGATCATAATCGTCGCCATCATCGGATTCAATATTGTCATTCATCATTTTGCTTTTCTTGCGGATTTGTTTTCTATTATTAACAAATTCATTATTACCCATACTTGGCATGTGATGAGCAGGTCTTGATTTATTATATTTTGACATCATTGATTCTATATGTTGTGACGAAAGCGCGTCGTCGTCAGAATCTCCAGTCTCATCTTTGGATGGAACTCTTCGCCCCTTTTCATCAGTATCATACATCAACTTGCTCCAGTATTGTGCCATACCTAAATCATTTCCAAATTCCTCTTTATATGGATTTTGATACTGTTTCATTGAAACTGCTGTATTAATATGTTTTTCAAAATAATCCATGATTTTTTTATATCCTTTTAAATGATCACCATTTCTTGTAAAAAGCACAGGTAATGAATTAATACCCTTACTTTGCAACTTTTTTAAATTACTACCTGCACTAATTTTTTTGATCACAAGTACTACACCTAACCTATTAATTTCTGTAATATTTTGATTTATATATCTTAATATTTTTGTACAATATTGTCCTTCATTAACTAATAAAGTAAATGTGTGTCTCTGCATTGTATTTATATTAAATGTTTTAGATTTTTTCTAATTTAAAATAAAAAAAATAATTATTTATTCACATAGTTGACATTAGAAATATTTTTTTATATCTGTAAAAATCTTGACAATATGCTTGATTGTGATTTCATAAATAGTCGATATATCTTCATCGCATCGAATTCTAACAGTCAACTCCCGAGTAAATGTTTCTGTTGAATATGTAACACTTATAATATCGGGGAATAAAGTCGTTATGGTTTTCATCAATAGATTCCCAATTGTATCAGATTCGCCCTTGATATGCAATATATATTCATCATTTGCATTTTCAATTAATTTGAGATAGTCATTAATTAATTGAACGCGCTCAATCAAATTATCGCATGCATTTTTGATAATGGTTTTACATGGTGAAGTTCCATTTGTATTAAATGCTATTTTCCATACTTGTGGATTTGATAGACTGGATTTGATTCCCTCCTTTTTATATGCATTATATGGGACCTGATCTACGGCCACACTTACTGCATTTACTGCCACAGTATATGGTGCAAAATTATAACCATAATCTTCATTGATTCTTATCTTATTTATTTTAACCTTTTTTCCTGGCTGCAAATGCAATAAATCGATATTTGTATTAAATGGCATTATTTTTAATGTCTCTCCGCTTACTTGAACTAATTCGCTCGTTTTCACTTTTGCCACCTCGTGCGATTTATTATGATAATATAATTTAAACATCGCATTTTTCGGAACATCCTGCCGAAGAGGAATCATTGTAATCCTGCTTTCTATCATGTCCGAGATAATAAATTTATCTTCATGTACTTTTTCACTATCTTCAAAATCATTAATATTTTTTAAATCTACTTTCATGGCCTTGACCAATAGCTCGGAAGTAATTGTTCGTCTTATTGCATTGCTTATGGCATTGCTTACGTTATTAATTTGGAACTCCATATGCTCCGAAATCAACTCCTTTGGAGCCAAATGTTCAAATCTTTTTGGAACATTTGGCTTGTATTTGCTGATCTCTATTTTTGAAACACTCACACTCATTATGTCTTTAATAACCTTATTTATATTCAATTTTATTTTTATATTATTAATCACTATCAAAATCAAACATTAAATCGTAGAAAATATCTGCACTTCCATATGATATATTTTTATCATCTTCATACTCGCTCATTAAACTCATATAATATAGGTATAATTCCCCAACGGTTAAATTATTATCATTAATCCAATCTATGAAAGCTACAACCTTATCCTCAAAATCTCGACTTACTGGATGATAGATAAGGGTCATTTTTGCAGCACTTGCGGCAATCAATTGTTGTATAAATTTAACTTGTACATTACCACCAGATCTACTCGATGCCCAGTTGCCAGTTGCGATTTTTTGACTTGTTTTGAATTGCAGCGATGAAAACCCACAATAAGCTTTATTCAAATCCCTATTAAAATTTGTAATACATTGGGCATATCCAGCCTGGCTATTGCTTGCGTCCATTAAAACACTAACATGCTGTAAAATAAATTCATTTTCATTCGAACCATATTCTTCCGGCGAATCGCAACTAAAACTATATTTAACATTGCTTCCATACCCCGAATACTCTGACATTTTTTCCGCTCCAATTACTGTCAAAGTTTCATTGTTATTTAACTCTCCGCAAAATAACATGGAGATCATAAGTTCTGGTCTAATAGCAAATGAAAGATTTTCCTGATTATTTGCCACAAACAATTCATTGCCGATTATACTACTAGAATAAACAGTATGCATAATCGCGGGGGAATTGTCATTATTGATATGTTCACCAATAAATACATCGACAATTGGTTTTTTATTTTTGGTCCAATCCATACCTTTGAACACATTTTTTTTCAAGATTAGGATCCCTTTCATAAATTTTTCCTCATCGTCTTTATAATAAGTATGCACCCTCTCGAAATAATTCATAATGCATTGTAAATAAAATAATTTCTCGCATTTGAATATATTAATAAATGTGAGATCCGGGTAATTTTCTATTTTATACGTCCCTTTTGTAATATAATCGGAATTAAATAGTCCAAACCAAACACATGACATAATAGTCGCAATTTGCAGGCGCGTTATTGTCATATTTCCCTCAGAATTTGGGACAAAGATCGATGGATCAAATTTTTTGAATGTCTTCGGCGCCTTTTTAATTAAATCTTGCATAAATGGAATGATTTCTTCCATAAAGTATTCTTTTTTAAATGAGGATTCCTCAGCAAAATATTTTGTCATCATATTTGATACATCATTTGGTCGTATATCCTGCATATATAAACTATAAATTATGCTATCTAATTCAGATATGTTGGAAAGCTTAGCAGTTACTTTTCCAACTAATGATTTCCAATGCCTCCCATTCCAGGGAAATATAACGGATTGATTAGTAATTTTATACATTATTATATTAAACTATATACGAATGTTAAAATAATAATTATGATGTGAATAATATAAAAAAATTAACATTTAATATAAATTTTAAAATTTATATCTTTTTGCCTCGCCGAATTTCCATCGTGTTTTCATCCCATCGTATATAACCTTCCTTAATTTAATCAATTCCTCCTTCCATAATACGGATCCTGGAAAGTGTCCGCGGGTAGCTAATTCAATTAGTTCTTCCTTATCATTTTTGATTTTGATTAATTTTTCTTCAAATGATCTCAAACCTCTTGATGATTTGAGGCGATCGGTAAGATCCAGCAAATAATCATAACTTGCTTTTTCTCCAACATACAGCTCTTCTATTTTGTCAACTGGCGTAAATTTTGGTTGCAGTAATGATTTATCTGTTTCGTCGAAATTATTTTCCTCCAATATCTGATTAATTTCATCAATTTCCTTTGTGGATAAATTGAATTTATTGCAAATATTTATATATCTAATTATATTCTCATGTGCTTTAATGTTGCAGTTTATAATTGCAATCTGCCTTTCAATTCTTTTTTTGTAATATTCCTTCCTTACATTAAACCAATGCATTATACATTCTGAATAATCGTCGAAAGATATGATTGCATTGTCAACCCCCATCAAATTAATATGCGAATCCATTCTATTTCGCAACTGGAAATACTCCTGTATGCCATCAGTATAGCAACAGTCGTTGTACGTGTCCAATATATCCAGCGCCCCTGGCTTCAATTTGATTTTAATTGAAACAACTACATCGTCGCTCGCATCCTTAATTGACGCAATAATTCTTGGATCATCCAATTGCTTTTTAATTAGCATTGTTATATAAGGACGCGTCCAAACACGCAGTGGCAATTCAGTAATATGAATAATTTGCCCGTCAAGTTCATATTTGCCCATCGAGTAAATCCCGTCGCGAATATGTTCAAAGGTGCCTTTCCACTCATACATCGAATTTTTATAAGTATTTGGTTCAATATAGGGTATTTTCATTTTACCATTTGTGGCAATCAATACTTCTATAATGTCAATTACTTTATTTACGTCTCGACCCCACATCTTCAGTTTCCATCCATGCGCCGGAACCTCAGTCGATTCCATTATTACCATTGGAATAATTGGAACAAAATACTTGGGCTCGCTTCTTTGACCTTCATCAAAATTAAACTCAAGCATGTAATAATCAATTGAGGGGAATATCAAATCCACTAATTGTTTATTTAATTTTGTGTTAATATACCTCGGATGTGCCGCATCGCTACCCCCGCACATTCTTGTCCCAAAGCTCGAAAGCGGTACCAAAAAGGGCAATTGCTTGCCACCGGTCGCCACGAATGCTTTGTTTGTAATTGATGTAGACAATGAAGCCTCACCATGGTGATAGTTCTCGGATTTTGAAACATAACCCGCGAGCTGCGATACTTTCATTTTTGAATTATTATTCTTGAAAGCTTTGATGCATCCATCAAGGATCTTTCTGCTGGATTGATTTTGACCATCAATAATGTGGTCAAGTTTTCTTTCCAGGTTGTCCTTTTGATATAAATTTGTTTCATATCGCAAGTGGTCCGTGCAAGATATTAATTTAGATAATTCCTGCTTCAGTGTTTCTTCTGTTGTTGGCTCCCTTGTTACTTGGGCCAGTTCCTTTTTCCTTAAGGATGGGTCCGTACCAAAGTAAATATTAAACATTTCCTTTGATTTTTCGTCCATGAAGTAGCTATACAAATGCTCATGAAAACTCTTAAACATTTCTATAACTTCATCTCGATCATGTGTTCCCAATCCCTTGTAATAATGAATATTGTAGTTATCAGTTGCATTAATTTTGGCCCAATTATTATATTCCAGGTCGGAATAATGTGAAATAATTTGTTCCCCATGCTTTGGATAAGCCCGTATAATTGGAGTGCAAAACCATTTCACATATCCATTTGTCAATAAATTCGGCCAAAACAGTTCAAATGTACTGAGCAACAATCCCAAGATGTTGCCCTTGCCATCCAAATCTTGATCTACGCACATGATTAAACTTCCGTAAGAAAGCTTGCTCATTTCGCGCGAATATGTCTCGGATTTTGGGTCATATCTAAAATTCATATTTAGCCCGGTGATATCAGATAACACATTCATAAATATATTTTTGGATAATTTAGTGGATTGCTTAATAAAATTACCTGTTTTTGTTTCTATAACCGTGCATTCCTTTCTTGCATTTATAATCACACCACCGAGCGATAATGTCCCGTAGTAATCAGATCCAAGTGAATTAGTAATTCCGATCTTGATTTGGCTCATTGCGGATAAACCTTCCACGGCTAATAACACGCATTTTGCCGAATGATTTTTACTTCCTGCTTTATTTGCTTTGATGTAAATCTTATCAAGCTCAAGTACGCCTATTTTCTTTTTTTCCAAGTTCTTATTTGATTCTTTTAAAATACTATCCATAATCTGGTTCTTCAACTTCTCTGTTAAATCAGTTATGAATTTCTTGTCAAATACATACTCGCTTAATTTTCTTATGTCAATGTCCAATATATCCTTTCTTTGACCAGTCCACGATGGATTGGGTATTTTTGCATTAATAAGCAAAAATATATTGCTTGTAACATGCGATGAAGAGAATTTAAGATTTTTATCATTAAATATCTTTATAATCTTTTCTTTGACTCCATCTACTAACAAATTAAATAAGTGCTTTGAATGCTTTCCATCCTTCACAACAACTCCATTTATATTTGACAATTGATTTGTCTCATATTTGGATGAATTTGTTATCACTGCACAAACTTCCCACGTATATTTATATGGTCCCTTTATAATTTTGGGCGTCAGTCTGCATAATATTTTATCCGCATTTGGGAATAACATCTCGGCCACGTCCTTAATGCCGGCGATCTTTAATAATTCCCCGTTAAAACATACTTTAACTTTTTTACTGGTGTAACTTGCATATGCCGCGGCCATGACTGCACGCATCCTTATTACGTCTACTAATGAATTGTTTTTAATTTCTTCAACATAATTATCAGAATATTTGAATCTTTCATAGTCTGGCACAAAGTTTAATAAGGTATGGGACTCGCTTCTATTCTTTGGCATTTTCTTTAAATCTACTATAAGCGGCTTATTGGCTTTCTTCATATTATTTTCCCATTTTTGAATAAAACAAAGTTTCTTTTCCACATCAGTGGTTTCTACAATAAATTCCTTTGAAAAACAATTAGATAGCTTGGCGCCGAGTCCATTTGTTCCACCAATAATTGAATCTTCTTTTCTTTCTACATTTTCGCCTTGAAATAACATTCCAAATATAAATGTTGGAACATATGTCTTTGTGCCTAAATGCTCACTTGCAACTTTATGCACATCGATCTCAATGCCCTTGCCATTATTATAGATTTTTACTCTTCCATCATTGAAATCGATCTTAATTAAAGTAACTTCATTTCCACCCATACAGCGTACCATATGGTCGAGAGCATTCACAATTGGCTCATCTATAATCTTCCACCAAGCGGGTGAGTACTTTAATTGCATATATTTGCCCTTATAATTTGGCCCATCCTTTTCAATGATAAAGTCCTTTATATAAAGCTGATTTGAGCTACCCGCAGCCCAATCCTTTTCAATGACACTTTCTTCAGCCGTAGTGAAGACATACTTTTCCTCTATGGTCGTCATTTTTTACTAGCATTATTATCTTTATTATAAATTCAATTTCTTATTTAGCCTGCTTGGAAGTAATAGAATCGATCAGCTTATCAGTCTCAGCAGTATCTGTTTCAGAGTCATCAGATGCTTTTTTCTTTTTTTTACTTTTCTTCTTTCCAATAAGTATTTCCATCGCGTCTTCGGATTTATACAGAACCCATAAAATAATTAAAATTAATATAACAATAATAATCATTAATGTTCTTGGGTTTGATTCAAGATAAGAAAAATATTTACTTTCTGTTACGGTATCCATAATGTTTATATTAATACTGACAAATAATTTTAATTAAAAAAAAGTATATATTAAATATTAATTATTATTTCAGCGTTTTCCTGCGAGAATTTTGGAAAAATCATTATCATTATGTGGACGATTTCTAAATCCTTCCTTACTATTTGCAACTCCAAGTTGCCATGCCCATGCATCATTATCACTCATTTTCCGCCCATCGCAGTTGAAATCATCAGAATTTAGAACATAGTGTGCTAAACTATCCATTGGGACGGAATAAACTTTCTTATCTTTCCTCATTTCCTTAAAGAACGACTGTTTCTTCTCCCCCTCCTTATTACCCTGTTTTACTTCTGTTCTAAGTTGATCACCAGATTTTTTCTTATTAATTACATATACAATTACTAGTATCAATACAAGTACTACGGAAAAAATAATAAGCATAATTATATTTATTAATACATATTTTTTTTTCTATTATTTTAATTATTATACATAATTTTATTTATATTAATTTATCGACCCGCAAGGATCTTTGTAAGATCGGAATCCGATCGTGGGCGAGACGTCATTGATTCGGGCTCGTTTGCAACCTTATTTTGCCACGCCCACGCCTCATTACCTTGCATCTTGCGGCCGGCGCAGTTAAATGCTGGGGAGTTGAGAATGTTTTGGTTCGCTTGTTGATTGAGAGACAGATCACCGGTTGTTGCTGTTCGTCCATAATTGAAGAGAGCGTTTTTGCGCTGTTTACTTCCTTGTCCGGCCGTCATCCGTTCCGAACCCCCGTAATCACTTCGTCGCTGCACGCGCATTAACGAAGTAGGATTAAATTTCTCCGCTACGGCCTTTGCCTTATCATCAGTCTTTTTCTTTCCAAATGGAAGTAAACCAAGAGAATAAATTACATAAAGAATGAGAACAATCAACGCAATAAATGCTGCAAAGTAATATTCTCGTACAGTTTTGCGTGCGAAACTATCAAGAGTCTCTTGAATGCCACCTCCATTTACGGTTACCATGGAATCACTTAAGCTATATGTTCTATTCATAATCAATATTTATAGGTCGAGAAGTAAATAGTATATGTTATATATATATTCATATAAAAAGAAAATCAAAAAATAAAAAAATAAATATTAATATTATAAATTAAATTAAAAAATTGAATTTTAATAAAAAGTTATAATAATACAATAATAAAGCATGGAAAACTATAAGCCAAATGAAGTATACAAGAATTTATTACTTATGCTAAAGTATAGGAATATTAAATTAACCTCTAAAGTTTTGGATAATGTAACTATTGCAACTAAACTAAATCACAATGAATATATTATTATTGAAGGAGAAAGGGATTCAAGTGATGTTAGAGGGGGTGCCAAGGTTAAGATCGTACTTATTGCCCCCGGTTCATCTTATGCAAATAAATCTGCAGATTTTAGAAAATTATTGAATAATTTCGACAGTAGTGAAAAACTAGAATTAATTTTTATAAGTGAACTTCCATTCACAACTTATATTGTGAAGCAAATTATTATTGAAGAAAAAAAATCTCCAAATTTATTTATTGAACATTATGGTTACAAAATATTTTTAATCGAGACTCCAAAGCATGTAAGTGTTCCAAAACACACTATTGCAACTGAGCAAGAAATAAAAGATTTTTGCGATTATAATTATACATCTAAGGATAAGTTCCCAAAAATTAGGATTAATGACCCCCAAGCAATCTGGCTGGGGTTGCGCCTTGAGATGTGTGTTAAAGTAGAACGATTATCTGAGACAACAACAATTAGCCATATCTATAGATATTGTGTACCTGCCTCCTAATTTAATTCATCTGAAAACCCACCATATTCGGATGGCGAAACTTCGTCAAGCAATTCGCTTATAATATTCATTTTTTTACTTACATCAATTTCATTATCTGCCCTAACAACAATATCATTGAAGTTTTTAATGCTTTCAATCCATGGCTTGACATAATCTTTTTCTTTTTCTATTTCAATATAATTAATATAAAATAGTTTCCACGGCAGGATTCCATAAATTATATCATTATTTTTGCTGCATAGATTACTAAACTCGTCCATAAAGTCACCATAGTCCGTATTTTTATTTTTAATCAGCAGAGGATTTGTACTTTTGCTGAAGTTTGTAATTTTACTATAATTGACCGTTAGAATTTTCTTGTCATATGCACCCATAATTAACTTAAATAACTCCAGCGGGCAATCGCCAAGATCATTTATTGCAAAATCGTTTTCTTCATTTCCAACACACTCAAAGTGTTTGTTGTATTCTTTTACCAATTCCTTATATAAATTCTCAAGGTGATTGTATTCCTTTTCTTTTTTGAATATTAATTTTTCTAATTTTACATAAGTAATTGTTCCCGCTTCCAATTCCATCAAGTCAATATTAAATTTGACAATATTGCTTTTTTTCCTCTCAAGTAATTCAGCATAACTGCAACTATTAAAAGCAAATCCAATTACACCGCAAGCGAGCGGTAATTTGCCTTTAGATTTCGCAACTAATATTTTGTCATAATTATTATTGTAGTCTAAATCATTGTAAGAGCATCTACGAAAAACACCCTGGGCAAATAATCCATAATGTGTTATTTCAATGATATCAAGCCCCATTTTAACTTGCGGTGTATAATAAACAGGAATTCTGCTGGTGGGGATCCTATTAAATGGGCATTTAAATTCAAATAAAACGATCTTATCGCCGATTATGCCAAGGCCATCGGGCGAGTAACAGGTCCCGGGGCCTCCACGGATATAAATATTTTCGCCAATAATCTCGCATTCCTTATCAAATTCAACATATTGCTTTATCATATCCTCAAATAAATTACCCCACTGGGTTTTAATATTGCCGTCAAATTCTATTAGGGAAACTTTTTGTTTTGCCAGCTCATATTGGCTTGAAAATGGGTTCAGTCCCATAATTGATGCAATGGAAGAGCCACCAATAAGAGACTGCTTGTCCGCAAGCCATGCTTTCGTATGTTGTAAAATTCCATTTTTTTCTATATCTGTAACATAATTTTGCAATATTTGTCTGAGATTAGTCATGATTTAGGAGATTTATATAATAATTATTACTATTCAATTTTATTTTTAAAAGTAAATAATTATTACAAAAGAATAATTACAATAATGGGTTCTAGATCGGATAATGTCAACTGGAGGGAGAAATCCAGCACAATTGTTGCCAAATCGCAGCGCGCAATTAATAAACCATTTTTGGACAAGAGCTCGCTGGGTATAGCTTGTTGTCGTTACAACAAAGATAAACTCGAAATACTTTTAGTATGCAAAAGATTTACTTATTCATATAATATGTTTGTGCACGGAAAATATTCAGGAAATAATATGGAATTAATTAAATTATTTAATGGTATGACCGTAGAAGAAAAACTCGATATCTGCTCGCTAAATTTCACGCAAATATGGTATAGGGTCTGGTTGAATTTTAAGATTTCTATAAGCACATACACGTTTTCGAAAAGCAAGTTCGAAAAGAATTTTCTTATGGATGGTGGGGTAAAATTACGAAGCTTAATTAACAAGAGTTCAAACGCGCAAAAGATCTGGGAGATTCCAAAGGGGCATAAAAAAAATAAAACTGAGATCGATATCCATTGTGCAATACGAGAATTTTATGAAGAAACTGGAATATCAAAGAAAAACTACAAATTATTCCTGAACTCGCGTATGCAATTTTCATATATTGATGATGGGATCAAATATAATAATACGTACTTTATTGCATTTACCCAAAAAAAAATTATACCAAAAATAGACTTTTCATTACAGGAGCAGGTTGATGAAATATCAGACATACGCTGGATGAATATTGAAGACGTGCGCTATGTGGATCAACAAAAACATTTGGTAAATAATGTTAGAACTATTTTTAATTATATTAAGAAATATAATTAAGATTGATTCTTATTTTTAAGAATTAACAAACACAAGAGATCGTGAAACACCTGATCATGAAACCTCGTTACTTCCTCCGGCTGTAGAAAGCTTATATCTACGTCAATATTATTCTTTGAACCAAACCTGCGACTGCGAATTCTGTTTGTATAGTTCGAATTTGGCGGTGTATACAACCAAGAACTCGCAATGAAGTTTCTATTATCCTTACTTCCCGCAAACTTCATCGGGTCGTGATAGTAATCGCAGCTAGCTTGTTTGATACACGACTTGGCAAATTTACACTCCTTTATTTTTTCAGGATTCTTTTCCTCAGTATAAATATTACCTATATTCCCATGAAGCAGTTTAGAATTTATAATGATTGCAAAGTGGTCGGCCGTTGTTACATAATACAATTCACCCGGGCGCGTGACTTCCTTAAATGAATTAACAACAAATGCATCGAGAAAAGTGGATTCTGTAACTTTAATTTTTTCTTTTTGTTTATCTATTTCTATTTTATACTTAGCCATATTTGGATCACTTTTTCTTTTTTTTGCCACAACGAGCCAATTATTATTTTTGTTTTCTTTTTGTATTTTTAATAGTGAATTCATAGCCATGTAATCTTGGTTCTGTACATGTATTGCTTCCTGCAGAAAATCACTTATTTTCTTAATATAGACAGGAAAATCATTGACCAATTCGCTCAGATCGCTTATCAGCTTTCCACGGGCTTCATAGTTTTTAACATTTATATTTTCACTATTGCTATTATTTAAATTTCTATTATTATAAATAATTTCATCAATTTGGGATTTAATGGCAGTGTTATAATTCATTCTTTTAAAATTAAAAATTAAAATTGTTAATATATATAAATATATTTATTGATATTAATATATTTTCGTAACTTAAATAGAAAATTATTCATTTGATTTATAATGAGTTATACACCACCAGAATCTGAAAACTTCTTAGAAGATTTGCTTAAAAGAAAGGAATTCTTTTCCTTGAAAATAGATCCGGAATATAATTTTAGAGACCCGCCCGATGCAATTGACGATTCGGGATACTTGAAGGTTCACTCGCATCAATTATTTATCAGAAACTTTCTTAGCCCAAATACGCCAAATAGGCGCCTACATGCATTACATGGCTGCCACGGCATTGATACAAAAATACTTATGTTTAATGGAGAAATTAAGTATGTGCAGGATATTGTTCCCGGGGACACACTCATGGGCGATGATAGCAAGCCGCGCAATGTACAAAGCCTCATTACTGGAAATGATAAGATGTATAATGTAAAGCTCGAAAACGGGTTCGTATTCAAATGCAACTTACACCACATAATTACAGTTGTGTTTAACAAGGATATTGCTGATAAAAACAATCTTCCACCAATACTCGACATTTCTATATCCAAGTTTTTTTGTTTACCGCAGCATATACAAAAAGAAGCAAGAATGTATAAGGTCCCTGTTGAATTCCCAGATGAGAAAGTGGAGTGCCATCCCTATGAACACGCGCGGTATTTGGCGGCGACCCAAAAAAACATTCCAAAAAACTACATTGTAAATTCCAAGGAAAAAAGATTGGAATTACTTGCGGGATTTATTGAGGATATTGGAAAAGTTAAATATAATCACATTGTACTGCATCCATACAACAATAAAATTTATACTGATCTTATATTTCTTTGCGAAACTCTCGGGTTTTACGTGCAAAGTAATAAAAAATTAATTAAAATATATGGTAAAGGACTGAGGATGATTCCTTGTAAGGTAAAATGCAATGGATCTTATCATAATTTAAAATATAAATTCAAATTAATCCCACTTGATCATGATAAATATTATGGGTTTGAAATTGACGGGAATCATAGATATCTATTGGCCAATTTCCTTGTCACACATAATACAGGTACAGGGAAATCTCTCGTCGCCCTTGTTACCGCAAATCTATATAATGAATTATATAGCAAAAACTATTCAATTCTTGCTGCAAAAATGCAAGCAGGTAGAAAGAATTATGGCGAATTGGACAAGATGACACCAAGTATTTTCGTACTTGGATTTGGCGGCACAAAGACAGCGTTTATACGCGACTTGTTGAAATATTCCGAGTTTGGTTTCATTTCCAATACGGAAAGACATGAATTAATAAAAAGGCAAAGAATGGCTGCAACAGGCCTACCTGATGATATTAGATATCTAAAGGAATTTTATGCTTTTCTTAAAAAAAGGATTGTAAATAAATCAAAAAATGGTTTTTTCAAATTCTATGGTTATGATGAATTTGTCAACAGGTTATTTATTTCAGATACGATCAAATTCATTGATCTGGAAACAATGGTGATGCAACGATCAAAGACAGGAGAAGTGATCACATTAGAAGATATAATTTATGAGAATATAGAAAATGGAATTATAAGAATTAATGATCAACTGCTCGAATCATTTGAAAATTCTATTTTAATCTGCGATGAAATCCATAATACTTACAATATGAATATGAAAAATAATAGAGGTGTTGCTATACAGTTTTTACTTGATTCTGTCAAAAATCTGCGCTTTTTATCTCTATCTGCAACACCGATCAACAATTCACCCACTGAGGTTGTTGAATTAATAAATTATTTGGTTCCAAAAGATAAGAAAATAACAAAAAAAGATTTTTTCATTAGTTCAAAGAAACTTCATCCTGGGAAATTAAATGAAATCGGCGAGCTGACAAAGGGACATATTTCCTTTTTGCAAGATATGAATATAAAATATTTTCCAAAGAAAAAGTTTATTGGTACAAAAATCGTATTGGATCGTGACATAATCAATTTCACGCAGGGAAGTGAATTGCCATATTTGAAATTCATCAAATGCCCAATGAGTTCGCTGCATCAAAAAACATTAAATCACTATTTAAGAGAAAGAAAAGAATATATATTAAGCAAGAATCAGCAGGCGACCGATGTTGTAGAATCAGAATATCATATTATTCCAACTGATGGAAATGCTATATTGGATGGGGTCTTCCCCAATCCGGATACAACAGAATATGGATTATTCAAATCCGGAGAAATTAAAAGCAAAATATTTATGGCGCCACAGGAATGGAAAGACAAGAATAAAATTAATTTAAGTAAAACAAATTCGACAAATGTGATTGTGGGCGACTTTCTTTTGAAAGAAAATATAAAAAAATATTCAACAAAAATGTTCATATTGCTGGAAAACATAAAGGAAATTATATTGTCGAGCGGATCCAACAAAGATGCAGTACAAAAGATTATGATATATCATAATAGAGTGGAAACAAGCGGCGTGATATTGATTCAGGAATTGTTAAAAGCAAATAACATGCTCGATGAATTTAGCGAACCGGTCGATTCTACTATATGCTGCATTTGCGCGAAGCCTCTTATTAACCATATAAATAAGAAAGAAAAGCACGATTTCATACCAGTGAGGTTTGTTATTGCGCATTCAAACATTGATACGACAACAATGACGCACTCGCTCACGAAATACAACGCGCCGATAAATGCAAATGGGCATAATTTCATGATTTTGCTCGGGAGCAGAATTATTAAAGAATCATATGAGGTGAAAGACACGCAAAACTTACTGCTGGTTTCTGTACCTGCCAGCATTCCCGAACTTGAACAAATCATTGGGCGCTGTATTAGGAAAAACTCACATATTAATCTGCCTCCCGAACAAAGGAATGTAAATATAAGGGTATTATTGACCGTAGTTGATAAGGACGCGGAGTATTTGGACTCAATATCTCCGGAATTATATAGGTATGTGGACAAACTTGCGGATTATAAAATCATACAAGAAATAATCAAGAAATTAAATGAGAATGCAATTGATGGTGATATCCACAGAGATATTATTATGTCACAAGATATAATTAAGGACTATTTTCCCACAGGAAGCCCCGAGTCTCCTGGCGCAAATGAACCAGTTGAGATATTGGGCAACTTGTATTATGAACCAAATATAAAAATCCCCAAGTATAAATTGCGCGATCTGAATTTGACAACATTCAACGCCTACAAGTTTTACGAAGAGGAAATCAGAACCATTACATATATAATAAAAAGATTATTCATTTTGCAGCGTATTTTTATTTATGAGGATTTGTGGAATCGGGTGAGGGAGCCGCCAATTGGGCTGGAGATCAATCCAAAGTTGTTTTTGGAAGAAAATTTTGTCATTGCTCTTCATAATCTTGTCCAAGTTCCAATACCAATACTTCAAACAAAGAAAACAAAGGAGATGATTTTGATGGATCAGTTGTTTAATGCATCGGACCAATATATTTATATTGATGGAGGGCGGTTCAAAATAGAGCAAGTTGATAAATATTATATATTATTTCCTGTAATAAATATACCAACCAATCCTCTTAATGTGGTTTACATAGAGCATTTGGAAAATATCCGAGATAAGGAAAGGGCCATGATCAAACAAATTGTGGAGCCAAATGATCACACGAATGCGGACGTGGAAACATATATGAGGACAAATAATAAAACACCCGGAGTTAATATAAATATTAATGATTTTGTTAAAGAATCAAAGGCCGGAATAAATTATACAATCGCAAAAAATAGCTTTATTACAAATGTGCAAGATGGGAAAATTAATGTGTGTGATTTTCTGTTTGATTTTTCTACACAATTTCAGATGAGTTTTATTGAGGAAGCAATTATGAACAAAATGCAAAAGAAATCAAATGAAATTTATGATAAAGTTCTTAATATAATGGCAGACTTCAATGTAATAATATTTTATGACGAAATCAAGAAATATAAAGATATGACAAAGCAGTTTTCAAATGGGTTTCCTAAAATACCTGAGGACACGCCATTTGGTTATACTATTTCGAAAAGTATAAGATTGTTTGACCCAGGAAATAATAAATGGTTTGAAGTAAGTAAGATATCTATGAATAGGCATATGTCATTTAAGGAAAATGACATTATTGTTGGTTATCTGGAATCCGCGGAAGATCATATGAAATTTAAAATAAGGAAACCCGAGCAGATAATCAAAAAAGAAATGCAAGAACACAAAAATATTAAGATTTCAAAGTCCGATGAGATTGGTCTTCGTAAAATTAATTTATCAGATACGCGCCTGATTGAAAAGGGAATAGTTTGTTCTACAAAAAACAAACACGAGCTATTAAAGATAGCTGCGAATTTGGGAATATCAATATCGAAGATGAATAAATCAGACATTAGAATCAAGAAATTGTGCAACTTAATAAGAGGTGCATTAATGAGGATGGAAATAAAGGAAAGAAAGAAGGATAGCAGGTATAAATTTCTTTATAGTTGGTGGGACGAAATGATCACATTCGAGTACATATAAAACAAATTGAATATATGATTTTATATATATAATATACAAAAATGTTTATAAAGAAGTTTATTGAGATCGGGGTCAATATTAACGACCCAATCAGCTTGGCTGTTTCGGACGATAACCTTTTAAACATCCTTATTGACAGGTTTGAGAATATTTGCATGAGAAGTTGCTATATAATCAAGGTGTTGAGAATTGTAAGGCAAGGCGATTGCATCCCGAATATGGACGGGCAGCCTAATTTCTCCACTATACCAGTCATCTTTGAGGTCGATGCGTACATTCTTGAAGACAATGAAATTATTAATGGCTGTGTTGTCCAGCAGAAAATTAAGAAAAGCGAGTTCCTAAATTGTAAGACGCCGATTGGCAGGATTATTGTTCCTTCTAAAAAAATACTTGAAAGTGTTGTCGAAGGCCAGATAATTTCAGTACGAGTCGGCCGGGCGAAATTTGATAATAATGCAAAGCATGTGGTAGTAAATGCATTCCCATTTATTCAATACACGACAATAATTCTATTCGAAATTGATAAGATTATTGATAGCAAAATATTTACGTTGGTCTTGGAACAAATTAAAGAAGAGGAGGAAAAAATAAATATTATAAAGAAAAAACCACAAAATACATGGGCGCCTTTCGCAAAATTGCTTTACGCGTATGTGAATCCGCAGCCCAAACCAAAACCTGCGATCGAGCTCAATATTTTTGATTTAGCAAAGGGGAACTTTAAAGATTGTAAGTATGTGTCACGCGATCCGCAGCTGGACCTATCATTACCGCTTTGCTATGGATATAAGGAACTTCCCACATTGGAATCTGTTTCGAAACATACGAATTATATTGTGAGCAGGGAAACAAATACGGATAATTCTATTATACAAATATTAAAAGACTATCTTGGATTTATTAGGACAATCCGCGAGATGATTGAAATATATTCTACTGAGGAATTAATGGTATCTCATAAGAATCTGTGGCAAATATTTAAGAAAAATAAAGTATCAATTACTAATTAAAATAGTCATTTATTAAGAATATAAAATATGGATTTTGAAGATGTTAATTATAATGACTTGGATAAAAAAATGTGGAATGCAATGATGGATGAAAATGATGAAAATTCATCAGAGGATAATGTTCCTATGTATGAAAAGAAAAAATATCTTAAAAAACATATTGATATTTTATCAATTGAAGACAGGAAATCTATCGGCAATATTCTCATTGTTGAAAATTTAAAGAAAAAATTAATATGGTGTTCTGAGGGCACTGCCATTAATCTAGATTCACTTGAGGATAAAATCATTAATTCAATGTACTTTTTAATGGAGTATAAAATTAATAAAATGAATAGATAAAATAAATCATTCGATTTTTTTTGTTAATTATAATATAAATTAATAAGATTTAATAAAAATAATGAATGAGCAAGAAATAAAAGAACTGGAGAAATTTGGGGCATATAGTGGGGGTGAATTCGTCTTAGATGATGATTTAGATTTTAATATTGATTCCAATGATAAGATAATTATTGTTGGGAGTTCGGGTAGGACTGCATCAACTGCTGATCCTGAATTAATAGAAATGTTTGGTGGCTATGATCCGGTTTGTAATTTTACTAGTGGTGAAGAAAGCGATGTTGTGTATGATGGCGAAGATATCGATGATACAATATATATTAGTGAAGATATTGATGAAAATGAAAAAGATGAAAGTGAACAAGAAAATGAAAAAGATGAAAGTGAACAAGAAAATGAAAAAGATGAAAGTGAACAAGAAAATGAAAAAGATGAAAGTGAACAAGAAAATGAAAAAGATGAAAGTGAAAATGACAACAATAATAAAAGTGATGATGAAGATATAAGTGGGGGTGTAGATAAAATTAAAATAGATGAAGATGAAGAAAATATTGGTATAATGAAATTTTTTAATTAAATTAAGAATTAGAAATATATTAATTGTACAATATAAAAATGAGTAATATTGAATATGAAAAAAATGTAACTATTGATGACATTGTTAATGAGGCTAATCTAATATGGAAAAAAATTAAAAAATATAGTTATAAAACAATCGATGAATCAGAAAAAGTAATTAAAATTATTCAAAAAGAACACCCTCAAATTTCTAAATCTTATCCAATTGTTATAAGATATATGGTACAAAGAAATGCGTATAGTAATAAAGCCCTGAGAACTTATTTAAATAAGGTTAAAAATAATCCATGGACGACTGAAGATGAATATATTGAATCGCAGGTTGACTATACAATCATCCTGTATAAATACACAAATAAAAATTGGAACACAACACAGATTTCAAATCTTAGGAAAAATACTCTTGATGCATTACATAAAGAAAAAGAAATCTTCAAAAATAGTTTAGATGTTTATGAAAAGGAAGTAAATGAGGAAAGGGCGACCCTTGATAAACGTTGTGATAATGAGGTAAAGAAGCTATTCATGAATTTGGGTGAAGAAATCATAAAATATGGAGGAACATATAGGGTCGAATCCGAATATGGAAGCTCGCTCGAAGTTGATATGGAAAAATATAAGATTCCATCATTGGATGAGATTATTAAAGACAAACATATTGAAGATGAGGAAAACTTTTCCCTGGAATTTGATATAAATTAATGATTTAACAATAATTATTATATATTTTTTTTCTGATTTTATTTTTATGATCGATCCTTTCATGTAGGCTACTCACATCGTGCTTATAATGAAAGTTATCGATTTCGGAAGATTGCAATCCTTCACCAATATCTTTTTCTAAGTTTCTATTGTAAAGTCGTTTTTCATAATTTGGAATACCATTTTCAACCCCATCTTCATTATTACGGAAAATCCTTCTAGAAAGCAACCTTGCATCTGAGGCCGGTGTTGATACCCCAAAAGGTGTGTTCTCATAACTATTTGGATCACCATTCAAACCCCCCATATAACTTGTATAAAATTG
>Ga0307932_1000338_pt1 | contig 19257 bp, 14 predicted proteins | sample OrgLakmetageno48_FD_201843 | JGI IMG/M metagenome (GOLD analysis project Ga0307932, IMG submission 201843) | Saline water microbial communities from Organic Lake, Antarctica - #48 | ecosystem: Environmental > Aquatic > Non-marine Saline and Alkaline > Saline | place: Antarctica: Organic Lake...
GATGAATCATCAACCGATGATTCAACTGATGATGATTCATCGGTTGATGATTCTGATCCAAACGGACCACCTGGACCTGCACCCGCCCCTATCGGAATACATCATGTAAGAGATATTTCAGATGTAAGTACATTTACAAGCCATGTAAATGATTCATCCGCAACTAGTTCTTATTATGATCCGCATAGGGAAAATAACACCCCTATGCAGGGTATTGCGACGCCTATCCATCACAGATTTAATGATTTCAATGATGAAGGTGTTGATACTTATATAAATAATAATAAAACATTAAATAGCAAAGTTTCTCGTTTAGAAGGGATCTCGAAAAAATGGGCGATTGGTATTATTGCGGGCAATATTTATAAAATAAATAAGGATAGCAATCTATTATCAAATAGTACAAATGATAAAACAAAAGCAATAAGTGTCTTTTTCAAAGCCAATAATATTAATATTGAATCAAGCGAAATTATAAGTCATGCTGATGAGTGGTTTGAAATAAATAAAAAGCACAACCTGATCTCTCAAAGTGAATTAGATAATCTTTACCAGGCATATATTGGATTTACATAAGGAAATTTATAATAATTTATTATTTACATATATATTAAAATATATTTTTTTTTAATATATAATCATTACCTTGGAAGGTATACAAAAAAATGGGCTCTAGGTATTATTGCAGGAAATATCTATAAAATAGATAAGAATATTAATTTATTATCAACTAATAACAAAGACAAACTTCCGCGATTAGCGAATTCTTTAATAAAAATAATATTGTGGTTTCTCCGGATGAAATTATTGTTGATGCAAAAAAATGGAGGAAAATAAATGAAAAATATAATTTGATTACTCAAAGCGAATTAGACAATCTTTATCAGGCACATATTAGATTTACATAATATTTATTATATGTATTTATAATATTAACAAATATATAAATACATATAATAATGGGAACTGAGATTCGTAAAAAATTTAATGAAATCAAAAATACCAACGATTTCATTAAATTAGTACTTGAAAAATATACAAATAACATTGCATTGTTTGAAATAAATCATAATATACAAAAACTACCACGAGAAGATGGTTTTAATGATGCGGTGGATGAATTTACAGAATTTATAAATAATACAAAGATTGACCCAAATAAATTATTTATAAATTTCTATACTAGATACCAATTGGAAAACATTAAAGCATATACAAAGTTCGATGATTTATTCGTATTAGATAATGCAATCGACGCGTTTTTATCAAATAATTCGAATAATAATGAATTAATTTCAAAGGAAAATGTTTTAAATTACTTTTCCATCATTCAATATTATTATAGTGGGAATAATAACCATCCAAATAATAATTTCGTTCAAGACGCATATAATATAAAGAAAAATTTATATTTCTTGAAAAAGGGAAATATATGGTCGGATGAATTTATACATTGCATTCTTGTGTTAATATATTACTTTGTAGACTTTGAAATCGACATACATGATATTAATCTTGTAGAAATAGAAAAATGCTATAATAGTGTAATAAGTTATAATGAAAATGCTTTTAATAAATACCTATCACATATAAGATTTCTGGAAATGAAATTTAAAGAACAAAATATAAATAAAGAAACCTTATTTTACAATAGTATGAGAAACTTATATAATAATTTAATTAATGAATTAAATTCCGATTATAGTAATGAATCTATTAAAAACATTATTGAAAAGTATAAAGATAAAAAATACATTATCAACTTATATTCTGATCGAATTATAAAAATATTTGAAAACCATATAAATCGAATAATTGATAATATTAATCCTTATATATTATTAGATTTTTTTAGTCTTGGGACGACAATCAATATCAATTTTATAAATGAATACATAACATCCAAATATCTTCATGATAACTTAGAGGTGCTCAATAACTTGTTAATGGAAATAAAGAAAGAAAATGGCTTTAGATTGGAAAAGAATATTATAATCTATTCTAATAATAATATGAATTATTTTCTTACTATCCTATATGACAATCTTAATGATGACTTGCAGAGGTTACAAAGGGTTTTGGACATTACAAGTAAGAGATTTCTGAAGCCGGATGACCTATATGCTATAAAAAATATAATTAATAAGGATGATGAAAAGCATGTTGCTAATTTAGAATATGTATTTAATAGTTATAAATTTTTTGATAAAGAAGATATTAAATCGATGATATTTGCAAATCTTAATAATCCACCAGAGATTCACGCAATTATTAATTCATATCAAAGTGAGTTTAATGAAAAAGAAGATAATGAATTTGCTGATGAGTACTTAAAAAATGTTAAGCAAGTAAATAATCATAGTAATTTTTATTTTAAGCTTATAAGAAATAAAAGACAATTTATAAGATATTTCTTTAATGAGGAATTTAAAAATTATAAAACAAATAAATTCATCATCAAAGGAATATCGGAAACTTTAAATAAGTTCTTACTTGAAGTATTTGTCGGTAATATATTAACTATAATGGGTAATAGTAAATTTATTGAAAAGAAATATGATAATTTAAATAATAATGAAAAATTAATTTTAGATTTGTATTACTTATACCCATTTCTTATAAACAATATTGATGCGGAGGAAAATATTAAAACCTATATTCCAGATAAGGATATTTATATTATATTTGATAAGTGTTTTAAATCCAAACACTTAGATCTAAATGATGAAAATATCAATAAATTAATACAAATAAATGATTCTAATAATTATATTGATTTCTTATTAGAAATTAAATTAACGGGTGATCAAAACCTAAATACATTAGTTGGAGATGTTTTTTACGCATCATTTATAGATAGTGATTTAATATATCGTATAAATATTTTGAACAATTTCTTGACAGGAAATAATGATAATGAACATAATGTAAAACAAACTATTTTAAATAATATATTTGAAAATAATAAGATGTCAAATATAGAAGAGATAACAAAATTACTCCAAGAAAATGATTTAAGCAAGGAACGATTTTATGACAATTTCTTTAATAATTATGAAGTTATATTAAAGAAATTCAATGATGTAGATAATGATTTTGCGTCGCTTAATAATTTGATTAATAACTCTTTGGATTTTGTGAATTATATTATGCGTTTCTTCATTTCTGATGGAAAATTATATAATATAAAAGATGAACGTCTGGGGATCTTTTGTAAATTAATTTCCAATTTCTTAGAAAAGTGTGATCTAAATAAAATAAAAGAGATCGTGAAAGCTATAGAAACTGATCATAACAATTATAATTTTTATACAGATTATTCAACTGATCCGGCGATAAGTGATTGCATTATATTACTTAGATATTTCAACTGCTTTTATAATCTCAATCCCGAAATTAATGCTCAGTCAAGTAAGCTCAAAAAAATAACACAGTTGCATACTAATTCGGTATTGAATTATTCATCAGGGATTATACATATTTACAATGAAGTCAAGGAAATCGATGATAATATTAATAATTATTTAAACAAATTAGATTTTAATAATTCACCAAGTCAAAAAATAAATGCGGAGGTTGTTGATGTATTGAAAAAAATAAATAAACGAGTGTTAAATAATATTGATAATTTTATTAAAGACAAGGAAGGTGAACTCATAAATAAAATTAATAAAAAGATCTATGAAATAAACGCATTGACAATTAATATAATTGAAAAAATAAATAATAAATATGTAGAGGAATCAAATATATTAATAAGTGATAGTAATAATATATTTAACTTTTTAACAATAAACAAAAAAGAATACATTGATAACGAAAGCCGTGAGATGGGAAATATTTTAAATAAAGCCTCAATTCTACAAAAAGATTATATAAAATACAAACTCGCAATAGGGGAAAAATTACCCAATGTGCTTGAAACTATAAATAATACACTTCACCGTATAAAAACCATAAGAGCAAATATATTGAGCATTAAGAATAGTCCCGGCGAAGCTTTATCGGATTTTGAACAAAAACAGAAAGAATATCTTAATAATGTGAAGTTTATCCCTGAAGATAAGTATTATCCTCCTGATGAACCAATTACTTCACAAATACCAATTACAAATTACTCCACGCCGCCCTCGCACCAGTATTATGATTTAAATAATAACTCCAGATCCATAGTCATTGATAGTGGCTTTAATGAATTAACGAGCAATATACAAAAATTAAATGGAAATTCAAAAATATGGGCGACAAAAATCATTGCTGCAAGAATGAATGAGGTCTCAAAGAATGAAAATTTATTGTCCGATGACATTGGGATAAGAGACGCCGCAATTGACGAGTTTTTGTCAAAAAATAATATAAGGGCAAAATCAAATAGCTTATTTGAAAATGCAAGTAAATGGGAACAATTAAATAAAGAATGTAATCTCCTGCAAAAGAGCGATATAGACAATCTTTATCAGTCGTATATTAATTATAGTTAATTTTTATATTAATTTAAATAATTGCTCTCATATATATAAAGAAAAAAATTGAATATACATTAAGTTCATATTAAAATGTCCGTATTCAAAATCTATCCCGAGGATGCCCGCCTCACAACATATCCCATCTTCAGGCCTGACATGTTTAAATACTATAAAAAAGCAATGAGTTGTTTCTGGATTCCTGAGGAGATCTCAATAACATCCGATGCAAATGATTATAAGACATTATTGACCGAAGGCGATAAGAAAATTGTTAAATATATTTTGGCTTTCTTTGCATCAAGTGATGCGATTGTAAATATTAATTTGGTAGAACGATTTAAGAAGGACGTACCTATTTTAGAAGCAGGGTATTTTTATGACTTCCAAATCGCCATGGAAAATGTACATGCCGAAATGTACTCGATCTTATTGGATTCAATTATTCCAAACAAAAAAGAAAAAGATAATTTACTCATGGCAATCCAAACACTGCCAGTTATTGAAAAAATGTCTAAATTTATGTTTGAATGTATTAATTCAGATGCAACATTTGCCGAAAGATTATTGCGAATGGCATGTGTTGAAGGAATCTTTTTTACAGGTTGCTTTTGCGCAATCTATTGGCTTTCCAATCGCGGATTAATGAAAGGGCTCACGCATTCAAACGAACTTATTGCGCGAGATGAAGCACTACACACGGATTTTGCATTATTTCTTTACAATGAAATCTCGCCCGAATTTAAATTAACACATGAAAATATTTACAAAATATTTAACGAGGCTGTTGAACTTGCGGAAGAATTTATAAATGAAGCCCTGCCGATTGGGTTACCAGAAATGAATGCCAATCTAATGACACTTTATATAAAATCACAGGCCGATAATGTTTTGAGTGTGATAGAAATTCCTCCGCTCTTTGGTGTGAAGCATAAATTTCAGTTCATGGAACAAATTAATTTGACAAATAAAACAAACTTCTTTGAAAAAAGAGTTTCTGAATATTCAAAAGTTCAGGTCGCGGATCATGATTCCAATGACATCTCGAATGATTTCTAAATAAAAAAAATAATTATTTTTTTTTTGAACTTATTGCTTATGCATCTGAAATAGTTTCATTTGGTTCACGCATCTGAAATAAAAGGTCTTCAATTAAATTTGCTCCAAATGGCACAAAGTTATGCTGTCCTGAAAGCTTGCCCGGGAAATCTTTATTTGTCAATTTAATAATATCAAAATTCCATCCAATTATATCCCCACAAGCCTGTGGTAATTGTTCACCAACTTCAATCTTTTCAACAGTATCATCCTTTTGTGAAAAGGAATTTACAAACTTATCATAATATTGCTGCGGAGCCTTAATGATTTCCGCGATACAAACAAAGTCAATATTTCGTTTATTAATTTTTGGATGTATGGGAATAAGCTGGCGTAAATCATAATAGTATGTTGAATCAAAAATAAAGTAAATCCTATTGTCCTGAATTTGCTGTACGACGCCATTGCTAATATTTGAATTAATTGTTTTTTCACGAAGCTCCTGCATTGCTTTTTCTTCCACAATATATTTATTTACTTGCTCATAGCCTTTGTATCCTAAAGCATTTAACTCATTAATCTTCTTTACATAATTGAACCCAAGTGATTTAATTCTATTACAAAATGATTTACAGTCAATAAAAGTATTATCAAAACTACTTACTCGATTAAATTCACCGCAGATAATATAATCTAAAATTAATGGAACAAATAGACCAGGTTTTAAGATAAAATGATCATAAATTTCATTAATTCCAAATGTTGCAATTTCTTTTCTGTAGGGCTTATCTTCATCTAAGTACTTAATATCACTTGTATAAATATGTACAAATTTAAAACCTCTATCGAGAATCTTATTAATATGTTCTCGAGATAAATCATTACCAAAAACCAATACTTCCAAAGAAACAAATTCACATACTTCGCCAATAATATCTAAATCAGCATCCTTGCTCAGTGGAATTAACTGCGCCTGATTTGATAGTGCGGCCACTGCAGATTCAAATAAGGAATTCTGGTGGTAAAAAATGGTGATATTATATGGTGTAATATAATCACCATTTTTCATTTGTCCAAAGATTTGCTTATTATCTGTTTTATCATTATCTGATTTATCATTATCTGATTTATCAATATCTGATTTATCATTATCTGATTTATCATTATCTGATTTATCATCTGAACCTTGTGATGCAATATATTCTCCAATGCCTTTTACTTCATCCTTAGATTTGTCAAGTATTTCCTTGATTTTCTCGGGTGAGAAATCAAATGTTTTAATATTTATTCCCGCCATTATAATATATAATTAATTAATCTTAAATATAAAAAAAATATATTTAATTTCAATTAATTATGTGGCAACTGATCCGAATCTTTTATTGTTTTCACCGGATAGGTCCGGAGCCAATTGCTAATTTTGCTTCTTTTAATATTTTCAATTCCGTTCTTCAACACATTTAATGAATTCTGATATTTCTCAAATAATTCAATATTTTCATCAAGAAATGAAACCTGTTGACCATGTATAATCCGCGCGGCCCGCGAGATGTCCTTTATTTGCTCGCGATATTTTATTTTAATTGCATCACTTGCAATAAATGGCTTCGTACTAAAATTCTCGAGTCTAAATAATAATACTTCCTTAATGGAATCGGGGATCCCTTTGAAGTTTTTCCCAATCAAATATATTTCACTATTGTACTGCCGCGAAGTCAGTGGTTTCGAAATATAAAATTCCTCAAACAAACTTGCGTAAATAATAATCAAATTCCACGTAAATGTTTCAAAGAATGTGTATTGTTTTGCAATGAAAGTACCCCCGGGCCTTAGTGTCAAAAATCCACTAATTGCGCAGCCTAAATGTATTCTTGCATTTGCGATTTCTTGATCATTAAATCCCAAACCACCAGCCTCATTAGAAGAAACATCAATTCCCGCATCATGCGAATAAAGATGCATGCCACCAAACTCGGAATTTGGCCCAAGCTTTTTTTCAAAATCCAAGATATTTTCCACTTTAGTTACGTCGCCATTATTTCCATCTCCACCAATTTCCATAATCCATTTATCTTTTGAATTTGCGTAAAGGCCGTAGTTGTCACCCAAGGCTTCGAGTTCATTTTTGCTATGTTCACTTGGCGCCAAACTCGATGCACGCCAATCAAAATCGATGTGTGGTTTCATAGTTTTCATGTAATGATTAAATGCACTAAGTGTTGCACCCGGAAGTTCAGCATTAAAGAACGCATAAAACTTGCTTGACTCGCCAGTTACATCATAATGCGAATACATTTCCCAGTACTTCATCCATGCATTTGTAACGAATTTTGCATTAAATTTCTTTTGTATTTCAAATCGCATTGGCTTATAAATATCAATTATACCCTGAAACTGCATCCATTTTCTGTTCATTTCCTGATTTTGCTTGCTTGACAGATAATAAATATCCATCTTGGACTTGGATGAATTAAGTCGTTCTTTAAGTGAAATAAGCTCGTCGATGTCGTAGTTATTAGATGAGTCAATTACAACATCATCATTCAAATTAGTAATTTGAATTTGCAAGTGCTTCTGCTGGGTCTGCTTCTTAATCATTTTTTATAATAAAAATTAAATATTCAATTTTATTATCAATAATTTAATTTATAATATAAAGATAAATTTCTAATTAATAATAAAAATAAAATGTCAATTGAAATCGGAAAAGATAATAAACTTACACAAGAATGTTTGGATAATACGAGGAAATTATTACCAAAAAACAAATATAGTGATGAAGAGATTGAAAATTATATGTTAATGGCGCCAAAGCTTGCTAATAAAGTTATTATTTCTTATCTTATTTATATTATTAAAGAAGACAATCCACTTATTGGTACTAAGAACTACGTATCACAGAACCCAAGTAAACTTATTAAAGAGTTGAAAAAATTAATTAGTTTTAATTATAGTGCATACTTTAGCCTTGGATTTGAAGAAGATGATAGTATTAAAGTAAATGTATCTTTATCAATTGGAGAAAGAGATTATCAACCCGTCGCATTCTTGGCAAGCAAGGAATATGAAACCGCCCTATATGGTAATTATGATTTGCTTAAATCAATCGCCGTTCTTTACTGGGACGATTTTAGAATCCAAAATAAAAAATTGATGGATAAGATTGATGCATATAGGCCAGATATTGATTTTTGCGACCTAAAGATTGGAGTTAAAATATCGGGATCCGATAAGATTGATACAACTAAATTATATTTTGAGAATGCTGAAAAGATGGAAAAAATGATCAGTATTTATGTTTTCCATACCGACAAAAAAGGAAATATTAAGATTTTAAAGTAATAATATAATTTTATATATACGATGTTTAAATACAATATTAAAAATAATTATGTATTGGATGAAAATTCGGATATTGGCAAATATACTTTATCAACCCCAATTGATGAACAGTTTGTAATGAACAAAGAAGATATAAGAGAACTTGAAAAAGAATATAGGATCCGAGCAAAATTAAATGTTAATTCTGTTTATAATAATAATTGGAACAATGTCTTGCTGGAAAAGGTATTTAGTTTCTCATATCCTTTGAGGAAATTGTTAAAATCAAATACACAGGAATATTTAAATGCGTGGGAATTATATTCTTATTTTGAATCAATAGAAAAAAACAGTAATGTTATGTTTATTGGTGAATTTACTGAGATGTCAAAAATACTTAAAGAAAATAACAAAGTGAATATTGAAGAAATTGCGGGGCTAAAGGGGGTAGATTCTTCTAATAAATTTAATGTTTCAAACATGAGGGCGTGGAAGAATAATATTGATATCGCTCTCAAACCAATTCATACAATAATTTCTAATTATGAAGTGGGACTTCCTTCTGTTATTATTTTCACATTGATGAATTTATCCATCGATGGGAGTGCTTATGTATTGCTCCCATACATAAAAACATCGGCATTGGTTTCGGCCATCCATTTATTTTCAATGTGCTTTAAAACAGCTGAAATTTTGCACACGATCGCAAATGATAAAATTTATCTATGTGGAAATAATTTGGAAAAGAAAATCGATACTGATAAATTTTATAAATTTTGTTCTAATTATCCAAATTATTACGATGTAACAATGTTTACAAAGGAGTATATTATAACAGAAGTATTCGATAATACTATCGACAATATACTTATGTTTAATAATAAGACAAATGCATGGCGCTATAAATATTATGAAAAACTTCTCGTGCTTACAAATAAGCTGAAAAGCAGTGCTTCTTCTAAAATCTTTGCAAAATACGATGAAAACCTGCTCAGTAGCTATTATAAGGAAAAGTCCGATAAATGGATTCAAGCAACCAATTTCAAGTGAATTCGCTTATATATTTTTTTTCGCTATAATAAAATTGAATATTGAATACGAACTATTAGCTATAGCTTTATAATACACAATGGTCTTTGAGGAATTTTCCTACATTTACAGGCCAACAAATAGAAAATATTCTGAAAAAGATGTTTTGGAAGTAAATTACAATACAATTGATTTGCTTGAAAACAAATTTTTAGTATATGGGAAAAAATACAGATTGTATAATTCCTATGTGGATTTCTTTGAAGATTTAGAATTAATGCCAGAAAGTGAAAGGATCTATCATGAGGTTATATTAGATCTGCCTCAGAAAATTAAGTTTGATATCGACGCAAAGTATGACTCCATAAATTTATTTGAAATACCAAATATAGAGGATGTGGAAATGCAAAAGTATATTGATTTAATTTCAAGGGCAAAAACCCCGCATGAAATTTGCAGAATAAAGTACAAGCATATAATTAATTATATTTATGAGATGATAAAAATCACATTTTTTATAGAATTTTCAAAGGAGTTAAAGGACAGCGATATAATTATTTGTGAATCAAAAGATGAAACGGAGAAAAAGTTTTCAAATCATATGATTATAAATAATTATTATTTCGAAAACAATGAGCAATCAAAGGAATTTACAAAGAAAATATATAACAAATTACCCTTAACATACAAGGAATATTTGGATGTGAGTGTAAACAAAAGAGTTCAGAATTTTAGGCTCATTTACAACCACAAGATTGACTCTACCAGAACAAAAAAACTGATAACAAAGCATAACTTTGCAGATACATTGATTTCCAATATTGCGAATTGTAAAAAGCTACCTAACATTTACAAGGTTACAAAAGTAAATGAGGAGGTTACTTCAAGTACTATAGCTAAAATTATTGAAGTTTGTAAGAATGCAAATATAACGGACCATGTTTACAAGGGCAATAAGGGCGGTCTAATGATTTTCAAAAGAATTCACGCCAGTTATTGTGATTTTTGTAATAGGACACATCATTCCGACAACACTTTATTTGTGACTTCTTTGGATAAGGATGGGGTCGTGAAAGTATTTAAGCAATGTAGAAAATACATTGCGGAAAATACAGAAAATAAGACAGAGTTGATTGGTGAATTTGTATCAGATAAAACTAATGCAAAATCCGCATCCATCCCCGCAAATTCGTGGGTTGATCTTAAGATTAATAAGTCAATAGATGTTGCAGGCGATAACTATTTTCATAATGTATTTAAGGATCTCCCGCGCAAAAACAAAAATATTTACTGCGAAAAAACAATTAAGCCTTTTGAATTTACACCAACTTTAGTTGTACATGCTATGATGAAGATGGGTAAGACCAAGGCATTAAAGGATTACATTAATAATTATTTTCACAATGAAATAAAGAATCCAGTAATAAGGATTTTGTCATTTAGACAAACATTTTCGAGCAATATCAAGGATAAGTTTCCTGATTTTGTATTATATTCCGATGTTAAGGGAAGCTTATATCAAAAAAAGTTAATTATACAGGTGGAATCATTACATAGATTGAATATTGAGATCGGTAGTGAACCAGCGGATTTAGTCATTCTTGACGAATGCGAGTCCATCTTTGAGCAATTTGGCTCAGGCTTGCTCAAAAATACAAGCGAATGTTTTAGTAAATTTCAATGGTTATTGAAATATTCCAAAAATGTTATATGTATGGATGCAAATATTTCGAATAGAACATTTAACATTTTGGGAAAATTGCGCGGCGATTTTCTTCAGACTGATAAGGTGATTTATCATTGCAATGAATATAAAAATGCAACTGAGGATCAATATTATGCCACGGGCAATAAGATGAAATGGCTTAGCATTCTATATGCTTCAATTGAAAGTGGCGAAAGACTTGGTTGCCCAATGTCTTCCCTTTCAGAAGCCAAAATATTATATAAAACGTTGATGGACAAGTATCCGGACAAAAGAATAAAATTATATTCAAGTGAAACAAAATATTCAGAAAAAAAGGAACATTTTGAAAATGTGGATTATTATTGGGCCGAGTTTGATATTTTAATATACACTCCAACAATTTCTGCAGGGATTTCATTTGAAAAAGTACATTACAATAAGATATTTGGTTACTTTACCGATCAAAGCTGTTCTATAGAAACATGCACTCAAATGATTGGGAGGATCCGAAATGTATCAGACAAAAAATTCTTTATGTGTTTTAATGCGACAGGTAATAATTTGCCTGTCGAAATTGATGAAATTAAAAATCACATTTATACAAAAAGAGATAATTTATTAAAGAATTTCGATGATAGCGGACTTGTTGCACAGTATGGACCATACGGCGAAATTAAATATAACGAAAGTGATTATTTTCATGTTTGGTTAGAGAATACAAAGATGCGAAATTTATCTAAAAATTACTTTATTGAAAGATTCATTAAAAATGTTATGCATACTGGGGCGCAATTTGAATACCTGACTGATTCGATATTGGAATCATACACGGGTATTGAAGAAGATGACCTCCGTGATGAATTAATGAAGATAGAGGATCTTCATTTATCCAACAAAAAATTCATAAAACATGAAAAAAAAGAAAATATTGCAAATGCTGAGGATTTAGACCAGGATGAAATTGAGAACATCAAGGATGCAATTATTTTACAAGAAGATATAAGTGACGGCGATCTTTATTCATACCAAAAATATAAATTACAAAAAGATTATAATTTTGATGGTGTGGTTGACGAGGTATTTGTCGAAAAGTATTTTGAGCCAAAAATACGAAGAAATTATAAGAATATAAGCAGAATTTCAATATGCGAAACTGTTGAAAAATCATTACAAGTAATTAAATCAGAAGAACTTAATAATTACAATCGAATAATGGACATGGATGATGACCAGCATTATTTGGACATAAACAGGAAATTTGTTTATGATCAGCATAGATATACAATTGGTTTGGTTAAACTATGTGGTTATGATGGGATATATGATACTAAATTCATTCACATGAACACAATTCTGAGGAATTTAGAAACTGATACTTATTGGAATGTCATAAGATCAGCATGTATTGAGTTTGATGTAAAAACCCCAATCAGGCGTTATGTGCTTATTGAAAAGAATGAGATGGAAAAAATAAAGCTGTTAATAAAGCCGATTAACAAAATCCTTGATATTATGTACGGGGCAATGATATCTGCTAAAAAGAACGATCCAAGCACATTTCGTATTATTATACCAAGGCTATTTTCCTTCAATGAGAATGAAGCAAAGGAAAAGAATATCCCATATATAAATAAAAATTGAATTTTGTTTTTTTTAATTTAAAGAATATTTTCTACAGCAACAAAGAGGAAATATGATGCATTTTAATGATCTTATGAAAAATATTGAACCAAAGACATTTGATTTCACAAAGATGGGTACCATAGAAAGTGAGCCATACATGGATACGGTCCCATCTTCGCGAAGTGTTTTTGAAAAAAAGACAAAGGCACCACACAGGCAGTTTCTCAACTACAAAACAGAGAAACAGGAAGCAGCAGAAGAACCAAGAAGGATGCCAACGCGTGAAGTGTTTGTCCCTAGTTTAAGAACAAGCATGGATGCCCCGCTTGAATCGAACCTAAGTGATTCTGAGGCGAATGACGAAAGTTCGAGTACATCTTATTCATGTACGCCTCGATCAAGTTCACCTCATACAAGTGCGCCTCGATCAAGTAAATCTTACGCGACTTATAAGACAAAAAACAGTACTCGACCCAAAGCGAAGGGATCTGGGCGTGATAGCAGGGTAGTGATTATGGAAACCAATAGTGTGAAAGGAGTCATAAACACAAAGTCAACCGACACTTCGGTTTCAACTTACATCTTTGCAAAAACAATCAAGCCTAGCTTCACGGACGATAAGGGCAACAATGTTTACATTGATGATCTTGAAGTAGACTTCAACAGTAGACCTAAAAGCAACAAAGTGATATTGGAAAAGTACCGAAGTCATATTGAACCGAACGAAAGAGATGAACATACTCAACTCTTCAGACAGAAGAAGAGTGAATTGTATAAGAAATATCAAGACTATGCGAGTCATATGGCAAACATTGCTGCTCGCAATTATGCTGATAATGAAATCATGTCTAAGAGAGTGTCTCATGCGCGACCCTGGTGACAAATGAAGGAGGAACTAATATAGAAAAAAAATATGTATCAGATACATATTTTTTTTTAAAATTGAATTCTCATTATTCATAGATAAAAATGATTTCTCCCAAGGTCTTCGAAAAAAGAATCAACGACTACTTGTCGTTAATGATCTATGGGGTCTTCGAAGATATTGAGATCTTCGAAGAAGCTAAAGACAAAAGCATATATCAGCATTATGATAATCTAATCAAGGACCCCTCCGAATATAATAAGGGTCTTAAAAACAGATTTACAATCTCAACTGAGGTAAAGCAATTTATGTATTATATGACTATTAAATACATTGAAGAAATCGATCAAATAAATATAAAGGAGGATGATGATTTTGAAACAATAAGGAGTAAATTAGAAGATGAGCATGTAGAATGCATGTCGATTTTCATGGTTAATTTAGCATCCAAACATAAATCCGGTGATGTTAATTATAGATTTGGTAATTCGCTCCAGTGTATTTCGGACACAAGCAAATGGTTTAATGCACAATTATCTGGAAATATTACAGGAAATAATTCATTAATGGATAAAATATATGACAATTTCAACACATTTTTGAAGACCTTGTCGCTATTAATAGGAAAGTTAATCTGGTATCATGAAACTTCCATCTCTGCAGGATTATTCAGAGGAGTATTATTTATGCATGGTCTGGATAAAATATTCTTAGATGAATTAACACAAATTCTTAGGCCGAAAATTAGTCGTGCAAAAAAGCAAACCGAAGGTGATGAGGTTGATAATAAAAAGAAATCAGCAAGTATAAAGAAATCAGCAATTAAAAAGAAATCAGTAAGTACAAAGAAAATTAATAATGTTAAATCAAAACACAAGGAAAGTATATCAAAGCAAGTGGTCGAAGAATCCGATGACGATGCTTTTTTAAATGATGAAGAAGATGTGCAGAAATATTTGATTGATTATAAATAATTATAATTTTTTTGAATAAAAAATATAAAACATTAATAATTATATATAATACAAAATGATACCTGTAAGTAAAAAAAATGCATTGATTGTTATTCTAATAATTATTAGTATTTTTCTTTTGTCAGCATACCATAATTCAATTTATGAAAAATATATTGGTGGCTTTTGGATTGCCGATGATGAATTCTGCAAGGATTCCAAAATAGATTCCATGATGATTTTTATTGATGAGTCAAAAAAAAGTTTATTTAAGCAAAAAAGAATTTGTCATATTGTTATACTTGATGACTTATGTAATCAGGAATTTGAAATGACTTATAATAGGTGGAGACTTCCTCATTGCATTGGAGATGAATATGAATTTAAATTTGATGCAGAATTCGATGATGAAAAAATATGGGAAGGACCTTTAAAATTATCCTTAAATATAAACAAGGGAACAATAATAATTAAAAACAATGAAAAAATATATGCGAGTTTATTTAAGCAACATGACATAACAAATATTATTGCAGATTCTGAAGTTTAGCAAAATTTATAAAGTAAATGAAATATTTTTTTATTTAAAAATAAAAAAATAATGAATTATATAATTGATGCATAGCATTCTGAATGCTACATATTCATTAATCGCCAATATGGGACGGTGGATTTTTAATCACAGCTAGTCTTTAATGCATCAATTATATAAAATATCCATGGTGATATATGAGAGGCGAAATATCACGTGGTAGACAATTGTTTGTTCGTATAACTTTCATTATATAAGTAACAAATATTTATGTTCTATTTTTTTTATTGCTTAAATTTTTATCAAATGTATAAGTATTGCAATTAAGAATATGAAAATCATAACTATATGAAATATACTTGAGTAAAATATCAGTCTTAGTACATCTATTTCCTCTCGCGGGTCATACTCATCATGGTTATATGGTATATTAATCAAGGTATGCATTTTATTATCCAGTTCCGTCATCTTATTATGATAGTTCATTTTTAACATACTTATCAAGTTTTAAATCTTTAATTAATTGTGTTTCGACACAAAACATTAGATGTATTGGAATAGTGATAATAAAGCCGATTATAATTGTTTTTGTTACTGGCCAATTAAATATCAATGCAACAATAATGGCAAGAATGAAAGTGCCGATTACATCATTGAAGGCGTAGCCAAATAATCTTTTTTCATGAAATCCTTGTTTTGGAATTCCAAAAATATCTTTATATTTACAAAGCATTATATATAATATCTATTTATTTTTTTTCTTATTGATAAAAAAAGTAAAATAAATTATGCCAGCAGATTCTGCAGCAATGGATTCGATGATTTAATTTCATCAAATTTTTTGTACCATTCTCTCACATCATCCCATTGAGTTTTTTCCCTTGATTCATTCCAGGGTTTTTCATTATAATATTGAATTGTTTTAGGACTTTCCCCATTCGCCAACCATAAATATTTGCCCGCAATCCAATTATATCTTTGGTGAATGTGATGAAAATTGATATTTAATTTTAAAAAAGTTTTCACAATGAGCTGTTCATCATGCCCAGAAACAGTTACGGGGTTTCCAAATCTTGCGTTTTGATTTAAGATGCTGAGCATAGTATTGTAATGCAATGTATTTGGTTCTATCAAAATCATACAGGCGAGACAAAGAATAGAATAATTGAACCCGCACAATATATCATTTCGGGGGACAAGATCGCCATGATTTAACTCACCATTTTTAGTATATGGATTTGTGATTCTTTTGATTTTGGATTTTTTCATATAATTTTTGCACCATGGTGAAGAAAACGTGGCGCTCGGCGCGGGTAAATCAAAAAGCTCATCGCAGTTTTCCAAGAAGATCATGTCGGCATCCACCAATATAATCTTATCAAATGAAAATATATTTGGATTCAATATATTCCATTTAGTAAAACTTTTTTCGATCCATTTTCCATATATTTGGTTTTGCTTTATAGATTTTAATTTATTTATATCGTGTGAAATAAATGGAACGTGTTTCACAACATCAAACTCACTCTCTAACAATTTTACATATTCTTCGGATATATCTGAGGTCACCATACAGCACGTTGGATATTTACTCTTCACTTGTTTCAATGATTTTGACATAACAATTGCGCCATATGCGTATTTTGGATCAATCATAACCAAACAACACCAAACATAATTCATTTTATTTTTAGTATAGTGATATGTTTTAATTGCAATTTATCCATTTATTTTTTACTGCTTGCATTGCAGTGATCCTACTGTTGGGATTCCATTTAAGCCCTGTTGATAAAAATGTCTCTAATTCACTCACTTCTTCATCTGGAAAATTGTAATTTGCTTTGAGCAGTTCGCCAATGGAAATCCAATGTGTGATTGTAGAATTTCTTAACTTGTTCGATTTTGTATAATACTTGGGGCATTTTGACGTAAAGTGAGTTGGAGGCTTACCCAATACCTTCTCAATCAACATGAGATGCTTGTGCGAAGATTTATTACTTGAGCTCGATGATTCTGATTCAGAATCATCACTTGACTCTGAGTCAGAATCATAATCAACACTCATGTCCTCACTATCATCCCGCGAAATATCACTCCCATAATTAATATTACATTCTGAAAATATATCGAAAATCAATTCACCGGTCAATAATTCAAAACACGTAACAAATGTTGCCCAGATATCAACGGGAAAACTATAATCCTCATTGATAATTGACTCAGGTGCACAATACTCCACAGTTCCAATTGAATCGGAAAATAATACATCCGCGCTCGTACTTGAACCCAGATCTGCAATTGTAATTGAAAAATCTTTATCAGTAATACTTTTATCTGGATCAATGTCGATGAGGAGATTACTTGGCTTAATGTCAGTATGTATAATATTGGCATCGTGTAGGTAAACTAATCCATTGAAAATATCTTTCATGATTTTCTTTACAACATCTTGTGGGAATCCATCTTTATATTCCTTGTTTTGCCTAATATGATTCGACAACGAATCTGTATAAAGCTCAAATACAATACATGGGTGAATGATTGGGGATAAATCCTCATTAAAAACAATATGGATAAATGTTTTAACATATTTTATAATATTGTTTTCCTTGTTTTCATAATATTCCATATAGTTGGAAAATTTATTCAATATTTTAATTTCGTTGCAATAATATTCCTCATTTTTTTCACCAGCCCGATAAATCTTGATGGCATATTCTTTTTGCGTTTCTCCGTTGTATGAACATTTCCACACTGTTGCAAATCTACCGCGGCCTAATCGCGAGCTAATCTCCAAATCATTAATTTTTTCATGCAATTTAACTGGGCAATGTGATGTGGGGCGATCGCTCATTATTATTTTGAAGAATTTGATCTATAATATTAATTTTACTATCTTTAATTTACTAATGAAAAAAAATACTATTATTTTCATTTCACAAATTTGATTCCTTCATACTTCTTCATAATGGGCTCAAAGATATTAATGCGGGCATTTAAAATCTTATAGAATTTAATAAATGTATTTGTTTTGGTATTATCCGTTGCAACTTCAAGCTCTTGCGTCGTAATAGGGAGCTTGCATTTTACTATTATAAACCAAATTACGCCAACAATCTTGGACGAAATTTGGCTACTCATTGCCAACTTTCTTTTTTCAGACTCCTCCACAATTTCAATAATAAAATCCTTATACAAGTCTTCGGGCAAATCCAAAGACTCCAGATATCTGTCAATAAACCCAGCCATTGGTTCTTCATCCACCGGTAAATCAATCTTGCCTTCCGCTTCTATATTTCTTAATATATCTTCACCGCGTGAAAATCCAGCATTTGGTAATTTCATAAATTCGGAAATATCTTTCTTTTTTCTAACCAAGTTTTCACGTATTCCTTCAAAATAAATCAGCCCAGCCAGAACCTCATCCTTTATGTTTCCTCGTCGCACAAATTTCTTTTTGCCGATCTCATTTCCATCAGTATCAAATGTGCTTTCCGTAATAATTTTTTGAATAGTATTGTATTTCTCCGCGGCTGCTCTCAATACATTCATGGGAAATGCCTTGCCTTTATAATTATTGCTGTTTTGAATCAATTGATTTAATATAAATTTCATTTGCGTCTTTGCATAATCTGCTGTAATATTATAAAATCGCCCCTTATTCATACCTGTCCCTATTCTTATAGAATTGGACACAACATCATCGTGATCAATGCATGAATCCGGATGGTATGTCCTAACGAAGC
>Ga0307932_1000339_pt1 | contig 19236 bp, 24 predicted proteins | sample OrgLakmetageno48_FD_201843 | JGI IMG/M metagenome (GOLD analysis project Ga0307932, IMG submission 201843) | Saline water microbial communities from Organic Lake, Antarctica - #48 | ecosystem: Environmental > Aquatic > Non-marine Saline and Alkaline > Saline | place: Antarctica: Organic Lake...
CGGCAATCGTGGCTGGGAGATCATTCCCGATGCTTACCAGTGAGCCGATTGCGGAAGCGGCTCGCAGTTGCCGTGATCGATTCGGAGATAGATTCCAAGGCTTTGCACCGATACCGGTGGAGATAGTGGCGAGAGCGAAGTGGTCAGAGTTCAAAGCGGGTGATGTAGACCGGGCGCAGCTGGATGCCTGGTTGAGCGGGCAGGACGACGAGCAAGAAATCAGGGCGTGTTTCAACAAATGGCGGGGATAAATATGTTGAATGACCAGAAAAAGAAGAAGCTCATACTGAGACAGCAGGCGATGATGTGCGTCGAAATGTACATCGATGTCGTGCTGTCCGGTAATGATGAAATAGCGCGGGAGTCACGCAGCATCATCGGTGCCCTGGTAGATTTCAGGGGCGAGATCCCGCGCTCATCTGGGTTTTCTGGATTCTGCAAACTGGCCGGCAAGATTGACCGAATGAAGCGGTTCAGCGATACGCACCTGATGACCTGCTACCTTCTTCGCAGTCTGACATGTCGACAGCACGACGCCTTGGTATGCAATCAGACGTACCGGGGGCGCACCAAAGTAGCGATTGATCCGTTCGTGCCAGAGCGCAGGATTGAGATACTGTGGGATGACAAGCGATGCGCGGATACGCTGGACTGCACTGTGGCGACCTTCAGACAGCGCATAGTCGATGGGTATACCCGAATGGAAGGCTGGCTGTCAGAGAGTCAGGAGTCGTTCAAGAGGGCCGCGTAGTGCTGTAAATCCATCCATCTTGTATATATTGACAGTTTTCTGATTTCTGGGTAGGCTATCAGCTATTCAGTAACAGTTTCCCCCGAAGCCCGCAGGCCAAAAACCTCGCGGGCTTTTTCGTGGGCAACTCGCAACCGAGTACACATCAATAAAGGTTCTGGATCAGAGTGCTCGTGACGTTAAAAGCGTGACCTCGAAGCGCGAGCATTCCCAGAGCCTTTTTTAGTGTTGACTCAGATACTCCCCGGCCTCTGCAGAGCACGCCGGGGCTCTCTTCTCGCGGTTCGCTACGCCGCACTCTTTACCCGCCTCGTGCGGGTTTTTTTATTACTTTTTGCCCGCCAAGCCTATGTCGGCCCTGAATGTCAGGCCACCCGGTACGCCATAACCTGGCGGGCAACCCTAATCATCTGGAGGTCAGTATGTTCGGATTAAGCCAAAGATCATTGCACCGGCTGTCCGGCGTGCATCCTGACCTGATTGCCGTTGTTGGCCGAGCTATCAAAATCACCACTGTAGACTTTGCCGTGCTGGAAGGTTTGCGCAGCGAGAGCCGGCAGAAAGAGCTGTTCAAGGCCGGGGCATCCCAGACCATGAACTCACGCCACTTGACCGGCCATGCCGTTGACCTTGGTGCATGGGTAGATGGCACGATTCGCTGGGATTGGCCGCTGTACCACAAGATGGCTCACGCCATGAAGCAGGCATCTGGCGAGCTGGAGATACCGATTGAGTGGGGTGGTGACTGGCAGAGCCTGAAAGATGGGCCTCATTACCAGCTGCCATGGTCTACGCACCCGAAGTCAGCCAAGGGTGAAGCATGACAGACCCAAACCGCGACGATCAAAGTCGTTCAGAGCCGTGGCACATAAGCCGCGCTGTCAGCCTCACTCACATTCTTTCGACCGTCACCATTATCGGGGCGCTGTTCATCTACTTTTCGGATGTAAACGGCAGAGTAAATAGCAACGCACTGAACATCCAGCACCTGCAAACCACGCGAGCTGATGACCAGGTGCGCACAGACAAGAAGTTTGACGAGATCCGGGGCCACATGCTTCGCATTGAGAGCAAACTGGATCGAGTCATTGAAAGTGACCGCTGAACATCCGAATCCGAACCAATGGTGGTTCCATCGCCGAATGATGGCCTACGCCAGTCTGATTGGCCTTTACATCATCCTCGCCCAGATCTTAATTGGCAGCATCGGCGCCGACATTGTGCCGCTGGCTCAAACGTTGGCGTGGGTATTTAGCGCGAACCTTCTTTATTATTACGGCGGCAATGCAGTCGAAGCCGTCAAGGACAAACCATGATGATTGGAATGCTAACGGGGCGAATTAAAATGGCCGTTTACGCGGTTGCCGGTACATCCTTTTTAGCGATGGGCGCTGTGATCTGGTGGCTTTATAGCAACAACCAGGAATTGGCCGGCGAAACCCAGCGGCTGAATGAAGTCAATTCGCAGCTGGCAGACAGTGCAGAAAGCCAGAAAGCCGTTGCAGATACGTTGCAGAAAGAGCTCCTAAGCCGCGATCATTTGGCGCTGCGGCAAATCGAATCACGAAAAACCGCAGAATCAAAGCTAACTCAAGCAAAGCAGGCACTACATGACGCACTCAAAGGCAATCAATGTGCTGGCGAGTCTCACCCTGCTGCTGTTGGTGACTGGCTGCGCAAGTCCTCAGACGATCTATAAGACCAACACCGTTTACCTACACCCACCGGCCTTTCTTCTCTCTGAGTGCCCGGTACCTGAGTACACCGGCACTGAGTGGGTGCACGTTGCCGAGTACGCAGGGAAACTGCAGTCCATGCTCAGCCTATGCAATGACGACAAGGGCCTACTGCGCGAGTGGGTAACCGAACATGAGTGAGATTAATAAGCGTGAGGTAGCTGTGTAATGGGATTGCGTCCGCTCAAGCCATGCTCAGCCCCGGCTTGCCCTGCTCTGGTTAGGGGTGCTAGATACTGTGAGGCTCACGCCAGCCTGGCCAAGAAGCCAAAGCGCGACCACGATCAACGCCGAGGCAACAGCGCGCAACGAGGCTATGGACATAAGTGGCGGAAGGTCAGGCTGGCGTTTCTGCAGAGCAATCCATTGTGCGTGCGTTGTCAGTCAGAAGGCAGAGTGAAAGCTGCAACAGATGTGGATCACATCGTTCCTCATAGAGGCGACCAGGCGCTGTTCTGGGACGTATCTAATTACCAGGCACTTTGCCATAGCCATCACTCTGAAAAGACCGCCACGGAAGACTCAGGCTTTGGAAGCTCCCCAGAAAAAGGGAGGGGTGGGTCAAATCTCTAGATCGGTGCGAGAAATAGACCGTTGGGGTAGTCACTTTTTTACGTCCACAAAATTCAGGTTTTGAAATGGCCAGACCACGCACTCCGACGAACGTGCTAAAAATGAAGGGAGCGTTCGACAAGAACCCCCAGCGCGAGCGTGAAGACCCAGATACGGGCAAGCTTAAATCTTGCCCTTTGCACCTACCGGCTGCTCAGCGTGAAATCTGGAAAGACATTGTTAAAGCTGCGCCGAAGAATGTGATTACAGAAGCGGATAGGTTCGCGTTAGAAATATGCTGCGCCCTGCTCGACCAGTTCCGGCTAGATCCGGTGGAGTTCACCGCGGCCAAGCTGGTTCGACTGGAAACACTGCTCGGAAAGTTCGGAATGACGCCCTCTGACCGCGCCAAAGTTGCCGGCCCTGCTCAGAAGAAAGCCCAGGGTAACCCGTTCGCTGTACTTTAATGACCACTGCAAAGAAGTATCCGCTGGTTAAGCAGGCGGAGGATTACGCGCGCATGGTGATCGCCGGTAAGACACCGGCATGCAAATGGATCAAGCTTGCGTGCCAGCGGCACTTTGACGACAAGCGGGCCAGCCGAACCCGTGCATACCCTTACAAGTTTGAGCCAGCGCTGGCGGAGAAAGTCGCCAAGTTCATGCAGCTACTGCCCCACACAAAGGGCAAGTGGGCCAGTAAGCGCGAGACAATCAGGCTGGAACCCTGGCAGCTGTTCGCCATCTGCGTTCCGTTCGGGTGGATTCGGAAGAAGGATAAAACTCGGCGCTTCCGAACCATCATGGTTTTTGTTCCAAGAAAGAACGGGAAGTCGATCATCGGCGGTGGCCTGGGTCTGTTCATGTTCTCAGCTGATGGCGAATTCGGCGCGGAAATCTACTCCGGCGCCACGACAGAGAAGCAAGCCTGGGAAGTATTCAGGCCAGCCAAACTAATGGCAGAGCGCACACCGCAGCTGCGCGAGCATTTCGGAATCGATGTGAACGCCGGCAACCTGATAAGAATGGAAGACGGCAGCCGTTTTGAGCCAGTTATCGGAAAGCCTGGTGATGGATCGTCACCTTCCTGCGCGATAGTGGATGAGTACCACGAACACCAGGACTCAACCCTATTCGATACCATGGAAACCGGCATGGGTGCCCGGGAACAACCGCTGATGCTGGTAATAACCACGGCTGGCTCAAGTATCGGCGGGCCCTGTCATCAGCTTGTACGCGACTGCGAGCGAATGCTGGAAGGTGCGATTCAGCGCGATGACCTGTGGGCGATGCTCTACACCATCGACAAAGGCGACGATTGGACAGACGAAAATGTACTGCGCAAAGCCAATCCAAACTATGACATTTCAGTGTCGGGTGATTTCCTTGTATCGCGCCAGCGCGAAGCCATGCAGTCCACATCCAAACAGGCAACATTCCGCACCAAACACCTGAACGAATGGGTGGGTGCAAAGTCGGCGTGGATGAATATGCTGAAATGGCAAAACCAACCAAAACGCAAGACTCTGGCGGAACTGGAAGGCCGGCGCTGCATTGCCGGGCTGGATCTCGCAAGCAAGATTGACGTAGCCGCTACCCTGCTGCTTTTCCCGCCCATTGAAGGCGACCCGGTCTGGCACTTGCACGGCCGATACTACCTGCCTGAAGCCCGGGTGCTGGAGCACATGGATAGCAACTCCAGCCGCTACATGGAGTTCAACAACCTCGGAATGATGACGCTCACGGATGGTGAAGTGATCGAGTACGAAGTTATCAAAGACGACCTGCGCGAGTTCGCCGGCCGTTTCGATCTTGAGCAGGTTGCTTACGATCCTTGGCAAGCCACCCAGCTGGCACAGGAAATGGAAGCCGAAGGCTTGCAGATGGTTGAGGTGCGCCAAACCGTGCAGAACATCAGCGAGCCGATGAAGGAGATGGAAAAGCTGGTGCTGGAGCGCAAGCTGGCCCACGGCAACTGCCCCGTGCTGACATGGATGGTGTCGAACGTGGTCGCCAAAATCGACGCAAAAGACAACATCTATCCCAACAAAGAGCGCGCAGAATCAAAAATCGATGGCGTTGTGGGCACCATCATGGCCCTTAGCCGTGCAATTCGGCATGGCGAAGATCAGTCGCCAGCCTCCCCTTGGGAAAACGAAAACTTCTCAATATTGGACTAAATATGGCTTTCTGGAACCGAAATAGAAAAGCACCAGAGGAGCGGTCGAGCATTGAGGATCCGCGTGTCCCTATTTCCTCCGAGGCCGTCATTGATTTTCTGAACGTATCAGGCGGACTGAGCGCTTCAGGCATCACAGTCACAATCGAGAAAGCTATGGGGGTGCCCGCCATATGGGCGGCTGTGAATTTTATAAGCGGCACTATGGCTGGACTGCCCCTTAACCTGTACCAAAAGACAGAAAACGGAAGAGAGAAAGTCGATAGCCCTCTTGCCAAGATCCTGCACGACTCATGGAACGACGAAACCAGCAGCTTTGACGCCCGAAAGTATTGTTATGAACAGGTGTTCACGGGCGGGCGGTCGCTTACATTTATCGAAAGAAATGCGGCGGGCCGGGTCATCAATCTATGGCCGCTCAACCCCGAGACGGTAAAGATCGAAATGCGCGGCGGGCGCAAGGTATACCGCTACAAGGAGCGGGGCCGTAACGAGATCCCATACTCAGCCAATGAAATCATCGATATTCCGTTCAGCCTGCACTCAGACATGATGAGGTGCCGCAGTCCGATATTGAGCAACGCTGACACCATTGGCCTGGGATTGGCAGCCACACGTTACGGCTCAAAGCTATTCCAGAACGGCGGCGTTCCGCCCTTTATGATTACCGGCAACTTTGAGTCAGGTGCCGCCCTCCAGCGCGCATCGGACGACCTTCAAAGCGCTATACGTAAAGCGGCTAAAGAAAACCGTCTCGCCTTATCTCTGCCCGCCGGGCACGAAATCAAGAGCATTGGCATTGATCCTGAGAAGTCTCAGCTAGTCGAGTTAAAACGCTTTCTAATCGAAGAGTACGCCCGAATCTATTCTCTGCCACCGACTTTCCTGCAGGATTTGAGCAACGGCACGTTCAGCAACACTGAGCAGCAGGATCTTCATTTTGTTAAGCATACCGTCAAGCGATGGGTAGAGCAGACAGAACAGGAAATGAACCTGAAGCTTTTCGGCAAACTGAATAATGAGTTTTATGTCGAGTTCAATCTGGATGGCCTGCTGCGTGGCGACTTCAAGACCCGCATGGATGGATACGCATCCGGCATACAGAACGGCGTACTTACACCGAACGAGGCTCGCAGGCAAGAAAACCGTTCAGACATGGACGAGGGCAACAAGTTAATGATTCAGGGCGCCACAGTCCCGCTCGGCTCCCAGCCCATTACACCTCCGGCCACAGAAGGAACAAGCAATGAAGCATGAACTTAGAGCCGGCAAGCCGGTTGAAATTCGAATGGATGGCGAAGCAATCAAGGTGTCTGGCTATGCCGCCGTGTTCAACGAAGAGGCTGACATTGGCGGAATGTTCCGCGAAGTCATTGCCCCCGGCGCATTCCGTGACGCCATCGGCCGCGACGATGTTGTGTTCCTGGTTAATCACGATGGGCTACCGCTGGCCCGCACTCGATCTGGAACTTTGACACTTCGGGAGGACAGTCGCGGATTGTATATGGAAAGCGAGCTTGACCCGGAAGATCCAGACGTTCGCTCCATTGTCCCAAAAATGAAGCGCGGCGACCTGGACAAAATGAGCTTTGCTTTTTATCCAGATGTTGAACAGTGGGACGACACCGGAGACGTACCGTTGCGAACCATTCTGCAGGCGTCTTTGTCTGACGTTTCGATTGTCACAAACCCAGCCTATGACGGAACAGATATTGGCCTGCGTAGCCTGCAAGAGCATCGGCAAGCCTGCAAGAAATCCTCCGCATCTCACGTCGCTCAAAACATTAAGCGCGGTATGAATTTGACTCTCGCTGAGTCAGAAGCCAAGTAGCGGTTCCCGCTTCTGGTGCCCATCTTTGCCCTTGGGCAAGGCAATAAGAAGACAGGAAATTAATATGTCTAAGCTAATCGAACTGCGGGAACGCATGGCTAAACTGGCCACGGACGCCCGCGCTGAGTTTGACAAGATCACCGACAAAACCACCGAAGCGGAAGCGAAAGAAATTGAAGTTCGCTTTGATGCCATCATGGCTGACCACGATAAAATCGGCGGGCAAGCAGAGCGCGAAGAAAAACTGGCATCTGCCGAGAGTCGCGCCAGTGCTGGAGATTCTCGCCGCCCTGCGCCTGACCATAAAGAGCAGCGAGCAGCCGCTGAAGACCACGAGAAAACTCCCGAGTACAAGGAAGTTTTCAGCAAGCAACTGCGCTTTGGCGCTGCAAGCCTGGACAGTGAAGAGCGCACCGTTCTCATGTCAGGCCGCGCTAACTTGCCACAGGAAGCCCGCGCACAATCAACCGGCACCGATTCCGCTGGTGGCTACACCGTCCCTGAAGGATTTGCCGGCACCATCGATAAGGCGCTGGCAATGTGGGGTCCAATGTGGGATGGCGGTATTGTGCAGGAGCTGAACACCGCTACCGGCAACCCATTGCCGTATCCGACTGTTGACGACACGGCAAGCCGTGGGCGCATTAAGGCTGAAAACGGCGCGGTAAATGACGACGGCAACGATGACGTTGTATTCGGCGAAAAGATGTTCAACGCCTTCATCTACGACACCGGCATGGTAAAGGTTCCCTTGGAGTTGCTTCAGGATTCTGCGTTTGACATCGAAGCGCTGATGAATGACTTGTTTGGTGAGCGCCTTGGACGCACGGCCAACCAAGTTCTAACCACCGGCACCGGAACTGGTCAGCCTAACGGCATCGTAACCGCCTCCACCATGGGCAAAACAACTGCCGGAGCCACAGCCTTCACGGCCGACGAGCTGGTTGATTTCTTCCACTCCGTTGATCCCGCATATCGCCAGTCCCCACGCTGCCGCTGGATGTTTAACGACACCACGCTGGCTGCAATCCGTAAGCTGAAGGATGGCCAGGGCAATTACTTGTGGCAGATGGGTGATGTTCGCTCAGGCGAGCCCGACACGTTCCAGGGCAAGCCGTACAGCGTCAACCAGGCAATGGCAGATTCTGCCGCGAGCGCGAAGCCGATCATCTTCGGTGACATGTCCAAGTTCTTGGTTCGCAAGGTTCGCGGCTTTGAGGTCATGACCCTGCGTGAGCGTTACGCCGAGAAGTTCCAGGTGGGCATGATTGGTTTCAAGCGCTTCGACTCTGAGCTGGTTAATACCGGAGCCGTCAAACACTTGATCCACGCTGCCAGCTAATCTGGTGGAAAGTCACAAAAGGCGCCCTACGGGGCGCCTGTTCATTTGAGGTTTCTGCTATGAAAGTTCAGCTAACGGTAAGCCGAGCTGGTGCCAGAACGGCCCACAGTGCAGGCGAAATTATAGAAGTTGGCGAGGATGAAGGCCGCCGAATGATCGCCGCATCTCAAGCGGTATCCGTCGCCACAAAGGAAACGGCCATCAAAAAATCCAGCACTCAAAAAGCTGTAAAGGAATAAACAATGAGCCTCGACCGCCGCGATCAGATATTGCGACGCACAGTGAAGCCTGCGGTATTGCCGGTGACTCTGGCGCAAGCGAAAGCAGACCTGCGCGAAGATCGGGACATTGAAGACGCGCTAATCGAATCACTTGTCATGGCTGCCACTGACTTCATGGAGGCTCCAAACGGTGCGATCGGGAAGGCATTTATCACTCAGACATGGCGGATTTCCGTTCCTTGCCCCGATAGGCTTGGGCGCATAGAGCTACCCATAACCCCTGCGCAATCCATTGAATCCATAAGCTATTTTGACGCAGAAGGCGGTGAGCGGTCCGCGAATGTTTCAGATTTTAATTTTTATGGCGAGGAAGATTGGGCCTACATCGCGCCAAAATCCGGCAAAGCATGGCCTGCCTTAATGGGTCAACTTGACGCTATAACCATCACTTATCGTGCTGGCTTTGGCGACAGCGAGGGTGACGTGCCCGCGTCCATTAATCGCGCAATCCGAATGCTTGTTGTTCATTGGTTTGAAAACAAGGGAGTAGCCATTGTCGGAACCTCTGTAAGTGAGCTTCCTATGGCGGTTAAGTCGCTGGTTTCGATTAATCGGAAAGGCTGGGTTAAATGACATTCCGACCCGGAGAGCTAGACCAGCGCATTGAGCTGCAAAAAGAGATCCGCGCACCTGATGGCCAGGGTGGCTTCACCAAAATATGGGAAACCCAGACCGAAGTATGGGCGCACGTTCGCCCGCTTCGCGGTACAGAGCGCCAGAACGGCGACCGCACTCAGGCTGAAGGCGGCTACCTGGTAGTCATCCGCTACCGCAGCGACGTGAACGAAACCTGGCGCATTAACTGGCTGGGAATGGATCGCGTGATGAACATCACCTTTGCGCAAGACGGTGGCCGGCGCTCCGCCTACCTGCCGCTTGAGTGCAGCCGGGGAGTGGCGACCTGATGGTGGACCGCAACCGGCAGTTCGAAGTCACCGGCATTGAAGAGTTCCGCAAGATGACAAAGGATCTCGCGCCGAAGCAGGCCCGCAATCTTGCCCGCGCAACGGTGCAGGGCGTGGCCACCGAAGTGGCAAAGCAGATGCGCAAGAAAGCCCCGAAAGACGATGGCACGCTGCGCAAAGCGATTAAAGCCCGCCGCCGGAAAATGCAGGGTGATGTGGCGATGTCAGATGTGCGCATCGAGCACGGCAAAGGCTCGAAAAACGATGCCTGGTACTGGCACTTCATCGAGTTTGGAACCCAAAAGAACTCAGCACAGCCATTCATTCAACCCACTGTTGCAGCAGTAGAGCCGCAGCTGCCCGGAATCTTCGCCCGCGAGTTTGGCAAAAAGCTGGAAAAGGCACTGGCCCGAGAGGCGAAAAAGCAGGGAGTGAAAAATAATGGCTGAAGGCATGGCAAACGCCGTACAAATCGCTGTGCACATCGCGCTTTGTTCCAGCTATGAGCTGGCAGCTATATTGGCAAAGCGCGTCAATTCACCGGACATACCCCCGTTTTTAGAGCTGGACTTTGTTTCGCGCCAGTATGTCGTCCGCGGCGCGGCTTCCTTGTTTCCCGCCGTCTACGATGATGTTATCCAGGCTGGCGACTCCGGCAACGACTCTGTTTTCCCTTACATCGTAATCGGCAGCGATTCCATTCTTGATATGTCCACCGATACATCCTCTGGTGGTGACATTAACGTGACCATTGATGTCTGGAGCCGGTACGACGGCAAGCGCGAAACCAAGCGCATACAGGCTGCAATCTACCGTGCGCTGCACAGGGCCAGTCTGAAAGTCCCTGACCATGAGTTTATAGGCTGTGACTTTGACCAGGAGCAGCCAGTGACCCTTGACCCTGACGGCCACACATACCACGGCGTGTCGTCTTTTCGCGTTCTGATTGACGAGATTGGCTATGGGAACTGAATGGATTGATATGGAGCAGGACGGGCATGGCCTTGTCGTCATGGACGCAATGGGCGTGGTCATTGATTCGGTTGAAGCGTTCCGTTTAACCGAGGACGGCGTGGAAGTGATAGCGCTTGCAGTAACCCCTGAAGGTAATGAACTGGTGTGCAGTCGCGACGGCGGCATAACTCTGGAAACGATACGTGCCCGCATGGATATTCCTGGTGGCATGGTTATCAATTTAAACGACGAGGCATAAATCATGGCTAAGTATCTCGGCCGCAAGGTCATTCTGAAAAAAGACAACACCCCAATTGCCAACGTGCGCACCAAATCGTTAAGCATCAACCGTGAACTGGTCGATTCATCTGATGACGACTCTGGCGCATGGGCCACCCATCTTGACGAGCCTGGCCAGATCGACGTTTCAATCTCGGTGGAGGGCGTCATTGCAGATCATTCCATTTTAGGCGAAGCGCTGAACGTGGCCACCGGCAATGAAACATATACCCTGACCTACCCTGATGGTGGAATTGTCTCTGGGAGCTTTGGGCTTTCATCCTTCGCGTTGGAGGACACCTACAACGATGTCAGCACCTACTCTTTCGAGATGCGCGCATCCGGCGAAGTCACTTACACCGCACCATAAGGCTCAACCATGGCAATCTTTGATGACATTGAGCTGTCGTGGGAGGGCGTACCCTACACGATACGGGGCGATGACCACATAATGCGCGTGCTCGCCGCAGTGGAAGACCACCTAACCTTTATGGAGCTTGAGCGGGGCCGGTCTTCTGGCAAAATCCCATTAGCCAAACTGTCAGCGGCCTATTCGGTTGTTCTGCGCTATGCGGGCTGCCGGGTGAGCGCGGCGGAAGTGTACAAAGGCATGTGGGCAGACGGCCAAACCCTCGCCGCAATCTCCGAAGCCGTGGCAAGCCTGCTGGAGCTGATGCTGCCACAATCGATACGCTCAGACCCTGCGCCCGAACCCGAAAAAGGCGAGGATGCCCCCAAGTCAAAAAAGACGAGCGCGGGCAGGTCGTAAAATCGGCTTACCAGGCCGCTGTCATCGGCTGGGGCTTGTCCCCGCGTGAGTTCTGGTCGATGCACCCTACCGAGTTTTATTGGTTTGCAGACGCCAAGGCCGAACAAATTAAGCATCAGAAAAGGCAGGCTGGCGGCATCACCGAAGATGAAGCCCTGGAAATGAAAGACGAACTGCGCCGCGCCCGCGTCAAGGCCGGATTCCCCCCCGATTAAAAGGAACCAACATGGCTATTGGCAGCTTGGCCGTGCGCGTATCCAGCGACACCACTAATTTCAATCAAGGCATGGCCAGCGCAGGCGGCACCGCCAAGAAGTTTGGCGCCGAAGCGGCTGACGTTGGCAAAAAAGTGGCAGTGATGGGCGCTGCGGTCGCGGCTGCCGGGGCTGCTATCGGCATCGAGCTAACCCGGCGCGGCCTTGAAGCTGTGGATTCGCAGGCGAAACTGGCCAGGCAGCTTGGCGGCACCATTGACGGCCTGCGCGGCTTGCAGATTGCAGGCTCTGATGCCGGTGTCGGTACGGAAGTGCTAGGCAAGGCGATGGAAAAGCTCAACTCACGGCTAGGTGAAGCTCAGCGCGGCAGTGGATCGGCGTTTGAGTCATTCGAACGCCTTGGCTTGTCTGTCGAGAGTCTGTCAGGCATGGACGTAGATCAGCGACTGGCCACTATTGCCGATCGCATGAAAGAGATGGGGCTGTCTACCCAGGAGGCTGGCGACGAATTACGCCAGATGGGCATACGCAACGGCGAAATGGTCAACTTAATGCTGCAAGGCGGCGATGCCATACGCGCCGGCCGCAAAGAAGTGGACGCACTTGGGCTTTCACTGAGCGCAGTGGATGCGGCACAGGTTGAGGCTGCAAACGACTCCTTTGCTCGCATTGGCCTGGTGGTTGAGGGCATCTCCCAGCGCATGGCTGTTGAGTTCGCGCCGATACTGGACGCCGTAAGTCGGATGATGGTTGAAGCCGGAACTGATGGCGTAGACATGGGCGAAGCCATTGGTGATGGCTTTAACCTGGGCATCAAGGCGGCCGCGTTTATTGTAGACGCAATCGAGGTCATTAAGCGCACGTTTGAAGTTGCAGGCAAAGGTATTGCTCTGTTTGGTTTGGGCGTGGTTGACGTGATGCTCACAGCCGCTGACGCCATCGTTAACAACCCGGTGCGGGCGATCAACGAGCTGATCGACGCCATGAACAAAATCCCCGGCATTGATATTGACGCCGTGAGCTTGTCCGGTTTTGGCGAAGGCATTGCCAGCGAACTGAAAACCGTGCGTTTAGCGCAAGAAATCGGCATTCAGGACATAAAAGACACCCTGCTGGCACCACTCCCGGGCATGAAGTTTGAGCAGTTCGTTGCAGAATCCCGCGCAAACGCCGTTGCTGCCGCCGAAGAGATGGCCGGCATTGGCGATCTACTCCAGCCAGATCTTGGCAGCGGTACAGCTGGCGGAAGCGGCACAGGGTCTGGCGCCGGAGAATGCGGTGAAGAGGCCGACCGCAAGCGCGAAGATTTGGCGCGAAAGCTGGAGGTTATCCGCGAAGCAAACCTGACTGAACGCGAATTAACGCTTGAGAAATACAAGCAAGACCGAGAAGATTTAGAGGCTGCAAAGCTAGCAAGCCTAGAAATTGAGGGCGGCTACGCTGAAGCAAAAAGACTGCTAAAAGAACGCGAAAAAGCCGACTTAACAGCGATAGAAAAAGAAGGATCAGACGCCCGCGTACAGCTCGCACAGCAAGAAGCCCGCGCAAAGCAGCAAGCAATGAGCAGCGCCATGGGCAACCTGTCCACGCTGATGAACACAGGCTCCAAAAAGCTCTTTAAAATCGGCAAGGCCGCTGCGCTGGCGGGAGCCCTGGTAGATGGCTACGCGGCCATTGTAGGTGCTTACAAAGTGGGCGCGTCAATCGGCGGGCCTCCTCTGGGCGCAGCCTACGGCGCGGCAGCAGGCGCAGCCACGTTTGCCCAGATCAATGCCATACGATCCCAGTCGTTCGGCGGCGGAGGAAGTGGCGGCGGATCGGGCGGCGGCGGCAGCGTCACCCAGAACATCAACAACCAGGGCGAGGCCGTACGCGGCCAGGCCAGCACAGGCCAAACCCTGACACTGCAAGGCATCAACCCCGGCGATATGTTCAGCGGTCGCCAGCTCATCGAAACCATCAATCAAGCCCAGAAAGACGGTGCTATTTTGCAGGTGCAACAGTAATGGCTGAAAATAAGCGTTTTGGCCGCGAGCCGGTTCAAGTCCTGGAGTTCGATCAAGATTTCTGCAACCTGACTTACGGCGTTGCGCCCTGTACAGCCGCACTTCAAGAAGGCCAGACCCAGTGCTTTAACACTCGCTCCACCTGCCAATCACCGGCCAACTACGACAAGGGTGTGAAAGTTCTTCGATTCATCGATAAGCGCAGCCCGGGACCGACAGACAGCTACTACATACCCTCGCTAACCGGCGTGAAAGTAACCCCCGCAAAACTCAATCCGGGCGGCGCCAACTCCAATGCTAGCGCACTAGGCCAGAGGGCGAGCATATCAGCCACATTTCAAGATCACCCCCACAACGACAAGATGGTTGACCCTTACCGCATTCTGCGCAATTACACACCCATTGATCGCGGCACATTCTGGACAAAATGGCGGGCGCGCAACCCTTACTACATGCAGCGCCCTATCCGCCTGCGCACGGGCTATCTGGTTAACGGCGCCATTGTTGACGAGATCAGCCGTGATTTTGTCGTTACCGGCTTCGAAGGCCCCGACGCCAGTGGCCGCGTAACGATGAAAGGCAAGGATGTGCTAACCCTTGCTGAAGACGAAAAAGCGCAAGCCCCAGTAGCCAGTGGCGGCAAACTCGCAACAGCCATAACCAAAACAGACACGCAGGCCCAGCTTTCGCCCTCGGGCGTGGGCGAATCCGAATACCCTGCCAGCGGTTACATCCGAATCGGCAAAGAAGTGGTCAGCTTTATGCGGTCTGGAGATACTCTCACCATCCAACGCGGGCAGTACGGCACGGGACCGGGCAGCCATGGCGAGGGAGACATGGCTCAGCTCTGTCTCCATTACGCGTCACAAAAGCCACAAGAAATCCTTTATGACCTTCTGAGAAACTACGCAGGCGTTCCGGCGGACTATCTCGACACCAGTCAGTGGAGCGCAGAAGCGCTGGACTTTTTGCCTCGCCTTTACTCATCCATCATCACCGAACCTCAAGGCGTGGCAAAGCTCATCAGCGAGATGTGTCAGCAGATGTATTTCACGATCTGGTGGGATGAGCGGTTGGGTAAAGTGGTACTGAGGTCTGTGCGCTTGGCCCAGGAAGAGGAAGTAACAGAGCTTGACGATAACCGTCACCTAATAGCCGACTCAATAAGCTGGAAAGACCTGGCCGATGAACTTATCACCCAAGTATGGGTGTATTACGGCCAGCTAAACCCCACCGAAAAGATTGACCAGGGCAGCAACTACTCCACCATCGCCATCACCGCAGATCCATCAGCCGAAGGCCCGAACAAACACAACCTTCGCCGCGTAAAAACCATCTTCAGCCGCTGGATTGACGCCACCAACGCATCGGCTGCGGAAGACCTGGGTCGCCGCTTACTGAGCCGATACGGCAACGCACCCCGGCAAATAACGTTCAAAGTGGACGCGAAGGATGGCCATCTGTGGCTTGGCGACTACATTCGCTTAACCAACCGCCTGCGCGTCAGCCGTTTTGGCTTGCCGTCACCGGTTAACCTGCAGATATTTGAAGCAGAAGAATCTTCGCTTGGCAGCGAATTTCAATTCACTGCACAAGAGTTTATACCAGCGCTGATCGGCGGTGATGACGATGCTGGCGATCCAGGCGGTGGCGTTGAAGACCCAAAGATCAGAATAATCCCCATCACCAGCGACCTTCTAAACGTCAACCTTCGCACACTGCATGATGCGCTGTTTGGCGCACCCGCGGGCGATGAAACGATTACGTTCATTGTCCGTGAAGGGGTGGTTATTGGCAGCTCATCCACGTCTACCCGCGCGAACCTCCCGTATGGCGAATTTTTGCAAGAGGGTGATCCGAACGCTATTTATAATGCGGGCCGGTCATCGATTTCATCAAGGGCCGTCGGCACTGTTCCTATTTTGCAGCGTAGAAGCATTGGCGCATACAGACGGATAACGGCACAGCAACCATACCCTGGCGTAGGCCCTACTGATTACGAGGTTCGCGAGTACCCCGTATCAACCGCGATCGATACCGGCACATGGCCTGAAGGAGTCGACCTGGCGCTGACTGTAGAGGCTGGCGCCAAGATTCTGGGCGCGGGCGGCAACGGCTCCGCCCATATAACAAGGGCACTAGCGATAAGTACCCCGACTCCGTATAAAGGACCAAGAAAGGGTGTGCCTGGTGGCGATGGAGGTGATGGTATTTTGGTACGCCACCAAATAAGAATTATTAACGGAGGCATTCTAGCCGGCGGCGGCGGCGGCGGTGCAGTTGCGGGCCTTGGCCATCAAAGATACGGGGACATTGAGTTGATTTGCGGCGGCGGAGGAGCTGGCCGAGATATAAGTGATGTGTCCAAAAATAAATACGGCAACGGGCGTGCTTGGTTTCGCTATCTCAATGATGTGCAATCCATCTCCGAGCCGGCCATAGGGTCTGACGTGAGTGGCGGTGGGTTTGGAGAGAAGGATGGATCCCGTGGCCGCTATACGTTTATTCAAAGAGCTGGCGCTGGCGGCAATCTTGGGCTGGGAGGCGGTGCCGCTGTATCAATCACTAGTGATTTCGGAAATGTCACTTGCGGTTATGGCGGCCTCCCCGGCAAGGCAATCTCCAAAGGCGCAAACCTAATCGAATGGATTAACAAAGGCGACGTACGCGGCGAGGAATCCAACTGATGGGCGCTCTATACGATAGAAATTATTACGACGACAAAGCAATTGAGTCAGGCCAACCCCTAAAATTTGCCCGAATCGGCTATAACACGATTCTGAACGAGCAAAGCGTAACGGCTAGCACCAGCGCTGCAGGCTTTGAGGCCTCAGCCATGGGCAATGCGTTTACCTATGAGCTGTGGAAGCCATCAGTGCTCCCCGCCACCATCACCATCGACGCCGGCACCCAGGCAACTGTCGATTACATGGCTTTCGGCGCTCACTCGCTAAACGGTTGTGAAGTGACCTTGTACTCCAGCCCCAACGGCATTGATTACACCGAGCGCAGGCAGGCGATCATTGATAGCCGAAGCGCTGCTATGTTTCTGTTTACCCCGGTAATGGCCAGATACTGGCGTATAGAAATTCTTGGTTGGGCAGTTGAATCAACGCTCTCGCTGGACTTTATCAACCAGGTCTATCAGGCCGGTAATTACCAGGCCGGCGCGACCGGTGGCGCTTACGTGGGGCTGCTGTACCTTGGCCGCGCACTGGCCATGCAGCGCGGCATTTACCAGGGTCACACGCCTGGCACCTTGTCGCCGCAGGTTGAAGTACAGCCCAGCAAATCAGAGGGTGGTCAGTGGCTTGGGCGGTCGGTTGTTCGCCGGGGTTACGCGACAGATTACAGCTGGAAAAACCTGAAAGCCGATTGGGTACGGGCTGAACTGAAACCCTTCATGGACGCCGCAATCACAACGCCATTTTTCATTGCCTGGCGCCCGGAAGAGTACGCAGACGAAGTGCTGATGGGGTGGGTTGAAAAGCCCATCATCCCGTCCAACACCGGCCCGCGTGATCACATGAGCGTTTCATTTTCAGTAACAGCCCACGGTGCAGACTAATGGCAGACTTTAACCGTCAAGATAAAACATTTGTGGAGGTTGTGGAGTTGACCCGCGCCACGGCATCTGACTACTTCGACAGTAATGGCGCCCTGGCTGCAGGCGCGCCGAACGAACCCCGATTCACCCACGACTCAGTAACAAAAGAGCCTTCCGGCTTACTGGTTGGGACCAACGCAAGAATGACCGCGAAAGTCTCTGAGATAGCAAAAATAAGGGTGGATCTGGCCTATTTTCTTGACTCTGGCGGCCGCTATTTCGTCGCCGGCACCTTTAAGCAAGGCGCGCCAATGCTCTACTCCGGCGAAAACGCCATGGTTCGCGCTAAAAAGGATGGGTACAGCGAGGCCTTAACAGGCTACGTGAACAGCTCGTTCAATCCAGATGTTCGGCTTGGCCGCGGCGCTACCGCTACGCTGACTTACGAGCGCGGCGCAGCTCTAGCTCAGGCCCTAAACATATTCGAACACTTAGACAACGCACTACAGGAGTGGCCAGCAGATGGCGTTTAATACAGGCAACCCAGTTCCCTCCAATTCTGGCGAAGATTTGGACGATAACGCAAAGGCGCTTGATTCAGCAGTGAACGGCGAAACTCCCACATTTTTGGACAGGCTCGGAAAATCTCGAAAAACCTGGAAAAGCATTGAGTCAGAAGCTGCCAACGCAATAAGCTCGGCATCGGCTTCCGCCTCCAGCGCTTCAAGTTCCGCCGCCGCAGCAATGAGGTATAAAAACCAAGCATCTCAAGTGTCTGGACTTGATACAGTTGACGACGCGATCAAGCAAGCCCCTGCGCTGATCGACGGCCTGCGCCGTTCAGTCGAAGCCGCAAGCGGCGGCAAAATGTCCGTTTTCTACACCGCGAAAAACCAACCCAGTTATTTCGTGCGCATCCCAAAATTCAACTGCGAAGACGCAGCACCGGGCGGCGAGATTGGTACTGGCGTGCTTGAGTCCTTCAAATTCGGTGCAGAATACGATGCTGAAATATGGGTTGGCGCATACGCCGGCGCGGTGCTGAATGGCGAAGGGGTAAGCCAGCCAGGCATCCCTGCCGGCTACAGCATCAACTACGACAATGCCCGTGCCGCGTGCCAAGCGTGCGGCCCCGGCTTTGATCTACAAACCCACTGGGATTGGGCAGCTATTATGCACTGGTGTATGGCCAACGGCTTTGAACCGCGCGGAAATACCAATTACGGTCGTCACCATGACTCGCGATATGAAACCGGCACCCGGCAAGATAACGGTGTGCCCGGCGATGGCAGCGGTATTGGCAATATATTACTGGGCTCCGGCCCTGCCAGCTGGCGCCATGACGGCACAATGTCGGGTATTTCGGATCTAGTCGGTAACGTGTGGGAATGGATGTCAGGATTTAAAGCGGTGGACGGCAGAATATTCCTGTCTTCTGACAACGAAATTCCGGCAGAGTCTGCATACGTAGACAGCGGCTTTGATATCTCTGACAGCAACCCCTGGGCGTCGCTGGATACCACGGGAGCAAGCGAGCTTTTAAAGAGAGCCGGCATAGTCCCGAAAGGTATCAATGACCCAACTGGCAGACTCTACACGACGATCACAGGGGAACGGCTCCCGTTCCGTGGCGGCGCTCGCAGCAATTCCGGCGGTGCCGGGCTGGGCGCGTTGCGCCTCAGCAACGCCCGCACGTATTCGTACTCGAATATCGGGTTTCGCCCCCGCTTTCGCAATCTGTAATCCGCACATCAGTCACCCGCTGGGCGCGGCCTGGATTTCCTTGGCTACCACCTTTGGCCGAATGCCCGCAGGCTACGAAAGGCCAGCTTGCGGCGACTGTCTCGCCAGTTAAAAGAATGGCAGAGCGAGTACGCCAGAGGCCAGATT
>Ga0307932_1000349_pt1 | contig 19002 bp, 15 predicted proteins | sample OrgLakmetageno48_FD_201843 | JGI IMG/M metagenome (GOLD analysis project Ga0307932, IMG submission 201843) | Saline water microbial communities from Organic Lake, Antarctica - #48 | ecosystem: Environmental > Aquatic > Non-marine Saline and Alkaline > Saline | place: Antarctica: Organic Lake...
AGGTGGTCAACATCTTGGTGGCGTCGCTGCTATTTGTGGTGATTCCGTTTAGTATCGCCCCCAAGACAAATCTCGTTATATACCTCCTAGTTTCCGTAGCTCTTATCACCTGGTGGCGCATGGTCTTATTTAATAAAGTTTCTCCCCGCACAGAACATAAAGCTATTCTTATTGCAGATGGGGCAGAGGCGATAGAGCTGGTGGATGAGATAAATAATAACGATCGCTATAATTATTCGTTTGTGCGAATTATAGATGAAGCCGCCGCTACTGCCACTCCCGATTTTGACAAAAAGTTACTGCAGCTTATTGAACGAGAAAATATTAGTATCATTGTAGCTAATCCAAATGGTGGATATATTGAGACCGTGCTACCCAAAATTTTCGACCTGTCTTATATTACCTTTAAGCTGACATTTCTTGATTTTTATAAAGTCTATGAAGACACGTTCGATAAAGTACCGCTCTCGGCTCTCAGTTATGATTGGTTTATTACCCATGTCTCACAATCGAAAAGCCTGACGTATGATGTATTGAAGCGCGTGATCGATGTGGTGGGGAGTCTGATACTGGGTTCGATTTTTTTACTTATGTTACCGTTTTTGTATCTAGCCATGCGGATCGAAGGCTCGGGGCCGATGTTTATTTCACAGCAACGTATTGGTCGTCTCAATGCACCGGTAACGGTGCACAAAATCCGCACCATGACCGAGAACCGCAGTACCAGTGCCACCTGGACTAATGAAGACGCGGCACAAGGGAATCAAGTCACCACGGTCGGTAATGTGTTGCGCAAATTAAGTATCGACGAAATCCCCCAAGTCTGGACCATCCTCAAAGGCGACATGTCACTGATCGGCCCCCGCAATGACATCAAAGGGTTAGGAGAACGTCTAGCCGCTGAGATCCCTTATTATAACGTGCGCAATTTTGCCAAGCCTGGCGTGACTGGCTGGGCCCAAACGCACCAGCACTACATGGCCAACAACATCAGCCCGCAGTCGATCGCAGAATCCAAAGAGCGTCTATCGTATGACTTGTACTATGTCAAAAATCGCTCGCTGATGCTCGACGTAGCGATCGCGCTGCGCACACTCAAAACCGTGGTAGGTAGGTTTACCTTTACCATAAAATAGCTGCGCAAAACGCCTCTAATCTGCACCGCTGGCATGTTAAAATAACCTGATGAATCTGGAGTATTTTCACCTTTCAAAGAAAAGAATGAGTAGCGCTGTCTTGTTACTGTGCGCACTGTTCTTGTTTGTACTGGTCGCACCGCTCCAAGCCCAACCAACCCCCACTATCAACTACCAAGGTAAGCTCACCGATTCCTCTGGCCTCGCTGTACCAGACGGAACATACAACATGCGCTTCTGGCTCCTGCAGACCACCAGCCAACTAACTGCCAACTCCTTGTGGAGCGAGTCTCTCACCGGCGTCAATCGCGTCACCGTCGAGAACGGTCTGTTCTCGGTGATGCTTGGAGACGTCACCCCTATAACCAGTGTGGATTTCAACCAACCTCTTTTCCTATCGGTCGAGATCGGTGGCTCAGGCACCCCCGTGTGGGACGGGGAAATGTTGCCGCGCAAGCCACTAGGGACGGTACCAGCCGCGTTCCAGGCTAGGGAGGCCAATAACGCTCAGACCGTGGGTGGGGTAGCTAGCACTTCGTTTTTGCGTAGCGACACTCTTGATACTGCTACTGGTCTGCTGACTTTCTCGGGTGGATTGATCAGTACTGCCTCGAGCACCATCACCAATCTGACCACTCAGTTTGCTACCACTACTAACCTGATTATCAATAACCAGCGCTTCACTAACCTCACCGGCACTGGTTTAACCAATGCCTTGGGTGTATTGACGGTCGACGTCGCTGCCTTGAGCGGCGCGTTTGCTAGTACGACCGACTTTGATACCTCAGCCAAGCTAGCGGCTATCCTCACCAACGAATCCGGCACCGGCCTGTTCGCCATGACCACCAACCCCGTCTTCACCACCCCTAACCTCGGCACCCCGTCGGCCGCCACCCTCACCAACGCCACCGGCCTGCCAATCATCGCTGGTACCACCGGCACCCTCACCATCGCCCGCGGGGGAACTGGTGCCACCACCGACGCCGCTGCCCGCACCAACCTCGGCCTCACCATCGGTACCAACGTCCAAGCCTTTGACGCTGACCTATCAACCTGGGCTGGCATCAGTCCGAGTGCTAATGCTCAGTCGCTGGTCTCAGCCGCCAACTACGCGGCGATGCGGGGGCTACTCGACCTCGAAGCGGGGACTGATTTCTATTCCATCGCAGCTGCCAATACTCAGTTTGAAGACGAGCTCAACAACTCAGCGGGGCTAGCAGCCGCGCTCTCAGATGAGACCGGGACGGGCAGTGCGGTGTTTAGCACCTCACCAACTCTTGTTACCCCTAACCTAGGCACCCCCTCAACCCTAGTCGGCACTAACATCACCGGCACCGCCGCTGGTCTCACCGCCGGCAACGCCACCACGCTCGCTACCGCGCGCACCATTGCTGGTGTCTCATTTGATGGCTCAGCCAATATTTCCCTCAACAACAACGCCATCACCAACGGTGCCGGCTTCATTACCTCGGCTGACGATAGTGTGTCTGGCACCGAGCTCGACGGCGTCTTCTCAGGCAACGGCTTCCTGCGCCGCACCGGCGCCGCCACCTACACCAACCAAGCTACCATCGACCTCTTGGCTGATACCAACCTCACGGTTGGCTCAGGTATTACCATCACCGGTGACCAACTCACCGTCACCGCAGCTGGTGGTCTGGCTCAAGTGGCTGGCGGCCTCACCACCACTGGTGTCCTGGCCGACCTCAACACTCTGGGTGCTAACACTATCGCTGATCAATTCTTGGTCTCAACCGCGGCTGGTGTGCTGGCGTGGGAGAGTGCCGCGGCGGCTAGAACCTCGCTGGGGGTCGACGCTGCTGGCACCGACAACTCCACCAACGTCACCCTCGCTGGCACCCCCAACTACCTAACAATCAGTGGCCAAACCATCACCCAAAACCGCCTCGACCTGAGCGACGACCTCAACACCTTCACCAGTGCTGGTCTAGCAGGCAGACTGACCAACGAAACTGGTACTGGCAATGCGGTGTTTTCTGCTAGTCCGACTCTCACCGGCACTCTCACCGCCGCGGCAGCCACTCTATCATCTACCTTGACCCTGTCTGGCTCAGCCGCCAACATCGCCTTAGGCTCCAACTTCCTCTCTGGTGATGGAGGAGACGAAGGAGTGTTTGTTGCTGCAAATGGCAACGTCGGCATCGGTACCACCACCCCGTCATCACGACTCACCGTGTTTGACACTGTTGCTACTGCCCAGCAGCGCATCGCCTACGACGAGACTACGTTTGCCGAATTCCAAGTGGATGCCATTGGTGACCTGATTTTTTCTGCCAGTGGTGGTAACGGGTGGTGGCTAGATGAGAACGTCAACATCTGTGCGGGTGGCGCTTGTCCTGGTCTGCCGGCTGACATTGGTAGTACGGGTAACCTAGCGGTCGAGAACACCGTCATCGCGGGCGACCTGCGTGAGCACTGCCCAGCGGGCTACGTGTGGGTGCCCGGCAGTGCCAAGTACGGCACCCTACCCGGCTTTTGTGTCATGAAATACGAAGCCAAAAACGACGGCTCCAACAACGCCGTGTCGACCGCCACTGGGGCACCATGGGCCAGTATCAGCCAAGTGAACGCCCGCCTGACCTGTGAAGCTATCGGCCCGGAGTACCACCTGATCTCAGAACCAGAGTGGATGACCTTGGCTGAGCAGATTGCCACTTTGCCGATCAACGACCTAGACAGTGACGCCGGCCTACAGCTGGCCACCGGCCATAGCGACAATGGCCCGGCCAGTAACTTGGCGGCTGTAGGGTCGGCTGATCCGGTTACTACCGGCTGCAACCTGATGCAGCCGCTCGAGCATGCTGACAACGCCTATAGCGCGGGTAACTGTGAGTTGCGGGGAACTGGTGCCGGCGGGTCTACAGCGGCTGACAAAGGGTACTATGGTACTACACAGCAGTGGAGCGCCACCGGCTATAGTGCTGGTGCAGCCAACCAGTCCCAGTTGCGTACCCACGCCCTTAATAATGGTGAGGTGGTGTGGGACGTGGCTGGCAACGTGTGGGAATGGACTGACGCCGTGTCGGTTGCAGCCGAACACCCAGAAGAGATCGCTAGTGTTGCCAGCGAATGGCTAGAGTACACCGCCGGGATCAACTACAAAGGCCTGGCGTACCTGCGCCCACCAGTGACCGACTGGAGTAGTGCCAACGGTGTCGGTCGACTGTATACCGACGTCGGTGACACAGCGACCGCCCTGCGGGCGTTCCTCCGCGGTGGCTACCGCAGCGACGGTTCGTACTCTGGGGTGTTCACGTTGATCCTGAACAACGTGCTTTCGGACGTGTCCCCGGTCATTGGGTTTCGGTGTGCCCGGTAGGTATCTGGTATCTGGGGTTCTGGATATCTAGCGCAACCAAATTTGTTATACCACTTTATGTATAAAGATCTGATTATTTTTGAGAAAATGTATGAACTGAACCTATGGTTATTTCCCATGGTGAACACCTTCCCTAAAGCGCAGCGGTTTGTCTTAGGGCAACAAATCCAGACGTTGGCTCTACGTATCACAATGGGTATTATGCGGGCCAATGTCGAAACACAAAAACTACCTTACTTAAAACAAGTAAGTGTTGAACTTGATATGTTGCGAGTGTTGACCCGATTAGCTCACGAATTGCGTTTTATGAGCACCAAGCAGTACGAATTTGTCAGTAAGAAAGTCACCGAAATTGGTCGCCTACTTGGCGGTTGGATTAAGAGTAGTAGTCCTAAATAGTGTATTGTATGAGTGCGGTATTAATCAGGTATCAAGCATCACACCACTGTTTTCCTTAAAAGGTTAAGAGTGGTGTGAGGGTGATGTCTGGCACCAGCGGGCGTTCATCCGCGGTGGCAACCGCAACAACGGTTCGAACTCTGGGGTGTTCACGTTGAACCTGAACAACGCGCCTTCGAACGTGAACTCGAACATTGGGTTTCGGTGTGCCCGGTATGTACCCATACTCACCAGTATGTGTCCGAGTAGTAGCATCATGGTGCTAGGCCAGTACTCTTGGTACATACGGACATCATCCTTCTTGTCGTGTCACACACATCAGGAAAATATCGGAGCTGTATCTATGTCGTGTGTTAGTACAGCTTTGGAATACTCACGGGGTGGTCAGTGGCTCCCAGTTATTACAGAGCACAGTATTGCTAGTGTCAGTCTGTGCTCTGCATACAGTCGCATGTATTATTTGTAGTAAGTGAATGTATTTTTTAGCATGAAAACCCACAATGCTGTATTTGAAGAAGCTTTTTCTTTTGCTGCGTTATTGCGAGCCTATAAACGAGCACGACGAGGTAAGCGGTATCGCAGTCAGGTGGTTTCATTTACAGAAAATCTAGAAGGTAATTTGATACAACTACAAACAGAAGTTTTGACCGAGACCTATCGTCACCGGGCGTATCAGCAATTTATTGTGAAAGATGCCAAGAAAAGGCATATCCAGGCGGCACCGTTTCGCGATCGTGTTGTGCATCAAGCGATACATGCTGCGCTAGAGCCAATCTATGAGCCGAGTTTCGTGCACCACTCGTATGCTTGCCGCCGGGGTAAGGGTACAATCGCCGCAATCACTACGTTTCAACGTTATGTACGTACAAATCAGTATGTATTGACGGCAGATATTTCTAGATATTTTGCTAGCATTAACCACGCGACATTACTCATGTTGCTGCGTCGCCGCTTGGCTGATCAGCGGATGTTGCGACTATGCAACCTGATCATTGACAGTTGTCACACATGCCCTGGTGTTGGTATACCAATTGGTAATCTCACCAGTCAGTTGTTTGCCAATGTGTATCTAAATGCCCTGGACCAGTATGTAAAACATACCTTAGGCACCAAACGGTACATTAGGTACATGGACGATATTGCAGTCTGTAGTAATGACCTCACTGAGCTACACAGTTTTCAGACTGCGACAGCTACGTTTGTGGAGCAGCATTTACAATTACAATTTCACCCAAAAAAAGTACAAATACAGCCAGTCAGAGTTGGAATTGATTATTTGGGCTATCGAGTATTTCCGACTCATATGTCTCTGCGAAAAAGTACAGTGCGACGATTCGTGCATCGCAGTCGAACGGCTGATGCTACTAGTAATGTATACCGGCAAGGCGTCATAGCGTGGTTACAATATGCCCGCCATGCCCAGTCGCGCGGACTGCAGCGCTGGTTGGTACAACGAGGGTATATACCACCGTTACCCATGATATAATTATTTCGTATGAAACCAATCGCGTCATTTTTCCATTTTTTGCAATACCATAACTTTGTACTGCTACTTGGGTTCGTTGCATTGGCTGGTACGTCGGCTTTGGCTATGACGGACCTGTCGCAGACCAGTGGTGCTTCCTCATCTGAGATTGCACCAATTGTGGTAATAGACACCAGCGCCTTGCGGGCATTACAGCTAGACACGTTTACACCCGAACCAGTGTTGGTGTCAGTCACTGAGAGCGAGACTGGGTGGCAGGTGGTATACCGCTACGATACGTACGGGCTGGTTGACGCTGCCTGGCAACGGGTCGTACATACCGCAGAGCTAACCGTACCCAAAACCGAACTGGGTAGTGAAACTTTAGAGTCCTACATCTATCGCCAGTTGCAAGAAGTAGTAGCCCAAGAACACCGCTACCTCACCCGCGTGCAGACTCAAGCACTCACACAGCATGAGGTATACGCACGCACTCCTGAGTTGGAAGGGCTTTCTCTCACCGCACTGCAAACCCGGACCGTTACCCCGCGCACGTTAATTGAGACACCAGTACAGACTATCGACACACCGGTCATACCTGATGTCGAAGCTGACGATGCTGCCAGAGGCGTTGCCGTTGACAATGAAGAAACACCAACACAGACTATCGACACACCGGTCATACCTGATGTCGAAGCTGACGATGCTGCCAGAGGCGTTGCCGTTGACAATGAAGAAACACCAACACAGCCTATTATTACTACCAGTGCAACCACCATTAATGAACAGGAAACTGCTGGTGATCGAGTCGAGGATACCACTACAGTTGATGCAACGTCAGTGCCCGAGGAGACTGAGTCGGTCGGATCAGATTCAGATATGTACATTACAACTGACACACCACTTGAAGAATCAACGCAAGAGACTGACCCAGCAAGCGACGAAGGCTCAGTAGATGATCCTGAACCAACCGTCGCAGAATCTTTGGTTGGTCCGAGTGAAATAGTCGGTGCTGACGAAGACATCTAATACGTACGTTCACTTTTTCAGTCTCGCTGCTAGCCATAGGGTAATGCAGGCGGTACTCACACTATTTCGCGGATTCGATGGCTGGCTATTTGGCGGGGCAATGTTTTTGACGTTGCTGGGGCTGGTGACCATGCACACGCACGTTGGCGATAATTTCTTTTTTAATCGGCAGCTGATCTGGATTGGGTTGGCGATTGTGGGTATGTGCTTGGCGATGATACCCGACTACCGATTTTTGCGGACGGGCAACCTGGCGTTTTTTGGCTATGTTGGCATCGTTGGGTTGCTGGTGCTGGTGCTCTTTATTGGGGAAATTACCCTGGGTGCGCAGAGTCGGTTTGACCTGGGGTTATTTTCGCTTCAGCCATCTGACCCGGCCAAGCTGATGTTGATTATTATCTTGGCCAAGTATTTTGCCAAGCGGCACGAGCTGATCGGGGATTTTCGACACATTGTGGTGTCGGGGATCTATGCGTTTTTGATATTTGGGTTGGTGTTTATTCAGCCCGACTTTGGGTCGGCGATTATTTTGTTTTTTGTGTGGTTGGGAATGATCTTGGTAGCGGGGATCAAGCTGCGTCATTTGCTGACAGTGTTTGTGATCGGCTCTACGGTATTTGCAATGATGTGGCAATTTGTGTTCTTTGATTATCAAAAGGCTCGTATTGCGACCTTTCTTGATCCTTTGGCTGACATTCAAGGTGCTGGGTACAACGCCTATCAGTCGACGGTGGCTGTCGGCGCAGGGCAGGTGCTTGGTCGTGGCGTGGGGTACGGTACGCAGTCGAAGTTTCAGTTTTTGCCCGAGTACGAAACCGACTTTATTTTTGCTGCTTACGCCGAGGAGTGGGGATTGCTTGGAGTAACGCTCTTGTTTACCTTGTTTGCGCTGGTTATTTGGCGACTGCTCAAGCATGCGTCGGATGCCGCGACCAACTTTGAGCGGCTATTTGCGGTGGGAGTGGCGCTGTTGTTTATCTCGCATTTCTTTGTGCACATCGGGATGAATATTGGCTTGCTGCCAGTGACTGGTACCACGGTGCCGTTTTTGAGCTACGGTGGGTCACACTTGCTGACAGAGTTTATTGCCCTCGGGATGGTAATGGGGATGCGGCGCTATCAGTCGCTGTCGCGCGCTCAGCTCGATGAAGCAGCGGGGATTCCGTTTTCGTAAACCTCGATTGTCTGGGTTGTCATATTAGTGACGGTGCGATTTTGCAAGGTTGCTTGCAACGCTTGCGCTTTATTCTCGTACAGCTGCGGATCATGTAGGAATTGCACGATTGCACCCGCAAGCGCTGCTTGGTCATTGCTTGGCACCAGTGTGCCGACTGCTTCACTGGTGATAATATCGGGAATCCCACCCACGTCGCTAGCGATGATCGGCACCCGCGCCAACCCAGCCTCGTGCAACACATAGCCATATGACTCCGACCGCGAAGGCAGTACGAACAGATCAGCCGCCTTGAGCAGGCCAGCCGCTTCATGAATTGCTCCGGTCAAAAATACGTTTTGTTCCAGTCCGTTCTCATTGATATACGTTTGTAATTTGGTTTGTAATTCACCGCCACCGATACATACTAGTCGCACGTATGGGTATTCGGTGATGATTATTTTCATGGCGTCAAACAACATGGCGTGTTGTTTGATCGGGTGTAATTCCGCTAGGATGCAAAACCAAACGTCCGCGGTGTAGCCGGCTAGCGGCGGGTGGGCGAGTGCGATGGTGGTTCTAGCTGTCAGCCTGCTCTCGAACTGGGGAATAGTTCGCCCGGGGTTGATCACGACCATGCGTCGCTGCGCTAGTGGCCAGTTCATCTGCTCTACAATTGCGTTTGAAACCGCGATAGTGCGGTGCGACAACATAACGGTAAACCAGTGTATTTTTTTAATAATAAATTTTTGCCACCAGGGCCGCCGTTCGTTAAACGCCCAGCCGTGCGCGGTAAATATCACCCGCGGTACCAGCGCAAGTCGTCCGACCAGACAGCCAACGCCGCCGGCTTTGGAACTATTAACATGCAGCACGTCCGGTCGTTCAGCCCGTACAATCCGCCACAATTCCGCTGCAAATCTGATTTCTTTGGTGATCGATATGTCGCGTTGCAGTGTTTGCAGGGTGATAGTTCTGATCCCGACTGCGTTTAGTTTGTCAGTCAATTCACCGTTTCCACCAAGTATAACTACCGGTTCATACACCGCCTGATCCAGAGTAGTCGCTAGATCGTAGATGTAGCGTTGAGCCCCGCCCCAACTCGACTTGGTGATGAGAAACAGTATTTTCTTTCGGGTTTGAGAAGTCGCATTATTCATAGTTCTTTGTATTCATCAGTATCCCAAATACCCACTATCCACACAACCCCCACCCCCGTTTATCTAATCTGGGCGTGTTACAATTACGCCAATGCGCCGGAGAATTATTATTCTGACATCACTCATGCTCCTTTTTGGTAGCAATATAACAAGCGCTAGCGCGGCTACAGCTACACCCTTTGGCTATTTTGAAGGTCCCCTGTGTTATCCGCTGGGGTGGATTATGCGACCAGTTGGCCTGTGTCTGTCAACCGATGTTCAGGTGGTGCCAGTAACTCCGACACCTGCTACGAACCCACCAATTGTAGACAGACCTGTTAGTGTTCCTGCGCCAGTAACACGACCACGTACAGTTCAGGTTAGTACAACTACTGCTCCAGCTACTTCGTCTGGAACCACGACCAGTTTCACTCTGGTACCAGCCGCCCTGCGCCCACCGACACTTGCACCGGTAACTGAACGTATCATCGAGCGACAACCAATCAACGAGTTCATCACCAACACGTTCGTCACCAACCCAACTACTATCATTCGAGAAACTATCGAGCGCGAACGGTCTAGTAACCGTTCAGTCGAGGTTGATTTTTCTGGTTATGTCTCTGAGGGTTTATTCGACAAGCAAGTCGACCGCATCTTTGACGTTATATACGACGGTAACAGCGATCAGGCTGAATCCTTCAGTACCCAGACTCTTACTGTCGGTGGCAATACCGACCTAACTAACCTGAACGTCAGCGGTACATCGACCTTGGCCCGCTTGACGGCTGACTCGATTATAGCGAGCGTCATCAGTGCTGACAGCTTGTTTCTGCCAGCTACCATCCCAGCAAATCCCGCGTCTCGGTTGTATAACTTTGGCGGTGACCTGTACTGGAACGGTTCACTGATTGCTGGTGAAGCAGTAGGGAACTGGACGACTAATGGTACTGGCGATGCATATCGATTGAGTGGGAATGTTGGTTTGGGTACTAGTGCACCGTCTCAACGTCTGTCGGTCGTAGGTAACATAGCCCTCACAGGCACTGTTGATGGTCGTGATGTGTCGGTAGATGGTATCAAGCTAGACGGAGTCGAAAACGGCGCGACTGCCGACCAAACCGCAGCGGAAATCATTGCGGCGCTACTACCGATAGATGGTGCAGGCTCTAACCTGGACGCCGACACCCTCGACGGCATCTCATCAGCTACCTTTGCCCTTGATACCGACGTTGGCGATCTCTCAGGCGTCACTGACGCCTCTACCGCCCGCACCAACCTCGGCCTAGCCATCGGCACCAACGTCCAAGCCTTCGACGCTGACCTGACCACTTGGGCTGGGGTGTCTTCGTCTGCTAACGGACGGTCGCTGGTGTCGGCGGCTAACTATGCTGCGATGCGGGGACTACTCGGCGTTGATGCTGCTGGCGCGGACAACTCAACCAACGTCACCCTAGCCGGCGCCCCCAACTACCTCACCATCAGCGGCCAAACCATCACCCGCAACCGACTCGACCTAAGAGATGATCTTAATACTTTCAACAGTGCTGATCTAGCAGGTCGTCTCACCAACGAAACAGGGTCAGGCAACGCGGTCTTTTCAGCGTCACCTGTTTTGTCGGGGATGGTTGAAGTCGCGGGTCAGATATTTCTAAATGAAGGAAATGGTAATGCAGGAATTGGATCAGATATCCGTTTTGCTGATACCGGTTTACTATCTGCAGATAATAGTTTTCTCATAAATATTGATGCAGATAATGATGCAACTAATGATTTTTTCGCAATTTCGCGTAATTCTAGTACTCGCAATGCAGAGGAACTGTTCAGGGTTCAGGAGAATGGAAATGTCGGTATCGGGACCACGGCCCCATCTCAAACCCTCGACATAGGAGTAGGAAGCATGGCACTCCTTACAACTACCAGTGCCACCTCGGGAATAATCTTCAAAGGAGATGACCCATTCATCCACAACTTCAATCTAGCAGGAACTGATGGGCTTAATACGTTTGTTGGTATAACCGCGGGTAACTTCACGATGACGGGAAGTACGGGGACTGATGGGTCATATACACCGGAATCGGTGTAAACGCCCTCAGCGCAAACACCACCGGCTCCAACAACACCGGAATCGGTGTAAGCGCCCTCCGCGCAAACACCACCGGCGGAAGAAACACCGGAATCGGTGTAAACGCCCTCCAATCAAACACCACCGGCGGAAGAAACACCGGAATCGGTCTAGATGCAGGGCGAGACGTAACAACCGCCAGCAACAATACCCTCATCGGCTGGAACACGGGACGCGGTATAACCACAGGCTCTAACAACACCATCCTCGGGGCTAACGTCACGGGCTTAGCGGCTGGACTTGCCAACAACATTATCCTGGCTGATGGGGCGGGGAACCAACGTTTGAATATTGACGCCAGTGGCAACGTCGGTATCGGGACTACTACCTCAACCGCCCGCCTCACCGTTGATGGAACAGTTCGCTTTGTCGCCCTCGGCGCTGGTTCTCTTTCCACTGACGCCCTTGGTAACGTCACTGTCTCGTCAGACGAACGTCTCAAAGACATCGAGGGTGACTATACCCGTGGTCTGCAGGCTGTCCTTGGTCTAGAGCCGATCGAGTACCGTTGGAACGAGGAGAGTGGGTATGATCAAGCAGCGTTGTATGCTGGATTCTCGGCGCAAAACGTCCAAGAATTCATCCCCGAAGCGGTGGGCGAGAATGCCAATGGGATGCTGTCGCTGTCCGATCGACCGATTATTGCGGCGCTGGTGACGGCGGTGCAAGAGATGTGGGACGCTATCACTGGTGCTCAGGCTGACATTTCAGACCTGCAGCAGGAAAATGAACGTCTACAAGAACGACTGCGGGCAGTCGAGGCTGAGCTGGACGTAGACGTGCCCGACCCAGTGGCGCCCCCAGCAGTAACGCCGCCGGCTGACGAACCAGAAGCCGACCCAGTAGCAACCGGTGACGGTACTGACGAAGAAGAGATAGTAGAGGACGGTAGTACTGACGATGAAGAAATAGTTGTGACTGACGATAGCCCTGCAGCAGTAATTGATTCTATAGATGAAGATATTGACGAACCAGCAGAGACTGAAGAGGTAGTTGCCGACACAACTACTGTCGGTGAGTCTGACCAAGTTACCGAGCCTCTGACAGATACTGATGAATAATGTCCTAGCGACACAATAGAGAATCTCGATCTCATTGCATTTTGTATTGAACTTGCGTACCATCTTGATAACTATTATGGGAGAACGCACTCGGGAATTATTGGCGCTGATTGTGGGCGATATCGCTGTATTTATGGTGTCGCTGTGGCTGACGCTGTTGGTGCGGTACCTGGCGGTACCGTCAGCTGGGCTGCTGGCTGATCACTTTTGGCCGTTTTTGTTTTTGTCCTCGATCTGGTTGCTGACGTTTTATATGGCTGGTTTGTACGACAAACACACGGTGTTTCTCAAATCACTATTATTTAGTCGGATCTTGAACACGCAGGTAGTGAACATGCTGGTTGCGGCGCTGATATTTATTATTATTCCGTTTGGCATTGCACCCAAGACCAACCTCGTGATCTATCTGTTTGTGTCGGTGGGGTTTATCACTTGGTGGCGGATGGTGCTGTTTAACAAAGTGTCCACGCGCACGCGGCACAAAGCGATCCTGATCGCCGACGGCCCCGAAGCTATCGAATTGGTGGACGAGATCAACAACAACGACCGCTACAACTACAGCTTTGTCCGGATTATTGACGAAGCTACCGCCACCGCCACCCCAGATTTTGATAAAAAATTACTCGCCCTGATCGAGCGAGAAAACATCACCATCATCGTCGCCAACCCAAACGGTGGTTATATCGAGTCAGTCCTGCCCAAGATCTTTGATCTGTCGTACATCACCTTCAAGCTGACGTTTCTCGATTTCTACAAGGTCTACGAAGACACGTTTGACAAGGTGCCGCTATCAGCCTTGCGTTATGATTGGTTTATTACACACGTCTCACAATCCAAGAGTCTCGTGTACGACGTATGCAAACGGGCGATTGATGTGGTGGGGAGTGTGATCCTGGGGGCCGTCTTTGTTCTGTTGCTACCATTTATATACATTGCTATGCGCCTAGAAGGCAGTGGACCAATGTTCATTTCCCAAGAACGCATTGGCCGCTTTAACAAACCAGTCACGGTATACAAGATCCGCACCATGACCGAAAACCGTAGCGCTAGCGCCACCTGGACTAACGAAGATGCCGTAGAAGGGAACCAGGTGACCAAGGTTGGTAATGTCTTGCGCAAGCTAAGTATCGACGAAATCCCCCAAGTCTGGACAATCCTCAAGGGGGACATGTCTTTGATCGGCCCGCGCAACGACATCAAGGGCCTGGGCGAGCGCCTAGCCGCCGAAATCCCGTATTATAATGTACGCAACTTTGCCAAACCTGGTGTGACCGGCTGGGCTCAGACTCATCAACACTACATGGCCGATAACATCAGCCCGCAGTCACTCCAAGAGTCGAAGGAACGTCTATCCTTTGATCTCTACTATGTCAAAAACCGATCACTGATGCTCGACGTTGCTGTGGCGTTGCGCACGCTCAAGACCGTACTCAGCCGCTTTGGTCTCAAGATTAAGTTACCGCGGTAGTTAACAACCGTTTATGTTCACTACTGGGCCATCCTCCGCCACCCAACCTGCGTAACGATATTGGTTCCGCGTTTGTTTAATTATTTGGTATACTAACCGACAATTATGGACACTACTACGGGGAAAACTATTTGTATTATTGGTGTTGGCTACGTGGGCGAAATGCTCTGCGACCAGCTGAGCAAGCGAGACGATGTCTTGTCTATTATTGCGCTTGATAAAGAGCCCCAAGGAGAATGGTGCGCCACTATCCCCAAGGTCACCTACATCCAGCAGAATATGGCTGACGACGGCTGGCAAGACTTGGTGGCGGCTCACAACCCTGATGTGGTGATCCACACTGCCTGGCAGATCCGCGCGATGTATGGTCAGTCGGACGAGCAGTGGCGCTGGAACGTCGACGGCTCGGGCAAGGTATTTGATTTTGCCTTCGCTACTGACTCAGTCAATCGTTTGATTTATTTCTCGACCGCGTCGTCGTACTCAGCTCGAGCTGATAACCGTCTGGAGCACCTCTTTACCGAAGCTGAAGGTTTCCGTGACGACGACTACATCTACGCCAAAGAAAAAAAGGTCACCGAAGAACTACTCAAAACCAAGTTTGATGCGGCCAAAGCTACTGGTCAAGCAGTGCCACAAGTCTCGATCGTGCGCCCAGCAGCGATTACTGGCCCCCGCGGACGCTTTATGCGGATCCGGTTTGGCCTACAATCAGCCCTGCAAGGCAACCTCAAAGGTGGATTCATTAATCGCGTCATCACTACCTTGACCTCGTTTGTCCCGGCGACCAAAGGTTGGGTGCGACAGTTCATCCACGAAGATGATGTGAGTGATATCGTCACCACCTTGGCATTTGATTCTTACGCCTGGGACTACAGCGCCTTTAATATCACCCCGGTCAGCGAGCCGGTCCTCGCGCCAGACATGGCTGCTGCCGTCAACAAAAAGATCCTACCGATTCAGCCGTGGATGGCTCGTTTCGCGTTTTGGTTTTTCTGGCACACGACCCGTGGTCGTATCCCGACCTGTCCAGGCTCATGGCGATTCTACTCGTACCCAGTGGTTATGAGTGGCCTCAAGCTCGCGCAGATTTATGAGTGCCGGTACTCATCCAAGGACGCCTTCCAATACACTGACGGCCGCTACGAGCAATTTGTCCCCGACCAAATGAAGCAACCAAAAAACCAAGCAGAATAGACCTGTTTCTGCTATACTCCCACCCATGATCGTAGATGGAAAAGCTATCGCCGCCGCTATTTTAGACTCAGTGCAAACTGAGATTAGTTCATCGGGTCACCTGTACACCATGACGGCTGTCACCTGTGCACCAAATTTTGAAACTCAAAACTACCTGGCGATGAAAAAGCGTAAAGCCGCCGCCGTAGGTATCTCACTGAACGTCGTCGAGCTGCCGACAGACGCCACCACCGAGCAGACCATCGAATGCGTTACAGCCGTCGCCGCTCAGTCTGATGGGGTAGTAGTGCAGCTACCGTTGCCAGAACATATCGACAGAGACGCTGTGCTGCAGTCGGTCCCGGTAGGCAAGGATCCTGACGGCTTTTCATACGGAGAAAAACGCGATCGACTACTACCACCAGTGGTTGGTGCGATCGATGCTATCTCCAATATTCATGGTATCGAGTGGAAAAATAAACGAGTCGTGATCCTCGGCAAAGGCAAGCTCGTTGGCGGCCCAGCCGCTCGCTACGCGCGCAAACAAGGCGCCCGTGTGCGTGTCTACGACGAGACCAATCTCGATCCAACGTCACTCAAAACCGCCGATATCATCGTCAGCGGCATTGGCCAACCAGCCTTTTTGACCGCCGCGATGCTCACGGCTGGGGTGGTGGTGTTTGATGCCGGCACGTCCGAGGACGGGGGAGTGTTAGTGGGTGACGCACACGCTGATGTGGCGGACGTGGCGTCATTAGTGACTCCAGTTCCAGGTGGCATCGGCCCGATTACCATTGCGTACCTATTCAAAAACCTCACCTTACTTGGCAAGCAATATAAATAAACACACCTGCTCCGCTCTGCACATGTAAAACGTCCGCAGGAAATTGCATCATATATTTTATATTGTTGTAGTTACGAAAAAGTGCAAAACATGCTATAAATACACCTAAATTATGTCTGAATCGAACGAACCACAAGCCAGCACCCAGTCATTCCTACGACTCTTTCGTGCGGCCATTGTATTAGTACTCATGGGGTGGGTAGCTTGGGTGGTGTACACCCCAGTGATTGACCCAACCACCTCGCACCCTTTCAAGCTGGGGCTTGATCTGGCTGGTGGATCACACCTGGTGTATGAAGCCGACGTGTCTAACGTAGACTCGGCCGAAGTGCCAGAGCTCATGAGTGTCCTGCGCGATGTGATCGAACGCCGGGTTAACCGACTGGGGGTTGAGGAGAACGTGGTGTATCTCGAGCAGAGTAGCTTTGTTACCGATGAACCAATCGAGCGATTAATTGTCGAGCTGCCCGGGGTAACCGATGTCAGTACCGCTATTGCCGAAATCGGTAGTACCCCGACCCTAGAATTTAAATTATATGACGCCGAGCTAGACGCCCAACAGCAAGCGGCACTAAGCAGTCTGGATTCACTCGCCAGTTCGAGCCCAGGGCAAGCCGATATTAGCAACGTTCGGATTAACGGCGAGCTTGTAACAGACGAGCCACCATTTACCGACACTGGATTAACCGGACGCTACCTAGAGTCCGCCGCCCTAGAGTTTGCTGGTGGCAGCGGTGGCCAGTTGTCCAATGAGCCACTAGTTTCGGTCCGCTTTACCGCCGAAGGGGGAGACCTGTTTGAGGAAATTACCCGCGCCAACGTTGGTAATCAGCTAGGTATTTTCCTAGATGGCGAGCTACTATCGGCCCCAAATATCAATGAAGCTATCGCCGGCGGCACCGCAATCATTTCTGGTGGCTTTACTCCAGACGAGGCCCGAGCGCTAGCCCAAAACCTCAACTTTGGTGCGCTTCCAGTCCCAATCGATCTACAAAGCACTCAAACCATCGGCGCTTCACTCGGTGAAGAAGTTCTCCAAAAGGGCGTCCGAGCCGGCATGATCGGATTCGGGTTAGTGATCCTATTTATGATGCTGTGGTATCGACTACCGGGACTAGTGGCTGGCGTGGCGCTTATTTCGTACATTACAGTTATGTTGGCTCTCTTCCAGTACATCCCGGTCACATTGACCGCGGCGGGCTTGGCTGGGTTTATCTTGTCACTTGGTATGGCGGTTGATGCCAATGTACTAGTATTTGAACGCATGAAAGAAGAGTACCGAGCCGGCGCCAGCAGCCGAGCGGCAGCGCGCGATGGGTTTGCTCGTGCTTGGAGTGCGATCCGTGACGGTAACATTACCAGTTTGCTCTCGGCAATTATTCTCTTTTGGTTTGGTACTAGTCTAGTCAAAGGGTTTGCCCTGGTGTTTGGGCTAGGAGTGATCGTATCGATGCTTTCGGCACTAGTGGTCACGCGGACATTGCTCGTAACCCTGCCTGACGTAGAGAAAAAATCAGGCACTCTACTGGCAAAATTATTCGGTAACGGCCTTGGTAAATAAGCGTATGAACGTCATCAAAAACAGAAAAATATTCCTCTCGATTGCCGCCGTTATTGTGGTAGTTTCGGTTGGTATCATCGCGACGTTTGGGCTCAAGGTCGGGATTGATTTCACCGGTGGCTCACTTACTGAAGTGTCCTATGGTGTTGCTCCTGACAAGGTGGCTGTTGATCAGGTTGTAGCTGAGCTTGGATTCGAAGGTTCATCTGTCCGCGAATCAGTCGACGAATCAGGTAACAGTGCGTATCTCATCCGAACCAGAGATCTATCTGAATCAGAACGAGTTGATCTAAGTACAGCTGTCACCCAGCTGGGTGCAGACGGGCAAATCAGCCGCTTTACCTCTATCGGACCGGTAATCGGCCAAGAGTTGCGTGATAAAGCCGTCTGGGCAATTGGGGCCGTCTTACTGGTAATTATTCTATACGTAGCCTACGCCTTTGCAGGGATTGGTACGCCAGTCCGATCATGGACCTACGGCGGGATTACAATCCTTGTTTTGATGCACGACATCCTGGTCCCAACCGCAGTTATGAGTCTGCTTGGGCTATTCCTTGGTGCTGAGATTGACGTGTTGTTCGTCATGGCCTTGCTTGCCGTACTGGGGTACTCGGTCAACGACACGATTGTGATCTTTGACCGCGTCCGCGAACAGCTGGTCGCTAACCGTACCGAACACCGCGTAGAGCGCGAGGAAGCCGGTGTTGTGATGGCTGACGTGACCTACACCCTCAACAAGCCGTATGTCGAGCTCGTAGAGACCGCTGTATCACAGTCGCTCGCTCGCTCAATCAACACATCACTCACGACCATGGTATCCCTGACCGCTCTGTATTTTATCGGTGGTGACATCACCCAAACGTTTGCCCTTGTGCTACTAGCAGGAGTCATTGCTGGTACCTATTCATCTATCTGTATCGCCAGCCCACTGGTGGTAGCGTACGCCAAATGGCGCGGCGTAGACGTTGATTCAGTGCAGACTACTAAGGTTATTTAATATGATCATCGGGATCACCGGCACAGATGGGGCGGGAAAAGGATCAGCTGTCGAGTACTTAAAAACACAGGGCTACACGCATTACTCAGTTCGATCTTTAATAGTTGCTGAG
>Ga0307932_1000354_pt1 | contig 18942 bp, 13 predicted proteins | sample OrgLakmetageno48_FD_201843 | JGI IMG/M metagenome (GOLD analysis project Ga0307932, IMG submission 201843) | Saline water microbial communities from Organic Lake, Antarctica - #48 | ecosystem: Environmental > Aquatic > Non-marine Saline and Alkaline > Saline | place: Antarctica: Organic Lake...
AGCAAAAATTCTTGGAGACGTACGATCAGTTGACCCAACAATACCATTTAAGCGGGTACTTGCTGTCGGCGGCCGCTGGTTCGGGGAAGACATACCAAACGTTGGTGTTAGCCGAGTGCCTCCAATCGGACCTGATCGTGATCGTGTGTCCCAAGAACGCCGTGGATCGGGTCTGGCGCACCGAAGTGCAAACGCTGTTTAAGAAACCCCCCACGCTGTGGGTTTACAAAGATGGCAAACCGTACAAAGGCGAGCGGGTGGTGGTGCTGCATTACGAGGCCCTTAAGCACGTGGTGGCCATGGCGGGTAAATTCAAGGCCAAAACCCCGGTCATTGTGCTGGACGAATCGCACAATTTGAACGAAGCCGGGTCGGGCCTCACGCAGTACTTCATCGAGCTGTGCCGGGCGTTGAAAAGCCGCGACGTGGTGTGGGCCTCAGGCACCCCTATTAAAGCCATGGGTGGGGAAGCCATCCCTCTATTGACCACGATCGACCCGTTCTTCACTGAAGACGTCATGGGGCGGTTTAAACGCATCTACGGCCGCGACGGCAACCGAGGCGTAGACATACTGCGCCACCGCATCGGGCTGATGTCCTACAAAGTGGAAAAGTCGCAACTGGGGCTGGACAAACCCATTCTTAAGAAACTCCCGGTGTTGATCCCCAACGGCAACGATTACACGCTGGGCGCTATCCGTAAAGACATGCAAGCGTTCATCACCGAACGGTTTGCGTATTACAAGTCCCGCAGCGCCGAAGACACCCGGTTCTACAAAGAATGCATGGCCTTACACAAGACCACGGTTAAAGGACGCCTGCACGACGCCAGTCTGGCCATTTACACCGAAGACGTGAAAGTCATTCAAAAGTCCAGCGGGGACACGCGGGTGTGCGCCGAAGAGATCAAGCGCAGCAACGACTACGAGAAGCGGTTTGTACTGCCCAGTCTGCCTCCGGAATACCGAAAACGGTTTAAAGACGTGAAGTCCGTCATCAAGTACGTCAACCTCAAAATCCAAGGCGAGGCTTTGGGTCGGATACTGGGGCGCAAACGTATCCAGTGCCACGTGGACATGGTCCCTTACATTGATTTTAAGGGGGTGTGCAACTCAACGTCTAAAAAGACGGTGGTGTTCACGTCGTTCGTAGACGCGCTGGAGGCCACCCACAAACACCTGAGCGGTCAAGGCATGTCCCCTGTGGTGGTGTACGGCAAAACGAACAACGAATTGGCCAACACGGTCAAACTGTTTGAGCAGCAAGAAGACCTGAACCCGTTGGTGGCCACGTATCAATCGCTGTCCACCGCCGTGCCTTTGGTCATGGCCGACACGATGCTGATGATCAATTCCCCGTTCCGGGCGTACATTCACGAGCAAGCCATCAGCCGTATTCACCGTCTGGGCGCGGACACCCAGACGGTGGTGTGGGAAGCGTATTTGGACACCGGGGAAGAACCCAACATCTCAACCCGGTCTGGCGATATCTTGGAATGGTCGCAAAAACAGGTGGAGCTGATCATGGGCATCAAGTCCCCGTTTGAGATCGACGCCAGCGATTCGGGCTTAACCATCAGCAGCGAGGCCCACGAACTGACCGAGGCGTACACCTTACCCAACCACATCGCCCCCCAGGTAGCGCCCAACTACTTGATGGATTGGTGACACAGCAGGATTAACCCATGGACATCAACGATTTCCAAACCGCCATCAGCAGCTACACGCTGGCGGTAAAGACGTACATCCAAGACCGCTTAGGGGCGTCGTTGATCAACGAGACGGTGACGATCCCCGCCAACGCCAGCACAGATTACAGCATGGTGGCTTTACTGGGCGCGGACCACGCCAGTTACAACAAAGCGTCCGCCTCGATCGAGGTGAAGGTGTTGGACGGCGACGCCGGATCGCCCACCCAAGGCTTTTACATCAACGCCGAAGGGGTGATCACCGTGGGGGTCAACGCCGCGGGCGTGGTGCGGGTTCACAACTACCGCAACGCCCCGATCACGTGCCACGTTAAAGTCGGCGTTCCTCGCAATTTATAAAAGGGTGTGACCCATGGCTAAGATCAACCCTGACCAACCCCCCAGGTATTACAGCACCGCGCAAGTGATCAACTGGACCGCGGACGCGGACGTGGTTCGGGTGTCCAGCAACATCAACGGATTGCCGCCCGCCATCTCCGAGTACATCGCGTACGACACGCTCAATCCCCCCAACCCGTTTTTAGCGGTCACCCAAGACGGCAACGGCAACGTCATCTACGACGGGGGGTTTCCTAAGTTTTACAACCACAGCGCACCGGCCGCCAACACCCCGTTTTCCGGTTTAACCGGGGCGTACAAGTTTTTGTACAACGGGTTAAACTTCGTGGCCGACGCCCGCAAAACCGCCGAAGGCAATCGAAAGGTGCTGTTGGTGGGGGACGCACTGGTCAGCAGCAATTACGCGGTCAAGTCCACCGCCGGGTCTAGTTTTTACACCAGCTTCACGCGGCTGTGCGCCATTGCAGGGTACACGCTCACGGTGAAGGACCCCAGTGATTGGGGGGGCGTCGTCAACGCCCGGTACGGGGAGTTGGACGAGTACTGCGCGGTGATCGTCATGAGCTCAAACCACGGCAACGGGTTTAATTTAATCACGGACGCGTCGGTCCAGGATTTTGTGACCTACCGGGCGCAAGGCGGGGGGTTGATCTTGATCACCGACCACGGCCCGGTGTTCAACAGCATCGCCGAAGCCACCCAACACCACACCGGCTTCTTTGGTTTTGCAAACCGATTGGCCGTCAATTTCGGCGCCTACTTTACCGGGGATTACAACCGTACGGCCGTGAACGTCGGGTTTTTAAGGTCCACCTACGGGGATCATCCCTTGTACAACGGGATGTTGGATTCGGAATCCATCGCCGCCGGGGGGTCTGAAAGCAAGGTGGTGGTCAACTTGGCGCAAACGTACGAACCCAACGCCATACCGCCCACCGCGTTGAACACCAGCGGGAAATACGTGGTCAACTTCTTAGGGATACTGACCAATGGCGACGTAGTGTCTTACCGCTACGCTTACACCGTGACCTTGGGCGAGTTTTTATACCCACAGCGATTGGATAAATCTCTTCCAGTAGAGCGGGGTTTGACAACGGCCCGAGGGGTGTATGACGCGTCCATCCGGAATCTGGATTTAGGGTTGGGTACGTTGCTGGGACGGGTGTACGTCGAGGGGGTGTTTTTAGGGACGTTTGAAGCGGACGGTCAAGACACTCAAGTGGAGTGGGTCGTACCCGGGTTGACGGGGGTTCCGATAGCAGGCCCGGTGGGCGTGGCGTTCCAAGTGGACTCCCCAATACGCTACTTGACCGAGCACACCGTAGTCCCCGATCGGCCCGTGTTACGCGCGCCCAACAACGTACCGGTGTCCGTCGTGGATTTAAAGCACGCCGACGCCGCGGGGTTGAGCACGGACGCGCTGTGGGTCATGCTTCGGAAGTACCAACGCAAGCACTTCACCGGCGTGTCAGACTACCCGCTGGCCTCGGCGTTGCAAACCTACCTGAATGAGCAACACGCCGTCACCGGAGGTCCTGACGTGCTTTACCCCGAGCTAACCGTGGCGGTGTACCCAACCCAGTCCAGCATGGCGACCGGCTACATCGGACTTGGGCCCGAGGTGCGTTTTGCCGTGGCCGCCGACACGTTACGACTGATGGTGAAAGACCCTCAAGTGGGGTGGGTGCCCCACGACAACAAATTGAGTCGCGTCATTCCTCACCCTCGCCGGTTGGTGTCCAGCGTGGACGGCACAGCGTATTGGTTTGACGGCGGGTCGTTAACCCCGCAGCCGCAATAAAAAAAAAGAAAGGTTATAAACCCCTTCCACGGTGGAAGGGGTTTATGCCGTTACTGTACGCTAAATGGACTCACTCAGTGCCTTACTGTTCAGTTACTGCGTGTTATCTGTTAATCGGCCCGTGGCCGTAAATGGGCTCACTCGGCATTTGGGTGTGGGGTTTGAGTAGGTGCGGGTGATACCCTACAACAAACGCCCCATCAAACACCGTCTCCAATTTGGCACGGACCAGTTGCTTAACCACGCTTCCGACTGACGACTTCATTAAAGACATCCCGTCGGTAAACTGAAGATCAATGTCGTTGGTCCGAACGATTACTGTGACGTTCAAATACCCATTGACCACCGCCTGCATGGCCAACCCGGTCGGGAGTGTGGTGTCGGTCCGTGATTGATCAAACCTAACCGAATCAGATTCGAAGCCTACGATAACGCTGATTCTGTCAGACATGGCTGTGTTGGGTTGGGCGATGGACATTATGAATTCCTCAAGGTGATTTTCAGTTGGGGGTACGGTCAGTGTGGGTACGGTTGCTTCAGGCATTGGGTTTGAGGGCGGGTAAGAATGCGAGTACACGCCCCCACCCGAAGAGTGAACGGTCCGTTTGTACTGTTTTATTGTTTTAACCCACGACTTTGTGGGTTTCTTTTCACCGGGTCCGACAATCAATCGCTCGAAACGCTCGGTTCCTTCGTGTACCCTCAAGATGCAATCCATCCACAGCAACGTGGGGGTCCCTCGCTCCGACCACACCAGCAGGTTTCGATCGGTCAGATCAGTGAAGTCGACCTGCCGTGGGGTCCAAACAATCTCACCGTAGGACGTAACCATTCCACTGATAAACATGGATTTTCCAGCGTGCTTTAAGTCGGCGCAATACTCAAATATGTTCGTAATGTCCGTAGGGACGTTCATTGAGGTGTCCTGTATGTGAGGGTTAGGTAACCTAGCCCACGAAGCGTTAGAGGTGAGGGCGGTGTTTTCTGAATCGGGCCGGCCGACGTAAAGACCTGAGTTTTTTGACACTGCCCGGTATTCCCCCAAATGGTCACCGCTGGCAGGCACGGCACTGATGGACAGGTCGGACGCGTCGGGGTCGGAGTCGGACATTGAGGCGAAAGGCGATCGCATGGTAGGGAGCGAGCGATCCCCAAACACATGCCGACGGAACATACCGGGTGTCTGAGCCGCCTCCAGTCGGGTGATTGGTTCTCGCTTAGCCGCATTACGACTTTCGCGTTCGGTTAACTCGACGCACTGCAACCTCAAACTCTCGGCCGCGGAGTCTTCTCGCTGCCTTAACCTCAGGGTGTGATACGTGTCACCGCCGTGGGCCAACGCTATTCTTGTGATCTCCTTCAGTTTATGATGCCATTTCAGGGTTTTTATCGGCCCCAAACCGACGGGGGGGTCAAGAACAATTTTATGGGTTGTGGTGTTGAACACACAATCGGTCCACAACGCGTGGAACCGGTCATTGTCGTACCAGATCACCGGATTGCGTTTCAGCAACGTCATGCGGTGGATGTCCTGATCTGCTGTTCTTACGTCGCCGTCGTCTGTGATGGTAGAACACACGAAGAAGAGCGACTCGGGATTCGCTGCAACCTGTTGGTCGTAAAGGGCCAACACGTCGACGAGGTTGCTTTTAAAAGGGCGCATAGTTTCTTCCAACTAAAGGTTATCGGTGGGTGGGTACACTGGGGTAATATAGATGTAACCGCCGTTGGAATGTCCCTCGACGACGGCATAAACACACCCCCGTGCATCAGGGGTGGGTTCAAGGTTCATTAAAAGACTCTAAGCCGCTTCGTACCCGTTGTTTGACAACCAGCTAAGGCGTAGGGAGCGTGCGTCTTCTAAAGCGTTGTGGGGCACCACAGACCCCTTAGCGCTGAGGTCGTCATCAATCACCAGCGTGAGCGGTTGGATCATCATCCACTCGCCCGCCCCAGTGATCACCGAATTGCAGAAATGTTTGATGTCGTCGGGGTAGTCCGCCACGATCTCAACCGCGGGAAACTGCCCTAAGAACTTTTTCAGTTTGGCTTGAAACTCAGTATAGGTCACGGCGTTCTTTTGCAGGATACCCATGACGTTGTCCCGCACCCAAGGGTCGATGGCCTCGTTGCACTCCACCACCTCGTAAAACTCCCGTTCCCCGTCTTCACTGACCAAGGCCATGGAAATCAGCCCGCCGTTCATGCTGTTAAATTCACAATCAATAAACAACTGCATGTATCACTCCGTTTTAATAAACATTTAAGGTATGCGCTATAAAACCCCTTGCCTGCGCAAGGGGCTTCTAAAAGGATTAAATGCACTCCATAACCGTCCTAACTCTTGGAAGCCCAAGAGGCTGATAATAGAACGGCTACAGGCTGCACTCACCGCGACCACACCAGGGCATGGATGCTCGGGACACGAGACAACTTGTTGACTGAACGCCAACCACACGGTTTAAAAAGACCCAGGCACGATGAACGCCTGGCTTCCATAAAAACCGCACGGCTAAACCGTAAACAACCGCGCGGGAGTTCTTAGAATAAGTAGGCCGCAGGCGTTCACCTAAGTGAAGCCTGACGGGCCTGGGGGTTGCCCTAGGGCGTTGTCCTTATATGCGGACAGTATCACAGACATGCGTCTGAGCTTTGGGGGTTTTGGTTTGAGTGGATCAACAAGGCAGTCGTAATCAAACAACAACCTACAGCGTCATGGACACCCAACACCAAGCTCGATTTGTAAAAGAGCGTTCAAGGTTAGTACCTCGCATAATATCACTACACAATTGCAAGGTTAACCGAACACCCGTTCCTTAACCGCCGCCCTTTGCAGGGTTAACCACACCTCCAACAACGGATCGTCGCACTCGGTGTCTAAGACATTTTGAAGCGCGTCTTGGGCTTGAACCGTGTACAAGTTGATCTCACGTACCTTAAAGAGACGAGCAATCTCAACCGCGGTGCGGGTCCCGCCTGAGACCTCCCCGTTGTCCATGGGTTTGGAGTAATACACCGCGTAATCCACCGGGTCCAACAGCTGAGGTCCTAAGATTTGGAACGAGTTACGGGCGTGGAGCTTTCGTCCAGGGTCTTTGAGGTTGTCCCAGTGCGTGTGGACCGACCGGGCCAATGCCCACGCCTGAACGGCCACGGGTCGCTCTCGCAGCGAGTAGTCGCACGCCAAGACCCCCCGTTGATCAAACCCAGGCCACGGCAAGTAAATCTCCATGTAATGCACCCAGTGGTCGGGTGGGTGTTGGGACCGAACCCCGGCTTCAAACGCCAGGTCCGCCGCGCCCGACCCGCCAGACCTTAACCTCCAGTTAAGCGCGGCCAACTCTTTGCCCAGTCGGGTCATCAATGAGACAACCCGCTCCGGGGTGGTCCGGCTGCCGATGCCGGCGTATGTCGATTGCAGGTCGCCCATGTCAAAGCCGCCACAGGTGGTAGTTTGGATTCAAACCGATGATGTCAATGTCGGCGTTGTAACAAAACTCTAAGTAACAAAAGTCTGAGTCGGCCTTGGACGCAATGGGAATGTGCCTTGGAAACTCAACCCGGGACATAGGCGTCAACACGCCGTTCAGCGTTACGATGCACTCGTCGCTGTGTGGGGGGCAGTACACGATGTACGTGATGTCCCTTTGTCGACCGTACACCGTCGCCATGTACACTAAAACCAAGACGACCAATGCCGTCATTTTAACAAGCATACCTTATTCCTTACTCAGCGTATCGGGAATAACCCCCCGCCTGAAGCGGGAGGGCGCATTAAGACATCACCTTCGACTCCAACGGTTTGTAGAATTTTGTAAATTCACTGACTGACAGCGTGAATCGATCCACCCGGTCGGGGTGCTGCAACGTGACTTTGGACCGACGTACGTCTTTGAGTATCACCACGTCACTGATCCCATGCCGTTTCTTTAAAAAGCGTCGGTCAATGTGGGTTTTCAAATCATTCAGTTCCATTACTTAGAGCCTTGTTTTGTAGTCTGTTGGTTAAGTATGTGTTTGACTATTTCATCGGTTACTTGGTCTAGTTCACCCCCGCCGTCAATAGTCACATGATTGGGCATGGTGGCCAAACGGCGCAGCATGGCGTTCACGCGTTCAAAGAACTCGGGGCTTGATTTTTCAATTCGATCGGGGTCCACTCCGCGCGCCCGCTGGCGCTGCGCCGAGGTTTCCGGGTCGATGTCGATGAACACGGTCAAATCCGGCCGGGTGTCTTGCACCACGTCGATGGTCAGCGCGTAAAACAGTTTCTCGCTGGCCCCACGCCCGGTGACCTGGTAGGCAAAGGTGGTGTCCACAAACCGACTGCACAACACGGTTTTGCCTTGACGCAATGCAGGCCGTATCCGGGTGGTCAAGTGCTGATCCCGTGACGCACACATCAGCATCATCTCAGTGTTGGGGCTGATGGGTTCATCGTGGTCCGTCAACAACAGCTCACGTATGGACTCCGCAACCGGCGTGCCGCCGGGCTCACGGGTGACGACAATGTCGTGCCCCAGTTCTTTCAAGCGGTCGGCCACGCGCGCCAGTTGGGTGGTTTTGCCCGCACCTTCCGTTCCTTCAAACACAATAAACAAACCAGCGGGTTCCATACGTAGACTTACCTTTAACAAAAAAAAATAGAAAGGAGCGACGCCCCCGAAAGGGCGTCGCTTATGGGTTACGTGTTGATCGCGTCAAACAGCGACTTAATGTGCTTGTGCACTTTCTTCAACTCACCCCCGTCCACGCCATAAGTTTCAACTACATGGCGCACCGGTGTGGTGCCTTCACGGGCAAAGTACGTGGACGTCTGATCCAGTCCACGGTTGTAGCTCAGCACCAACTCGCCCAGCTCGGGGTTGGCTTTGAGTTCTTTGGCGGCTCGTTCGCCGGCCGCGTAAGTGGTGGCTGCCATCAATTCAGCGTCTTTCTTCTGGACTTTCTTCAACTGGTCCAAAGTTACGCCCGTGCTTTCCAGGGCGTCTTCGTAAAACCCCTCAGGCAGACTCAACGTTCCAGACGCCGCGTCAAATGTTAGTTGCTCGTCGAGCTTTGTGTTAATTGCAATTTTACTGGATTTCAACGTCATGGTCAGGTCTCTTTTTAACTAAGGTTGGGGAATTCCGTCGTTTTTATGGAGGGGACGATTGGCCTCATATACTCACCAGCCGAAGTACTTTTTGCTGGGAGTGTGTACACCTGTGTGATATAGGTGTGAGTCCGGTTTGAATCGACATAAAGGCAGGGGCCAAAGCCCCTGCCGGTCAGCGGGTTACTTCTTTTCTTTAGAAACGACGCTGCGGTACAGATTCACCCCCATCTCAGTGATCAGGTTGATCTCAGCTTCGGACTTGGACCACCCCTCGGTATCACGCAAGGCCATGTTCACGAGGTTACGCTTGGTGTGCTTGTCTGTGTCTTCACGCGTGGACGCACCCACTTCACCTAACAGCTCTTGGACCTTGGTGTTGCTGAGCATCAAACGCAAAGCCAAAGTCAACAACCAACGCAATAGAATCGTTTTCATAAAACACCTCAAAGATAAAAGGGTTACAGCCGATCGGAGAATTGAGCGAAACCCGCCAATGTACGGGCCGGGGCGGTGTCCATAGCCCACGACACCATGTTGCTGGGGGATCTCCATTTTTTAAAACTCTCCAAACTCCGGGCCATGTTGATGTTTAACCGGTTTCCGGCGTAGTACGTGTCTGACAACGGCATGGAGGTCAAGACCGACATATAATCGGAGAACAGACTTTGCTCGTCCCACACACCTCCATCAAGCACAGCCAACGTGGCCGCGGCGGCGGTGTCGCCTCCGGCGGCTTCGGCCAGCGCAACCGCACCGCCTTTGGCCATGGTGGTCAGCGCGTTGGGTGAGGCAAACCCGGCTTTAATAGGCATGTGCAGCACGCTGGACAAATCGATCACACTGAAGGTAACCTCGCACCCCAACATGTCGTGTTCGGCGTTCCACCCCACGTTGCCGGTGCCGCGGGTGATGGTCAACGAATCGATCATCCCCAACTGACACTGAACCCGACCTTGGTGGTAAATCTGACACAGGTACGGGCTGGTGTAAGCGCTGCGCCCTGCGGACCGCGGCAACACCGCCGCCAACAGCATCGAGATGGGCACGTACAGGTTGATCAGCCGCGACATTTTGTTCCCGTAGGGCGAGATCAGCGGGACCGTGTAATCCGCTCTGGGCAGTTGCGCGGAGGAATTCTCCCACACCTTGGGGATGTCCACAAACGCCGTACCGGCCAGCGTGGCCAACCCGCCCATGTTCACGCTGTCCAACGCCCCACCGATCCACGAGGCCACAGCGTCTTTGGCCGCACCGATAAACTCCGTTACCTCGCCGCCCATGTACGTCATGCTGGCGTTTCGACCGGCGGTGACTTTGGCGTTCAAGGACTGAGCGATGTCAGACTCGCGCGTGGAGTTGCTGAACGACTCCGACACGGTGCCTTTGTGGTGCACCCGAAACGAGGCAAACTGAGAGCCGTCCCGTTGGTGGGCCCGCATGAAACTGTACACCCCCGACGTGGAGATGCCTTCCCAATCGCTGATGGACTCGGTGGTTCCTATACCGTCGTCGGGGGGTGGATCGGCGGTCAGGTACTCGTCAAAGTATTTTTGAGCGGTCAGATCCGGGTTCGGGTCGGTGACCTTACTGTCGACGTATTCTTCAATTTTGGCCCGAACGACCGCGGCGTTGGTGTAGTTCTCCTTAACACGCTCATACGCCAACTGAGACGCATCCGCCATGCGCTGGCTTCGAGTTGCCAGCGACATCACATCGATGCCACCCCCCTCACGAAACACGTCAGGGAAAGCCTCATGGAACCGCTTCATGTCTTCAGGGGTGACTTTTTGACCCGGGTCTTCCAGTGCTTTTTGACCGATGGGCAGCGGGCGTGGGATTAGCCCAATTCCGATCGCCATCTCATTGGCGATGGTGTTCACGGACGACCAGTAGTTGTGCATGGTCGGTTTGAAGTAGTACCATTTGCTGGGTTTGGTGTTGGTCAGGAAGCTGTGCACCCGGCTAACGGCGCTCAACCCCAAGATAAACGGCTGCAGCGGTAACGACACGATGAACCCCACAGCCCAACCGCCGGTGTACCAGGTTTTACTGACTTTACCGGTGTTGGCCAATTGCGCTGCGTGGGAATCGTAAAAGTTGGTGAAGAAACTGGTCCAGCTGGAATACTCCGGAACGCCGAAACTCATGTGCACCACTTGTTTGGTGTCATCAATGGCTTCGGAGTAATACCGGCCCATGCCTTTGTGTCGGTTTTGCTCGGAACGCCCCCGACCCGGTTGGCGGATGTCGGCGTTCCGTGTGAATTGGGGTGGGTTGTTGATGGCAAAGTTGCCGCCCAACGAGGTGTTGGTGAATTTGAAAGCCGCGGACGTGGCGTAACGCCGACGCACCCCACTGCCGTATTTTACCATGTCGCCATTGGTGGGCAACAAAAAAGCATGACGCAACCAAACTCGGTCACGGTTCGGTAATTGTTCGACCATCTGCGGTCTCCGTTAATAAACCCCTCCAAGCCTCAACGGCCGGGAGGGGCATGTGCGGTACAGTCGGTTACTCCCTCAGGTTTAACGGAAACGCGTTACTTGTCGCGGGACCGGGTGACCGGGTGGGAGCGGGTTTACTCGTATCATTAGACTTGCGTTCACGGACCGCGGTTTCCCCGCCGGCGGTGTTACCTCCTTTAGCGTTGGTTTGGCTCAAGGTCTGCGCAATTTCCTTCAAGTAATCGCGCATGGTTTCTTGAACCGTTAATTGACGTTCGATCAGTTGACCCATCGCTTTGGTGTGAACGGTGTTTTGATCACCTTGAACCTGCTCGCGACGATCCGCGGCCAGCGCGCTGCGTTTGGCTTCCGTTTGACGCTGGATGACCGGGTCGTCGGGCGTGTTGGTTACGGCGGCGGCCGCGGTCGAGGACTGCGGAGGCACCGCCGCGGGTGAGGCGGACATGCCGCCGGGAACGTAGCCGTTCAGGGGGTTGGCCGTCGCGCCGGTCCGACTGGACAAGCTGGGCGCCGACTGGGGGGCTTTGCCGACCGGAACAAAAGCACCGTCCGCGTACGACGGGGCTATTTGAATCACAGGCTCACCTGGGCGAACCTGCTGGGTTACCGATTGCGAGGACCCCGCCCCATACCGGTGTTTGGACACCTTCTCATCCATCAGTTGGTACACTTCACCGATGGTCCTTGACTCGCCTCCTGGCTTGTAGAAAATGGAACGGTTGGCTTTGGCCGGCGCTGGGAAAATCCGAGCCGCTGGGGCGTTGGTGTCTTGCTTTAGAAACTTCGTCGCACCGCCAGCCCCCATGAAGTGGGCCAGGTACAGGTCCGTGTCCGTCGGCTTACGGCCAATCGCTTTTTCCAACGTCTTGTAATTGCCCTTCAAGAACTCAGCCCCCATCAACGCGTTGACACGCGGGTCTTTACGCAAAGACCGCTGACTGTCGCCTTTTGGGATTTGGTACTTGTCGCCGTGTTCGTCGATCATCTGGTCCCACGTGGCGTTAATGAACTGAAACCACCCGGTGGCGCTGGACGTCTTGGCCTTGACCTTGTAGTCAAACGCGGACTCAATCGACGCAAAGGTCACCAGTATGCCCGCGTCCACCCCCGCCATTGCACCCACCGCTTGCAACGTGGGTAAAGCGGCCTTCATGGACCGGTTTGATTTGGGCATGGGGATGGACTCCCACATCCCACCGTTACCTTCCATCATCCCCCCAAACACATTCCCTTGTGCGCCCACCGAACCGCCGGGTTGGTAATTGCTCACCCGATAATCCAGAGGACTGGGCGCGCCGTCAAACATCAAGTCCCGCGCCAAACCGTTCACGTCCGCCCCAGCGCTGTTGCCGGTGGGGGTTTTCATGTAACCGTTGAGACGACTCATGTTGGGCTTACCGTCTTTTTCCGAGACGGGTTTCTGGACCTGAACTTGAGCGACGAGCGCCGCGGCCTCGCGCTGAGCGTTTCCTTTTAGGAACAAATAGTCCTGCTCCGCCAAGGCTTTCAACGCGTTCGGGTCAACGGGGTTTGGCGTTAGGCGCCACTGAGACGCAAACACCGACGTTTTAGTACGACCGTCTTGCCCGGTAGTGCTCATCAACCGTTTGGCCGTTTCAGCCAACTGTGCGGCGTTCATGGCGCTTTCCCCACGCGCGATCGGCACCGTTGCGTCAATCCGACTGATCGCCGTCACGTAAGACACCAATACCGGCACCATCCGATGGGAAAACCATTTGGAGAACGCGTAAAAACCGTTGCTGCTTAACGTCGTGGGGTTGTCCGGGTACGCCTCCATCCACCACTCGTACAGGGTTTTGGTCCGAACGTTCAAATCGACGCTGATCTTTCCACCGCCCGATTGAACTTTAAACGCCTGAAACACCTCTTCTTCCAAGCCCAGTATCCCACTGGCGGCGGCGGAGTTTATGTGATCAAACCCGTAGAGCCGGAATCGGATGGCCTGCAACGGCGTGATGAACTGCTGGGAGGTCACGCTTTGGGTGGCGAGTCGTTTGGATTGCGCTTTCATTTTTAAACTGACGGTCGCGGTCTCACCGCTTTCCCCAGGGCTTGCCAACAACACCCCAGTGCCGGTTGCCATTAGGGTCGCGGCTTTGCCACCCCCATCGACGTTCATGCCCCGACGCTTGCCGGGTTGACTGCCTCCTTGATCCCGACGTTGTTTCATGGCCGTCACGCGTTCTTTGGCGGCGACAATCTTGGCAGCCACCGCCCCGCTGCCCGCTGCCGCGGCCCCGTCTTTTCCTGTTTCCTTCTCTTTACCCGCGACCGCGGTTTTGTAATGGGCTTTCACCGCGGCTATACGGCTGGCGATGTCGTCTGAATCGACGCCCACCGTGTCCCCTTCATCAAACGGGTCGGCCGTCCAATTGTAAGGCGACAGCTCCCCGTCCTTAAAGGTGACTTGCTTTAGAAACTCCAACCCCAAGTCCGCGTCCAGCTTATCGTCCAGGTCCTGTAGTTTCAGTTCCGGCGCCAACGCCTCAAGCCCGGCGTGGTACGCCAGGAACACCGGCATGAACCGTTTCTGGAACCAGCCCAGGAAGTTTTGAAGCTCCTCCTCGTCCTCGTTGTCGATCCCGACCAGGTCGTAAAACGCCACTGTGTCTAAACGACTGATGTCCATTTTAGGGTCTTGACCGGGCTTGTGAACCACGATCGGCTCCAGCATGTCCTCCATGGCCAGCAGTTTCTTAGGCGACCCCCACCCGTTCGGGGAAAACCCGTACTGGGTTAACCTAAGCTCACGGAACACCCCAGAGGCGGCTTTACGGCGTTTGTAATACATGTACCCACCGATGGCCGCACCACCGACCACCGCCGCCCCAATCACCACTGGGGCTGAGAGAACGCTGCCCAACGCGCTGACCGCCCACGCCGCACCGCGCACCAAATGCGCGGCGGGTCTCATGAGCATTTTGCCCGCACTTAGAGCTTTGGCTCCGATCGCAGTGCCGGCTAGGGCACGGCCCGCCACTCCGGCTTTGTCCCACCCTTTCTTAGCCAGGTTTTTGGTGCCGTCCCACAGCTTACCCATCCGACCCCGAGGACGACGGTCACGGCGCCGGCGGCGTCGTTCGTCCCGATCGCCGTCCCCACCGTCGATATTGACAATGGTGTCGTCATCCGAATCCCCGTCTTCTTCGTCGTCCCCCCGACCTCTGAATTTATTGAGCAAGGACCCTAAGGCCCCCGCCATCCCCCCAAACGCGCCTTTTCCCGAAGCAGAGCCTTCGTCGTCTTTGGCGTCTTCGGCTTTCTCGGCTTTGCGTCGGGCCATGATGTCACGCCACGACCCCGTTCTGGGTTTGTCCTCGGTCTCCGGAAGACGGGCGGCTAGCACTTTGTGGATCCGACTGAGAATGCCGTCGGTGGGGGTTTTAACCACGTCCTTCGGTATTTCCTCACCCCCGTCCTCGCTTTCAGATTTGGCCCACGGTTTCATTGCCGTCTTAGCTAAAAACTTACCTAATTTCTTGTAGTAGTTTTTACTGGCGTTCAAATACCCCTTGGCTGCTCCTTTTAAAGCACGACGTATAAATTTTCCAATAGGTCCTTTGGCTATTTTATGCTTTTCACCACTTCGGTAAATTAGGTGTTTACGCTGGTCCTTAGATATAATTTCGTTACCATCAGCGTCATCAACACCCCCTGTAATGTCATCAAACGACATTAACTGAGCACCGGACTTTGCGTCAAAGTATTTACCGGCTTTAAGATTGGCCACAGTGATTCGTGGGTCATCTTCTTCAGGCAGATACGCATCTCGGTCTTTAGTTGCAAACAACGACGCTACATGACCACCCACTTTACCGCCAGCTCGAATTAACTTAGACCCAAGGTAACGAGCTGGAGTTGTGGTTATGTTCATATAACGATTCAGTTTTCTTCTAAAACCACTGATTATTATCCGTTCGCCTTTATCATCGTACAGACCAGATTCAATATCTTCTGGAGTCAAAACCGTATTACCGGTGTCTTTATCCTTAACGCTCCCTGTAATGTCGTCAATTGTTTCTATAACTTCGCCGGTATCGGCGTTAATGTATTTACCGGCAATTAGATCACGAGCTAATATACTTGCTTTTTCACGACCTTTTAAATGAAGATCTCGGAAACGACTGCCTTCCTTAACTTCGTTTTTGATCTGATCAAAAACACCACGACCACTAAGGCGTGATGCAAAACGTCGATTATCAGTGCCGGTTACGTTTGTCTTTACAGAACGACCTGTGGTGTCTTTTAATTCCTCACTCAACTCGGAATCGGTAGCTACCACCCAACCCGTACGGTTAATTACCGTACCTGTAACGTCTTTTAATGAATGGACGGTGTGTCCGGTAGCGGTGTCGGTATAATTACCCGAGGCCAGGTCACGAGCCAACAGTAAAGGCGTTGGACGGTACGGGGTGTACACATCCCCAATGGGCTGGAACATGGAACGGGCGTTTTTCGAAGCCGTTTTTACCCGGTCTTCTGGTTCCGCGGACACCACGTTAGGTTGGCTTGCGATGGACCGGTAGTTGGGTGATGGCGTTGGTGCTTGTTCTTCCGGAGCCGCCGACACCATGTTAGGTTGGCTCGCAATGGATCGGTATTCGGGCGGGTAACCCGGATCGTCAGTCGGTCGGGCCTGACCTGACATCAAATCCACCGACACCGGTTTGAACGTGGACATGACGTCCGCTTTGAATCGGAGTGCGGTGTCTTGAGCCGGTACGGCCGGGGCGGTAAACCCAAACTCACGCGCTTTAAACCGCTCAACCGTGGACGTGACTTCTTCCACAAGGGCGTCGGCCCCGGTTTCGGCTTGGGCTTTAAACGCGTCTACTTTAGGGTTCAAATACTCTTTGGCCCGATCCACGGTCGGGGTCATCTTGGCGGTGACGGTTTCCTTGACTTTGCCCGCCCGACGTTTTAACGCCGCCACGTACGGGGAGTCGGGTTTGGGCGCGTCCGGACCGGGCGGTGCTGGGGGCACGTCCCCCATACCCGGAGGCACACCCCCACCCAAGTCTTGGTCGGGCTTTTCGGTGCGGTACATCTCCCACAGTTTGTCGTAGTTGATTCGGTCCACGCCGTTTTGCGAGGTGACGATGCCCATCTCTCTCAAAAATTCCTGATTGCCCGCCCCGTGCAGTCGGCGTATTTCTTGCCGTGGGTCAGGAACCACATCGCGCAGCTCTAAGAACGCGCTGGAGTATTTATCCAACTGTTCGTAGTTTTGAGCGTTTCGAGCCAGCTTGCCGTCTTCGTCCATTTCAAATTTGGTTTTAAAGAACGCCGTCAACTCGTCGATGCTTTCGCGGTTGGCGTCGACCGAGTACCCCTCACCGCTGGTGTACTTTCGGGCGTCAAACCGATCGCCGTTGGCCGCGTCCCGAAGCAGTCGCTCCCGCAACGCTTCCTGCGCGGTGGACGACAGGTCGCCCTCCGTGTCGTATTTGGACACCACGGACGACAACGTGTTGTTGATGCTTTGACGTTGAACTTCGTTGACCACACGACCCCGAACTCCGGCTTTGGCGGCTTTCTCCGTGGTGAACTTGCCAGAGGTGATGTCATAGACCTCGCGGTCGGAGGTGTCGTCCCCAGTCCGCAGCATCCGAGTTTCGTGGAGTATTCGGGACAAATACCCGGGGATAATGTCCGTGATGGAGCGTTGGGTCAGTTGGTTAAACGCCGCTTCCCGATCAATGGTTTGATAGGAACCTTCGGTGATTTCGTCGTCCAAGAAATAACGAGGTGCTATACCTCGGATTAAACTCTTAAACTTACCCATCATCCCGGTGTCTTCGGCGGACTCCTCGGTAAAGTCTTGAACCACACTGGCGGCGTTGTTGATGCCGTAGTTGGCCAGGTGATCAAACCCGCCCAGCTTGTTGCTGTATTTTTGGGCCATGGGCTTTAGCAAGCGCGCCACGCCAGGAATGATGTGTTTTTGCAAACCGTGGTTTGCCAGTCCGTCAGCGGCCATTCTCCCGGCAGCTTCGGCCGCCTGGCCGAGGTCCATGTCCCCGGCCCCTTCGCCGGCTTGAACGACGGTGGACCCCATCCGAACGGCGCCGGCCACCTGCTGCTTGATGTTGTCGACCAAGGTGGGCACAAAAGCACCCAGGTGATCCGACAGTGTCTTGGACAGCATCCGACTCACAAACCCCGGTTTATTGGCCTTTTCACCATAACGACTGCGGTCGGCGTGTTCTTTTTTCTGAAACTCACTCAACGCTGTGTTGTGGATCAGCGCCGTGTACGCGCTTTCATCCAAACGTCTGGACGATTGGGCGTAAGACCGCAAATCCCGCAACGCGTAATAACTGCGGTACTGCAACTCCAGAGATTTCTTTTGAAACCGGTAGGTGATTTGATCCTGGTACCCAACTTGGCGTTCAATGCCCGAGCTGATTCCTTCTAAGCGCCGGTTCACGCTTGAAACCTGGGCGCCGTGTATCCGAGAATACACATTGCGCTCGGCGCGCGTTTGATCGTGACGGGTTTGATCGTTGTCGTCGGCGGCGGAGTCCAACTCGGCCATGGACTCGATCAAGGCCGAATCGTCACGCTTGGATTGAATCTCGTCCGGATCTCTACGGGCGTAGCGTTTCTGCTCAGACCAGTCGCCCAGTCCCGAACTCACGCGCCCGATCTGGGTTTCAATTTTAGCGTAAACCCGTTTTGGGGCCTTGCTTTTTAGATGTGGTAACAAAGACTCGGTTTTCTTGGCGATGACCTCCAAGTCTTCGGCGTTGTCGTACGCCATTTCGGAAGCCGTGGTTTTAGTTTGCTGCCACGCGTCTTGGGCAACGCCGATGGACCGGGAATACCCGTCGGGCAACGACACGGTCAACAACGACTTCAGGGCGTCTACTCTGCGTTCCCTGGAGGACAGCTCTTTAAAGAACCCTGTGGTGAATCGGCGAACGGGCCCGCCTTGGGGGGTCTTGGGTTCGCCCCAAGCGTCATCTTCGTCGTCCAAACTGAACGCGGGTAATACGGCGTCTTCGGACGACAGGTTTTTACGATCATTAGCCATGATATAACCTCATGGGTGTGGGAGTTGAGTCATATCGTTCAGATGCGGCGCCAAACTACCACCGCCTCCATATACAACCCGATTAGGTGTGCTATGAAAAAAGCGCTATTACCTTTAAACCTGGATCTGTTAATACTGACGCCAGGTCAATTGAAAACCATCCGACCGGTGACGGTGTTGGACATCTTCGACGGTCCCGGTGGAAACTTCCATGAAAACGGCCTTTTCTCCACACTGACCTTCGGGCGGATCGGCAGTCCTGAACGGGACTCCCGGTTCGGGTACATCGATCTAAAACTCCCTATACTGCACCCGGTGGTGTACACCCGACTCGTCAAATTGAAAAACCTGTACGGGGACATCTTGGCCGGGCGGGCTTACGCCACGTTCAACCCAGAGTTGGAGGATTTTGAAAAATCCACCGAACTGGACGGGGAAACGGGGTACGCGTTCTTTGTGGCGCACTGGGCCAAA
>Ga0307932_1000356_pt1 | contig 18891 bp, 17 predicted proteins | sample OrgLakmetageno48_FD_201843 | JGI IMG/M metagenome (GOLD analysis project Ga0307932, IMG submission 201843) | Saline water microbial communities from Organic Lake, Antarctica - #48 | ecosystem: Environmental > Aquatic > Non-marine Saline and Alkaline > Saline | place: Antarctica: Organic Lake...
TCTCAGAGCGGCTATACAAGCCCGGTCTGATTGTTTAAGATGATGATGCATATCCCCGTGTTTTTGAATTGGTTTCTAACAAAACTATTCTGGCACGGGGTTGTGCGTTTGGGGTGGTTATCTAAGTCGTACTCTTGCCAATAAGTAATTATTTTGACGTAATGTGTATTACACGAAATATCCATCCACAGCTCACGTATCATACAACAAGGTAAATCAGAATTTTCCTGTGTTTTAATTTAGTTAATAAAATATATATTCTATGCAGAACATCCTAATTGTAGGAATTATAGTCATTATCGGTATTGGCGGTTTCTTCCTACTGCAACCAGCAGCAGAACCAATGGTTGATGACACAGTAGTGGTAGAAGAAGTTGAGGTTGTAAGCGAGCCAATGGCTGATGACATGGAAGCAATGGACCAAGCTCCTGCATCAGACATTGTCGAGACAGCAATCGCGACCCCGGAGCTTAGTACATTAGTAACAGCTGTTACCCAAGCAGAATTAGCAGCAACACTGCAAAGTGAAGGACCGTTTACCGTATTTGCGCCAGTAAACGACGCTTTCGCTGCGCTACCACCAGCGACACTAGAAGCACTATTGCAACCAGAAAACATCGCCGACCTACAAGCTATCCTGACGTACCACGTTGTACCAGGAGCGATTATGTCTAGCGATCTTACCGACGGTATGCAAGCAGTCACAGTTAATGGCGAAACTATCACCATTAACGTAGACGCTAACGGAGTATCAATCAACGGCTCAGCCAACGTAGCGATCGCCGACATCGAGACCAGCAATGGTGTTGTACACGTGATCGACTCTGTCCTGTTGCCACCAACAGAGTAGTAAGAAGCGTAATGAAGTAAAACCCCCGTATCAACAGATACGGGGGTTTTGCTATGTAATCAGGCAGATTAATCGGATGTTATGCCTCGTAGCTAGGGCCAGCTTCGTCAAACAGCTCATCAAGCGTCTTTCGTCTTGGTCTACCATCTACCAGAGCTTCTGGAATGACTTCAATCCAGATAGAGTCACCATCGACCCGCCACTGCCACCACTCCCGCTGATGAAATGCCCCCGCAAAGTAGTGCTGAATGAATTCTTCACACAACTCGCGCTGCGCTTCTAACGGCAGTGCAGACTCTGGGCTCCTGTCAACTAAAACAGGATCAACCCATGAAGCAAACATTCCGTTTTCAAAGACATAGACTCTTTCAAAATCAGGCTCTGACGCGGACATAAAATGCCCTGGACCACACAGGAGCACTCCATCAAACAATCTTCTTATTTCGCGGAATAGTCCAGTGTCAATTTCTGCTCGGTGCGGGTTACCAGCGACAGCATAATCTTTCCCGTAATATTTATTCAGAAAGTCATCACTTGGGAACGTTGTCCTAAACAAGGCCGAGGCTTCACTATTCTGTTCCATCAAAGAACCTCCATTTGTGCATTTCTTGTAGTATACATAAAACTGACCAGATTGGTCAGTTTTATGTATCAACGAGCCTCAAGTATGACTAATTCTCTTGGTATATCGCGTTTTCTGAGGTGGCTGCTTCTTCGGTATAGAGCGGGTTAGATCCTGATTCAGCTGACTCGGTTGGAATACTGTCGCCATCATCGTCTGAGTCCAAGGTTTCGCAGTTGGCATCAGACCCGGTTGAGCTATCGCAGTTATCATCTGACTGATTGTAGTATTCGCCGTCAGCAACATCATATTTGTTTGCGTCGGGGTCTCCAGACACTGCTGATTCTTGCTCAACAGACACGTCAGCACTAGCATCGGTACCAAAGTCATATCGATTGGCATTCGGGTCACCCTGATCGTTTGATTTTAAAACTTCAACTCGCCTTCTAGTTGTGTAGCCCGGTCGAGTTTCTGCACTAGTGACTTCTACTTCAGCGTCAGTCTCTGTCGCAGGTTCTTCGGCTACGGTTGGTGCTACGGGATCTTCTATAACGGTTCTGTTTTGCACTACAAAGTACGCAGCGCCAGAAACGACAATAAGCCCCACAATGCCAGCCATAATGCTAAGAAAACCTGATTGATTGTTTGTGTAGTTTTTCATTTAAATATTGTAGCAGAAATTCACCTTATTAAGTAAGACCGCTGCAATCTACAATGTTTTTCTCCCCCCTGTGGGATAATGAGCATAATGAAAAAAATTGTTCTGGTCAGCATCATTATTGTCAGTGTAGTTCTGCTGCTACTATCGATGGGCCTGCTCTCCAATTATGATCTTGGTCCCGAAGAATTACTACTAAAGCTATTTACCTAAACTCCCTAGACGTCGGTCATCTTGGTATACAATAAAAAATAGCCCTATCCCAAGGGCTATTTTCATTGGCTCCGACGGCAGGATTCGAACCTGCGGCCAATTGATTACACGTATCCAAAGATTGTCTCTAAGGGGCGGACTATATCATCATCCCTTCTTGCGAAGTAGGATGCGTGGCGCTTCGACCCATTTCTGGGGCTACTCCCTCTCGGGATAGTCTCTGAACCTTCAATGGACTATTGTCCAAAGCTTGGCTGCTGATTGCCCTCGTCACACTGTGTACGTTAGGGTTTCCAGACAATTCACCACGTTTGCAATGTCAGTTACCTGACAAGGCTGCTATTTTTGAAGCGATGCTTCACGCTTACAGTCAACTGCTCTACCGCTGAGCTACGTCGGAATGAAGAGGTAGTAAGAAAGTTTACTTTCTTTTCTGCCTCGAGTGACGACGCAAGCTAATGCTTACGTTGTCGAAATATATTTATTTATTTTCACTTGCGAACAAGTACGAGCTATTTTACATTTTTTTCCTCAACTTACAACACTTCTAGCTGTCTAAACTAGAAAATTGGGACTACTATATATTGAACAGTTGCGGTGTAGTCACCAGCCGGCTGCAAGAAGCCGACTCTGGTCCGGTAGACAATCTCGCTGACGTCGAAGGTTACCGGCACATTACTGGCCATCACCTCAACTGGACCGGACTCGACCCCGGCAAAGGTATCATCTAGCGCAAAGCGTAAAGATCCATTTGTCAGCGAGTCATCACCAACGTGATACCCAAAGCAACCAGTGTCAGCCTCGGTACACTGTGATGCCCAAGTAGCTGGCGTAGTATTAGTACCCGTCATCCCATCTAGCGTGTTGCCATAACTATCAGTCAACGGTTGATCAATATTCATGTATACGCGGTAGCCTTCTGTACCATTAGTAAAGACTGTGAGCCTTTGAGCGGCATCGACGTCAGTATCCATCGGCAGCGAACCAAAATCTATCGTTGTGGCGGTAGTACTAGCAGCAGTTGTTACTCCTTCAACGGACGTAGCTGCGTCTAAGCCACTAACGGCAAAAGTTAGAACAGCTCCTTCGGTTGTAAGACTTGGGAACGAACCATTAGCCACCAGAGGCACCCCATTAGTAGCATCGAACAAACGGAAGTAATAAACACCGTCAACGCGTGCTCCGGCCTGTCGCACGGTGAATTCGTGTTCAGAGGTACTAAAGGCCGGCTGATCGTAGACTCCAGACAGACCCTCACTTTCATTGCGAGTTCCGCAGCCATCCCCTACTCCAGCTACACAACTATCGACCCCTGATAGGACGGTTGATTGCAAAATATCGTTATCGTCACCAGCAGCATCGGCGTAACACCATAGTGAATTTTCTTCACAGGTAGTAGTAGACGTCAGTGTGACCGCGTCCCGAAAATCTGGGTACTGAGAATATTGCACATTAAATTTAATACTGTTCCCTGGTGCTCCTTCGACCTCGGTGGTGGACACTCGCAGCTTGAGTTCTTCGGTGTTTATCACTGCACTAGGAGCGACGTTTTCGCCAGCAGCAGCTGTCACTGGGGTGAGGTTTTCTTCGTCGGTGAACCACTGCCAATTATTAATGACGGGGGTGTAGCCGGAAGTTCTGGCGGTTGGATAGACATCGTAGCCATCTATTACCGACCCGTCACTCTCTACCATTCGGAAACAGTAGCTACTTTTTTGAATGGCGGCGTTGTTCTCGATATGCCAGTCGTATTCGATATAATCACCAATCTCCACCGTACTAGGGTTGAATGCTGACGGACTATTTTCTTCGTACGTACCTGCTACATCTGAAACTGACAACAGCAACGCACCACCACCAAGCAGTTGGGTACCACCAACCGGCGTTGCGTCATAGGCGCGCCATATGTCACCCGAGCCACTAGCACCAACATCATCCCAAGTAGAGACAGCCGAACAAGAAGTCACCCGCCTGGCGTACTGTAGTTTAAAGTTCACACTCTGCGTCACCAGCGAGGCGTTGTTAATGAATAGACCCATCCGGATACGGGTACGCTCACCTTCACCCAAAGGCTCGTCGATATCCGTCATCGAGGTATTTTCACCCAGATCGCTAGCGCCTACTGGCCATGGATCAGTCGGGGTCAGCGCGTCGTTGTCGACGTAGAATCGGTAGTGTGTCTGGCGGATCGAGGTCTCGGCCACTGGCCAATCGACGATCTCTACCCGGAAATTTTGGTTTTGGCCTTCGTCACTTTTCCAAAGTTCAAATTGGGTCGCGTTTAACACTCGTGCACCCAATTGTGCCCGTGGGTGAGCGTTTCCGCCCCCAGTACTTCTGGTGTTTGCCCAAATGGAGGCATTGAGAGGCTCTACGGTGGCGCCAATTGGATATATATATGTGTTTGGTTGCCCAGTTGTCTGGGCGATTAATCCGCTCGATCGATACACTGCCATCGCTCCGTCTCCTGTTTGGGTATTTTCAATTACCCAGGCAACCGAGCGCTGTTGGCCAGGATTAGTAGAGCCACTCTCGAGCTGGAATGAAACCGCGCCAATACTAGATAACCACACTTCATGTCCGCTTTCGTCTAGGTTAAATAATTCATCACCAGATAGCTTTTGCGCATGGATAAATGCCTGCAATGGACTTGCCACTGGAGTGATCAGTTCTGTCTCAGTGACGCCAGCGGCCGTAAACGTATGCTCGGCGCGCTGGACGTTCCAGCTGGCGCCAGTAAACTCGACCACAGCATAACTGACCCGCCCGGCGATGCCGTCAGCGTCACCGCGCTCGAATACTGGTTGGTCGGTATCCGCATTCCAGCTAGAAATCGACAATCCCGTATTGTAGTTATTTGTGTTGTCACTTGGATTATATTGACCGGTTATAAATACAGCCACGTCAGCATCATTAGTCACTCCAGTCACAGCCGTACCGGTCGCAAACAGATTGTTCGTTCCGTAAGTAACTTCCCCAGCTTCACGCAAAATAAATTCGTTATCAGCCCCAGTGACCCCAATGTATTCGACAATTTCCCACTGCACGCGGGTGTTACCGGTCGCTGTTGGTGGCCTTACGATAGAGAAACTTGAAGTGAGATTGTTGCCACCCTCAATATACGCAAACATATCATCTGGCTGAACAGTGGAGCCAGCTGTAATACTTCCAGCACCAGTGTTGTTGGTATCTGTAATGCGTACAAAGGCAGCTGTGTTAGCTGCGGGAGCATCGTAATCAACCCCGGCAGTCAGGGTTATTCCAGTACCACTCACTACATCAGTCCCTCGCTGCACCAAAAAGTCCTGTCGATCTTGGACGGTTAGTTCTGGGTAGTTTGTATAGGTAGTCAATGGTGACCCAGCGTCGGTTAAACGGAAGCAATATGTAGCACCAAAACCTGATTCGGTGGTAAGCTCTAGAGCGTACTCGATTTTCAGATAGTTACTGGTAGTAAGTGTTGCAGCAGCCAGCTGATCGGTGGTCTCTAGTTGCGCACTGTTTGGTGTTAGGAGGGTTGTGTTTGGATCGCTGACTCCACCGATTCCGATTCCTATATCGGCAGTATCGTCACCCTGAACGAGCTGCGACGTCGTGGCCATATCAAACGCCACACCGGTATCAACCCGCTCCCACGAGCCGACATTCTCACAAGTGGTGACTTTGGTTCCATACTCAAGCCGCAGACCAGTGGTCGCAGCTGCCGCATTACCGTCATTAGAAACAGCGAAGCGTAACCTTTGCTGTGCGCCTTGGAAAATGCTGCTAATTGGAGTATTTTCTGTACCACCACTGGCTGACGTTGCACCGGCTTCATCTCCATCATCATTTCGCCAGTGGTACCCGGCTTGGGTTAGCGCCCCAGCTTGCACCACGGTGGTATCAGCCAGCTCGACTGCGGTACCAGGACCCACCGTACCAGCCGCCAGGACAGCATCAGTGTTTGGGAGCGACACTTCAAATTCAATCGTTGCGCCATCAGGAGCATCACTGGCGACATCGACCAACACATACGCACACACAGATTGATTAACACGCACGTCTTGATTCAAGGTCACTGTCGAGCTGCCATTTGGATCTGCAAACACAGACCCGGTGACTTCTGGTTCTGTACCGGCGTAGGTTTCGCCGACACAATCGCGCGGATTAGTACTATCAATATCGTACGCAATCCGAGGATTCGAGAGATACTGCTGTGCATCAATGGTTCCGGTTTCGGTCACAGTTAAATCATTGAGGGTATAGTTGCCGCCATTACTGATGAAGGTAAATTGCCCGCCGACGTATAAATCATTAGTGCCAGCATCAACCGTTGCCGTCTGGGTACCTAGTGTACCGACAGTCACGTCAGCATTTAAAGTTGCTTCGGCATACTGGGTATAGTTACGCAAGGGCGTCCCCGCGTCGGTTACGCGGAAGCAGTACCCAACCCCTTCAAGTGCGGCCCCAGTAGCCTGCACAGAATATTCCAGCTCTACAAATTCGTCTTCGGGAGTTAGGGCGGCGGTAAAAGTCCCGGCGGTGCCAAACGAAACTAATCCCACTTCTTCTGCTATGTGACCACGGTCTGCTAGGGTGCCCAGATTGTCTTCACCATCTTCGTCAACTGACAAGGTCGCGGCGCTGGCCGTAGGCGCAGTATTTGTATCTACTTGAGCATACCCTCCATCAGCTCCTAGTTGAGTCAGAGCTTGCACTAGGATCACCTCTGGCGTAGCTGAAAAAGCTGCCGAGTAATTGATGGTGATTGGAGAGTTCGAAACATTAGCCGAGCCAGAAGTAGTAAAGTCAAAATCAAACGTGTTGTTCGTTCCATTACTTTCCTCAAAGACAATAAAGTCGATGTCTTCGGCTGCAGTGTGACCATTGTCGTCAAAGTTTTCATTCAAGAACAGCTGCATAGTGGTGGCGGTTGGTTTGTTGTCGACACCTGTTCCATCATAGACAGAAGCAAAGAGCCAATCAGAATCATTGCGGGTCACCACACTGGCGAGCACGGTGGGCGCAGCACTAAACGATGTAGGATAAGTAATCACCGACCCACCAGGATCATTCGGCAGAGGCTTACCATCTACCACAGACGTGTTGGTACTCGAGGCAAAAATCTGCACCCCGGCGGTGCCATCGTCAAGCGTCCAGTCACCCGCTTCCATCACGTAGTAGTCGACCACCGACGAGCCAGCGCCGAGCGTCCCATTGTAATTATCGACCAGTATGTCAAAAGACGACGTCGTTTTATTTGAAATTCTAGTCGTTCGTTGCGTTGCAGTTCGGTTATATCGAGCGGACGCCACTACGATTGGATCAATGTAGGTGTTATTAAGATTGATGGTGGTGTTAGAACCATTGGTAATGCTCACACTATCAAACTCAGCGATAGTTTGAATTTCATATCGGGTCAGGGCAAAACTTCCAGTCTGGGAAGTCACATCACGCACTCCACCATTTGGCGTTTTAAAGATGTCTCCACCGTCAGTCACACCACCAACTGCCTCAGGAATGTTGGTTGTGTCTGCCCCCTCTGCCACAAAACTAGAATCAAACATATCCCACGCTCCACCGCCCGCACCCACATCCGTCCAAGTACTGGCGACGGCACAGGTGGTTACTTTTTCGGCGTACTCCAATCGATAGTTGTTGGTTTCTGAACCGCTACCCTCTAAGGCCACTCCCACCCGGAGCCGCTGAGGCGTAACACTGTCAAAGGCCAAGCCTGGAGTATTTTCTACCCCTCCAGTGGCTGAAGTAGCGCCAGCTTCATTCCCGTCATCGTTACGCCAGTGGTAACCAGTTTGGGTGATCTCAGCATCAGTAATGGTAGAAAATGAAGTAGCGATTGACGAAGCAGGACTGATGGTCGCTGCTCCGGTTAGCACAATGTCAGTTGCTGGATTAGCCATATAAATATTGACCGTTTCCCCATTGGCAGCTGTTGCAGTGGTATCAAATACCACGTATGCACACATGGCTTGCGTCGGCGAAATGGTCTCGCTATCGGTAAAGGTAATCGAACCATCAGCACCTGAAAAAACTGCGGTTGAGCCATACTGGGATTCAGTGCCTGAGTAACTTTCACTGACGCAGTCATACGGCAGGCTAGTATCCAGATCATAATACAAACGCACATTTGCTATATCTGTATCGGCTGCAACAGTGCCATCTTCTGCAATCGTGATATTTGTCACATTGCGACCCGTATCGTTTTCGATAATCACTAGCTGCTCACCTAGCTCGACGTCTGACGTACTGGGAGCCAGAGTAGCTGCCTGAGATCCAATCACCGAGACATCGGTAGAGGTGTCCGCAATCAGCTCGGACACCTCAAGCACCTGTACGGCTACTCGCTCAGATACAAAATCAGCATTTGCTCCACTGTTGGTTGCATCTTGCTGTATCAACTCCAAGATTTGCCCACTAGACAAACTAGGAAATATCGCCCCACTAGAACCACCACTAGTGTAGGTGTCTTCGGTCCCTTCATCTCCTCGATTGTAATGACCGTGTCCACCATACGACTGCGTTAGACCATCAAGCCGCCACTCTACGCGAGGAACATCACGCAAGGTGCCGCTAAGACGCGACGTGTACGTGGTTGAAAAAACCACGTAATTACCGGCAGTATCAATCGTAATATCGTCAGTAGCGGACACTGTAGAGTGCGACAAGAAACTGGGAGCAGTTGAAATCTGAGTACCAAAATTAAGTGAACCAGGAGTGCTCGTCAACGCTTGATCTGCGTTCGTGGTCAGTGACAAGACCTCAGCTGCTGGTGGTAACGCAACCATTGCCAGCGCAGTCTCGTCGCCGATAATTGCTGTGGTGTCAACCGCCTGCCCTTCTGTGCGTACTTCCACCTGCAGCGTCTGATTACTAGCGCTAGTTTTTTGGATAATTCCAGTGTACTGAATGGTGGAGTTGATATCACCGTTATCAAACCGCAGATACGCTGTCGAGCGAGTACCAGGAACCTCCACCCCATCGAGCGTTAGGCGAAGTTCGTAGTTTTGCCGTGGACCACCAGCAGCAGTAGTCTGCAACTTGACGTTCGTGGTAACCAAAAACTTCTGACTACTCACACCACTGACGGTAACCCCAGTTGCTGGTGCAGAAAATCCGAAAGATCCGGTATCAACTTCATCAGCTGTGTCGAACGTAACACCAGTAAAGGCGGTGTTGCCGCTGATATTACTCTGCCCTGCACTTGAGTGAACGCGTAAGTAATCAAGAGTCTCATCCAGTTTGAGTACGCTCACGCCGTTGGTTCCTGGCTTGATGGCAGTACCACCACCAGCATTGGAATCATCCCGGTCGAGTACAACTGCCAAATCATCGCCCGCGGTTGCGTCGATGATGGCAGCTCCAGAGTTATAGGCGCTAAAGTCATTGTCTGAGTCTCGAATATAACCACCGCCCCAACCATACTCGAGCGGGCTACCGTTGAGGGTCAGGTACGAAGCCACCGAGCGTCGATTGGCCCCACCAGTAGAACCCTCTTCTGTCCAGGTGTTATAGAGCACTAGATACTTGCCACCATCGGCCAAATCGATATCACTGTTATTTCCCTGCAAAGCGATATTTCCACTGACGCTCACTTGATTATCCCACGTAACATTATTGCCAGTTCCGGCGATTACTTCGGTACCGGTCGTTTCAGCAAAGACTGAGAAATCCCCGGCGGCTGCCAGCACCTGGTCTGACCTGATAAATCCTTGTTCAAGAAACACAAAAACGTCAGCCAACAAAAGCGTCAGCATGAGCGTGAATGAGCAGATTCTATACAGCCAAGGTTTGGCGTTGTTTCCCATCAAGGATGCCATTGGTCTATACATTATAAGTAAAAAACCATTATTTAGCTAAAATAGCCTTATTTTAAGCCATATACCTGTGTATAACTCGCTTGACGCAGTACGAGCTATACAGAGATTAGTCTGAGACCACTACTTACAAGATCCGTGATTTTTGACCCCTTATCCCCTATCTAGTACCCAAGTTATACGTACACAACCCACACAGTTATCATAGACTTATCCCCGATGTTTTCCCCAGTAGAGTGCTTAGTGACACTTGTGGAATATGAGTAAAAAATAAAACTTGCAGCTTGTGTGCAAGTTTGTACCTATTCACTAATTATCACGGTCTTCAAATTGTTCATTCTTTTTGTCGCGGTAGCGCTTCCATCCATAATAGCCAATCCCAAAAAAGAAGAGAATCCAAAACAATAACGTAATGTCTATAGGCATAATATTAAGTGAGTTTTACCGCCGTACCGTACGCAACAATCTCAGCTGCTCCTTGAGCAATCATCGAGGTCTCGATCCGGAGTGCAATCACCGCATCTGCACCGTGAGACTCGGCATCCTGCACCATCCGCACCAAGGCTTCTTCGCGAGCATCGGCTTGTAGTTTGGTGTACTCACTGATTTCTCCTCCCACGATATTTTTGAACATAGCAGTAATGTCTCGCCCTACGTTCCTGGCTCGCACTGTGCTACCTCTGGCGATACCGATAATCTCTGACACTTGCTTGCCTGGCACGTGTTCGGTGGTGCTCAAAATCATTTTTTCCATATACTTCAGTATAGCAAATTGCTACAATGCCAACATGCCAGAATTGCCAGAAGTTGAGACTGTCCGCTTGCAACTTATGCGTAAGGTGCAAGGAAAAGCCATCGATTCAGTCGAAGTATTTCACAACAAAATCGTTGCTCACGATGAAACGATTGATGACCGACTGCGCGGCAAAGTAATTAACCAGATTGACCGCATCGGCAAGCTGATGATTTTCTCGTTCGTCGACGAGGATGACCTGTTTCTGCTTGCCCACCTAAAAATGACTGGGCAATTTTTCTATGTTGACCAAGATGGCGACGTAGTCGGTGGTGGACACTCAATGACAGAAAATGATCGTACTGACTTTCCACACAAACACTCGCGCGTAGCGTTTCATTTTACCGACCACACCACCCTCTATTTTAACGACATGCGGTTGTTTGGGTACACCAAACTAGCCAGCGCGGCCGACGTCGCGGTAGCCAGGTCAGGATTTGGCCCCGAGCCTATTGACCCCGAATTTGACTGTAGTTGGTTTGCCACGAAACTCAAAAAGCGCAAGACCCCGATAAAAGCCGCGCTACTAGATCAAAAGTTTATCGCTGGACTGGGAAACATTTATGTCGATGAAGCGCTCTGGCGGGCCAAAATTCGCCCTATGCGACGCGCTAACAGAGTAACCAAGGCAGAAGCGGCTATATTATGTAAAGCCGCTGGTGACGTGATGCGGGAATCTATCGCCGTGGGTGGCACCACCTTTCAACACTTTGTCGACACCGGTGGTGATGCCGGCAACTTTACCGACTATCTACAAGTCTTTGGCCAGCAAGGCAAGCTGTGCAAACGCTGCGGCGACATAATCAAAAAAACCCGCTGTGCGGGCCGAGGGACTCATTACTGCCCGGGGTGTCAGAAATAGAAAACAGTCCACCGTGGTGGACTGCCAGTTTTTAGAGCGAGTCGATGTATCTCAATAGTAGAGATTTTCGACGTATGCCAACGCCATCGCGTTTGGGAAGAAGCCGACGACTCCGTCCATCACATCGTTCACCGATTGCAGGGTGCAGATAGCGTCTTCCGCAGCTTCTTGTGCTTCGACGAAGTTTGCGCCCGAATCAGCAATGCCGATGAAGCGGTCTGCACTCAACTGCACGATGTCGTTGCCAACATCGCCCCAATGCAGTGCGATGGCGACCATCGTACGAGACACGCGGCGAACGTCGGGTTCGAGTTCAGTCGACACCTTGGTCAAGCCAGCTGCTTCTTCCGCTTTCATCCGTTCGAGAACATCTTCCATTTCAGGAAGAACAGCGAACGAATGGAGCTGGATGGCCGCAAGCTGCAATGCTGCATCTTGCGTCCGTTCGGCCAGTTCACGGTCGGAGTCAACGGTCTCATCGTTTTTCGTAATCTCATTCTGGTAGTAAGCCAGCTGGTACATACGAGCGATGGCGACGCGCTGCGTTTCGTTGAGGTCGGGATGATTCACCATCACGGCCTGAACGAATGGTTCGGCGGGTGTCGTTGATGTGTGTGTGCAATCAAGGTTATCTGCCAAAGCAGGGAAACCGATGAGGGCAACAGCGATGGAAAGTACGAACTTACGCATATTATTTCTCCTATGCGATTGGTGTGACGAAATGTCACGGTTTCAACTGCCTACTAATTTAGCACGATATTGTCTATTTGTCAATATCGTGCTATAAATAACTACCCCTTCCCGAAATGCACATTCCTCCCCCACGGAATTCGGCCCCAGGCGCGTTCGTGGACGTAGTAGAAAAATAGTTTGATCACTACGTCCGCCGCCCCGATGGCACCAGCGACCTTCAGATCACCTGTAGCTGCGTACGCCAGCACCATCGTGGTGCTGGTGGCGATCGCTCGCCATGTCAAAGCTTTTAAAATACTTCGCTTGCGGGCTTCTCGCATTTCTTTCATTTATACATGATACCGGTATACTAAAGATAATGATTCCTGATTTACCAGACCCGTGGAAAACTCTTATTGGAGCTGAAACCAAAAAAGACTACTTCAAGCAACTCATGCTCGACGTTGAGGCTTCTTACCTGATCAATAATCCTCCTATCTACCCGCCGGCTGAGCTGGTGTATAACGCACTCGAACTCTGTGCCCCTAAAAAAACCAAGGTTGTCATACTAGGCCAAGACCCCTACCATGGCAAAGACCAAGCGATGGGACTGGCTTTCTCTGTGTTAGGCGGCACCAAAATCCCTCCGTCACTGATGAATATATTTAAGGAACTTAAAAGTGATGTCGGCATGCCAATCCCACAGAGCGGCAACCTCTCGCACTGGGCTAATCAAGGAGTACTACTGCTCAACGCCACTCTGACTGTTGAGGCTGAAAACGCAGGGTCACATCAAGGCAAAGGTTGGGAGCAATTCACCGATCACATTATTGAAACAATTTCAGCCAAGCAACAACACGTTGTATTTATACTCTGGGGAAACTACGCCCAAGCGAAGTCCAACTTGATTGATGAATCTAAACACCTCATCCTGACAGCCCCACACCCATCCCCGCTATCGGCGCACCGCGGTTTCTTTGGCAGCAAACATTTCTCGCAGACAAATGAGTATCTGCAACAGCACAAAATCACCCCAATTGAGTGGTAGACCGATCGCTATTGTCAGACTAGATAAGACTAGTGCTACTTGTGCACAGACTGTACTTGCGCTATCGTAGCTGTAGAAACCCGCAAGAAAGGAAGCGACATGCTTGATTTCGACAACTTTGCAGATCAATTTCCTGACCCCAGTAAAGCAGAAGTGCTGCAGATTCTGGAAAAGACAAAATTTGCGTTGATAGAGCTTTTATCACTGCAAACTATCAACCAAAGCTCGACTCTTCTGCCGGTGACAGCACGAAAGAATGACGAGTACATTGTCATCTATGTTTTGGCATGCGAATACATATATGAGACCGCCATCCCAAAGATGCAGAGCATGCTTCCGCCGCAGTTCTCTGATCTGGTGTACACTGAGATTTCTGATTGGCTGCCGCGGGTCACTGCTGAATAACCACGTTTAGTGGTTTTTTATTAGGCCAATCCAGGGAAGAAATCGGTTTTGATTTGTTTGCGTGGGACGCCAGATTCACGTAAGAGCTTTTTGTAGGCATTGACCATGCCGGGTGGACCAGAGATATACCAGGTACGCTCACGGTAGTCTGGAGTCCGCCGTGCGAGCATCTCGTCGGTCACGAACCCTCGCTCGCTTGGAGGGGCAACCTCTTCTTTGGCGATCACTGGAATAGTGATGATAGGCATGGTTTCACCCAATTTGGTGAATTCGTCCATATACGCTAACTCACCTAGCGTGTTGCAGCAGTAATACAAGCGAGTATTGTACTGTTTACCGCTATCGCGCATCCACGATAGATGACTAGAAAATGGAGTCACCCCGATGCCGCCGGCAATAAATCCTAGTTTAGTTTCGGTGTCTTTTGGTAAGGTGAAGTCACCTGCCAGTTGACTGACGATGATTTCTTGACCCTCATCTAGTTCTAGCAACGCATGTTTATACGAGCTGCCGCGCATATCGCTGTCGGCCGGCACTACCTTGAGTGCCAGGCGCACAACCGACTCGGTCGGGCTCGATGCAATAGTAAAGTAGCGACGTGGTCCCCGACTATCTACCTGCTGATGTGGCAGCATCCATTCAACGTATTGCCCGGCTTCAAACGAGAACCCATCTGGTTTAGAAAAAGTAAATTCCCAGGTATCGTTAGCAATCAACCGCTTGGACTGTAGTTTCAAAAACAACTTACGCCGGATCCTAAAGGTATAGGCAAAGGCGTTACCAATCACGAGGGCCAACTCGGGCGTCATCGAAACCACCGGAGCAAAGATAATGGTACTTGAAAGTGCCCCCACCAAAGCGCCGTACCACACTTGATGATGAGACTTCGGTGGCGTGGTAAACGGCTCAGTCAGCATAAAAAATGCCAAAAATAGCGTGGGGAACGATATGAAATAGACCAGGGTGGAATCGACCAACGGCAGCCCAAACCGGACCGACTCAATCAAGAACACTAGCAAGCCGACACCGACAAACGCACCAATCATCGCACTGCGGCGCACCTTGGCCACAATCAGGACCCCGAGTAGCAACACCGGCCAGAACAAAATCGGGTTCGCGACCCACCACTGGAATATATCAGTGTTGTAGCTGTTTCCGGTCAAGAGGTTGCACCCACCAATCCCGACCACCAGTAGCACAGCACCCAGCGCCGCGGCGTTGAATATGTGCTGCTGGCGGTAGGTGATGACGTATTTCGAGACAGTCCCTAGTGCGACTGCCGACAGCAATGCCCAGTTGGGCACAATGCCTTCGTACGGAATCATCATGAAAAACAGAATAAGCGCCGTGATCACCGCTGACTCGTGGTTGGCGTGCACGCGCCAGAGTTTGGCACAAACGACGTTGAGGATGAGGGCCGAGGCAACTGCGAGCACTACTGCCGTCAACTGGGCCCCAATGCTGTAGGCCAGTAGTCCAAATGCACTAGCTAGCAATGAGCAAACCACCAGCGCCCACAATGACAAAGACACCAACCGATACATCCCGATTTTGTCGGTCAGCCGGTTGGGGATTGCTAGTACGGTAGAAATAAACCTGGAAATGTGACGCATCATACTCTATACTAGTATAAACTACTTTACACTTAAATCTTTCACTATGCCGTATATCATCGCTTTTGTTATTATTATTGTCGCGGCTGGAGCCCTCCTCCTTTTTCGACAACCAGTTGAAGTACCGGCTGAACCAGTCGCCGCAGAAATAGCTGAAGTTTCAGCCGAAGAAGCTACGGGATTCCCTGAAGGGTTTACGCCGCCGACAGAACAACCACCAGCTGCTAGTCCTAGTACTGAACCAGCTGCACTGGAAACGGATACAGTAATTGAGGTCGAAACAACTGAAGAAGTTGTTCTCGAAGTGAGTACTGAAACCACAACCGAAAATCGGACGTTCGTTGCTGAAGCATCATACTTCACGCCGAGGCGAACTGAGCATGATTTGATAATTACCCTTGAATTAGAGGGAGAAACAATTGTCGCTTCCAACATTACCTACGATGGCGGACCAGCGATAACTCCAGCTCACTCCGGTTTTGACGGTGCCTACAGCGCTGAAATTATCGGACAGAACATCAACGAAATCGATCTTTCGAGAGTTGGTGGCGCATCACTTACCTCTGTAGCTTTTAACGAAGCGGTCGCCGACATCCGCGCGCAACTCTAATCCAAAATGAAGCATTCATTCCAGGCACTAGGGACAACGTGGTGGATTGAAATCTTTCAAGATCTAACCGAAACTACACAAGACGAAGTCAAAGACTTCGTCTTGTCATACGTGTCCACCTACGAGCAGAACTACTCCCGCTTCCAGCCGGACTCGCTGGTGTCGACCCTCAACCGTGACCGAACAGTGGTCAACCCCACGTCAGAATTTGTGCAGCTACTCGAGTACGGTAAGCGGTTATACTTGCGCTCAGATACCCATTTCAACCTTTTGACCGGGCATATACTGGAATCCAAAGGCTACGACGCAGATTACACCTTTACCACCAGTGGACCAGCGCTCGGACCAGGGAACCCAGTGATAGATCTACACATCAGTCCTGACCTGATCACACTGACAGGTGACGCCAACCTTGACCTGGGGGGATTTGGCAAAGGCTACCTCGTCGACCTACTCGCTCGGCAACTACAGCACACACACCGCATCGAGCAGTTTTTGATCAACGGTGGTGGCGACATGTATGCCACCCACAATAACAATCAACCAATTACCATCCACCTCGAACATCCAACCAAACCCGGCGTCATGATTACAAACACCACGCTTTATAATAACGGGTTTGCCGCCTCGAGCCCCCATCGACGAGTGTGGGAAAACAGTACCGGCACCCACACCCACATCATCGCTGACACCCTCACCGCTGACGCGACGTTTATCAAGGCTGCCACTACCGCGGACGCGGACGCGTTTGCCACCGCCGCCCTGATGATGAACCAGCACCAGATTGAGCAACTGGTCAAAACTGAGCGACTAGCGGTCGCTCAGTTTAACGCTCAATCAGAACAACTAAAATCTACCAAAAATTTCTCCAGTTAGTGCGTAAGATTGGGTTACACTCAGCGTCATAGACAGCAGACATAGTCACTCCAATCAGACAGACACTGGTTCATCCAGGGTATAGTAGAAACAGAGGTTTATGTATCACCCACCGTTAATCCACGCGTACGGATATGAATAGAATAATTATCGCCCTCCTGGTCGTTGCCGCCGTGGTCGCTGGCTGGTTTGTGCTGACGGCATCAAGCGAGCTTGACTACGTGGCGACCGTTGACACCGAAATCACTGAACTAGAAAGCGAGCTGATTGCGCTCAATGCAGAAGTTCTGGCTGGATCACTCACCGAAGAGTCGGCGACCGCTGCCAAAGTTCGCATCGTTACGCGCCTCAATGCTATCAACGAAGCGGCCACTGCCTCAGAAAACGCCGCCCTTACACCAGCCGAGCGGGCGCAGCTGGTGGCTGGCCTCGAACGTCTCAAAAACATCCTGATAGCACACCAAGGTACGCTCAACAACGTCGAATCAAGCGCGAACGAGACCAACGTTCAAGCTGAACTAGCGCGCGATGGTGGATCATACAAGCGCAGCAAGCACCTCAACCTCGTCGTTGCCGACACCATACAGGACCTAGAAGCCACTGTTGCTGACTCAGTCCAGGACTACGAGGCTAACATCGAGCTGGATACCCAAATCGACACTGTAGTCGAACAAACTGAAGCCCAGGTAGCAGCAGACCAGGCAGCAGAAGTGCCGGTAGAAGAAACCACACCAGAGGCGACCAGCACTGCAGAAGAACCAGCCGAGACAGCAGTAACCGAAGAACCAGCAACAGCTGCACCGACAGAAGAAACCGAACCAACCACCACCGACCCAGTCGAAGCTGAGGTATCAATCGAAGCCGAAGCTGAAGTACAGCTGGCAAACTAACCACCACACCAAAGAATACCGACAAGCGCTGCCTACCGGCAGCGTTTTGGTTGTTCATGCGTCAGTCTGCGCTATCACGTCGCGTGTCCCAGACGCGCAGAATTTGTATTTCATTAGTATCTACTCGGTAGATACATACAAAGGGCGTCCGACTGATCGGCAACGATCGTACGTTAGTGTTATCACTCCCCTGACGGCCCAAGTATGGGTTAGCCAGTAACGCCGCCTCGGTGGCGTAGATATGCTGCCGGGCAGCCTGTGACCCTGCTACGAACACTTGCTCATAATACTGCCGCAACCACCGTAAGTCCGACTCAGTACTTGGTAGATAAACCAACTGCATGACTAGCGAATGATGTCTATTGTCGGTGCTGCTTGTTCACTATCGGCACCCCAACTATCGATCCACTCATGCATGGCTGCCTGAGAGATGAATCTTACTTTGGTGGTTTCCTCCAGTGCAGTGTCAATCGCCGCGTGATACGCATTTTTCTGGGCCAACATAGTTTTAATCGCCTGGGTAGCCAACTGAGCCGAAGAACGATCCTCACGTTTGGCTTCTAGTTCGAGCGCAGCGCGCACGTCGTCAGCTAGGCGAATGGTATACGGAGATGTTTTCATATGCTTACATTGTATTACAGTGTCTATTGATTGCAAGCTACTCTGCTATATTATCTGGAGGAGGACATACTAAAACAGCACAAGCGAAGTTAGAGCAATATCACAGTTGCGCTACAAGCTGTAAAACGTTCTGTCTCTAACTTCAATTGTACTGTTTTAGTGTACCAATAGCTATTCTAGCCTATGTGCTAGGAGTACCCTAGCACATAGGCATTTAAATACACACTTTGCAATCACAATTCCCCACCCAAACCAACAACAAAGCCCGCTCAGCGTGTTGTTTTAAGCAACCACATCTGTCACTTTCAATAATACTTCATTAGGACTCATTCCAGCAAGAGAACAGTGTTCCAGATTATTATAATAATCATTCCAGACACGCAGTTTAGTTTTAAGATCTTGAG
>Ga0307932_1000360_pt1 | contig 18852 bp, 29 predicted proteins | sample OrgLakmetageno48_FD_201843 | JGI IMG/M metagenome (GOLD analysis project Ga0307932, IMG submission 201843) | Saline water microbial communities from Organic Lake, Antarctica - #48 | ecosystem: Environmental > Aquatic > Non-marine Saline and Alkaline > Saline | place: Antarctica: Organic Lake...
TAGACACCCCAAGATCATTGACGTTCTTTGTCCCGTATTTATATTCAGGTGATGATAGTTTATATCTCTCTATCATTTGATTAGATTCTCTGTCATCTTTATATACAATGGTTCTAGATTTCTTAGCGAAGTGATCAACTTCGTGTACTGTTGATCCATATGATCCCTTCTTAATACCACTCAAATTAGACATCCCTAGGCTGCTGGATATTGCTAGTATCCGAGATTGCCGTTGGAAGTAATCAGCTCTTGTATCAACCCCTGCAGTAAAAAAAGATTCATGTTTATACACTGTTGGTAGTGGCTCTGCAGATATCAACTGAGAATGGCCCCTAATCTGCAAGCCATCCATCAGGGTCTCAAAAATATATAATGGTGCATTGCCGCTATCAAAACCAATTTTCTGTATCCAATTAATGGCATCCACAGCCAATTTATTAGGAACAATTACCTTATGATTTCCTATTGTAGTGTCAACAGCTGTTGCTGATACTCCCATATATGTTTGCATAATATTATTAATAATGCTTGATGGAGTTCCAGAAAAGGCAGCTGATATTCGCGTGCCATTTCCGAGGTAAGTGTGCTCACTCACACATTGCAACTTATACACTTGGGAATGTGGTTTTGGCTTAGCGAATTGTGGAACATCCGCTACTCTAAGCTCCATTGTAAACTCTTGGACCTGCTTAGATAATTCAGTATCCGATGATCCTCTCTCTGGTATAGTACGAATAAACGTCACATCAACTTTCTCATTGCCGCTAATCTTAGCTAACTCCATGAAGTTAGCAGCATCAACAATAGTCATTTCCATTACGATTGTTTGGGAATATATACTCTCATTAATGGTGACATCTTTAACCATAGTAGATATTTCATAACGATCCCCTGCAAAATTAGTTACGCCAATAGTAGAGAATCTAAATCCATGAGGGGTTCTAACATTGGAGTTGTTAGCATCTGTGCCAGTTCTCATTTAATTAATACCCTGCCTAATTTTCTTTTTATAATCAATAACAAAATCTTCAATATACTCGGGCTTAACCACCCTAATAAATCTCAAGTCATCATTTCGAGCTTCTTCCCACTCACGGTTAGTGATGGTGTCCAACTCAGTAGAGCTTGGCGCGCCCACAATAAACAATCCATTATCAGACCCAATCCCATCAGCATCCTCATAGTGATGTGGCGCTAATTCATAAGGAAATACCTCATATGTGGATATTTGATCTTGCGTGAGCTCACCAACAACTAGTTCATTGGCGATAAATGTTCCAGTAGTATCCTGAATTAGCAACTGATTCAATTGAATAAAGCGGTCAGCAACCGTTCCAGTTGCTCCTGATAGAAATCCCGTAACCTTTTCACCTACCTGAAATCTATCAGCTATGGAGTTTTCAGTTTGTATGTATTGCCCATCTGTGTTGAATACAACGTTCGGCCGTGCATTAACAATTTGCCCGGGATATACCTTATCCATGTATTGATTGAATTCGTTGGTTCCTAACGGCCACAATCCATACATGCTACTTTTAGGCCTATTCACCACCAATAATGTCCAATAATAATCAGGGGTGTTGTACAGCTTGTGGGACACTACATCAGGCCGATCGCCATCTTGGATTTCATAATATCGATATGACACCGATTGATCAATCAGATTATCATCAACTGTCACATACCTAAATATATCGAGTATGGAAGATGTATTGCCACCTGGGAAGATGTATCCTACCTTTTTGAAGTTATTAAAGAATGACATATATTAATCCTCCAGATCCTGTCTTGAGAGTGCACGGGTTTCTTGGAAGGTTAATGCCACATCTACTTCTGCAGGCATACCATCACCAAAGAACATATTACCTGATGCGTTATATACAGTCTGCAGCGCAGTTAAATAACACTCATGTATTTTTGGCATATTTTCAGAGACCTGATCAGATGCTCCATCAAATAATTCGATACCAAATAAAGCAGGGTATGATAACAACTCTTCACCACCACTAACTTTCTCGGGATACATATATTTGCGCAATGATTTTACGATATCTTTAATGTCGCGAGAATCATTAGGAGACTCTGCCATCATTTTAAATGTAAAGGCAAATGACCTAATATTAGGATTATCAAACTTGGTATTAGCGTTAGGGTTAAATATTTTCTTCTGACCCAGTGAAATAATCTGTCGAGCAGTGACAGGGGTGCCACCTGGAAGCTTTGCAGCCAGGGCAGCTGCAGCCATCTGAGACCCGACTTTAACAACCTTACCTGCATCACCTATATCTTGTATTCCATATTTGGAAGCGTATGCCTTGGCATCCGAGGCCATCCTCCCCGACATCCTTTGAAGTTGCCCAGCCATATCGTCCCCACCTACAGCACCTAATGCTTTTTGCCCAAGTACACCTAGATCCAGAGAACTGTATGCCATAGAGTCACTAAAACTTACCCCAGGTGGCATATATAAAGATATCGAAATGTCTGTACCTGTTCTAGTATTGATCGTGAACGTAATATGTGGATGATTCTTATCATCATTACGTAGATCCTGTGGGAACGCGTACGTGGTCTTTTCTTCTGCCATTTTTGTATCGTCCTAGATAGTGCAAATGTTATTAGATGTATTTATATGTACAAGAATACCTATAAGGGCACATATAAGGTTAAAGATCGATCTAAATATAAAGGCGACCCAGATAAGGTAGTATATAGATCAATGTGGGAGCGTCAGGTGTTTAAATGGATGGAAGCCAACCCCAATGTAGTCTCATGGAGCTCAGAAGAGGTAGTAGTGCCCTATATATGTGCCACTGATAGTAGGAAGCATAGATACTTCATGGATGTGTACTTTATGACTAAGACTGGGGATGAGTTTCTTATCGAGATCAAGCCAAAGAAAGAGACACTGCCTCCAGTTACTCCTAAGAGAAAGAGTAAGCGGTATCTTCAAGAAGCTATGACCTACATTAAGAATCAGTCTAAATGGGAAGCCGCTACCGCTTACGCTAAGGCGAGAGGAATGCGCTTCGAGATATGGCATGAGGATAGACTTAAACAACTAGGCATTAAGCTAATGGGCACACTACCAGCATACCCCAAGAAGAAGGTACTACATAACAAGACTCGGCGGAAGACTTAATAACCCTACCCCAGCGCTCCGGCGGCCACTGTATTAGTATAACGCAATAACGCGAGGTTGACAACAGAGACATGGCTGAATCATTATTTAATAAATTAGAGGTTGAGGCTTTTCGTAAAGGACTAACGCCACGGTCGAAACAGTCCCGGCAGTGGTTCCAGGACAAGCTAGCCCAGATGTCTGTAAAAAGACATGATCTACTGAAAGATCCTGCGTTAATCAAAAGACAGCGATTTGGGGTAGGCAACATGTATATGTATATGTATGATGCCAAACACCGCAAAACATTACCTTATTATGATAGTTTTCCGCTCACTATTATGGTAGCTCCTGCACCTGGGGGTTTTTATGGGTTGAATATGCACTATTTACCACTCCCTATTCGCGCGCGATTATTTGATGGCCTATTACAGGTAACTAATAACAACCGTTATGACGAAACTACCAAATTTAAGATAAACTATAATCTACTTAAATCTGCTAGTTCCCTTCGCGAATTTGAGCCATGCTTCAAACATTATTTATCTGACCACGTTAATTCACAGATTGTGATGGTTGAGCCGAGCGAATGGGAAATTGCTTTATTTCTACCAGTTGAGCAATTCAATAAAGCAAGTAAGAGAACCGTTTGGAAAGATTCTCGTAGGAGATTAAAGTAATGGCAATCCCGGCAGGCATCGATGCCTTCAAATCTACAATATCTCGAAGAAATGGCCTGGCACAGCAGAACTACTTTTCTGTGTTTATGCCGCTCCCGTTATTCAGCTTGGATGCTGGTAATATACTGGAAAATGCTTTATCGGGACAAACTAATCCCACACAGCTGCTAAATGACCCAAGAGATATTGGTCTGTTGTGTGAGTCATGCTCTCTTCCAGGTAGAACAATTACAACTGCTGATTATCAGACCAATAAACAATCAATTAAAATGCCATATTCCTTCCTCAATGAAGATGTTACGTTTACATTCCTATTAACTCAGGATTATTATATGAGGGATGTATTCGATCATTGGATGGATGAAATAATAAATTTTGAACAGTATAAACTGAAATATAAATCTGAGTATACCAGTGAAGTTATTATTGAGCAACTAACCAAGCAGGGCATACCAACATACTCTATAAAATTAGAAAAGGCTTATCCTATAGCAGTCTCTGCCATTGAGCTATCAAACACAGCCGGGAATACTTTACAGCGTATAACAGTAACAATGACATACGACAACTTTTTTAAAGAAGATGCTGCAACATCTCTTATAAATAAAATAGGATTACAGAGTAGTCAGATAGCTCAACAATTTGATGTCGGAGTTCCTGCTGCATATCAACAAGCGCTAACTAATTTACAATTGAACAACCCACTTTAATTAGGAATTGAATAACTATGAGTTTACCAGTAATTGAGTCACCGAAGTATCGTCTGGTGGTACCATCTACACAAGCGACAATTGAATATCGGCCATATCTCGTTAAAGAAGAGAAAGTCTTGTTGATAGCTCTGCAAGGCAAAGATACTAAGAATATGATAATATCATTAAAGGATGTTATTGCAGCATGCACTGATAATGCAGTTGATCCCGATAAGCTCACCATGTTTGATTTAGAGTATATTTTTATCAAATTACGTGCGGTTTCATCAGGGGAAACTTCTTCAATTAAACTACCTTGCCAAACAACTGATTGTGAACAATCTCTTCCAGCGGATATTAACCTTGAAGAGATTGAGGTAGAGGGAACAATTGCAACCGATAAATCAAAATCAACATTTCAATTGACTGATACTGTGGGGGTTGTATTAAAATACGCTACCATCAAGGATATTCTGAAAACTGGTTCTCCTGGGGAGCTTAGTGAATATGAATCATCTATTGAGTCGATCGTGGCATCCATTGATTCTGTGTTTACTACTGAAGAGGTATTCCAATCAGAAGATTATACCCGCGCTGAACTAACGGCGTTTATTGAGAGTCTTAGCCAGAAACAGATTGGCTTGATGAGCTCGTTCTTTAAGGATATGCCTTCATTGAAAAAAACTGTGGCATTAGAATGTGATGTGTGTAATAAAACAAGCACATATCATTTAGAGGGTATCAATAGTTTTTTCTGATATGCCTCTCTAACCAGTCGTTGGAGTCATATTACCAGACCAACTTTGCTATGATGCAACATCATAAATATAGTCTAAGTGATTTGGAGAATATGATCCCATGGGAAAGGGAGGTGTACGTGACTCTGTTGGCCAATCATATCGAAGAGTTAGAAGAAGAACGCAAAAAGGATAAATAAAATGTCAGATAATAATAATAATAACATTGACTTTAATGGGGATGGTAAAACATCAGCTGAAGAGATCCAGATGTTTAGATCAAAACAGAAGGCTCAGCGTAATATCGCGGCTGCCACTGTTGCATGCATTTTTATTGTAACTGGGTTGATGTTTTCTCCTTGGATTGCAGATACGCGTATTGAGGTAATGAATGGTCCATTAGGTACATTTTACTTCGGCGCGTTCTCCTTGGTTGGTGCCTTTATGGGATTTAGTGTTTGGATGGATAAAAAGAAATGAGCACACTCGAAGATGTAACTGCTCTCCTAGAAGAGACTAATAGATCGAATGGAGAAATTGAGCGGCATAGTAGGAACGGCCGCACCCATTTAATGGAGATTGAAAAGTCATCAGGATGGCTCAATACCTCTATGATGGGAGTAGTTCAAACTCTCAATTCGATTTATGATATTATGAGTGAAGGTAGTGTATTCAATCACGAAAGGAAACTAGAGCAGGACCGGTTTAACAACAGCCTAATTGATGCCATTAAGGGGATTGGTAATGGTGTGGGCGGCGGATCTTCTGGTGGTAATGGTCGTGGTGGTAATGGTGGTGACAAAGGCCTGTTAATGTTTGCGGGTGCTATGCTAGGTGCACTTGGTAAGTCTATGATGGGAATAGCGATATCTGCAATACCTGCAGCTATCATTCTTGTTGTACAACGTTGGGCAAAAATAGTTAAGTTAACTAAATCATTAGGTTTGAAGATTTTTAAGGCCGTAGATCGCCTGACTGGTATGAGATTGGGCGTTGCTCTTACAAATGTAGGAGATACGTTCAAAAAATTAGTTGATGGTCTTAAAAAGGTAGGAGAGTCAATTAAGAAAGTCACACTGAAGATCAAGTTAAAGGTAGCTCAACTTGGAACTTTCTTCACCAATATGACTGCAAGTACTAGAGCAGCTGCAGGTCGGGCAGGAACAGCTATCACAGGTTGGATGGATAAAATCAAGTTAATGTTCGATGATCTAAAAAATTCCAAAGTCGGGAAAGGTATAGTAAAACAGTACAATAGCGCTATGGCAGGCATCAAGGGTGTTGCATCATGGATCAAAACTCAATTTGCTGGCATCAGATTAGCAGGAGGTCCTATTTCCAATGCATTCAGCCGTATTGGCCCTATTATGAGCAAGATAGGGGAGTTTGCTACAGGACTGTGGAATAAGGTCAAGGCACTGCGGCCTTTATTTGGCCGTTTACTTCCTTTGATGGGTAAAATATTAGTACCACTAACATGGATTGTTGCATTATGGAAAGGTGGTACTCGGGCATGGGAAGGCCTGAAGGAAGGTGATATTGAGGGGGCCCTGAAGGGATTCATAACAGGCCTGTTTGAGGGGCTGGTTGGTGATCTTACTAACATGATCTTTGATGTTGGCGGCTGGATAGCAGGTAAACTTGGTTTTGAAAATGTTAAGGTATGGCTACAAGATGTAGATGTCAATCAATTATTTGCTAAGTGGGTTGATATTGTTTCTGGAATGGTAACTGGATTATCTGAATGGATAACCACAAACTTATCGTGGAGTGGAATAAAAGATGCAGCTATATCCACATGGAACGGAATGATGGATGTGGGTAGCATGATCGGTGATATTTTCCAACCCTTCATTGATTTCGTTAATGAAATCCCTGGCAGACTAGCTGACTGGTTAAGAGATCTTATTCCTAGCGGAGAGGATATAAAGAAAATGTTATCGGAACGTGCTGCTGGATTCAGGGATTCTATGCTAAGTATGGATTGGTTGCCATGGGGTAATGATGACGAGAATAAGTTAACGCAGCAAGATAGGCGCGCGCTTCGTCACGGTGCGGCCTCTAGTGATATTCAACCTGGAAATAATCAGAATGGATCTGCAGCAGCTGCTGCAGTAGGAGCAGCTGCAGCTCCTATAGTGATGTACCAGCTGGTTGATACAGGGCCCGGGCCACGCAATGTTGTACCACCAGCACCAACATCGTCATCTACCGTAACCACCCAGAACTATATTATGAATCCTGGAATGGATCATCCAGACACTATTCCAGGAGCAACACTCAGAAGCCCGGATTAACCGGATTAATTCCAATAGTCCATAAAAAAGCCGCCCTAGGGCGGCTTGTCTTTTGCTGTGTTATTACAATGTCAGTCTTCCTGTGCCAACTTTTCAAAGTAGGACATAGTATCACCTTCATCAGCATCTTGATCATCGTTATCCATTACTGGAGCGGATGGCGCAGATTTGGCTTCAGATGTTTTATCTGGATCCCTCGCTGATGAACTTGGCCCTGCAGCTGCAGTTTTACCAAGCACTTTATTCAGATGAGATTCTAGTTGTGCATAAGATTTAAACTCTTTTGGATCAATGATATCCTGAAGTTTGTAGAGTGAGTTGTATACTCCTTCCAATTTATCTTCACCCTCGCCATGCATCAGCTGCGAAACAGCACTGAATTCAGACTTATCGTAATTTCGGTATCCGTCCACTTGGCGGATCTTCAATTTGAAATCAGCCCCATCCCAGAAATCAAATGGGTTCAATGGAACGTCATCAGGAAACTGTGGTTGCATAACATCCATCAGCTTATCGAAGATTTTCTTACCGAATACATACAGGAACACTTTACCTTCATTTTCTGGAGCAGAAGGATCAGACATTACCATAATGTTAGTCACATAGTGCAATCGACGCTTTTGTAGGCGCACAACCTTTTTATGTGAATCATCACCCGGATCAGAATTCCAAAGTTCAGAGTTTAATTCAGAGACTGGATCTGGTTGCTCTAAAGTAGTCAGTGACTTCTCAATAAACCATTGACCTGTTGGTCCTTTGAAAGCGTGGTCCCAATATCGTACCCACGGCAAATCTTCACCCTCAGGTGCCGGCAAAAACCGAATTACAGCATAACCATTACCCGCTTTATCGACAGTAGGCTTCCATTTCCGCTCATCTTGCATGGATCCTTTTGGACCGGATGCAGTCTCAGCAGCTGAAACCAATTTATCAATCGCCGCGGCGCGGTTTTTCTTGAGTTTTGAAAACGACATATATTATTCCTTTCGTATATTTGTATTATTTATATTGTGTGTGTGTATCCACTTAGACATAATCACATACTATTCATTAATAGACTACACAGTACTAATGCTCCATGAAGCTGCTGTCACAATATCCCGATATGATGAGATATTAGCGACATTAATGAATGGACTGGTTTTAGACAGCCTCTTATATATTCCCGGCCAAGCTATTGGATCGGTTATATATTTATTCTCCTTTTTCAGGAATTTAGTCATCTTATCAATGATAAGAACACTCATCATATCTATACGTTCAGAAATCATCAGGCCAATTATTAAAGGATTACTGCCACCATCACTACCCAGTATCTGATTCAGTGGCAGTCCAGTATCCACCATAACCTCCACGTCATTTTTGAATGTATATTTCAACCGCTGTCTAATACCCTTCCAGTGCAGGTGTCTCTCTTCCCCCTCTTGATCAACTATATCTCCAATCCAGGGTGGTGTTGAACTATAGGCGAAGTTAGCAACCAGATACTCAAGTACCTGGTCCTTGCTGGTATATTGTCGGGCTAACTTAGCAAAAAAATGTTTATCGTTTCTTTTATAAAATGATTGTGGGGAATTGCTTGTTTTGAAGTGGTATTTTATTGCAGAATAATCCCAGTTTGTATAATGAAGCTTAATTGATTGATATATTTGATACACATCAAAGGGATCTAGAGATGATACTACACTACCTCTATAATTAGTCATCACCCTGCCCCTATTGGAATGGCAACTCATTTGCTTTGGGAATAATATTAAGCAGCATAGCCTCTTTCTCTAGTTTATCAACAATCGACCTCGATAGCAACCGCTTACAATGTTCAGGCTCTATCATTCGCCTTTCGCATATAACCACAATGCTGTCAATATAACCAAGCTCAGAGGTATGGAATAAGTCCTCTACCTCTGCACTAAAACGTTTCTTGGTTACAATCTTATATCCAACTTCACTTTCTGTGAATTCAGGTTTGGCCACTTCACTTCTCCCAGATATACAATAAGTGGTCATCGACTCGGCCAACATATTTCTTCTGTGGGACCCAATATGGGGTTACGTTAGCTGCGTGATAATGAGTAGCCCCTGCAGCTAGATCAACACCAAGGCGGTATAGATGAATTGATTTTGAGACGAGCTCTTGCATACGAATTACAGTAGTGGCCTCGAGCATTTTGTCTGGTTTACCATCACAAAACCACGAGAAGTGACATTTGTTCCTTAGAGGATGTCCTGCAATATTAAAGTTTGATGTGTATACTACAGAACATATATTATCTCTGAAACGACTATCCATCACTCGGTTGAGCACCACATGCATTACCGTCATCACACCCAGATCAGATTGATTACGAGTTTCAAAGTATGCATTAGTAACAGCACAATCAAAACTTTCTTCAGCTGTTGGTTGTTTGGTGCCGATGTACATCATATAGGCATCTGATAGTGCCGTCGATGGTCCATCTTCAAGAGCCTCTGCGTTAGCAGAGGGAAATAGTGTCATCAGACCAACAATTGATCCCATTATAAAACATGCTACATAAAACCATCCATCAGACTTTTTCATTATCAATCTCCTCATCGGTACTATCCTCATTGCATATTTCATTGCCATATTCATCATATTCAATTGAATATGTAATAACATCCTCGAATGTGTCTGATGGATTACTAATCTTATTAACCCCGATTAACTCAATACGCTTTGATTTACTCATTACATTATATCCTTTATAAAATAGCATTATCTAATATATTCAACTAACCACAACAGGGGCCTATCCTATAACAACGACTAGCTCAATACCATTTATCCCATACTTATCAGATGCCCGGGACACCAAATTATCTATATCTCCATTCTCCACATAATATGGCCATGCACCATCAATAATTAATATTGTGGGGGTGTTAGCGGCGGCCGCCTTACGCACATCTTCTATAGATTTTCCGTAAGGGGTTTCTAGGATATCCAGGCCTCTCCTAGAATCCATAGGTAGATCATCAAATTGTGCAGCAACTCTATATCGGAGGGTAATGGCCTCACTGGCCTCACTGGACTCACCTGCTGGGGGTGACTGACTGGCCACGCGCGCAATTCGTGGTAACATCACAACAACATCAGATCGATCCCTGATAAACCGATTGATTGTATGAGTGTGTCCAGTTTGGCGGCCCATCTTAAACCTAATGCACTCTTCAGATAAGGACTTATGCTTATTCCCCATATCATCATCTCTTTGCATCAGATAATCAATCATATCAGAGATGAGTGTATACATGTCAACCTTGTGTCTATAGGTTGCAACTCGCTTAAAATATTCATTGAACATTATACTTGCCTCATTTATTCATAACCCGAAGAATTAGCATATCTTTACCTAATCGCCCAGTGGCCTCGGTTACCTTACTGGTCATGATCTTCCGCCCATTATTGATTTGCCGCGGAGTCTTTTTCAGCACATCTTGGATAAATGCAACCTTAACTCGTTGCTTGAATGCATTGTGCTCATCAAACTGAATGATAGAAGACCCCTTAATAGTCAGCCCATTTGGATGATTGGACACATACTCATGTAGCTCATTCGTCCTAGTGTTCAAAATGAATACCCTATGTGCACCGACAATCTTAGTTGGATCGATGGATACTATTTGCAGCCCAGTATCCTCCTTTTTGTATTTGACTCGAGACACAACCTTATCCATTGTCTTAACCTTAGCCTTGGACTTCGTACGAATAGGCTTTTTGCGTGATGATGTGTTGGCAGCTTTCTTTGCCTCCACATCTGTCAGCATAGACTCAAGAGCCTTAATGCGTCTACTAATCACTAGTTGTGATAGGTGACCAAATCCACCTTGAGTATCTTTCAGATCATCAATTCGAGCAATCAACCACTCTCTAATCGTTTTGACAGGCATGGCTCCTTTGAGCTCATATTGGTTAATCAGATCATACACATTCACTGCTTGTGGACTTTTGGTGGTTTCCCACTCATCAAGCAAGGCCTCCAAGTCACTTAGAATGGTCTCGTTTGTACGGGATCTAAGCCGTTCTGCAGGAGATATGCGGATAACGTTGGTAGGTGCACCATTCTTGCTAGAAGGGCGGTTAGAGGCCGCTGAGAACGCGTGCTGTTTGATAGCATTCACCTGATTATCCACCAAATCAAGCTCACTCGCAGAATAATCCCAACCACGCAAGGACATTCTCATCAGCTTCAGGGCTGATTGATCTAGCAGATCTGTATTAGCAGCTGCTGACAGGAACTTTTTAGCATCAGCCTTAGACATGTCAGCTGTCATATTGTGGTGCTTGATATACTTGATTAGATGTGGCGCGTTATCTTTCATATCAGTGAAATAATTGTACCACTGTAATGTGTGAATCAAAGATATTTGGCGGTTGGCAGGCATACCAGCAGTGAAATCAGGCTCAGGTCCTAGCGCAATTGCATCAAAAGATAGTCCGCGGCCTTTAGTTTTCAGTGAACGTGCCATATACGTGGTTCCTTATTCGGTTATAATTCAACTCAAGCCACATTGTCCCACATATAGCGATTATAGTCAACTACACCTTTACAGTGGGATGATACTCTATCAAAGTGTTTAGGTTAACTGTACGCCAACCTTGGGCTTCCACATCAAACACGCGGACAAGGCCCCTATACTCATTGTTTGTGACAGTATGCGCTGTCTTATCTGAAGCTTGCGATTTTTCCGATTTTGGTATATGTTCCTCAGGAATCATTGACTGATCCAATGTGGCTTCCATATCTCGGATGCTGCCATTGGCCTTAACGAACTGCACAGTCCATACACCCGAGCGGATAATTTCTTTGAAAAGAGATGCCTCAACTGCGACTGCTGGGATATCTGTATTTACTTCGGTCATATTAAACTTCCTCATTTATTGATGGGGTTGTAGAGTGTAGGTAGGCATGCCACTGATCTGGGGTGACACCAGTAATAAATACTTCGCGGTCCTCAGCTGATAATCGTGGAAATGCGTATTGGACGGAATTGTTCGTCATCAGCCAATCAGTCACTTCTGGAAGGGTAACATGAAGCTGCGCGACGAAAGATTTCCCGAAAATACTTTTACCCTTGGCCGTTGCCATTCCTGTCTTAGAATTGAATTCAAAGCTTTGAAATACAGTATAGCGCAATGCTGGTTTATTCGTTCGATTGATGCGTATTTTCACAATAAATCTCCACTGAATATCCTCCGCAAAAAAGGATGGGATTGGTGTATAGCGTATGCTAGCTCAACAGCTGTTTTATGGTACCGTGCTGATGCTGCAGGTTTCATATCTCCATCAAGAATAACCCATATTATCCCATCCTCAGTTATCAGTTGAACAATATGGTCAGCCCACCACACGCTTTCTTTGCTATACTCACCAATCAACATTCGGTATAGTGCCATTAAATTAATGAAGCATATACCTAATATAGTGAAAGTAACAACAGGGCCATATATCACGAGTCCTAACAAACATGCCGCGGCAATGCACCATACCGCGGCACGGCCGCGGGATAACTTATTTAGTTTAGCTAGAGGATTTATAAAATGTAATGTTCCTACCCAAAACCAGTTGGTGGTATAGAATGGAACATCAAATATATGTTCTTTGTCGCTCATATTAGCCTCTCCTCATCCGGGCAATATCCTTCGCGTCCTGTTCATCGAACACGGGGACCATATTGGATTTATGCATAGTTGCAATTCCCAATAGGCGTCGTTCACCGCTATATTGTCCGCTAGGTTTTCTGGGGGTGATGTCCTTAATAGAGTCTGCTTTCGTTGATATGTCTGATTGATACTCCGCTGTAGTGCGGCGAAACGGTTGATCGGTCGACGTATCATATAGCCCTTCCTTCACTGGTTTATATTTACCGCCTTTAGCGATATTACCACCTGCATCAAGCCTCATACCAAACTCTTTAGCAAACTTCCTCTCAGAAGCAATCCTTTTGTGATCAGCTTGTCTTTTCTGAGAATCTATCCTTTGCTTTCGTGAATGTGCCATTACAATCGAAGTCCAAGTTGATGTACAACAACACGACGGGCACCATCACAGGCAACCTCAACGTCATTCTCATCATATCCTATCCATTCCTGCCGTGTATTATCCCATCTGATAAATTCATCAGTCCAGTGATCGATATGTACTACCCAATCACGTGGCACAAATCCTCGACTGTTTTCAATCATCCCCAACAACCTCCTCTAGTTCAATTGAAGTTCGTTGACACACATCGAATTCACATCCACATTCAGTACCCAATAGCTCATTCAGTTGCTCTTCCACTAGCATGAAAGGGAAATCCTCGCTGAGACTATCGATACAATGACAACACCTGGTTGTCATATAATCGTGTAGCATAGTGACCATAGCATCGATACTATCAAACGATAATTCCCAATCCTTTGTTACGTGGGTGATGGTAAATCTAAAATCCCGTGGGCTGATAGGGATGTTAACAAAAGCCATTATAGACTCTCCATTATTAATTGTATATCTTCATCAGGATCGCCCTGATGGTTAATTTTAAATGAGGACACATACCTCTGTTGGCGGGTATCCTCATATACGTTGCGTTTCAATTTATTGCTTTTTATTCTTACATTCTTTAGCTTTTTCGACAACAGCTTATTGGCCAAAATATCCATCCCATAATATGAATATAGTGCCACCAATAAAGAATGTAACTGGTATCACTATATCAAGTCTATATTGCTGAGCTATATCAATTAACAACATATACTCCTCCTATAAATCCTCCTATAGGAGGATCCGGATCTGGGGTATACAACTTAGGACGGGATATTGTAGTCTGATCTTCACCATCAAAGGAGCTATGAGATTTTATTGTGCCTTTGAATGTAATAGTATCGCCTTCATAAACCTCATCGAATGAAGCAGCTGCAGTGAAGAGTGCAATCCGCTTTTTTGTGTCAGTGGTCATAATCACAAAAAGAACAGAGGACGCAGCACCATAGAATTGAGGTTGAATTTGGCGAGCACTGATAACTCGGCCTGTGATAAGAACCCCTTTATCTCCAACGGCACCCACATTACCTGGTTTAAACTTCCAAGCATCACCAATGGCGTTGCTGATAATCATAGGAATAGGCTGAGGTGCGTTTTTCATGGCCCACCGAATATAACCCGGATTTGATACCCACACATCAGCTGGATCTTCACCTACAAATTTACCGAAAGGAAGTACACCAGTCATAATCTGGAGGTCCATCTCTTCATCGAGAATACGCGTATTCTCATCAGCCGCAGCTCTTTTTGCAGCCTCTGAGGCCTCACGAGAGGTAGACTCCGCGTCGCGCGCCTTCCGACGGATCTCTTCAAGAGAGAATCCTTGGTCCGGGAGGCATATATCACATTTTGTAGCGATCGCATAATTTTTAGCTTTAAATACTGCGCGATCCCAATCTGTAGATAGGTTGATTATGTAATCATCACACACTGATCCATCCGGATACTCGGTGTGCTGTCTGAGCGTATACATCCGAGTATCGCGGCCTGTATCAATGTATATGAAATCTTTCATGATATAAAGTGCCCTTCTTGGTCAGGGCCCTGGATGGGCCCTTGCTTCTTGATTCATTAAGGACATTATCCCATGTCCGCGCCCAAAGGTCCACCACTTTCTTATACCGTTTTGGCATAAGAACACACTTTATTATTATAAAAAATTAGCGACCGTCTTGTATGATACGACTCCATTGCTATCATACGTTATCAACCGTTCATTCCTGTTTGGGGAGTATCCTAGGTCGGGGTTTTGATATGATACATGAACCCAACCTGATTTAGGATCCCCGTCAACTGAGGGATCAAAGTGCTCAAGAATCAATTGATCAAATTCGGGGATATTATCAATTATATATTGGCCTAATTGGGCTGTGCTGATATCAGGATCGATAGATTCAATATCAACAGCTTGACCTAACGTATGCTGTGAGTAAATGCCACTACCAATAGCATTATTCACCAAGTTACTTCGATATCCAGACGAAACGATAATAGGCCCAACAATATCCCTCACAGGCTGTAGCACTCGCTGAGCTAGGTACACTAAATTAATCACTTCGTTGGTGCCAGGTGTATTGTCAAACCCCCGCCTACTGGCGGTCTGAGATTTTATCATCTCAGCCATAGTGAAGTTCTTGGTTATATTCATATTTTATTATCTCCTAGTTCTAGTCTTCCCACAAACCACGAAGTCTCTGCCAGCTATAAATGCGCGGGATTTTAGATTGGGCCATTTTATGACCAGTTTGAGTAGTGTGCATCTGAAATGTCCTATAGCCAATACTTTGAGCAATAGTACAATGTCTCCAATAATCATCAATATATATCAAAGGATGATCAGGTTGGTGAAGCATATTTAAATATGCTTCCTTTGATTCTCCTATAGGAACATGGTATATTTCCGTAACTGCTGTACCATATAGATTATTTATATTCTGGCGCCGAAGGTTTATGGTATCTGGATCATTGCCACAGCTAGTAATCGCGATAAATTGCACACCATAGTTCCTATGGAGTTCATTGACTACCTTCATGGAATCCTCATGTGGACCCAAACGACCGAATGATAGTGATAGAGCGAAACTCTTTATTAGAGTTGCAACCAACGTTGCAGCATCATGCCCCTCATGCAGCTCAGTGTTGCAATACCGCTCATATCGATGATGTGGATAATCCACATTGATGGGCGGCAGGCCTGCTACCTTCGTCATATACAAATCAAAGCCTGCCGCCCAATTTAACAGAACTCCATCAACATCGACTATTACAGTTTGCCGAGGATCAACCACAATTAAACTCCAAACTTTGATTTTGCAGCTACGTCAGGAAAGAATGCCCGAATGCGAATGATTTCTTTCTCGTCATACACACCAACATCGATCATGTCCTGAACACTCATAGCCTTGACACGAAGATCACGAACAGCCTGCTCTTGCTGAATAATGTAAGGCTTGGTGATGTCATCATAAAAAGTAGAGGTATCGCGTTGCAGCTCCGCAGCCCTTTCTGACGCGTCAGTTAGCAGAGTTGAAACTAGGAATTGTGCAGATGCTTGGGTAGTTACTATTACTGACATATTTGGTGCCTCACTTATTGACTGGGTTTTTCATTCTATAGGGGTATTATCCATGATAATCAGTTAAATGTCCACAACTTTCTTATACCGTTTTGGCATAAGAACCTCGTTTAATATAACTAAAATCATATCTAATACCGCGCTTTGACTAATTCAATAAGGACATTATCTTATATCAAGAGGTCAGTATCAAGCGTTATTTCGCGGTTTCTTATATTGTTTTGGCATAAGAACCATATCAAACATAATTAGATACAAGGGCTCATACTCTGCGGGGGTCAGGATATACATTCCTGCAATACGCCGCTCCTCACAGTTTTGAGCATGTTGCTCGTTAAAATGGTTATTTGCATTCATTTTACCATATATCCTAACCTAGGTTGATCAAGTATCCCATCAGCATCGTCGTAGTCGGCTATGAAGTGATATCCATCTGGTATATCCGGAATAGTGTGTGGAGATTCGTTGGCCCAAATCGGAATTGCGTGGGACCATGTATCATCGTGACCTGATCGGAGGTGCACCTCTACAACATACCCCTCTATCATCTCAATATTTATCATGCTATACTTCTGAACAAAGGGCAACAGCCATTTGGGAATAGGTACCTGAACATCCTCATTGATGCGCCATAGATTAAATTTATGCAGAGGATCCTTAGGACTACGATAACCCTCATAGGCAACCACCTGATCACCGTATTCATAATCAATTGATATTTGTGAAGAGGCGCCTAAATCCTCGCACCAGAAGAACCCTGGTCTGATATCAGCTTGAATGCCTCCCTCCAAATAGGATCTATAGGCACCCACGCTCATACCAGATAAATTGGTGATGGGGCGGATAATATATGAACCTGTTTTTGGTATAGGGGTGGATGCGTGACCAGCAAGTAGACCTTGGGTCTTAGCTACTATTAGCTTATCATATATCCACAAATCTTGCGGCGGGAGAAGCTCGTAAACTTCTATATCATTTAATGCTTGTGTATTATGCATAGAGGAACTCCTTTTCCTCTATCTATATTTATTAACGTCTCTCCATGCAACAATACTCAGTTTGGTTATTTTTGGGTAGATTGCGCGTGTCTACCCAATTCACCAGCAATGTTTATTATGTCTATAGTTAGTTTTTTTCGGATTTTTCTTTCGCTGATTCTCACGCTCCATCTCTTCCTCACTTAACGTATCTTCCTCGCGCTCCACGTCAGCGGACTCTGCATCTAACTCATCATCAGTATTGAGTTCACAGCTTTCACTAGTGGCATCTTTCTCTTCGTTGGCGAGGCGCACCTTTTCTCCAATACGACGAATAACCTCCTCGCCGTCCATATAGATATCATCATTTTTTAAGATGCTATCAATTTCATCTTGGGTAAGGAAGTTGTGATAAACGTCTTCTATCATTGTTCTTGACCATTTATGCATATGTTGTATCTGGGAATACATCTCGCCTCCCTTACCAAGGGTGCCACCTGAATAATTATGAAACATGAACATAGAATGCTCAGATATCTCTATTTGATCAGCTACCATTAATGGAATTGTAGCGGCTGATACACACTCTCCCTCTACCGACACAATAACCGTTCCTTGACACTCGCGCAGTACTCGAAGAAGTTGGATACCTGTCCACAACGAACCACCACATGAGTTGATATGCAAATAAATAGTATCTTCATATTGGGCAGTTCTTATCAAATGAAACCAATCTGCGTATTCTGACGCGTCACCAATCTCACCTAACAGGTAGAATGAGTGAACGAGCCCAGCTGAAACCTCAGTGTACATCGGCCGAGCTTCTTTAGTGGAATAATCACCACGGCGGTTTGTGATATCAACTTGATTGCTCATTGGCATACCTCTCAATTGTATCGAATAGTGGATCGACCCATCGGTCTCTCTTTTGAATGAAGATCTGTGGAATTCCACTATCATTTGCAATAATTGTTACTAAACGGGTTATGGGTTCTTTAGTTACTTCTTCCCACATAATGGCATATGCGCACTGTTGCATAAAGTATCCATCGAGCCATTCCTTTTTCTTAGTCTTGGCTGATGTTTTAAAATCAATGATTGATAACTTGCCATCAAAATTAGCTACCAAATCAGTTCTACCAGCTAGGCAGAGATGTGAAGAATAAAGAGGTATTTCCAGTCCCCTAACATCCTGCACGTGTGTGTCACATACTCCTGCAATTTG
>Ga0307932_1000372_pt1 | contig 18637 bp, 18 predicted proteins | sample OrgLakmetageno48_FD_201843 | JGI IMG/M metagenome (GOLD analysis project Ga0307932, IMG submission 201843) | Saline water microbial communities from Organic Lake, Antarctica - #48 | ecosystem: Environmental > Aquatic > Non-marine Saline and Alkaline > Saline | place: Antarctica: Organic Lake...
TTTAAAAATTCCTTAGGAGTTAATCTATTTAAACTAATATGCACTAAACCATTATAATACATTCTCCATAAGTTTATCTTGTATTATAACTTTTCAAAAGATTTAAACCTAATTCTGTCATAAAAAGACTCTTGGTTAGCTCGGTGACTTCTTTTAACACAACCATTTTGAGCGTTTTTGTCAGTGTCAATTAAATAGTAACTCTTAATTTTTGATAAAGTAAATCAAAAGGATGTAGTCTTAAGTTTAAAGGATCTGAACTTTTTAAATATCCAGTATAGCAATTAGTAAAATTAATTCCATTACCAGTTTTAATAGCTTTTATCCTAAAAGGAGCTTTTTTAATTAAAGTTTTTAAAAACTTTAAAGTAGCTTTGTTCTTAATTATCTTTCCAACAATTCTATCATTTATTTCAATTCCTTTTTTTCTTAACTCTTATTAGATTTTCTTTGAAATTAAATCTTCAATATCGTTCTTTCTATGACTAGTTAATAATCTTTTAATACTTCTTTCACTGTATGGACAAACCCTAACTAAATCTAAAATCTTTAACTCTTTTTTAAGAATTGGCTCAATCCAGCGAAGCCTCTCTTTTTTAATTGTTTTTGGCATATTTATATACATACCGTTAGAATATTGGATTAAGAAATATTCTAACAAAAAGTGCCAAATGTATGAACATATTATATACAAAGCTTGACAAAGATTAATTAATATGATATATTTAGAAAAACTAAAAAATAGAAACTTTTTATTTCAGGGATTTAAATGTTTAAATCTTTGAAATTGAGAAGTACATTTTATTTTTAATGCAATTTTCGGTGCTAGCTATCGAGTTAAATTTCAAAACTTTACACATCACAAAAAAGTGGTGTAAGGAGGAAAAAATGGAGAAAAAATTTAGGTTTCAGTCAGAAAATGAATTTTTGAATTGGACTGGGCACGAAAAAATTACCTTGGAAATTGAAGGATCCAGGGGATGGGAATTGATTCTAGAAAAAGGACAAACTTTGCGGATAGAGTCAGATTTTTACAACATTATGGCTACTCAGCCATATGGTGCCTTTAAGGCTACTGGTCATTTGGTTGAAATTGGTGATGAAAAAGTCTCCGGAATTGTTGAATTTGGTTTTGATGGAAAAGGAGAAATAGCTGTTATTAATAGAAGGAGATGCGTAATCAGTGATTCCGAAAAGAATCTGGTAGCTATTATCGAAGTTGCACCAGATCGGTTGAATGAGCCGGTTGCAGTGGTCATATCTCCGAATGAGTTTAAAAAACTTTCTCAATTTTCAGCTAAAGAATGGCTGAATCTTTTTGAGAAATGCCTAGACGGCATAGAACTGATGGCTGCTCGTGAGTTAATGAGAGCGGCAACCTAATAAATTTTTCTGAAATAACAAACCTCGCACATAGAATTTTATGAGCGAGGTTTTTTTATTTTTTGTGTTATAATTTGAATGGAATTAAACTTATCTAGAGTTTTCTTTGTTTGTTATTAATCCAACAATAAAAAGTTTATTAAAAAATAAAAGAATAGATCCTTATTTGTTTAGGGACAGGTTGAGGCTATGACTTCTCAGAAATGACAAAGGAGCATATTTTTTCTAAAAACGTAAAATGGAAAATAAAAATATAATTAATCAAAAGTTTGGAAATTTCAAAAATAATCAAAACTTATTAGACAAAAAAGAGGATTTAATTTATCGACCAGAAAAAACTTTTGAATTGGCTAATGAGTTGAAGGATGCCTTGGCTATTAAAAACGAGGAAGTAGTCAGAAAAATTTTAGAAGATGATAAGGCTAGAAAAGGATTTATTATTTCTAGAGAATCAGGTGGCGAAAATATAAAACTTTTGAAAAAAGGAATTTACTTTTTGATTGAGAAAGAATTTAATGATCGAGAGGTTTTCATGAATGTAGAGACTAAGAAAATTATCGATTGGCTTCACGAGGTTGATTTACCAGAAGGACTTTTGTCTGATATGACGTCGGTTTTTTATCGCTTGAAAGATAAAAATAAAAAAGAAAGCAATGATTCTGAGAACATTGTAAGCTTCTTTAGATTTTTGCAAATAATTGAGGAAAATGAAACTGATATCAAAAATAGAAATGTTGTTTACGAAGCTGAACATAATTTAGCTACTTGGGAAAAGGAAATTTGTAATAATTGTTATGCTTCAGAAAAACATAATTTAAATCTTTTTAAAAAAGATGACGTATCTCTGATTATCCTGGCTAAAGCTAGGTTTGGAATTTCTCATAGTAAAGAAATTAAGCCTCAAAAAAAGGCCGAAGAATTTGAAAAAATTATGATTATTATGAATAAATTAGGAGATTATCACGATGCTGTCCAGGCTATGAGCGTGGCTGCTAAAAGTTATCTGGCTTTGGCCGAAAGACAAATGAAAAGCAACGCGACAAGGCAAGATTCTTTAATTCAAGAAAATCTTGGAAAAGCTGAAATATTGGCTTTTGGTGCACTGGAAAAAGCTGAAGATTTGAAATATTTAAAGGCCAAGATTAGAGCAATGGAAGTTATAATTGACCTTTTTGATATAACTGGTTTTAATAAAAAGTCAAAAAGTTGGAGAAGAACTTTAGAAAAAACAAAAAAGTATTTGAAGTAATTTCGATTGATAAAATTAGTTTTTTTTGATATAATCTAAATAGTCTCAAATATAGTTTTTGTATTAATTTATTTCTTATGGATGTAGAAAAAAATAAATTAAAATCAAAATTAAAATTAGTATTAACTAGTATATTGGTTTTGATTTTTTTAATAGTTGTTAGCCCTTGGTTATTAGCTGATGAATTGATGGGGTTTTCTGAAAACTTGATTCAGGGAGCTTTTTCTGTTTTAGGAGTTTTGATAATTATTTGTCTTTGGGGTCAATTTAATAAATTAAGAATTGAAATTAACAAAGATGAGTTAGAAGACAAGGATTTAACCGAATTAGAAAAAGAAATGGAAATAAGGTCTAAGCCTAAAGCTTCTAATAATAATTGATTTATAAAATATGTTTTATACAATTCATACTAAGTTGATAATTATTTCAGTAGCCGTTACAGGGATGATTTTTATGATTTTTGTCACTCCCTTTCTGGTGGTTTCTCCGGTAGGTATTCTTTCACGAGAATTAATTCAAGCTTTATTTATTGCTATGGAGGTTTTTATGGCGATTTTTTTTCTTAACGAGTATCATCGTTTAAAAATTATAATTAAAAAAGAAGAAAATATCCATAAAAGCATTTCTCATCTCAGAAAGCTAACTTTTAAGAGATCTGAAACTGGAATGAAAGGAATAATTCTTTCTGGAGGAACAGCTACTAGATTGTTCCCTTTGACGGCTACTACTAGCAAGCAACTTTTACCAGTTTATGATAAGCAGATGATTTTTTATCCTTTGAATACTTTAATTAAAGCTGGAATTAGAGATATTTTGATAATTGTTTCACCTGAGAATAGTGGACAATATTTGAATTTACTGGGTTCAATTTTTAAAAATTATGGAATAAATTTATATTTTGAAGTTCAAAAAGTTCCTGGTGGCTTACCAGAGGCTTTTATTTTAGCTGAACATTTTATTGGAACGGATAATGTAACTTTAATTTTGGGTGATAATATTTTTGAAGATAATGTTGAAGAAATTAGGAAATTTAAAAAAGGCGGGCAAATTTTTGCCAAAAAAGTTATTGATCCTGAAAGATTTGGAGTGGTTAAATTCGACAAAACCAACAAAGTTCTTGATATAATAGAAAAACCAACTAAATGGGTTAGTAATTTTGCTATTCCTGGATTATATATTTATGATAACAGAGCAATTGAAATTGCGAAAAAACTTAAACCTTCCAAGAGAGGAGAGCTGGAAATAACTGATTTACATAAATTTTATCTCGAAAAAAAAGAATTAAAAGTAGGAATTTTAAAAGGGGCTTGGATGGATGCTGGAACACATGAGGCTTTGTTAGAAGCAAGTAAAATTGTCAAAGAAAATAAAATTTCTGACAACTTTCATCCCATAATAAACGAAGCCATAGAAGACTTCAATAAAGAATTAAAAATGCGAACCAAGGCCGTTTTAAATATGCATAATTTACATCTTAGGGATGATTTTATGGTGAAAAATAAATACTTTTAATATGGAAAACAAAAAAATACCTCAACGGATTAAGCGTTTATTGGAAGTTTTTGAAGAAACAAATGGAAAAATAGGTGATCTTGAAAAAAATGAATGGAGGATTGTGTTGAATCCTTTTGAGATGTTAAAATTAGAAGAGGATTTAATTAAAAAAAACAAAGACAAAGATAAGGAACGATTTAAGTGTGGTGTCCTGGGTGAAGACAATTTTTATATTTATACTAGATTTTTTTTCGAAAGACCCGTTGAGAACAAAACCGAATTTGTTTTATATAATAAAGTTTTTTGGACTGGGCAGCTTTTTGGAGGTGCGGGAGTGGCAGCTTTAGTTTTATCTAGCGATAATAAAATAATTCTTACTAGAAGTTGGCGGCCATCTGTTGGAAATTGGATATTAGAAACTCCAGGAACGATTAAGCAAAAAGAGGAAAGAGAAGAAGAAACTCTGAAGCGTTGTTTGGATGATGATATAGGATTAGAAATAGACAAAAAAGAATTACTGAGTGATTATTTTTTTCCAGATAGAGGTATAATGTCGGGCTTTGTTCCTTTTTATTTAATTAAACTTAAAAAAGGAAAATTTAAACCTAAAGACTTGAGTTTGAATAAAAAATTAGCTTTTTCTAAAGAAGAACTAGAAAGTATTATAAAAAAAGGTTATTATATGTACGAGAATAAAAAGCATTTTTGTTGTGATGGTTATTTAGTTTTTGCTTTATATTTAGCCGAAAAAAAAGGTTTAATATAAAACTGAATATATCTTAAAAATAAATAAAATGAAAGTAAAAAAAGCTATTGTAGCAGTGGCTGGAGCGGGAACTCGATTGTTGCCAGCTACTAAATCAATGCCTAAGGAAATGTTGCCGCTAATTGATAAACCAATTATTCAAATTTTAGTAGAGGAACTGGTGGAAGCTGGAATTAGGGATATTATATTGGTGACCAAGTGGGATAAAAAGCCTTTAGAGGATCATTTCGATCATAGTGCAGCTCTCTTAAATGATTTGAAAAAATCAGGTAAAGATGAATTATTTGAGAAAGTGGATAGAATTTCTAAGATGGCTAATTTTATTTATGTCCGACAAATTCCTAAATATGGGAATGGAATGCCTATTTTATCGGCGGCTAGTTTGGTAAAAAATGAACCCTTTGTCTATTGTTACGGAGATGATATAGTAAAGTCAAAGATATCGTTTACTAAGAGGATGGTGGAAGAGTTTGAAAAAAATGGAAAACCAATTTTGGGAGCGCAGGAGGTCCCTAGAAATGAAGTTGATAGATATGGAATTGCTAAATTAAGAGAGGGAACTAATGAAATTGAAGATGTCATAGAGAAGCCTTCAATTAGCAAAGCACCTTCAAGACTAGCTTTGTTCGGCAGAATGATTTTAAATCAAGGAATTGTGGACGCTTTAAGGAATACTGAACCAGGTAAAGATGGGGAAGTTTGGGTAACAGACGCGATTAAAAACTATATTGATGCTGGAAATATTTGTCACATTCAAAAAGTTTTAGATGGGAAATGGATGACTACTGGAGATCCATTGAATTATCTAAAAGCTATCTTAGCTTATGCTGAGGATCGTCTTGAGTTGAGAGAGTATTTGAGAGAGTATTTGAAGAATTTAGCTTGATTAACTTTCTGAGTTTATAGATTTTTGGACTAAATAAAACAAAAATGAGAAAACCAATAATTGAAAAATTAAAAGAAGCATCTAGACAATATGGAGTTCCAATTTGGAAGTTGCCAGATATTTTAATTCTATTGATGGCTTTTATAAATATAATTGTAATGTTATCAACTTATTATTTGGCTTTGAATTTTGTAGATGATCCAAGAACAGCAGTTTTGTTCGTGGCAGTTGAATCAGCTGTGATATTAATAGTTGGAAATATTATCGCTGAATCATCAAGGAAAATTATTAGCAATTATCGCTTAAAAGAGGAATTTATTGATTTAGTTTCGCATCAAATAAGAACTCCGATCACTAATGTTAAATGGAATTTGGAGTTTTTGAGTCAAGAAAATTTAACTCAAAAACAAGAAAAATATGTAGATAGATTAATAGAATCAGTGGAAAAAATCACCAGTTTAGTGAATGATTTTGTTTATTTATCAAGACTTGAACAAAGCAAAAAAGAATTGATTTTAAAGAAGACTGATGTGAAGAAAGTTATTAGTGATATTATAAGAGATTTTGAAATTTTTGCTTCTTCGAAAAATATAAAATTCCACTTTAGCAACAACGGTGAAAATAAATTTTGTAAAACTGACCAAAAAAAAATAAAAATAATTCTTAATAATATTATAGAAAACTCCTTAAAATACAGTGATGAAAACTCTAGAGTAAAAATAGATCTTTTCAATAAAAGAAAAAATCTAATTATTAAAATAGAGGACAGTGGTTGTGGAATTGAAGTTGAATCCCAGCCTCATATTTTTGATAAATTTTACAGAGCAAATGGTGCTCAAAAAATATCAGCTGATGGCACTGGAGTGGGCTTGTATATTTCAAAAATTTTGCTTAAAGAATTGAGAGGCGAAATTTGGTTTGAATCAGAGAAAGGCAAGGGGAGTAGTTTTTTCGTCAGTTTACCAATTTTCAAGTAAAGTCAAAAAATTTAAAAAATAAAAAACCCAGTTAAATCCCATTTCAAGTTTTGTTTAGAATGGGTTTAACTTGCCTGTCAGCTGGGCTCTGCCAAGCTAGAGCGAGGCGATCAGACATACGGGTTAAGTAAAAGAATGAAAAAAAATAAAATATTGTTTGTGGAGGATGAGAAGATTTTGAGAGAAACTCTTCAAGAAGCTTTGGAGAATGATGGTTTTGACGTTGAAATTGCTACTAATGGGGAGGAAGCAATAACTTTATTAAATGAAAAACCTTATGACTTGATTTTATTGGATATAATTTTGCCCAAAAAGGATGGTTTTCAGGTTTTGAAAGCTAAAAAAGGAGAAAATAAAAAAACTCCAGTAATTTTATTAACAAATTTGAGTGGTTCGGATAATGTTCGGAAGGCTCTTGAATTGGGAGCTAGAAATTATTTAGTCAAGTCTGAATATAGACTTGACGAAATAATTGATAGAGTCAAAGAGCTTATAAATTAATTTAATCCAGTTGAATGGCATTTTAAGCTGTATCTAAAATGATTTAACGGGTCAAGAAAAAATGCATGTTGATTCAAGACAATTAAAAAGTTTTTTAGAAGATTCAGATTTTGTAGAAAATCAAAAACTAGAGGAGGCTTTTGTCGAGGCGGAGAGAAAAAACGTTTATCTTGGAGATTTGTTGTTAGCAAAAGAATTAATAGCTGATATTGATTTAAAAAAGATGCACGCTTACATTATGGGTATTCCTTTTGTTGATCTCGAGAACAAAGAAATCTCTAAAAAAACTCTTCAAATTATTTCCGAATCAGTAGCTAAAAAAAATAATGTCATAGTTTTTAAAAAGGATGATAATAAGCTTCGAGTGGCGATGTTAGATCCCAGCGATATTCAAATAATCGATTATCTAAAAAAGAAAACTGGTTTTGAGATTATTCCTTGTTTAACGACTGAGAATGGAGTAAGGGAAGCCTTAAAACAGTATAAAAAAAGCTTGCAGGCTGAATTTGGAGAAATTATTAACGAAGAGGCTGATCAAGATGCAGATAAAGCGGAATTAAAAAAGATAGCTGAAGATTTACCGATTATTAAAATTGTGGATACTTTATTGGAACACGCAATTCTTCAATTGGCTTCTGATATACATATTGAACCTGATGAAAAAGAAGTTAGGGTTAGATATAGAGTAGATGGAATTTTGCATGATGCTATGAATTTACCTAAAGAAGTCGCTCATGGGATAGTGGCTAGAATAAAAGTGCTTTCAAATTTGAAATTAGACGAACATAGAATCCCTCAAGACGGTCGTTTTAAGATAAAAGTTGATGATAAAAAGATATCTTTTCGTGTTTCGATTATCCCAGTTTTTGCTGGTGAGAAGATCGTGATGAGGGTTCTAGACGATTCGGCTAAAGGTGTAACTTTGGAAAAATTAGGTTTATTAAATGAATCTTTAGAAAGAGTCAAAAGAGCCGTTGAACAGCCAAATGGAATTTTTTTAGTGACTGGACCCACTGGGAGTGGAAAAACAACCACACTTTATACTATCTTAGGACTTTTGAACAAACCTGAAGTTAATATTTCGACTATCGAGGATCCCATCGAATATCAAATTTCTAGGATAAATCAAACTCAAGTTAAATCCAAAGTGGGGATGACTTTTGCGGCTGGTTTGAGGTCTTTATTGCGACAGGATCCGGATATTATAATGGTGGGCGAGATTAGAGACAACGAAACTATGCAGATATCTTTAAATGCAGCTATGACTGGTCATTTAGTATTGTCAACTTTGCATACTAATTCATCAGCTGCGGCCATTCCTAGAATGTTTGATATGGACGCGGAACCTTTTTTAGTAGCCTCTACAGTTAATACAATAGTTGCTCAAAGATTGGTTAGAAAAATTTGCCCTGAATGTAAAGAATCTTATAAATTAAACAAGAAAGAAATAGGTGAATTGAAAAAAAGAATTGATTTTGATTTTATTTTAAAATCTTTGAGTAGAAATAAAGAGGAATTAGACAAAGAGATGGTTAGTTTTCAAAACGTAGAAGACTTTAGTTTTTTTAGAGGTAAAGGCTGTAAGGCTTGCGATAATGAAGGATATAAAGGTCGAATGGGAATTTATGAAGTTTTGGAAATTTCCGAAGGAGTCAAAAAGAAGATTAGTAAAAATGTTATTTCTAGCGAAATAGAAAAACAAGCCATTGAAGAGGGAATGAGTACTATGATAGTAGATGGATTTATTAAGGCTATTAATGGACAGACTAGTCTAGAGGAAATACTTAGAGTAACAAAAGAATAGGTCAGTTAAACAGTTGATTGGTTAGTTAGGTTTAGTCCAGTTAAGTCAAGTATTTTCTAAATGAGATATTTTTATATAAATTATTGAAAAAAATTTCAATTAAATAAAAGTATAGAATAATAAATCAAGCGTGTAGGACGTTAAATTTCATAGCACTCAATACTACTTAGAGATATAGTAGATATCATTATCAAGAAAAAATTCATTACAGATATATTTTTCGAGGAGAAGTTTATGAGTTAAAACAATTAATTAAAAGATTTTATAACAAACGAACTGTTGAAGAGAAAATATCGATTGTTTTTGATGAAAAAAAATTGATTTAATAAAAAATTTAAACGGTTATATAAGATATCCGAGAAACAGAAAAATTAGAATTACTATCTCTGATCAACTAATCAACTAATTTCCTAATAACTAATTGACTAAAATGAAGTTTGAATATTTAGCCAAAGACAAAAACGGTCAAAAAAAAGAAGGTTTTTTGGAAGCTGAGAACAAAAAAAGAGTAGCTGAGAAATTAAAAGAACAAAAAATTTGGCCGATTTATATTAATGAAATTAAAAATAAAAAAATTAAAAAGAAAAATTTTTCTGGTCTTTTTTCCATTCCCTTGAAAGAAAAAATGATTTTTTGCCGTCATTTGGGAGTGATGATTGACTCAGGTCTATCTATGTCTAATGCTTTAGATATTCTGGGTAATCAAGAAGAAAATAAAGGTTTTAAAAAAGTTATTTTGACTTTAGGAAAAGACATAAAAAAGGGACTTTCTTTGGCTGATGCTATGACGAAACATCCACACGCTTTCAACAAAGTCTTTACTTCTATGGTGAGAGTGGGAGAAACAGGTGGTTCTTTAAATGAAATTTTGAACATTCTCTCTTTGCAATTAGAAAAAGACCATAAACTAATTTCAAAGGTCAGGGGAGCCTTGATTTATCCAGTCATTATAATTACAGTTATGATTATAATAGGAATTTTAATGATGATATTTGTGGTACCCAAAATCACTGATGTCTTTAGAGAGTTTGGAGCAGAGTTGCCACTACTGACTAGGATCGTAATTGGTATTAGTGACTTTATGTCTCAACAAATTTTATTAACTTTAGGGCTAATATTTGTAGCAGTCGGCGGGACGATTTTCTTTTATAAAACCCCAACTGGAAAAAAGATTTTTCATAAAATATTTTTAAGAACACCCATTGTTGGAACTTTAGTGATGAAATTGAATAGTGCTCGTTTTTCTAGAATTTTAAGTTCACTTTTGAATAGCGGGGTTTCCTTAGTGGAATCTTTGAAGATTACTTCGGATACTTTAGGAAACTATTATTTCAAAAAAAGTATCTTAGAAGCCTCGGAGGATGTTCAAAAAGGGAAGTCTTTGTCTGAAATATTAGACACAAAAAACACACCTTTTCCATTTTTAGTTATAAAAATGATAAAAGTTGGAGAAGATACGGGAAAAACACCAGAAATACTTAATAAATTAGCTGGTTTTTATGAAGAAGAGGTTGATCAAACTACTCAAAACTTATCTTCAGTTATTGAGCCAGTTTTAATGGTAGCGGTTGGGATCGCGGTGGCAATTTTTGCTATTGCAATAATTAAACCGATTTATTCCCTAATGGATTTAGTTTAGAACTTCCCGAATTGACACAATTTAAATTCTTCCTTGCGTTGTATTCAATTCTGAAGGTTTCATTGACCTGTTTAGATTTTCCTTCGTTTCGTTATAGCTTAGTGGAACGGGCTGAATTGTGCTTAACTCTGCAATTATTATATTGAACATAGAGTTTAGTTGGAATTTAAAGCTTAGTATTTATAATTTTCAATATATAAAATTATGAGCAAAAAAGGAGCCACTCTAATAGAAGTTTTAATTAGCTCTGCTATTGTTGGTTTTTTGGTTTTAACTATTTATTTAGCTTTGAATTCGGCAGTTGTCAATATCGGAGAATCAAAACAACGAGTGGGAGCGATTGCAATCGCTAACGAAAAAATGGAGATAATTAGGAACTTAGAGTATGAAGACGTTGGAGTGATTAATGGAGTTATCAGTGGACCAATGTTGTCTTATGAGTTAGTAACTAGAAACAATTTTGATTACTATGTTTATATTGATGTTCGTTATGTTGACGATGAATTTGATGGAACAAGTGGCGATGATTTGATAAATACTGATTATAAAACAGTTCAAGTCAAGGTTCAGTGGAATCATTTCGATTCGATTAAAACAGTGGAATTTGTATCCACTTTCGTTCCGGACGGAATAGAGACTGATATGGGAGGGGGAAGTTTAGTTTTGAATACAATAACAACAGCAGGCGATATTGTGGGAGAAGTAAGTGTCAATCTTGAAAGCATTGAAAACATACCAGCTATTAATTACGATACTACCACTGACAATAATGGTAGTTTGGTCTTACAAGGAGTTCCTAGCCAGACTTATCGGATAACTTTAAGTAAGGATGGCTACGAAAATAGCAGAACTTATCCAAATCCGCCTGATTCTGTTTTTATTCCCAACGACCCAGATTTTTATGTTAATGTAGGTGATTTGAATTCAAAAAACTTTCTCATTGATTTAGTTGCTAGTTTGAAAATAAAAGCCATTGATGCGTTAGATGAATCAAATATTTCGGGGGCGGAGGTTTTATTAGAAGGGGGGCGTTTAATTGGAAGTAGCCCAGATACTTACAATCTTAATAACGCCTTTAGTACCGATTCAAATGGCGAAATTGATTATGGTGGTATTAGTCCAGGTTCTTATGAAATTCTTAATTTTGCTATGCTGGGAGCAGGAGATTATGAGTTTGTTGCTTCTAGCGATGAAGCAGGTTTTCAATTATCGGCTGGGGAAAACAAAGAAATTGAACTCTTTTTTGCAGATAAAAATCAACCCGCTTTGTTTTTGACAGTGACAGACAGTTTTAGTTTAGAACCTCTTAAGGGAGCTGTTGTCGGAGTAGTCCGAGAAGGTGTTTTTGATCAAAGTGTTTCTACTGATGAAGATGGAAGAGCTTTTTTCCCTTTGCAAGAAGACCTTTTTGTGCCGATGGAAAATGCTGAGTATACTGTTGAGATAAGGCTTAATGGCTATGCTAACTATTCAGACGTAGTTATAATTAATGATTTAACTCAAAAAGAAGTACAATTAAATGCTAATTAAAAGATTATTTTAAAAAATGAATTTTAAAAATAAATTAAATTCAAATAAAAAGGGAATGACGCTGATTGAAATGACCACCGCGATAGCTATTTTAACTGTTGTTAGTGCTGTTATTACGTTGGTTTTAGTTAGAACTTATTCGGTCAATAAATATACTATTGAGCAAGGTTTAAATAATAGTAATCTCCAGATTTCAGTGGGAAATTTCACTAAGAATGTTCGTGAAGCTCGACAATCTGATGCAGGGGGGTATTTGATTTTGTCAGGAGAAGATTTCGATTTAGAATTTTTTTCTGATGTGGATAACGATTTTATTACCGAGAGGTTACATTATTTTTTAGAAGATGAATATTTTAAATTGGGTGTTTCTAAGCCCACTGGCTTTCCCTCTCAATATCCAGTTACAGATGAGGAAGTGAGAATTGTCGGAAGTAATATTTTAAACCAAATCGATGAACCTATTTTCTATTATTATAATGGTGAAAATTTGAGTGATTTAGAAAATAATCCTTTGGAAACTCCGATAATTCCAGATAAGGTAAGCTTGATTAAATTGCATCTAATAACTAATGTTAATCCGGATCAAAATCTGAGAGACACTGAAGTGGAAACCTTAGTAAGACCAAGGAATATAAAGTATTAAAGGAAGTCAGAAATTTTATAAAGTCAAAAAGCTAATGTTATTATTGACAAATTTCATTTTAAAGCTAGAATTAAGATGTTCTTTCTGAGAGGAGAGATGGAAAATCTCCTATTAACTCAGGTAAAAATATATGAGAGTCTTCTTTTCTAAGAAGGAAGTCGGGTGGAACCGCGGAATTTTTATAATCTCGCTCCGACAATTCAAGCTGTGTTATGTTTGAATTGTAGGAGTGGGATTTTTATTTTCAAAAATTTTAATCAAGCACATTTTTTTTGTTAAATCTTAGATTTTTTTAATTTAATACTAAATATGGCTCATATACAATTTAAGATTTTCTTAAAACTGTGTTTAAATTTTAATTTATTTAAAAATTATTTATGTAGTTCCTAATTAAATATTTAACTAACTAAAACTATGTTGAAAAAAGAAAATGCAGAAAATTTAATGCAGAAAATTGTTTCTTTGGCTAAGAGAAGAGGGCTCGTCTTTCCTTCTTCTGAAATTTACGGCGGATTTGGAGCAGTTTATGATTATGGTTCTTACGGGGTAGAACTAGTTAATAATATTAAATCAACTTGGTGGAAAGCTATGGTTCAAAAAAATGAAAATATTGTGGGTTTAGACTCAAGTATCTTTATGCATCCAAAAATTTGGGAAGCCTCTGGGCATGTTAGTGGTTTTTCTGATCCCTTAGCGGAATGTAAGGAATGTCATTTTAGAGCTAGGGTCGATCATATTTTAGAGGAAATTGAAGTTTTCGCTGATGAAAAAATGAATGAAGAAGAAATTAATAAACTTTTAGTTGAAAATAAAAAGAAAGTAAAATGTCCTAAGTGTGGAAAAAGTAATTTTTCTGAAGCTAAAAAGTTTAATTTATTAGTTCAGTCTAATTTAGGTAATTTTACTGGAGATTGGAATGAAAACCCAAGTTATTTAAGAGGAGAGACTTGTCAAGGCATCTATGTTAATTTTAAAAATGTTTTGGATTCGACTAGAGCAAAAATTCCTTTTGGAATTGCTCAAATTGGTAAAGCTTTTAGGAACGAAATAACTGCCAGACAATTTATTTTTAGAAAAAGAGAATTTGAGCAAATGGAAATGCAAATGTTTGTTCATCCAGAGAAAGCTTTGGAAGTTTATGAAAGTTGGAGAGAGAGACGATGGCAATATTATCTAGATTTGGGGATTAAAAAAGAAAATTTAAAATGGCACAAGCACGAAAATTTAGTTTTTTATGCTAAAGCAGCCTGGGATATTGAGTATAAATTTCCTTTTGGATTTAAAGAATTGGAAGGAATTCACGCTAGAGGAGATTATGATCTAACTCAACACTCCAAATTTTCAGGAAAAGACCTGAGTTATCAAGATCCTAAAACTAATGAAAAATACACACCTAACGTAGTGGAAACTTCCGTTGGAGTGGATAGAATTTTTTTAGCGATTTTGACTGAAAGTTATACTGAAGAAAAATTGAAGGATGGAAGTGAAAGAGTGGTGATGAAATTTCCTAAAAAATTAGCTCCAATTAAAGTCGCGGTTTTTCCACTGCTTAAAAATAAACCAGAATTAGTGATTAAAGCCAAAGAAATTTTTGCCAAATTAAGCGATCAATATATGTGTGAATTTGACGACAATGGAAATATTGGAAAACGTTATAGAAGGCAAGATGAAATAGGAACCCCCTATTGCGTAACCGTCGATTTCAATTCCTTGGAAGATGGAAATGTGACGGTGAGAGATAGAAATACTATGAAGCAGGAGAGAATATCTATTAAAGATTTAGATAAATTTTTAGAAAAGAAGTTTTTTTAAATATCAAAATCCAAATTATCCCAATTATTTAGAGTTAAATTTAAAGCTCAAATGTTAAGTATTTAAAAACCGCCTTGGGCGGTTTTTAATTTTGAAATTAATTTATATTTTGACACTTAGTAACTCAATTGTGAATTGATTTTTCACTTTCAATTTTTTCCCAGTCAAAATTCCAAGGATCTGTTTTGCGATCGGGAGAAATATCCTGGTGACCGAGAACATATCTTATTGAGTGGTTATTTTCAAGATAGTTAATTAATTTATTCAAACTTAAATATTGTGCTGAAGTGTAGTTGTCTTCTTCTGTGTTCATTAATTCAACTCCGATAGAAAAATTATTTGCTTCAGTTCTTCCGTCTGGCATTTTGCTAATTCCAGCGTGGTAAGCAATATTTTTTTCGTCTACTAGCTTATAAACATTTCCTTTTCGGTCAATTAGGAAATGAGGAGCAACTGAGTATTGTTGATATTCTTTAATTAAACCATTGATATCGTATGGCTCTGATCCTAAAGCATCGTAGGAGGAATGAATTACCAAAGTATCTATAGTCCTGTTATTTGATGGATTATAGCCCCATAAAACTTTTTTGTTAATAATAAAAGAAGTGTCGGTTGTCTTTTGCTCATCTTTTTTATTAGTGACATTATTATTTGCTACCTCCCAAGTTTTTTCTTCGATTTCGATAGTTTCAGAATTTTTTGAATCTGAATTGTTTTTAATTTCAGAGGAGTTATTTTCGATTGAATCATTAGAAAAGTTTTCATTTCTAGTTATTTTTTCTGGATTTTTAGCTGGTTTTTTAATTATTATTTCAATTGGTTTTTGAGAAAAATTACCAACAAAAAGACGCCAAACTAAAAGGCTCAAAGTTAAAATTAAAAGTATTAAGATGATTTTAGTCTTCATAAACTAATTTTAACATAATTTCAGAAATAAATTAACTGTATATTTAAATGGCTATTTAAATATACAGTTCTGTAATTAAAGTTCAGATATCTTAAATTAAAAAAATTTAATAAAAAAACGGGACGAGAAATACAATTGCTTGATTTTCAAGTTGGTGCTAAAATTTAAATGAAAAGAAAATAATAAAAAATAATTTAAATTCAATGCTTAAAAGAATTGTTCTTTGTGGCGGTGGTTCAGGTGGACATATTTATCCTTTAATAACGGTAGTAGAATATTTAAAAAAAAATTACGGAGAAGACAATTTTAACTTTCTTTTCATTGGTCCTAGCGGAAAATTAGATGGAGATTTAATGACTGAAAACAATATTCCTCAAAAAATTATTTTGTGTGGAAAGTTAAGAAGGTATTTTTCTTTGAAATATTTACTAGATTTTTTAAAATTTCCAGTTGGTTTTACTCAATCTTTATGGAATTTATTAGTTTTTATGCCAGATGTGGTTTTTGCCAAAGGAGGTTTTGCTTCAGTTCCAGTGGTTTTGGCAGCTAGAATTTATAGGATTCCGGTAGTTATTCACGAATCTGACGCAGTTCCTGGTATTGCTAATAAAATTTTGGGCTCTTTCGCTAGTGCTATCGGGATTAATTTTGAAAAAGCTGGGAGGTATTTTTCAAAAAAAAAGGTTTTTTTAGCGGGAGTTCCAGTTAAAGAGGATGTTCTTAACGGTAGTAAGGAGAAAGCGAGGGAATTACTGGGAATAAAAAAGGAAGTTAAACCAGTGATATTATTTTTAGGCGGATCGCAAGGCGCTTCTTTGATCAATGAGTTAATTATAAAATCATTAGATAAATTAGTTTCCAAATATCAAATAATCCATTTAACTGGAACTAACCATTTTGAGGGTATGAAAAAAATGGCTGAAGCTAGAGGTTATAAAATTGGTCATTCGGATTATTATCCAATTGCTTATGCTAAGGAGGAGTTGAAAGATTTAATTGCTTTGGCTGATGCGGTGGTTTCCCGAGCGGGGGCAACTTCAATAGCGGAATTAGCTGCTAATCATAAAGCAACTATTTTAGTTCCAATAACTAGAAGTGCCAACAACCACCAAAGAATGAATGCTTTTGAGTTATCAAAAGAAAAGGCTGCAGTCGTTTTAGAAGAAAGTAATTTCAATGAAAATATGATAGTGCATTATTTGGATAAAATTGTTTTTAATCGAGAGTACGGAGTGGGTTTAATGCAGAATATTGAAAAATTTTATAATCCTAAATCGGAAGAAATTTTAGCAGAGAAGATAATGGAGATTAGCTGAGAAGTTAATGAATTGATAAGTTGATTAGTGATTGATTGCGTAGTTTCATCTCGTTGAAATATTGAAAATGCTTTTAGATTTAATGAAAATATTCAATAGACTTTCAACTTTTCAACTTTACAGACTCTTAGCTTTTCTTGACTAATACTCTAATAATTGTTAATATAAACTTTATGAATGAAGTTAATCTTTTGATGAAATGCTCAATTTGCGGTAAGAAATATGGTGAAAAGAGTATTAAAATTGTTCAAAGCAAGAAAGATGCGATATTAGTTCATGTCAATTGTAATTTTTGTCAGAGCTCTTCTTTGGCTGTTATAAACAAAGGAATGCAAAATAATGATAGTATAGTAACTCTGGGGATTTTAACTGATTTAGATTATGAAGAGGCCTGTAGTGTATTAAAAAGAGAGCCGATTTCGTCGGATGAAGTTTTAGATCTATATGAGTAGGCGTTACTTTTAAAATTATTAATCAAGTAAGGAATAGCAAGATGAAAAAAATTGTATTAAAAGCCAAAACCAGAATTCCTAAAAAAGAAGGAGATTTTATCGGTTGGGTTAAAGGGGTGGTCTATGGTCCGGAATTAAAAAAAAATAAACTGGTTTGGGTTAAGTTACAGGATTTCAATAAAACTTTTAAAGAAACTGGTAGGAGCACCTTAGTGGATTTGAAAATTGATGAAAAAGAAGATTATTCGGTTTTGTTTCACGAAATGCAAAGGAATTATTTAACTAATGATTTGACTCATATTGATTTTTACAAAGTTAAGATGGGCGAAAAAATTGATACAAATATTGAACTTAATTTTATTGATGAGGCTCCAGCAGTCAAAGAACACGGTGCAATTTTGATTAAAGGTTTGTATGATTTAGATGCTAGATGTTTTCCAAGACATTTAGTTAGCACTATTGATGTTAGCCTGAAAGATTTGAAAGATTTTGAAGACTATATTTATGTTAAGGACATTGAAGTACCAAAGGAAATTGAAGTTATAAATAATCCTGATACAGTGGTAGTTTCTTTATCAAGACCCAGAACAGATGAGCAAATGGAAGCCTTAGATGAAAAGGTTGAAATGGATGTTGATAAAGTCGAAGTAGAAAAAGGTGGCGATAAGGAAGAAGAAACCGAAGAAGGTGATGAAGAGCAAAAAGCCGAAAAGAAACCTAATGAAAATGAAGATAAAAATAAGAAAGAATAAATTCTATCAAGTTTAATAAAAGGATAGATGAAAAAAATAAATAAAAATAAATTAAAAATAAATCTTATTGTAAATAAAATCACTTCTGATAGAGCGGGAGTGGTTTTATTTTTTTTATCTTTTTTGTTAATATTATTTTTATTTTCTACTATCAACTTTGTGCGAGCTGAGGATGAGGATGATATAATGGAAAAAAAAGAAGAATATGAAGACGAATTAAAGGATTTAGAAAAAGATGCCGAAAAAGTTGAAACAGAAATTCAACAAGTGAACAATCAAATCTATCAAACCCAAACTGTTATTCAAAAAACCGCTCAAGTAGTTGAAGAACTAGAAGGAGAAATAGAAACCAAAGAAGAAATGATTGAGAAAAAAGAAAAAAATATTGTTTTTAAGAAAAAGATACTAGAAGAATATGTCAGACTTTATCGGAGGAATATTCTTGAACTTGGTTTGGTTACTTTTAGTTTAAATAGAGATTTAGGTCAATATTTAAGAGATACAGAAAAATTTGAAGATTTTCAAT
>Ga0307932_1000374_pt1 | contig 18578 bp, 30 predicted proteins | sample OrgLakmetageno48_FD_201843 | JGI IMG/M metagenome (GOLD analysis project Ga0307932, IMG submission 201843) | Saline water microbial communities from Organic Lake, Antarctica - #48 | ecosystem: Environmental > Aquatic > Non-marine Saline and Alkaline > Saline | place: Antarctica: Organic Lake...
AACAGATCCCACGAATAAATTATTTTTTATGAGCATATCATACTTACCACTACAAACATCTTCGAGAGTTTTTAATTTGTAGTCTAGACCCATATCAATTGCACCATAAAGAGCACATGCAGTATCAAAGTGATACGGTATATTGTCATTATTTGATTGTAAATATATCATAATTTTAATTTTAATTTTAATTTTAATTCTCTCTACCCAATAGCTAAATAGTATATTCTTGAACCTTATTTTTATTTTTTATTTTCAAATCAGTGTGGACTTCAAAACCATAATCTTCACATATCTTTTTTACTGAATTACCACTGACTATTTCCATTTCGAAAATAGGATCTGTGTTTTTTGATAGTAAATATAACATAGTCTCACCTTTATGATCAAAAATAATACTAATACTTTTTTTATTTTCATGTTCAGATATTATACCTAAAAAATATTGATCGTCACTAAAGAACATGATAGAATTCATTAAAGAACCATGTGGAGCGTAGAAATGAGATCTAAGATCTCCTAATTTACCACTTATATATTGACACCCCTTTATAAGTACATCGTCCTTAACCCTATTAAATCCTACATCTTTATCGTTATATGAAAGATTCCAATAGACTTGTGAAGTAGAATCAAGAAGTAAACCATTCATAGGTTTAGGATACCCATAATGGTGACCAAATGTAATAGTAGTGCTATTTATATTTAATATAAGTAGGTCTCTTCCTTTTTCTTTATCTTTTAGTTTATATATCTTCATAATTTTAATTTAATTCTAAGACCCATATGAACATTAAAGTTAAAATATTCAAGTATTATTTTAACTGAATTATAAGGGTCGTCCGTAACACCTGGAATATTGTAATTGATGAGGGGAGATCTTGCTCTGTAGATGGTAAAAAAATCACCACCTATAATTAAACTTATTGATTTTTGGTTTTCACTTATTATACCCAAAACATCTGATTCTTGGTTTTTATCTAAGAAATGATGGTGTGAGAAAAGAGGACTATTCTTCAAATATTTTAAACTACAACGAAAATATTCACAATTTTTTATATAAACATCATTAATTATTTCAAAACCAATATAATCAAAATCCCATTTAGATGTGTAATAATCACCATTAAATACTTTATTGGTTCTACCAAAAGAAATAGACTCTTTATCACCAACTCTTAAAACTATTAATCTACATCTTTTTTTAATAAGTTTATATATCTTTAGTCTGTGTTTATATATCTTCATAATTTAACTTTAAGTGAATTTCCCATTATCATGGATTTATATATTCTCATAAGTTAAATATATTAAAAAATAATTTATAAACCAACTCATACTTTTAATATATATGGTATGAGAATCAAACTATTTGAGAATTTTAGTAATGATAATTGGGAAATATCACCAGATAATTCTGCAAACTGGGCAAATTTAACAATAGATGAAAATGGTGATTACACATTCTTCCATAAATCTAAAAGAAAATTATCTGTTATTGATCCAAGTAAATACGGAAGTAATGTTTCAAATATAACAAGTAAAACTGAATTATCATCAATGTCTAAAGTTGGTGGTATGTCAATGTATTATACTGATAAAAATATAGGAGAAGCGGGAACTGGAGATTACACTCATGTAGTTAAAATAGACAAATCAAAAGTTTATGATTTTAATGTAGATCCTAATAATTATTGGGAAGAAGCTAAAAGAAAAATAGGGAAAGGTCCGAAATCACCCAATGATCAGATATCATGGGTTACTAAATTAGCATGTGAAGATGGGTGGGATATGGTTGTATCTTTATGGATGAAAGATTTAACACGAGCTCAAACTACTAAGAAATTAGTTCCTTTTGATCACTCTTATAGTGAGGGTAACATAGTTAAGAAATCTCTTGGTAAAGATTATACGTCTAATGCTGAAAAGGGTTGGAGACCATTTATACCAGATGATAAAGATGAAGAGATTCAAGGTTATCTATATAGGTTAGAAATGAAGAAGTATAGATATGGTGTATATGATACTTTATACCATTTACGATCAAACTATAATAAGTATACAGAAAAAGAAGTTATCAATATTATCAATAACTCCAATATTAAAGAAGAAGATAAAGAAAACCTTCTAAATATCCTTTCACAAGAAAATGAAAATTATAAGTCTGTAAGGTAATTTACTCTACTAATTCAAAGTTTATTTCCCTTTTCATTAAGTTAACATCTAGTACTTTAACAGTAACCTCATCACCCAATCTAATTTCAATTTCTTCACCATCTTCATCTTGTGAATAAATTCGATATTTATCAGGGTCTATAGTATAAGATAAATTATCTTTACCTACTAATCCCTCACATTTATTATTGATAAGTTCAACATATATCCCCCATTTTAAAACACCAGTTACAACCCCTTTGAATTCCTCACCTTTCTTATCCATTAAATATTCAACTTGTTTGAATTTAATTGAACTTCTTTCTGCTCGTGAAGCATTTAATTCTTTATAAGAGCACCAAGTACATTTATCATTTAAACTAGTTGGGTTAATATCTGACTTAGGTTTCTCTAAGTATTTGAATAATAACCTATGTACTAATAAATCTGGATACCTACGTATTGGTGAAGTAAAGTGTGTATAGTTATCAAAACCTAGACCATAATGACCAATATTCACAACTTCATACTTTGCTTTACTCATACATCTAACCGAAAGTTGTTCTACCATGTTTTGTTCGGGTTCTCCCTTAACACTTTCAAGTAGTTTATTTAAATTAGCTTTTATATTATCAGTTTCTATATTTAAATGGTGTCCGAACTCATTTACAATTACTGATAACTCTTGTAATTTTTCTTCATTAGGTTCATCATGAGTTCTATAAACAAACGATTTACTTTTATCCGAAATAAACTTAGCTACTCTTTTATTAGCAAGTAACATAAATTCTTCAATCAGTTTATTAGCATCTTTACTTTCTTTAAAGTAAATATTCAATGGTTTGCCCTCATCGTCTAATTCAAAATATGCTTCTGATTTATTGAATGAAATCGAATGTTTCATTCTTCTTTTCCTAATCTTTTTAGCTAACCTATCAAGGAGTAATACTTCTGATCTATAATCATCTGTTTCACTATTATCACCATTCTCAATCATGTCTTGAGCATCTTCATAAGCGAATCTTCTATCTGAATAAATGACTGTTTTCCCGTACCACTCATTTAATATTATACCATCATTATCTAACTCAAATACTGATGAGAAAGACAACTTCTCTTCATTTGGTCTAAGTGAACATACTCCATTTGATAACCGCTCAGGTAACATAGGAATAACTCTATCGACTAAGTAAACTGAGGTAGCTCTTTTATAAGCTTCCTTATCTAATTCGGTATCTTCCTTAACATAATGTGATACATCTGCTATGTGAATTCCAACTTCGATATTACCATTTTCTAATCGTCTAACACTTAAAGCATCATCAAAATCCTTAGCTGATTTTGGATCTATTGTAAAGGTTGTTACATCTCTAAAATCTCTTCTCTTTTCAATTTCCTCTTTAGGTATTTCAAAATCTACTTTATCAGCTTCATCTTCAACATTATTAGGGAATTTAAGATCAAACCCATACTCATAAACTATTGAGTTCATTTCAGTATCATTATCTCCTGGATACCCTAGTGATTCTATAATTTCACCATTTGGATTTTTAGCATCGGAATACCACTTTGTTATTTTACAAAGTACTTTTTCACCATGTTTAAAATTTTCGAGATTTTTTTCGGGAATGAATATATCCCTACACATTTTTTTAGAATCGGGAATGACAAACCCGTATGTTTTATTTTTCTTCTTTGATATAGATAATATTCCAACAAACTGATCAGTTTTTCTTTCTAGAACTTCAAGAACTTTACCCTCGATTTTTCCTGGTTGTTTAGATGGGATTGTTTGAATTTTTATATGGTCTCCGTTTAATGCTTGACCAATATTTTTTTTGTATATGTAAATATCTTCTTCGTCTTGTCTTAGTAGATATCCACTTCCGTAGGAGTTTGTTTGAATTACTCCTTCTATTTCTATCTGTTTCATATACGATATATAGTATATTATTAAGTATATGTTTAATTATTTAATTTAAAAATATGAAAAACCTAAAAGATATAAACGAATTTTATACTCTTAATAAGAAAAAGTCAGATAATATTATATTAGATACTTTACTCCTTGATCTAAGAAATTTATCTATTGTAAATGATTATAAAGTAAAAAAAAATAGATACCAACCAAGAGTAAAGTCTAAGTTATTACTCAATTTTCAAAGTCTGATAATAATATATAGAATATGCAACATTTAAGACGTTTTAATGAAAAATTAGTTTTAAAAGACTATTCTACCTATATTAAAAAGGTAGCACAAGATTATAAAGAAGCTCCTGACTTTGAAGAGTCAGAAAAATATAGGTGGAATATATTGAATGATTCTAACCATACTTTCTTCAAAAGGCTTTTATCTAAAGTGACTGTTGTATTTTGCACTACAGATAAATCTAAAGATAATACAACTGTAAATATAATGAATCGTGATTTCGATGTTGTATATAAGAAAGATGACCCGTATGCTTCTCAGCAGGAAATGAAAGAGGATTACTTTAGAAGTAAAAAATTATTTATTTCAATGGATTACTCTGAGCACCCTGTGTTTTCAGTTGAAGAAAACATTGTATTTAGAACTGTACATGACTATATTGTTCATATATTATCTGATGTTGATTTCTCTGGTAAAGGAGAGATTGCGGCTTTTAATGCACATTCTAAATTAGCACCTAAAGAATCTGTACCAGCTATATTCACAGAAGTTGTTGGTCAAGCTAGTTACTTTTTAACATTCGGTAATTTCCCAAAACAAAAGATAACTATACTAGATGGTTTTGATTATAATAATGTTGGTGAAGTAGAAGGTTGTGAAGTGGTTAATAAAGATCTTAAGTGTGATGATATGAATATGAAGAATAATTTAAGAAATTTTAATATGAAACATCTTAAGAGATTCAACGAGATATATGACTCACCTAAAGCAACCCGAAGATCCTCAAATCACAGGTATCCTGAGTTTACCCAACTAACCTTCTCCCCCCACCAGGTAGTAGATTGACGTTACTTACTTCCCCATTTTTCTACCACAACCCATACAATAAACCATTGGTTTACCATCGAATTTCATAGCAAGTACTTGAACATCACATTCCTTTATACAAAAATCTGATTTTTTCTCAGGTATATTACTTTCAACGGTTTCGATAGCACATGGCTCACATTGTCTCGATAATTTATCTCCTATAAAATCTTTTTTACATGAAGCACATTTATTGATATAATTACCAGGAGCATAACCCGATATTGGGTATTTGTATTTTGATTTTGATTTTGATTTTGATTTTTTTTCTGACATATTTTTAGTTTTTTGTTAAGTCACGAAGAATAAATTCGTTCATTTTTTTCTTAGCTTCTTCACGGGTTTCACATAATAAAAATGGGGGGGGTGTTAAATATAGAGATATGAAAAAAGCACCACCTAAAATATTACATATTTCCCATTGAGTATATTTTTTCTTCCACCACAAATAACCTTTGGTTTTTATCTTTAAAACTTCTACTGTATAGTAACCTAAATATTCACTAACTCTATATTTTTTATGCTTATCCATCTAACTTGTTATTAATTCTTTAAGTCATTTAATTTTTGGTTTCTTTATGGGTTTTATAATTATGTGGATCGATTGGAAATCCATAAATATCACATGAAACCCACGTTAATTGTGATTTTTCCACTACAAATACTCATTTTATAGATCTCCAAATATTATTTATATGTGATACATTCCAATCAAAGAAATTAGTATGAAAAACTATTCTTTCTGATACTTTTTTAGATCCGAATACTCTTGCTAACTCACCAAATGATTGATCTAAAAAAGAATGACCATAGTAAACGCTGTACCCTTTAACACCATCTAAATAAATATGTAGTTCTACATTAAATTTTAATGATCTCTCATAATTAGTTTTTAGGTTTTTTTCATAAAATTCTTCACCAGAATTAGGACCAAGATGGTCCCATCTACCACCCAACTTAATTCCGAAATCTTTTGATATATTTATTTCGATTTTCCCCTTTAAGTAGATTAGTTCATCCCTTATTTGCATAGCGGTCACATAGTCCTCTTCTTCAACAGAAAGTTTCAATTCTTCTTCAATCATTTGAATTTCTTCATCCAAAGTATTCATAGGAATTATTTTTTCTTTAATCACTTTACCTTCTATTAACCTTTTATATTTCTTACTTCCCTCAATAATAAATCCCATAGACGATAAAAGGTGATTTAATTGGTCTATGGTATAATGTTTAGAGTACATATCCCCCTCACAGATTTCTTCTATTCCAACATCTAATAGTTGTGGGAAAAAGGCAGTTATATGTTGATCTATCATATGACCACTAGTATCCCATGCGGTTATGGAAATAGTATAATTTTGACAGACATAATCAGGATAAATTATATCATTAACTTCTCTTATCTTCAAGAAAAATTCTGTTTGTTTAATCATGTAATTGTCTTAAATTTTGTATCCCATAAGATAAACCAGAACACGACCCATCTTCATCACACCCTGTGATTATAATAAAGACACCTTCATTATTATGTTCAAAATAATCATATGAGTAAGTATAACCTGTTTTTCTTGATTTAACTACAAAATTAATGGTTGTTTTCTCACTATTATATTGGTATTTTACTATTTGGTATTTTACTATATCATATATTTGAACAAGTGCCCCAGTATCATGTATGAAAAGACTATCTTTGAAACTAATATCAAATATATCAAATGATTCTGAATATTCTGCTGTTTCTAATTCTGAAATAAGACTATCAAGGTTTTTATCTTCAAAAGCATAACTTTCGGCTGATAATACAGAAAATGATGGTGGTGTTTGGGAGTTTGATAAAGGAACTAAGCTTAATATAAAGATCAATCCTAATAATAAATTTTTCATAATAATAATTGTTTTTTGTTTGTTTTATTTTTATTGTTTTTAATTAATTAAGTTTAATTACTTGGTAGAAAATAAGGAATTATGTGTATATACCTCTTTCTATATTTTATACTTTTTTCTAATTCTAAAGCCTTGAGCTTACTCTCATATTGCTTATCACTCAACTCTACTAAAGTTTCAGATAAGTGTGTAAATGTCTTATGTGCATTTAATTCGGGGTATTTAGCTAAGTATATAGAAATCCCTTCCCCGATAAGCTTTCAAAAACATCTTTCTCATGTTCAGAATATTTATCAACTAAAATACTTTCGAGTTGAGATGTTATATCAGTAGCCCTTTCTTTATGAACTTCAATTTCTCTTTCTATAATATTAAGTTTTTCAATGTCATTTACTTGAAAGTAATAATTTCCAATTTGACATAATACTAAAAGAAAAAAGGATACACAACTGAATCCAAAGACAACTTCTGAATGAGTAGAGTATGATTCACTTTTCCTCCAATCGTCACTATCTTTCTTTTTATAATAAATCTTTCGAAGTAAGATAGAAGTTAAAAGTAGAATAGTTCCTAGAAATGCAAATAACATAATTTTTTTATTTAGTTTATATTTTTAATTAATTAAGTTTAATATATAATTAAAATCAACAATTTCAAAATGAGATACCTTAAAAAATTTAACCACGTTTTAGAAAATAAATCTGAATCTGGATCTGAGTCCGAAAATGAAACTAAATCAGAATATTTCGGGAATATAGATGAAGATACAGTAAATAATGAAAATTATAGAAAAGTTATTTACACGGGAAATAACATGCAGTTAGTTCTAATGTCACTTAAACCAGGTGAAGAAATTGGTTCAGAAGTACATGAAGATGGTGATCAATTTTTTAGAGTAGAATCAGGTAAAGGAACTCTTGTACTTGATGGAGAAGAATTTGAATTTGAAACAGACTTTGGTATGACTATAAGTGCTGGAAAAGAACACAATATTATAAATAGTGGTGATGAATTATTGAAAGTTTATAGTATTTATGCTCCACCAGAACACCCTGAAGGAACTATCGAAAAGGATAAAGGTGATGGTGAAGAAATTGAAGAGAATATAGATGAAAGTATAACAGAAGAAGAAGCAGAACAATTATTTGGAGAAATCTATAATGAAGGTTATTATGATTGGTTTCAAAACGGTTATGCCGAAATGTTTGCTGATAAAATAGATGATGATAAATTTAAAGAATTTGTAGATAATGATGATGTACAAGGACTAGAAAATTATATCAATAGTATATTTAAGAAATACGATATATTTTAATGAAATACTTAAATAAATTTAATGAAAATATTACCCCCAACACTGTCTTAAATAAAAGGGGTTCAAGTGAAATCAGTTCAAGCAAATTTGATCAACTATTAAACACCCAATGTAAAAGTTACAGTGATAAAAATATTAAAATATTAAGAGGACAATCATATATGGGAGATCACCTTTATTTTGATCCTACAAAAGGAGAGAAAAGAAGATCTATTGAACCAACAAATGTACATGTTGATCTAATTGATCTTTTACCTTCATGGAAAGGATATCCTAAATATTCTAAATCAGTTATAGGAAAAACCATAGATGTTCCTATTAATTATAAAAATTCATCGGAAGTAAGGGGGTATGGATCACCATATGAGGTTATACCATTTGAAAACTCGGAAATTGTTATATGTCCATCTACTGATATATGGGATTCCTTTGGAAGTGATGGGTGGGGATCAGATATTAGATTTGTAGATAATATATTTAGTGAACTTTTTATGTTAAATGGATCTATTTCAAAGAAGGATTTAGAAGCTTTAAAGACAAGTGATGAATATATACATTCACATATAGATGAAGAAAGTGAACTACTTGAAAATATAAGTGAATATATGAATAGGGATAGTGAAAGTGATACTTTTTATAAACCTTGTAAAAATACAAATGGTTGGAAAGATAGAAATAGTGAGGATATTAGATTTAGTGATGTTTATAATTACATAAATGATTGTTTATTCAACCCAGAGGTCAGGGGGTTTAAACATTTATATTATGAGGATTTGAGACCACCATTTGAAGTATCCCGATCAATTTTTGACTTATCTAATAAACAAATATGGACAAGTGGACCAGTTATTATGAGAAAGGTACATTCTTGAAAAATTTTAGAAAACAAAAAAGGGAACAAATTAATGTTCCCTTTTTTTAAACCCTTGTTATTGTTAATTACTCAACAACACAACATTCTTCAATATGGTTATCTTCCATATATTGATAAAGAACCTCAAGAGGTAAATAAGAATCATCCCCATTTTCCTTCATCCATTCTATATCATCCTTTAAGTACATAGTATCATAACTGTTGTTATTTTTACTATATGGATCGATTAATTTTTCTTCAAAGAAAGGTACATCGATTTCAGTCTCTAGCTTTGTTGAATAATCAACTAACTGTTGTAAAGATATTTCATACATAATATTGACTTATTTTTATTACCAAAACCTAACTTCGTCCTTCCACCTTTTATTAGAGATAGTTCCTTTTTTAGAAACAGATCTCATAGTATCAAGATATGGGTAGTTACCAAATCTAAAGTCTTTTAGGTTGATTTTAACCCTACAGTTAACCATTTCACCATCAGGTCTTTTAAATTGAAGTCCACCACCATGTCTAATATACCACCCTTTAGAGGAAGCATATTTTTCAAAAATGTTTATATAGTAATCTTTAGTAGAATAAACTCTATCCATTACCCATTTTTTGAATGGTTCACATTCATTTCGATCTTCTGCTGATTCTCCTTCTCTAATGAAAGCGTTTCTCCATACAATTGCTCTACCTAAGACTTTACCTTCTTCATCTCGTAACATAAGAACTTTAACTTTCTTAGGGTTAGCGATATAAAGTTTAAGTCTATTTTCTGCGGTGTTATTCATACATGATCCACCTAAAGATCCTGATCTTTCAGCGTAACAATCTATGTTATAAGCTTCCTTGAATGAATCACCAGACCCCAATTCAAATCTATCTATATACTTGTAAAAACCACTAAGTGATTTATACTCATTTACAAATAGTTCGATATCCCTAGCTGAAAAAGTGTCTGTGAACATAGAAACAAATCTACCGATTTTTTTCCTAGTTTTCACATCTCTTCCGTTTCTATTAAAAGAAACATATCCTTCTCTTGAAGAGACATCAATGTTGTCTATTTCTTCGTCTATATCATGGTTGTCAGTGTTTAACAAGAAATCCGATATTGGACTTTCGATTTTATCTAAAATCGATATAAAATTTTCTTTAAATTCCATTTGTTTGATTTTTAATTAATGTTAATGTTTATACCCTTTATAATCCCATTTTGAAAAAAGTTTAAAAAATATTTTGATATTAATAAATTTCTATAACTTTTCCCTCACATATTACTGTTGTTCCAACCTTTAACTTAAAAGGATCTTCTTCACGTAAATACTTTAATAAGTTTGGAGTTGATTTTATTCTAACAAAGCAAACATCTTTTTCTTGGAGCATGACTGAGCAATGACAACCGTATTGTCCTTTATTACCCAAATCTATATAACACTTTATTTCTTTATTCAGTCTGTATAGATCCGATGTTATACACTCTGCTGTGATATTAGACATAATCTCCGAATTTTTCTTTAATCACTTTTTGAACTTCTAGAAGGTCTTTTTCCGTGCATTTTAAGTTAAATACAACTTTCCAATTCTTTATAGTAGAATCATCTACCTCATCATTGGTTATATTTACCTTTAAAAGGGGCTCAAAATGATCTGTTTCACTATCTAAGGTTTCTTTATTAAGGGAAGTGGATGTTATAATACCATCTTCTTCAATAGAAAATGTGTATTTACCATCCGAATCTATTTCTATGATCTCACCTTTGGGTATTATTTTATAATCTTTTATAACCCTATACTTCATTTAGCTAGATTTTTTCATCTTTTCTTTAAAAGTTAAAAACTCATCTACACTTGGAATTTTTTCAAGTCCGAATTTTTGAATAAATGATTTACTATAAACTCGTTTCAACTTCATCAGTTTTAAGTGATCACCATCTGAAACCATAAGATTCAAATAGTTGTTTTTTCGCTTACTACTTTTTCTTTTAACTTTTGATTTTATTTTTTTTGACATAATTTTATATTTATTTTTATAATTCAATTTATTTAAAACTTCTACAAACCTCTTCCAAATATAGATTTTATATTCCTCTTTATCTTTAATGGGTATATATGATTTAACATCAAATCCCGTATATCGCCCAAAATCTTCTATATCCACTATGAAATGATTCACTGATATATCATCTATATCATCTAATTCATGATATTCTATAATTGCTCTTAAAAAAATTGAACTCAGTCATAAAAGTTCTTCTTTTATTAAAGTTATATGGACTATCCATAATTGGATCTTTTTCATTTTTATCTACCCAATTAACTAAATCATTTAATTTAATATCACTCATATTTATCTTATTTAGAGTTTGGTATTTCACAAACTGGTGGTAAATTCATTTTATGTTTATTTTTATAATGTCGAGATTCGTAAATTTTTATTACTTCTCGTTGTCGATTACTTAGAGATTTAATATCTTCAATGGAAGTTTCATACTTATGATCTTCAATCCATTCCATAGCCCATTCGAGTTCATCATAAGATGCTCCAATTTGCTCTTCATCAGTAGGAGAACCATCCCATAGTCCATCAGTAGGAGCGACGTTAATAATTTCATCAATTACTCCCAAGTGTTTACCTAAATCATAAACCTCTGACTTCATTAAATCTGCAATAGGTGAAACATCAACCATTCCATCACCACCTTTGGTGAAGAAACCAATCCCAAAGTCTTCAACTTTGTTACCTGTTCCACACACTATGTAATTTCTGTTATTAGCTTGTGAATATAAAGCCAACATTCTAAGTCGAGATTGAGTATTTGCTAAAGTTAAATTAGCATTTTCTCCCTCAAGATTCAATGTATCTTTAATTACATTATATGAATCTGTTAAGTCGATTCTCATTCCCTCAACATTGCCATAATTTTCACCTAAATAATCTATATGTTTATCAGATAATTCACCCGATTGACTTATCGGTAAATCAATTACTAAAACTGGAAACCCTGTTTTAGTACATAATGTAGATACAACAGCTGAATCAATTCCACCTGATACACCTACTACAAATCCTGATATTGAATATTTTGTTACATAGTCCTTTAACCATCCAACGATATGATCTTCTAATTCTTGTCCTTTCATTTTATTTTATATTATGTTATACTTAATTCTTCAAATTCTAAATAATGGAAATTATTATCTGATTCCCAAACTTCTAATAAATTTTCGAAACTCTTTTCATTTAGTGGGTTAATAGCATCTTTTAATAAGACAACTTTTAAACCTCTTTCCAAAAGACCATTGACTGCAAAAGATACACAAATATCAGCAGTTACTCCATAAACAATAACTACTTCTGTACCCCCTTTTTTCAAGATATCAACAATCCTATTTGTATTAGGATTACCTTCAAATACATCAAATTTATCTTTTCTTATTATTAAATTTCTTACGGGTGGTATATTATCTAAACCTAAGTTGATTGACCAATCAATTATATATGGTTGGTCTGGTGTAGTTTCATCAATAAACTCAACCCCTTTACTATCTGCCATACAGTGAGGTGGGAAAGTTTCTGCAAAATCGGGTTCATCAGATAACTCTTCTGAATCTTCATAATGCCAATCCATAGTGTTGATCACTCGGATTTTATTTCTTTCTCCAAAGTCTGTTATATTGGCTAGTGTGGGTTTAAGTTTTTCTGAACCCTCAACATATAGACTACCATTCGGTTCTATAAAATCGACTTGGGTATCTACATTCCACAGTATTGTATTTCCTCTATTTATTTCCATATTTTAGATATTTTTATTAAAAATAATCATTTATTACCTTAAATCAAAGAAAATTAAGAAATAACTGAAATATATCCTTTATTATAAAAATCACCTATCCTATAATTATACCCATGATATTCTAAAATATCTATGACTATACTTTTCATTTTTTCTGAATGACCAGTTATTATTTCTAAAGGTAGTTTTTCTGAAAAAATAACAAAATTCTCTACCATCACCTCTACATCTTGGTGTTTGATTCCATGTAGGTCTAGTCTAGGGGTGGTATTTTTATATTTTTTACTCATTGTTTGCAGATAGCAATTCCATTAAAGATACTATTTGTACATCATTACTACATATATTTATCATTTTCTCAATTTGAAATTGGTCAAATTGACCATATGGTTGAAACCACTTATCTAAAAATTTAACCCATAAAGTAAAATCTGATGTTTCAAATGTTACTTCTTGCTCTGGGTTATGAGAACTACTACCTAATATAAATTTAATAGGTAAATCTTTTAACTCTGTTCTTTGTTTATAAGCTGTTCTCATATTTTTAATCCCTTTTAAAAATTCTTCTTGTTTTTGGTTATATGATTTTTTATCCTTTAATGACATAAAATTTTGTATCTTTTTTATTTTTATTTAATTTCAATAATAAAGTTTCTTTTAAGTAAAAAAATGCAGGTATCCAGCCAATACACTCTATACACAAGGTGCATAATTTTCGGCTTTTGATATGTAATCTCCAACTTTAAACATATAAATTATTTTCAGAAATATAATCAATAACCCTTGTATGTAAAAGCCCCTCAAGGCTCTCACCACTTTTTATCTTATCTCTAATAAGAGTAGATGATAATTTTATCTCCGATTTTAAAATTGTAACATCTAAGTTTTCGCCCACACAAATATCGACCTCATCTCTTACAAAAGAAATGATAGGGTATTCAATAACCTCATCATAATTTTTCCATGATGTGATATTATTAATAACATCACTACCCATTATAATGCTAAAATTATAAAATTTACCTACTCTTTTTTCTAAATGGTAAAGGGTTTTATATGTATATGATGGTTGATCTAATTCTAACTCAATATCACAAGATCTGAAATTTGGTTTATCTTTAATAGAGTGGTTAACCATTTCCAACCTTAATTTTTCATCTAGTAAATTAGACTTATCTTTATGGGGATTATGGGGTGATACAACATACCATACCTCATCGATAGGTAGCTTTTCAAGGATAACATCACCAAGATGTAGGTGACCTACATGAATAGGGTTAAAAGATCCGAATATTAAAGCTACATTTGTCATTTATTTCATTTTATTTGTAATAGGTTCACCTAATATTTTTGAATTAACTTTAAGTTTAAGTTTAGTAATACACAATTCTGTTTTCATATCTCTGAATGTATATTCATTCATTTCATCACTAGACATTTCAATAATATCTATTTCCTCATTCTCAGATTCTAAACCTCCACCACTTGATACTTGACTAGAAACCTTTGATATAAACAAATGGACTTTCTCCGAAGTTCCACCAGGGGAAACAAAATAATCACCTAGATACTTCATATCATCTACTTCATATCCAATTTCTTCTTCAATCTCTCTTTCCATACACTTCTTAGGGTCTTCTCCTTCTTCAAGTGTCCCAGCAACAACTTCAATCAAATCTTGATTTTCTTCGTTATACAAACCTGATCGAAATTGACTAGCAAAGATATATTTTTTCTTCTTAGTGTCAAAAACCAATGAAGCTACACTATCATCAGTTCTATTTTTTGATGATCGAGTCATTAATTCTCTATCAATTACTTGACCTGATTTTGTCTCAACCTTTAATTTTAAGATTTTAAGAAACCCTTTATAAACTTCGTCTACTGATATTATTTTCATAATTTTAATTTAATTTAATTTTGAATTCCGCCAAATACAACAAAATTTCTATATTTTTTACCATCATTATCACCAAAGATAGCCACTGCATTTTCACTCTCATATAACATGACTTGACATGGTATTCTACCATTTAATATTCCTTGATAGATATAAATAGTTACACCATCACTTACAACCTCAGTACTACTGTTTATTGTAATAGTATGAATATCAATACCACTTTCATCTTCATCTACATGAAATTCTATTTCGTTTCGTTTAAATTTAAAGTCTGCTTCTCTTTCATAAACAAGGGTAGTTTCTTCATACTCTTGAGTATTTTCACTCCATCCATAATTTTGGATTTTACTTGTTTCGATTGTTGTTACACACCCTGTTAGTACTACCATTAATATTACTAACATATAACTAATTACTTTTTTCATTTATTTCTTTTATTTTTAATTTACACTACACATTCTTCACTATCAGTATTGTCATACCCAAACTCAGATTTATATAATTCCACTTCTTTGTCAGGTCCCATAGTTTTATTTAAGTTATCTGATAATTTAACTAAGAAATTGTTAATTACTTCTTCACCATCAATTGATATAACTTCTACAGCTTTCATTACAATACTTAGGGTTTCAACTCCCATATCATTAGTTAGGTGTGTTCCCCAACCAAATCCTATTTGGATTCTGTCACCAAACCTTTCATAAAGGTCTTGAATTTTCTCAAGGTTTAATCCATCAGAAAAGACAATCATTTTATCTTTTGGATTGATATCATTATCTTCATAAATTTTAATAACTTTTTCACCAAATTCAAATGGATCTCCACTATCATGTCTAACACCTTTCCAATTTTGAAGATTCTCTTTTGTGAAATCCTCAAAGAAAGCTTTAGTTCCAAATGTGTCTGTAAGAGCGATACTTAATTCCTCACCATACATATCATACCATTCATCTAATATTTTCTTTTGTGAACCTCTCAAATCATCTCTCCAAATTCCAGATGCGATCATATACATTTCATGTGCATTTGTCCCATTTGGTTTCAAACCTAATTCTTTAGCTAACTTAACATTGGAAGTTCCTACAAAACCAGGTAATGATTTCATAATATCTACAACGTCTTTGTGCCAATCAGAAGAAAATCTTCTTCGTGTTCCAAAGTCAACAAATCCAATCTCGGGATGTTTTGATAGGAATGAGTATTTCTCTAAATTCTTTTGAGTACCATATTCAATGAGTTTTCCTTGATCTTGGTATTTAGACTTATAATAATATTCATTTATTACAGATAAAATTATAGTTTCCCAATAAATAGCATCTTTCCAATAACCTTGGGTTTCTATTTCAAATTGACCATCATCATTCTCAGTGATATTAACCTCTGGAAGATTGATGCTTTTCAAATAGTCAATATATTTATCTGAAAATATATTAAGGGTTTTTAGGTATTCACCCTCTTCATCTGTAAGTTTAAGTTCTCGAATTGATTCAATTTCTTGAATAAGTTGATCTTTATTTATATGGTCAGCTAATTTAATATTAGTTGTTCTGTTATTAAATGCATATCTAACCTTAACTTTTGGGAATCTTTCAAATGCTAATTGACCCATAGTTAATTTATAAAAATCTAAATCTAATAATGTTTTTATAATCATAGTTGTATATTTTTTATTAAATATACGGATAAAGTTTAAATATTCATAATATTTTCCAATAAATTATTAGTGGTAATTAATATATACTTTATGTACCTTAAATCATTTAAAAAATTTGAAAAATATATTTACCCAGCAAACGCACCTAAAGATTTTGATGAATGGGTTCAAAAAGGGTCTATGTTTGTGGAGAAATTCTTACCAATTATTGAAAAGAATTGTAAGCCTTATTTGGATGATCTGATGTTTTATATAGAGGGTTTAAACCTAGATATTATATGGAAGAAATTACAAAAATAAAAGTGAACAAGAAAAGGGGACCCCTCCATACAAAAGAAGATCCTCATAATAAATTAAGTGAGTTATTCAAAGATAAGTTTGGTTGGAATCCTAGATCAGAGGGAACATTTGCGTTTTCAAATGAAACCAAAGCTAACTTATTTGGAATACTTATTTGTTCTTTCCAACTGGTGAGTATGATTTTGTATATAATGAAGATATAATTGATTTAACTAACTCCTATATAATTATAAAAATAAAAATAAAAATCACACCCATGAATTTTTAAAGGATATTGTAAATGAGTATAAAGATGATAACCTAAAATTAGCTATCGAAAGTGGTGCTGAAATATCTTTTAATTGTGATGAATATATTATAATAAGTCCTCGATTCATAGATTTTTTCTTACAGTATATAAATACACGATCATCCTAATTTTCGACCTCAAATCTTAATATATAATCATAACAAAAATAACTTAACGTATGATATTAAAAAAAGGAAGTAGAGGTGAAGCAGTAATCAAAGTACAAAAGAAACTTGGATTAGTACCCGATGGAATATATGGAAAAGATACCGAAGAAGGTGTAATGAGATTCCAAGAAAATAATGGACTAACAGTAGATGGTATTGTTGGACCTAATACACTTAAACATTTAGCTGATCATCATAATGTTAAGCCAATTTTCAAAGAAGGTGAAACTGATAATAATGAAGATTTATCCGATCCAGAAGATGAAATGCAAGTTGATTTAGATGAGGATGAAAAAGAACCAACAACTGAAAATGTTCTTGATCTTATTGAGCTAATAAATGAGAGTGATATTGATAGAAATATTAAAAGAATTATTTACCATTGCACAGCAACATCACAAAATGCTACTGTATCATCTATTAAAAACTTTTGGAAAAATAAACTTGGTTGGAAAAACCCAGGTTACCATATAATAGTTAAACCTAACGGAGAATGGACATATGTTCATAATTTCAATAAAGTATCAAATGGTGTTAGAGGTTATAACTCAACATCAATTAACGTATCTTATATTGGAGGAATTGATTCAAATGGGAAAGCATTAGATAACAGAACTCCTAAACAAAAGGAAATTTATAGAACAATATATCACACATTTAAAGAAAAGCTTCCAGAAGCTACACATCATGGACACAATGAATTTTCAAGTAAAGCGTGTCCTAGCTTTATTGTAAAAGAATGGATAGAGGAAATCAAAAATGGTATTGATGAATAAAACTTTAAAATATAAAGAATTTATAAAAGAAAGTGTAATTCATGGAATAGATGAAGATGTTGAATATATCTATAGTTTTTTCAAAAAGGATATAGAAGAAATTGAGAAAACTGGAATAGTAACCGAAGATATGTTTAAATATCATATTATAAATACAGGTGATTTAAAAAGTGATACTTCCAAAAAGTGTCACGATTTAAACCCATGTGAAATTCATATAAATCACGATCTAAAAACATCAAATAATATAAACCTTACCAATTTTTATACTCCTCAAGGAACTCTACATTTCACTGAAGATTCAAGTGTAATAGCAGTAAAGATACATGATCAATTATTGTATTTGTTAGATGAATATAGTGGCGATTTAAAATTCATAGTAAGTTTACATGGAGAAGAAATAAAAAGTGAGTTAAAGCCATATAAACTAAAAGCTACTATACGACATGAGCTTGCCCATTGG
>Ga0307932_1000376_pt1 | contig 18548 bp, 16 predicted proteins | sample OrgLakmetageno48_FD_201843 | JGI IMG/M metagenome (GOLD analysis project Ga0307932, IMG submission 201843) | Saline water microbial communities from Organic Lake, Antarctica - #48 | ecosystem: Environmental > Aquatic > Non-marine Saline and Alkaline > Saline | place: Antarctica: Organic Lake...
GCTGTACAACCCGATAAATCTACATTAACACAGGCTATAAATCCAACAGGCGCAAAATTACCTGTCAAACCAGTGGCTACTACAGTTGCAAATGTTGATAAAACTAAGTATATAAATCTCATGAAAAAATACGATAATAATACAATAACGCCTGCTGAAAAGGTTAATTTGACAAAATTAATTAAGATAAAGATAGCCGAAATAAATAAAATTCCCAATAAACAAAGAACCACTGAACAGAGAAGTTTGGTTGTTAAATTAATGGGTATAAAGGATAAATTGTCTAATAAACAAGTGTCATATTCTACGAAACCTGGACTCCCAACAAAGGATAGAACTATATCTATTAATATTACATTACCTGAGCACTTTTATGTTGCACAAAATGATCAGGGACAGAATGACGCAAGCACATCCATATCGGAGGTGATGAGCCAATTGAATGCGGGTTAATATATCATATTTAAAATTGAAATCATATATTAACTAGATATTAATATTAAATATTATATTAACTAGTATTTATTGCCCTTATTTTTTCTAGTTCTTTTCTTTTTTTTCCCTCCTCGTTTTAATGTTTGTTTATCTATTCTTTTTCTATTTGATTGTGTATTTTTAATATATCTTTTTGTTAATGGATTAAATAATTTATCTCGATTTGTTTCTATTGTTTTTTTAGAAATTATTCTTTTTGGGCGTGTTTTTCTATATATTTTAATTGTTTTTCCTAGTGGTTTAATTGTTTGTTTATCTACCTTTTTTATATTTGATTGTGTAATTTTTGTTAATGGGTTAAATATTTTATCTGGACTTGTTTTTATTGGTTTTTCAGAAACTAATAATAATTTTTGGGGTGTTTTTCTAGTTATTAATTTTTCGGGAATAGGGGATTGTATTGATTCTGTTTTTATATTTGGCGTTGGAATATCCTGAATTGGTTCGGTTGCGGAAAGCAATTTTATTTTTCTACTGAGTTTTTTTATAGTTCTTATTTTTTTGGGAATAGGGGATTGTATTGATTCTGTTTTTGTATTTTGTGTTGGAATATCCTGAATTGATTGTGTTGCGGAGAGAGATTTTTTTTTTCTACTTAGTTTTATTTGTGATTGTTTTGGTGGTATGTCTTCTTTTTTTAGAAAAAGTTCTATTTCGTTTATTTCTTTTATGGTTAAACCAAAATATTTATAAATATCTTCATCATTATTAATTGTAATATCAAAAGATGATGGTTTTATTAAATTTCGCATTATATAATCTCTTGGACTACGTTGTGTTTTAAAAATATTTTCTAAATACTTAAATAAATTACTATTCATTAATTTTTTTATATTCTCACATTCATTTAATGAATTACATGTAATATAGACTACGAAACTAGTTCCAGGGAATAATTTTTTATCACTATCAATTAAAATTCTCTTACCTAATGTTGGATATAATATTTTATATTTATACGTATCTGGATGTATTTTACTAGACCATTTTATTACATCATCTTTTGGTTCTGTTGCTAATTTATATATTATCTTGTTTATATGTGTTTCGTCTTTGCTATCCCGTAGTCCATCACTTATTCGTGCTGCTCTTCTTTTCCATTCGTTAGTATTTATATTCATTAACTTATTAATAATATCATTATTACTATTATTATTATTTGTATTTAAAATAGTGTTAAATTTTAATTTAAAATTATCATCTATTGTATCATCATCAAAAATAAATGTTGTTTTATCATAATCAGTGTTATTTTTTAATATAAAATACATAAAATCACTTCCAATGCCTTTAAAATACTTGGTTTTTATCGCGATACTTGTATTTATATATAGTATATTATACAATTGATATATAGTTTGTTGAGAGATATTACTACCTAATAAATAAGACAATGATAACTTTGGCGTTATAAATAGTAGATAACCGTCTTTTTTTAATTTATATTCGATTACATTTTTTAAAAAATTAATATATATTTTTTTACGACCACTGCCTTGGAATGGCGGATTACCCATAACAACATCAAACCCAATAAAATCCACAGGCAATTTAAATTCTTTTTCCACATCCATTTTCAATGTATCACCTTCATAAATATTCAATTTGTATTTGTCACCGCAAAGTATTTTTTTATAAATAAATACATTCTTCGGTGTAAGTTCAGACGCATATATCATCTGTTCCAGGATATGTTTTCTTCTATCTTCTTCATTTGATATTTGAGTTGTCAATTCTTTCATCAATCTTTGATAAACAATAATCGGGAAATTACCTATACCAACCGCTGGATCAAACCACTTAAATGTAGATTCTGAAAATATGCTTTTATGATGTTCTTTTACATATGCTTCGTCTAATTTATCCAACATCTCATTCACCAAAAACAGGGGTGTAAATACTTCACCTTGTTCCTTTTTCTCCTTTTCTTTTGGTTTTAATTGGCTATTAATAAAATCTAATAATTTATCAGGTTCATTAATGGTATAATATTGTTTCTTTTGTGACATTATTATTTTATTCACTATCAGTTTATCGTCTAAACTATCCATTGCATCCAAAACATCTTCAATGACATTTTCAGGATAAGGTTCATCTGTATTTCCAGATAGACGTCCATTTAATATTTTCAAAAACATATCTTTTGTTTCTTCATCTAGATAGATTGATTTTTTAAGAATATCAATATCATCTATTAGTCTAATTTGTGCGTTTGAATTGGAACTATCGGTTAAAATGCATTGGGCACCGTTATCCGTATAAAGTGTAAAAATATTCAATAAAGATATAAATTCACTTATTAGCTCACCAGCACATTCAATTAAATTAATTTCCTTTTCTTTGGTCTTCTTTTTATCCTTTTTCTTTGTTTCGCCTATTTTTTCTTTTTTTTTACCTGGGTCAATCATTTCATCATCATATTTTCCATCTATTTCATCTTTCGTTTTTTTTTTTTTATCTATATATATTTGTTCAAATGTCTTTTTCAATGCTTCCAATTTCGTCATATCAAATGTAAATTTTCCAATGACTTTTTTTATATTTTCAACATTTATATTCCATGATGCATATAATTTATTAAATAAATCTTCTACAAAAACATTCCTGGCTTTATCATCATCGCCGTATTTTTCATATAATACATCTTCGTCAATATTTATTAAATCTGTAATTTGACGATATTTTTGTATATCATCTGTGTCTTTTTTTTTACTAATATTTGCACTAAATAAACCGACATTTGTTAATGCTCTTTGTGGATTCATATCAACCATAAACCCAAACTTTTTTTCGTCACAATATTCATTTGGGTTACAAGGTGGAACATCAACTTCAGTCATAGATCTAAAAAGCATTTGAAAAATAGCATCTGCACTTGAAATAGAATTCCATAATGTCACTATATCAACATTGCGAAGAGAAATACCTAACTGCAATCGTTGTCCTGCCAAAATAATTAAATTATCTTCTTTTATATCACCGTTATTTATCTTCTTTTCTACATTTTCTATATCAGTTTTGATGTCATGTGGATTACCCATATAGGTGACTCCGTCTTTTGTTTTTCCTTTTTTTGTTTTATCTTGAATATCAACTGCTATAAAAAAATGATAATTTCGTTTAATATCCTTGAACTCATTTGTTTTTGTTAATAAATTAATCAATGCTTTTGTTTTATTTTTAATTTTACTACTTCCAATCGGTAAAAACCATAATTGTGTTGTTTTATGTTGGGGTTGTAATGTCCTACATTTATTTAAGCAAATATTTCTGATACGTGGTAATATACCTCTTGTTCTATAAAATGTTTGTTTATCATAATTTTCGTCTTTATCTGGATAACCAAAATAATAACACATCATTTCTTTTATTTGTTCTTCGTTCGCAAAATTATCACTATCGCCTTCCGTAGCAAATAATTTGTTCATATCCCAGCCAAATTCAGTATCTCCTATTTTTAATTTTTCAACATTCAAAAACTCTTTATCCCACACAGATGTAATTAAATATGGTTTTGGAAAAATTGCATAGTCCTTTTTAAATTTATCAATCAAAGATATACCGGTTTTATCTCCAAAATATTCTAATGATTTTACGTAAATATCGTCTCCAAATTGGTCTTTTATAACATTATTATTTATAGTTTCTTTATCTATTTCTTGCATTATTTTAATATCATTCATATCCCATGTAAGTTTACATTCCGCTTTAACACCATATGCTTGTAATGGTTTATTATATGTTGCCGTAACATATATCTTGATTGTGTTTGAAACTGCACTATTCAATACCTTTACAATTTGTTGTGCTTTTTTTGTACTCATTCCAAAATGTGCTTCATCTAAAAACATTATATCTATATCGGGTATTGCGCCAAATAACTTGTTTATGCGTGTTTTAATTACCTTATCGTCGTCGTCTTCCATATCGTCTTCCATATCGTCTTCCACGTATTTATCGTCCTTTGCTAATATTTCTTCAGCATTGTTTATTGCTTTCCATCCTAGTTTTTGTTTTGATATTATTATAACACAATGTTTATCTTTGTGTTTACAAACTTTTTTTGAAATAACATCGCGTTCATGTGTAACAACGTCTATTCCTAATTTTTCAAACTCTATATATTTGTTAAAAATAGTTTTATATTCACCAAATGTTTCATTTGGAGCAGGGGTGATTAATAAAATCTTTACTTTTTTGCCTGGATGTAATTGTTCTTGTTTTTTTACATATTCAAGTATTGTTCCTGCCATTATATATGATTTTCCTGATCGCGGAATTGCACCAACTAATATATTTTTTTCTTCATTTTCAATTAATTTGTTTATTTTTAATATAAACAATTCTTGATGAAATCGCGGTATAAAAACATCTTTCAAAACATTCAAATAGTTCATTTGAAAATCGTGAATATTGTTTGGTGATTGTAAATAATGATATTGTGCTAATATTTTTTTAAGTTTAAAAAATGCTTCTTGTAAATCATTTATGTCATAAATATGTTCGTAATTACCACCAGGATTTATATATTTAATTAGAATATTACTTGAACTATGTTGTGCTTTAAACTTGTCAATTGTCTTTTTTTTATCTTTAACAAAAATATATAATTTTATTATTCTGTCTTTTTTTTGATGCTCTTTTATTAAAGCACATATTTTACCAATATCATATTCACCAACACCCTTTGCTTCTTTGAAATATTTTACAGAAATGAAATATAATTCTTCTCCATTTTCAATACCTTCTTTATCATATTTTTTATTTAAAAACGTTATATCTGAATATCCACCAGCACTGCTACTCACAACTGGTTTCTGTATATACTCACGTAATTTATTTCCATCCCAACAATTTGACAGAAAATCTATATCCTCCTTATTCGGGTTTTCATTAATAATGTGAGACGTTTGCAAATTTCTTTTGATAGCAGGTAACGTTAAATTAGTTGCACCAAACTTAACACATATGTCCCATAAACGTTCATAATAAAATCCTTGTAATGAATAATTTTCAATATTATCACCCTCAATTTCTGGACCTGGACCTAAAATTTTGTCTAAAATGTCCTTTTCTACATTATTATTATCTTTTATTGTAGATTTTATAAACTCCAATACATTTTCTTTTCGATCTAAAGTATCGCTCATTATATATATACGTGTATATATATAATACTCAGTTATAACCGAGATATAAAGATGTTATATAATGTTTTGTTTGTGTATAACGCTGAAATTTTACACCATTGAATATTTAAATCCGACACGATTTAGAGACGAGTGTATTTTACTTGATGGACTGATTTGTTTAAAACAAATATATTTTTAATTTTAGAGCTTACAGGATATAATTATATTGCAACTTTTAATCCTATTTCTTATATTAACGAGAGATTTACAATATTTTGTATCATCTTTATAAGTCTCAATTAATATATCAAATCCACCAACTAATTTACTGTTAAATTCTTGGATTAATTCCGCAAAATCCACATATTCATCATAACCTTTCTGGTACGATGGGGGATTAGACATTTGCTCCAAGAATGTCCTAACAAATGCGTGATATAATTCAAATACATCTAACGTTTTTTCTAACGACTTCTCTCTACTTTGGTTGTAATACCACCGCATTATACCCTGTCCTGACCACCCCTTATTAATATATAAATTACCTTCTTCATCAAACCCTATCTTATCACTAATTTTTAAATATTGTATGTTACCTATTTGCGCTTGATACATAGTCAATTTATCTGTTAAATCATATAAATACGGTGTAAATATAACATGAGATTCAATAGATTCATCCATTTAGTTTCTACTTAATATATATTAACAACTTTTTTTTATATATTAAACATATGGAATATATCTTGGCTCTATATTATCGTAAATAACTACATTAAATTTGTCCTTATAACCCTCTACATAGACAGTATCGCTATTATACATCTCATCACATCCTGTTGTTCCAGTACATGTTCGACCCCCCTTGCTAATCGGCAACTTAATATTATTATCAGTCATGGTGTAATATTGCCATTTATTTCTATTTGCATGTAATGGTCTTCCAAATACAGCTAATATTTTCTCGGGACCGTCTGACCTCGTAGCTATACCAACTTGTGTATATCCTACATCATAACCGTTTGTTTGTATGTTAATAGGAACGCTACCTCTTACGTCAGGAATATTAGTAGGATTATAAAACGGATTTGTCTTTAAAGGTGGGTTATACGGATTCATAAATACATCATTGGGACTATTAGAAAATAGGGTATTCTGTTTATTAAAATATGGATTCGTATCATGTTGCCGTGTATCAATTTCATTCGATATGTTATAATCTCTCACATTTACTATATTTCTTTGAGAGATAGTATACACTAAATATATTATTACAGAAATAAACGACAATAATACAAACAAGGTTATATTGTCAAAACACAGAACATTCGGTGGACATTTTCTCGCCATTATATATATTAGCTAATATTTTTAATTACCTCCAGCTGTTGGATTTAAAGACGATAACATTGAGCCCATTCCTTGTAGCGATTTTGTCATTGAATCCAAATTTAAACCAGACATTGTGTCTTTTGCCATTTTCATCATAGGTTGCATATCGTTTAATGTTTTCATCAAGTTTTTCTGTTGCGAAATAAGAGTCTGTGTCTCGTTCGTCAAATTGGACATACCCCCTTCACCCAATACGCTCTGAAGATTATCATATGCTTGCTCCATAGTTGATGCGTAATCAACGCGATCGCCAGTTAATTCGTCGTCATCGAAATCGTCCCCACCAACACCAGCAGGCCGGCTAAGAGGAACATTCCGTTGTGTAAAACCGTCTTTATCAACTTTCTTTCCTTTCCCTTTACCTTTCCCTTTCTTACCCTTTCCCTTACCTTTTTTCTTCTCAAATCCTTCAACAGTATTGCTAAATTTATGCAAAAATATCATATTTGTTGACATTAACGCTATTGCAATGATAACTATCATATTTTTAGTGAAATGAGATGCGATTAGACCTATAATCATCATGAATGCTAAAGCATAATATTTATGAATAGAAATTAATCCAACCACATTTGTCACCCCTAAAAATAGCACTATATACAAAACTACTTTGTTCTTAAGAATTTGTTCCATATTATATATTATAGTAAGTTAAAAAAATATAAAATTGAGAGAGATTTATAATATGTTTTCAATATACAAAACAATATTATAATCATGTCATTAATTCTCGGTTTTATCGAAATATATAACTCGTATATTCACGGTGATATTGCTCTGGATGGAACATTTTTGGTATTCGAAATACTCTATGATAGAGATATTAAAAATCTTAAGTACGAAAATACATGCACAACGGAACACATATATATCAATTCAGTTAATTTACGATTACACTCACACAACACTATTAGGAATTATAGAGCTATAATTGAAAATAAGTATTTCAATAATATGCGATTTATAGAATGCTATCAAGCAGAAGATGGTGAATTATTAGCTATTGATAAGACCTGTTTTATCAAGATTTTACAGAGAAAATGGAAAAATATTTATAAAAGAAGACAATCTATTTACAAAAGAAGACGCAACCCAAGAGAGATTTATAATAAACTTATTAATGGTAAATGGAGCGAGACTTCATTGTGGTGAGTGACGCTATTAATAATTTTTCAAAATAGATAAAATATTTTTTCTTTGAAATTTTGCCTCCTTAACCATTGTTTTAGATAAATCCTGCGTTTGAATAACGTCGTCAATATACTCCAATAATTCCATCAATCTCTCCTTCTGTTCATCTTTATCTTCGTTTGATTTATCTTCTATTCTTTTATTCTCTAAATATACTCCTCTCATGAAGACGTTTTTCTTAGATAAATCGTGAAGTATACTAGTTCTACTTAATCCTTGGTCTTTTAATAAAGACATTTCGTTCTTTAATCTTAATACCTGTTCATCTCTCTTAAGAGTATCCATATTATATAAATTAAACATATTTAATTTCAACTTTGAATATATATATTCTGGATATCTATTTTAAAAATCATATAAATATATCCACGTATATTATTTAGGATATGTCAAAACAACAGAATGAACCACTATTATTAGAGAACAATGAGAGATACGTTATGTTTCCTATACAGGACAATGAGGTGTGGAAAATGTATAAAAAACAAATGGACTGTTTTTGGAGAGCTGAGGAAATAGACCTTTCTAAAGACCTTGATGATTGGAATAAACTTAGCACTAATGAGCAGTTCTTTATTAAAATGATATTGGCGTTTTTTGCGGCAAGTGACGGGATAGTTTTGGAGAATTTGGGAGTCCGTTTCATGAGTGAAGTTCAACTTTCTGAGGCAAGAGCATTCTATGGTTTCCAAATTATGATGGAAAACGTTCATTCTGAGGTATATAGTCTTCTTATTGATACTTATATTAAGGATACAGTTGAGAAAAAACAACTCTTTACCGCTCTCGATAACTTCCCATGTATTAGGAAAAAAGCAGATTGGTCTATCAAATGGATTAACGATAAAAGAAGTTCATTCGCGACGCGTCTATTGGCATTCGCATGTGTTGAGGGAATATTTTTCAGTGGAGCATTTTGTTCCATTTTCTGGCTTAAAAAACGCGGGCTTCTTCCCGGTCTCACATTTAGTAATGAGCTAATTAGTCGCGACGAAGCTATGCACACTGAATTCGCAATATTATTATATAATAAATTACAGAATCAATGCAGTAAGAAGAAGGCAATTGAGATCATTAAACACGCAGTTGAGATTGAGAAAGAGTTTATTACAGAGGCATTACCGTGTAAATTAATCGGTATGAACTCTAAAATGATGTGTCAATATATTGAGTTTGTGGCAGATAGATTATTCTCTCAAATTGGTATTCAAAAGCAATACAATGTTATTAATCCATTTGATTTTATGGAGATGATTAGTATTGAGAAAAAAACCAACTTCTTTGAATCACGGGTTGGTGAGTACTCTTTAAGCGAGGGTAATAAATCAAAAGCGTCGTTTGATTTCGGGGATAAAATAGATTTTTAAATTATCGCATTCTCATAATATCTCCCATATTAACTTTATTTTGTAAGATTTTTGTAGGATTATTATTTATTTCATAATTTATTTCATCGAATTTTTCGGGTATATCCCACTCATTAATTGTTATCTTATTCATATTTATATCAGAATCAAAATACTTTTCTGATACATTTGTTATTTTAATAGTACTAATACCGTTATTATTCTGTTTATCTTCAAGATATTTGTGGGTTACTTTGTTGTCTAATTTTCTTGCTGAACCATGAAACGCATGTACCCAATTTAAATGACCTATATTACTGAAATTCTCTCTATTAATAGTTATTTTCTTCTTCAATGCTCTTTGATGAATGCAATTATCTTCAAAACCCCACCCCCAATAGTTTGGAAACCCATTAACTCTCTCGAAATCACTTCCTAAAATAGAGAATATACCACCGAGCGCAAATGTAAATCCATAGAAATGCTTTATTACCCCTTTCTTTGTGATATAGTGGGGAATAATTCCTTTCACACCAGGAAATAAATCCACATCATTAAATACGAACGTCATGTTTTGATAATTATTTGGATATTTATTTCGTATATAAATAAAACCCGCATTCTTCATTGCTCCTCTATTAAAATCCTTATTATCTCCCTGCTCCGAAACTACCATTTCATAAGGTATATCCTTTATTTCATCCAATAAGTATTTCATTGTTTGTGAATATGCATTTAAATGCGCCTCTCTACTGCGGTATGGAATGATAAAAACTAGTTCTGGTATCATTATTATATAATTAAAAAATATAATAATTTACTATTCATAACCTAATTACACATATTTATCAATTATCTTTTGCGGAATCAAATCACTCTTAATCTTCTCCAATTTTTTAAAACACTTATTAATTGTTACTTCGCTAATCTCACTCACATTCTTCACGTCTTTCTTGCTAATATTAAGACTACACATTTGTGATACAAAATATACAACTCCTGCGGCAACTGAATGAGGAGTATTCTCAGGAATAAGACCCTTTTTCTCAATACAAATAGAGATGAATTTACACATTTTTGTCAGTTCTTCATTAATATTTAATTTACTACAATATCTGTCTATAAATGAAATAGGACGGGTCTCACATAACACTGTCTTATCAACCCCGTCTACATTCTTCTCTATCTGATTCAAAATAGTAATAGCGTTTTTACATCCTTTGGTAGCACTCGAATTATCCAAATGGAAAATAACTGCAATCTCCTTAGCTGTTCGTGGGAAGTTATTGATTCTACTCGAAATATATAATGATGCAGCAATAATACCATCCCTATTTAACGCCCTAAATGTCTTCTCTTCTGAAATCTTTTTGTGATAAAATAAAGCGTCGTCTATAATAAATTTAGGAATTCCAGAGTTATTCGCCATTACCTTAATCCTCTCAAACTCATCATATTGAGATTTCTCTTTATAAGGCATCGACTGCCACTCAGTATAACGTCTAATCTTCTTCATTTCATATGATGATTTACCCGCGCATATCAGCTTACAACCAAATGACGACTCTTTCAAAAGAGGGTTGATTGGCATTCCACACCTTGTTGGGTCTGTTCCATTATTATCACTCGCGCCATAATATCTCCATTCAGCGGTTTGAACTAAGCTGTCTTTAAATACAATTCCACATTTATTATTAGTACATTGCAGGTAACCTTCGTCCCCCACTTGAACATTACTATTACAACGGTCACATGTTTCTCGTGCATTAACCTCGTGATCATAAACACATTCTAATTTTGTATCTTTACTTTCTGGGATTTCATTCTCATCGTCGAATTGTGTCCATAAAGATTTTAAATCCTTTTTACCCTTCTTCTTTTTTGTTATGTTTCTAAAACTCATAATATATTGTTTAAATAACTCTATAAAGTAATTCTCGAATTCAATTTTATTGTTATTATATAATAATGGGAAATACAAATTCAAATAATAAAAACGACGTTAACCATGTATCTAAAATGTTGAATCATATTGATTTAATAGCAACTAAATTCATCTTAACACAATCATTTAAAGATTTGCAAAATTTAGAGAGAAAAGAATTCTGCGATGATTTATTCATACTCACATCTTCCGTATTAAATAAAAGATTCAAACAAAGTGATATAGGCTACTTTGCTAATCGAATTAAAGACGGTAATAAAGTCAAAGAATTTAAAAAACAAACCGTATATTACACTACATCTATCACTGATATAGAGGATTATGATGTCGGTGATGATGATATTAAACTTGAAATGTGTAAAAGTATTTCAAAATTCTACGTTAAAATAGCACACCTTTATTCCGCTATAGTAATGACATTGAACCCGATTTTCTCATATATAAATGACGCAGGTGTTAAACAAAGTGTTCCACTCAACTTACGTCATACGGTACCAAAGCATTATAGAGCTAAATTACAGGTCGAAGCATTTGATTTCTGTTCTTCACGCACTAATTCTCTCAATAAACAGGATATTAAAGGTAGTAATACAGTTGAATTTTCCAATAATATTTGCGCCAAAGATAATACTCACCTCATTAATGAAGCAGGTATATTTGAATTAAGTCAGCTATATTATGATGTATACGACCATACAAGTGGATTATATACGGAAATGACACCAGAAACACAGCAAGAATATATTCGGGATGTTCATCAATTCTACATTGCTATATCTGGTTCGACTGAGGTGCCGAAGCACATTGTTTCTTTTTCAGATATTAAGTTGAAGAATTTTAATACCACTAATCTATGCGCTACGAATGAAGGATTATTTAGAAAAAAATTTATTGTCGATAAAAGGTCGAGTTTATTAGAAAAACTTGGAAAACATATCAATGATTCAAGGAAGACAAGCGAATTGTTTAGAGAGAAATTGATTGATATATTAGACGAGGTATTTTTATTTTCTAATCAGCAAAAGACAGTTATAATAACTCCTCGTTTAAATGGTGAATTATTGGATAAATTAATAAAGGAGGCTCGTAAAATTATAAGTCAAATGTATATTACTTGTGAAAAAGACTATTATACAACCATGCAAATATATGAATCTATCGTTGAACAACAAGTTAGTAAAACTATACATAAAAAAATGGGGTATTTAGACAGAACTTTGCAAAAAACATTATCTGAAAAATAATTATCTTTATAATATATATAAATATGAAACATACTGGAGGCAAAATTACTCGTTCTCGATTGCGATCACGAAACCGATCTTATGGAAAGCGCCTTAAGCGTTCTCTCTGCCGCGGTAAATCCCGGAAGATTTGTCATGCCACAACTGGATGCAAAGTTGTTCAGGGTAAATCACGCAGTTTCTGCCGCAGAAAACGCAACAAGAGCCGACGCCATCGCCGGAGTTAAGTATTTGAATTCTATGCGATAATATATCGTATTTAAGGATTTAATTATTTATTCAACTCTTAATTTAGTTAAAAATTGATTTAATAACTTCCTATTATTATATCAATAAACAAAACAATAATGCAAGTTAATCAACCCACCAGTTTTAGAGAGAAAATTTCCGATAATATTAACATCTATGTTCAAGATAAACACAAATCACAAAATATTGAGAAATCCATTTATAATTACTCTATTAAGGAATGTATTTCTCGGAAAGTTGTGCGTAAATGGAATAACAAATACTTTGTCCTTATCTATTGTGATAAGCTTAAAACTATTCTTAATAATATGAAGGAAAGTAATGCGGAGAAATTTCTTGATGACATTAAAACAGGTCTCATTAAAAGTAAGAATGTGGCGTTTTTAACACATTATGAGATTTATCCTGAACTCTGGAAGACTCTTCTTAACGAGAAAATGGAACGCGATAAGAATAAATACGAAGTTGATAAGCGTCTTGCTACCAGTGAATTTAAATGCAGAAAATGTAATCAGAGAGAATGTAGCTTTTATCAATTACAAACAAGGTCTGCGGATGAACCGATGACGACTTTTGTTAGCTGTATGAATTGCGGGAATAAATGGAAATGTTGATAGTTTTAAGGTTAAATAATAGCTAAAAGGATAGATTATTTTGCTTATTAAATTCTTTTTTATCTCTTGCAAATGGATCGTGAGATGAACAGCCACTCTTATTAGCAATACATTGAGATTCACCTGTAAACAAATATTTCATTAAATCATCTCCTAATATATGTTTCCTATTATGTGGATTATTCTTTAGTTCAAAAAATATATGAAATAACGTTTTTCCTGCCTTTTCTGCTTGACAGCAAATTAATACTGTATCACATGGGTTCTTATTTTTAACATCATAATATTTAATATTATTTGTGTTAAATGTATAAATTTTATCGTAGTGAAATCTTTTTTCTAATTCGTCATAGAATTGAGGAAAATCACGTTTTATAGCTTCCTTATTATATATTTGTATCCCATCAATGTTTGATGGCGATAAACATTGTTTTTTATTATCAGGCGGTGGAGAATTCTTAATAAGATAGTTATTATATATAGTCTTTTCTAAGCAAAGTTTATTATCTTTAAACATATTTAACATATTCTGATCTTTTTTTGATTCAATCAATAATTCACTAAATTGTTCTAATAGTGGTTTTCTCGATAACGAACAACTTCTAGTTTGTTTTTTCTTGTGACTTTTATTAATACTTTTATTAAAATCATCAAAAGATACATAATAATGTCCAGCAAAGTGTTTTTCTATTTTATCTTTGTTTGATGTATATTCATATCCATTTATCTGATTGAGAATATTATCTACCTCAAGACAATTATTATCCTGATTTTCAATAATTTTAATACAATCACGGTATTTTTTTGCAAGTAATTTTGTTACAAGTCTTTTTCTTATAATATCACGCGAATCCATAAGTTTATAAAGTAAATTATGTAGTAGCTTTATTATCTTATCTTTATATAATGTAACTGTAATATTCAAACATAATACATATAATATATTACAAAATTGATTAAAAAATATAAATATAACCACGATAATAAGACACAGACAATAATGGATGAATCACAACCTATTAAACCCATGCTAAAAATCATTAGAGCCAAAAATATTAAGCGAAAACTTAATATTGTCAATAAAGGAACTGGCGCTGGAGGTTCAAATACTAATAAAACTGGTTTATCATACGAAGATATAACTGCTTTGCATGAGCATATTATAAAAGTAAAGACATGCAAAAATTCAAATGATATAGTATTTAGAGGAAATGATTTAGTTTTTAAAATGACCAAAAAAGCCGGATTATTTAAATGTATGCATGACAAAATTAATAATGAAATTCAAAAGGCACATGGGTGTAAAAATCCAGATGAATGTTATATCAATGAAGATTCAAAAACAATGTTTATCATTGAAAAAAAATTCCAACAAACACCTGGTTCAGTTTGTGAAAAAATACAAACACATGATTTTAAAATATGGCAATATAGCCGGACTTTCCCAGATTATAAGATAGTATATATGTATTGTTTGTCAGATTGGTTTAAAGATAATTGTAAGGCAGAATTAGAATATGCGGAAGTGAAAAACGTCCCTATATTTTGGGGAAATACAACTACATACAAGGAAGACGTAATTAAATTTATGATTAATTATAAATAATTACTTCTGTTGTTGTTGAACCAGGTTTCTTTGAATTTATAGCTCTTCTTGCTATTACGTCTTGACAATTATAATCGGTAAAATGATTCATTACCAAATCCACCTTTGCATTACTCATAACAAATTTAATATCACCTAATTTTTTTGTCTCTATAAACAATTTTTCATGTGTTTCTAAATTGAAACCATCCGCAACATATCCTACAAATGATTTATCATTTTCCGGGGCATATGGCGGGTCTAAGTATACAAAATCTCCGTTTTTTACGTTTTTAATCGAAGAACTAAAATCGCTTTGTATAAATTTGACGTCTTTAATTAAATCACTAATATAATTTAGATTATCTTCAGTTATGATTGTAGGTGTTTTTTTATAATGTCCATAAGGAACATTATATCCATTTGGTCCTTCTCTATACATACCTCTAAAACATGTTTTATTAATAAACATAAATAATGCCGAACACTCTATTGTATCCTTATCTATACTGTTATACTTTTTTCGTATCCAATAGTAATAGCTTTCTTTTGAAGTTTTTGCTTCTTCAATTGAATCTGCTTTTCTATTAATGATAGTCCCTGTTATGCTATCATATTCTGAAATATAGAAATTGATATATTCATATAGTTCATCTTTATTGTCTTGAATGTGTTTATAGACGTTGATGAGATATTTATTAATATCGTAGGCATAAATTTGATTATTTATTACAATTTTTTTCTGTTTTTGTAATGATAACACAGCAAATAAAACACTACCTCCTCCCAGAAATAACTCATGGTAGTTGTTCATTTCTGATGGAAATTTGCTAATAACGTCGCTAATAATCTGTGTTTTTCCTCCAACCCATTTTAAAAATGGTTTATGTATTTTAGTTTCACTCATGATATATACGTATCTTTTATATCATTATATGTTATTTTCATGAATCAATTTTATTAAATATTATATTTACCCCCCCTTTATATATTTAACCCCCATATATATAGATTACATCATATTTCAAAGAAAGTATGTTTCCAGGTTCTCCTCATAGAACTCAGATATGGACATTTAAATGTCCAAATTCGGACTTGGAAATACAAACCCAGAAAAAACGTGAAAACTTGAATTTGTGACCTCATGCTCTCAATTATTTACTACTTGTAGATATTTTTCTTACCATAAAATAAAAAGGTTAATATAGATTATATAATATATGAATATTTATACTTAAAGGCTACTTTATAGTAAGTATTATAATGCTTGAAATACTTACTAAAACAAGCAAAAACGAGCAATATAAATATGTATGTGAAAAATGTAACTATAACAGTAATAAAAAGGACAATTATACAAAACATTTACAGACCAAAAAACACAATACTTACCAATACTTACCAGATACTTACAAAAAAGAGCACGTTTGTAATTGTGGTAAAATCTATAAACACAAACAAAGCTTAAACAATCATAAAAATAAATGTAAAAACACTGATATTGTTACCATAGAAATGTCCAATGATAATACAGAAATGTCCAACGGTATTATAGAAATGTCCAATGGCGATAATATCGATAAAATATTAGATAAGTATCGTGACAAACAAGTTGTTATTAATAATATAACACACAATTACTATGATAACAAAAAGATTAATAGTAATAATAATAATGGTAATGGTAATGGTAACACTTTTAGCGTTCAACATTATTTGGATACGACATGTAAAAATGCTAAGACTATCGATGAAATGTTAGCAAATTTCAAATTCGACCTGCTAAAATTACCAGAAAAACCACATGACTTTATGAAATCAATAGCAGATAGTGCTTTCGCAGGTATGACTATAGAAGAATATCCGATACGTTGTAGTGATACCAAACGCAACGTATTTTACTGTAAAAACGCGGTTTCAAAGTGGGAAAAAGGATGTGATCTAAATCGTGTATTCATTAAAGAGCTCGTTAATATAATTTGTAAAAAGAGATGTCAATATGTAAAACAAAATCCAGATTGGCATGATGACGACTTTACATCTGAAGTATTACATTTTATAATTATGAACGCGTCGAAATCATATGATAGAGAGGTAATATCAGGTATGGGAAATTATGTAGCTGAAAAAACGCGGATTATTAAGAAGTGAATATAAAATTGAAAACCTTATTATGTATGAATCTCTCTATAAACACATAATAGGTATGAATTTTATGTTAATTGTTGAAATATTTATTACTATTACATTACAATTATGTAAAGATATCATTAAGGATAAAAAAATTATTATGGAAGAATTAACAGTAATATTAAATCAACGCAACGGATATTGTTTGACTAAAAATATACAAAAACTGAGAAAACATAATCCCCGACATCATGGTATAGATTTTGATGTTTATATTAAGAAAGCATTATTAGATGTAGCTAAAAATAAACCACGTTCGTTTTGTATAATGAAAAATACTAGCGAAGAAAATTTACAATTTCTTCTGAAAGAAGCTATAAACAATTTTAACTTAATAACACAAGTTGATGTAAATCAACACGTTAAAAGTTACCACGGTTTAAATCTGATGATAAATATATGTGTTTATAAATATAATCTACTTCAAGAAAAAGATCCAGAACCTTTTGAAATAAATATATTAAATAGTATAGCTCTAAGAAATAGACTACATAAATATAGTGACGACTCTTTAAAAAGACGTTTTCCATCATTAATTAGAAGAAATGGTGAGTTGATGTTTAAGACTGTATATACAATCCAAATATCTTGTAATATTAGATTTGTTCATCTTAATACAAAACAATATTGTAATATTGCTTTAATTTGTTGTGATGATAGTAACCGAATTAATTTGATGTATGAATCATGCGATAATAATATATTGTTTACACCAGTTGGAATTATTAATATAGAGATGTTAAAACACGTATATAACGGTGATATGGAATCATATTCAAGAGATATAAAAATACTAACTAAACTAAAGTATGGATTAATTGAAGATAATTAATTAAAAAATTAAGTATGAAATCAGGTATGGGAAATTATGTAGCTGAAAAAAACGCGGATTATTAAGAAGTGAATATAAAATTGAAAACCTTATTATGTATGAATCTCTCTATAAACACATAATAAATATGAATATCACAGTAGACATGTTAAAGGCTAACCCTACATTTTCCTGGGATTGGGGATACCTCAGTAGTAACGTTAGTTTGGAAAATATCTTTAATAATAGACAATTTCCATGGGATGGTAAGTTAATCTCTCAACGACAAGATATAACAATCGATATTATTACGAATAACTACGATTTTAATTGGGATTGGAGAAATTTATCGTC
>Ga0307932_1000391_pt1 | contig 18365 bp, 20 predicted proteins | sample OrgLakmetageno48_FD_201843 | JGI IMG/M metagenome (GOLD analysis project Ga0307932, IMG submission 201843) | Saline water microbial communities from Organic Lake, Antarctica - #48 | ecosystem: Environmental > Aquatic > Non-marine Saline and Alkaline > Saline | place: Antarctica: Organic Lake...
TTCAGAGAAATCGACCCGGCGCCACGGAATTCAGACCAGAACGAAAAAAGCACGCGCCCAATGGCAAATTCGACTCACACCAAAACTGACAATAACCCTCTACCGAGGGGGTGCTTGGGAGTTACCAGAAATCGTTGAATAATTAAGTTACCAAAGTCCTAAGCGGTTAATGCCGCCCTTGCCCCCTGCCTGTGTTTTGCCATAACTGCCCGCGATCACATCGCGGGAGGATGACACTGCATGCAGTCGATGACAGTTTACGCCAGCCGTGGGGGAACCGCGAAGGGGCTGTCCTGGCAGTGGGAGATGCGCAGCGTGAACGCACGCGGTCTGGATATCCGTTTGCGTCTGCCAGATGGCGTCGACGGCTTGGAAACCACCATCCGCACAATGTTCAGGGCGGCGCTGCACCGGGGTAACGTGACGGTGTCGCTGCGGCTGACACGTGAAGATGGCGGGTCAAGCCTGCGTCTGGACGAGGCACAGCTTGACCGGGTCCTCGATGCACTGGACGTAGTGCAGGACCGCGCGATGAACAAGGGGGTGACGCTGGCGCAACCCACAGCCGCTGACGTGCTGGCGCACCGGGGCGTGCTGCTGTCCGATCAGGGCGACAGTGCCGAAAACGGCCTTGTGGGGGCGCTGACCAGCGATCTTGCTCCGCTGCTGTCCGATTTCACCGGCATGCGCGCGAAAGAGGGGGCCGCACTGCAACGGGTCCTTGCCGGCCAGCTTGACCGGATTTCGGACCTTGTCAAAGACGCTACCTCAATCTCTGCCGACCGGCTGCCCGCCATGCGCAAGACGCTGCGCGTGCAGTTCGCGCGGGTGCTGGCGGAAGCCACGGATGCAGACGACCAAAGGATCGCGCAGGAACTTGCGATGCTGGCCGTCAAACAGGACATCACCGAAGAGATCGACCGCCTTGGCGCGCATGTCTCTGCTGCCTGGGACCTGATAGAAGGCGACGGACCGGTCGGGCGCAAGCTGGACTTTCTGGTGCAGGAGTTGAACCGCGAGGCCAATACACTGTGCGCCAAGTCGCAGTATGCACCGCTGACGCAGGTGGGGCTGGATCTCAAGACGGTGATCGATCAGATGCGGGAACAGATCCAGAATGTGGAGTAGGACATGAGCCGCCGGGGTCTTCTGATCGTTCTGTCCTCGCCCTCGGGGGCGGGCAAGACCACGCTGACCCACCGCCTGCGGGATTGGGACACAACGTTGCGGTTTTCCGTGTCGGCCACGACCCGTGCAGCCCGCGCGGGCGAGATCGAGGGCGAACACTACCAGTTCATCGACGAGGCCGCGTTCAAGCACATGGTCGCCAGCGGTGACATGCTGGAACACGCACAGGTGTTCGGGAACTACTACGGCAGCCCTGCGGGCCCTGTCCGCGCGGCCATCGACGGTGGACGCGATGTTCTTTTCGATATCGACTGGCAGGGCGCGCAGCAGGTGTCGAACTCGTCGCTGCGCGATCATGTCCTGTCGATCTTCATCCTGCCGCCATCCATCGCCGAACTGCACCGCCGCCTGATCAGCCGGGGGCAGGACGACCCCGATACGATCAGCCGCCGCATGTCGAAAAGCTGGGACGAAATCAGCCATTGGGACGGATACGACTACGTTCTGGTGAACGACGATCTGGACACGACAGAGGCACAGTTGAAAACCATCATCACTGCCGAACGGCTACGACGGGCACAACAGCCCGACCTTCTGGATCACGTCCGCGCCTTGCAGGCCGAATACGAGGAGATGTCATGACACTCTCGCTCTCGACCGGATTTCCCCCACAGTCTCGGACAGCGCATGGATCGCCCCCTGCTGCCACGTGATCGGCAAGGTGACCGTCGCCGACCGCGCGTCGGTCTGGTTCGGCACGACGATTCGCGGCGACAACGAGATGATCTGGGTCGGCGAAGGATCGAACGTGCAGGAAAACTGCGTGTTGCACACCGACATGGGCTTTCCACTGACGATCGGCGCGGGCTGCACTATCGGTCACAAGGCGATGCTGCACGGCTGCACGATCGGTGAAAACAGCCTGATCGGCATGGGGGCGACCGTGCTGAACGGGGCCATCATCGGTCGCGATTGCCTGATCGGGGCAGGGGCACTGATACCCGAAGGCAAGGTGATCCCTGACGGATCGCTGGTGATGGGCATGCCCGGCAAGGTCGTTCGGGCGCTGGACGCAGAGGCTATTGCAAGGCTGAGGGTTTCGGCGCAGCACTATCAGGACAACGCCGCGCGCTTTGCGAAGGGCCTTCGGCCTTTGTAAGCCGCTGTCGTGCCGGTTTGCGCACGACCTGAACGTCCAGCTGCGGCGCTGCATCACGCAGGTCTTGGGACACCACCGACAGTTCCGGCACCTGATCTGCGATCACCAGATAGCGCCCCCGAAACGACAGCTTGCCAAGCAACAATGCAATCTCGAGCGCATCGGCACTGCGATTGAAGAGTGGCGAAATGATGATGTCGGGCTGCCTGCAGCGCAAAAGGGTGGCGTCAAGCTCGCTCACCTCGTGAAAATAGATGCCCTCGCACGCGGGTGTCGGCTGGTTCCAATCGCTCAGGTCCCCTAGAACAACCATGCACCGGGGTGAGCGTCCGAAGGGCATGGGCGAACCATCAGTGGCATCAGGAGGGGCTTTGTTGAACATCGTGTCGGGATATGTCTCTTGTTCAGGGTCGCCAGTGGCCGGAAAGCAAACATGAACCAAACCGAGAAACAGCAGCGATCAGGGTCCGGTATATCAATGAACGTTAGTGGACAGTAGATGACCGATCAACTGATCAAATTCATCGAGCATCTTCCTCTTCCCGTCGTGCTGATCGGCGAAGACCGGCGGATCATCGCATCCAATGCCGCGATGCGCGCCGTTCTGGGTGAAGACTGGACAGGGCGGCATTTCATCACGGCCCTGCGCCAGCCCTTGCTGATCGAGGCCGTTGAAACGGCGCTGGTGACGGGTGCGGCGCAGCGCACCGCCTTTCTCGACCGTGACGGCGGACGCGACCGGACCTTCAGCGTCGCTGTCTCGACCGAGCCCGGCTACGTCGTGCTGACCTTCGAGGACCGCAGCGCGCAGGATGATATCAGCCGGATGCGCCGCGAATTCGTGGCCAACGTCAGCCACGAATTGCGCACGCCCCTGACGGCCCTTTTGGGCTTTGTCGAAACCCTGCGCGGGGCGGCCCGTGACGACCCCGAAGCCCGCGACCGTTTTCTGACGATCATGGCCCGCGAAGCCGACCGCATGACCCGTCTGGTGGACGATCTGCTGTCGCTCAGCAGGGTCGAGGAAACGGCCCGCGTCCGCCCGAACGAGTCCGTGGATCTTGCTGCGCTGGTGGAAACCGCCGTGGTCGAAACAGGTCCGGTGATCGACGCGATAAAGGCACGGCTCAGTGTATCGCTGGCCAAGGGGACGACCGTTCCGGGCGACACGGGCCAGCTGCGTCAGGTGATCGGCAACCTGATCGAGAATGCCGTGAAATACGGACCCGAAGGCGGCACGATCACATTGACCCTGTCCAAGGTGGGCCCGCAGCCGCGCCTGCGGGCAGAAGGGATCGCCCTGAGCGTCCACAACGAAGGCGAAGGAATCGCGGAACATCATCTGCCCCGACTGACCGAACGCTTCTACCGCGTCGACAATCACCGCAGCCGCGCAAGGGGCGGGACCGGTCTGGGTCTGTCCATCGTCAAGCATATCGTGACCCGTCATCGTGGCAGGCTGGAAATCGAAAGCGCGCCGGGGCAGGGGGTCACGGTGCGGATGATCCTGCCCGCCCATGCCTGAGCGCCGCGTCACAAAACCTTAACGCCGGTGTCACGGCAGCGTTTTACGACCGGTTTACTTTTGACTGCAGCACCGCGGTCATCGCACCCCGGTCACCGATAATCAGAGGATTCCGCGGTGGAGAATTTCGGACGATCAGCCTTGGTTCCGGTGACCCTTGCTTCTAATAACAGCCCCCAATTGCCAGTCGGCGAGGGCGGTCACGCCGGCCTTGCCGATCCGGCCTTCAATCGCGGCGCACGCAGTGGCATGGTTGTGCGGCTGCTCCGGCTGGTCAAGAAGCTGATCGCGTCGCCGGTGCGGCGTCAAATTCAATACCGCTGGTAAGGGGGGCAGAATGGACGATGTGCACCGAACAGAGCGAATGACGGACAAGACGCAAGACATCAAGATCACGGCCCGCGGTGTGCAGGTATTCTATGGCGACACCCAAGCCATCAAGGACGTCGACGTCGATATCGCCGACAAGATGGTCACGGCGTTCATCGGCCCTTCGGGCTGCGGCAAGTCCACGTTCCTGCGCTGCCTCAACCGGATGAACGACACGATCAGCATTGCCCGCGTCGAAGGCGATATCCGGATAGACGGTGCCGATATCTACGACCCACAGGTCGATCCGGTGCAGTTGCGCGCCATGGTCGGCATGGTGTTTCAGAAACCGAACCCCTTTCCCAAATCGATCTACGATAACGTGGCCTATGGCCCCAAGATCCACGGCCTTGCAAAGAACAAGGCGGAACTAGATGACATCGTTGAAAAAGCCCTGCGACGCGGTGCGATCTGGGACGAGGTGAAGGACCGGCTTGACGCTCCGGGCACCGGCCTGTCTGGCGGGCAGCAACAGCGGTTGTGCATCGCGCGGGCGGTGGCGACCGAACCCGAGGTCCTGCTGATGGACGAACCCTGCTCGGCCCTTGACCCCATTGCCACTGCGCAGGTGGAGGAGCTGATCGACGATCTGCGCAAACGCTATTCGGTGGTGATCGTGACCCATTCGATGCAGCAGGCCGCCCGCGTCAGCCAGAGGACCGCCTTTTTCCACTTGGGCAACCTTGTGGAGTTCGATGAAACCGACAAGATTTTCACAAACCCGGAAGACCCGCGAACCGAGAGCTACATCTCGGGCCGCATAGGGTGAGGAGGCCCGCATAAATGACTGACCAACAACATATTTCCTCTGCCTACGACCGCGATCTCGAATCCATCGTCACAATGATCGTGCGGATGGGTGGTATGGTCGAAGACGCGATCCTTCAATCCTCGGACGCGCTGGCGAACCGCGACGTGGAACTGGCCGAAAAGGTCCGGGCCGGTGACAAGCAGATAGACGCGCTGGAAGAGCAGATCAACGAGGAGGCGGCCCGTATCATCGCCCTGCGCGCGCCCGTGTCCAAGGACCTGCGGTCGATCCTGACCGTCCTGCGGATCGCCGGCGCGCTGGAGCGGATCGGCGATTACGCCAAGAACATCGCCAAGCGCACCTCGCCCCTTGTCGAGATGGGGGCGATCAGCGGCACCGACGCGTCGCTCAAGCGCATGGCGCGGTCGGTGCAGGAGATGATGAAGGACACGCTTGACAGTTACATCAAGCACGACGCAGAACTTGCTGAAGACGTGAGACAACGTGATCACGACGTCGACCAGATGTATAATGCGCTGTTCCGCGAATTCCTGACTTTCATGATGGAAGACCCGCGCCAGATTACCGCCTGCATGCACCTGCATTTCGTGGCCAAGAACATCGAACGCATGGGCGATCTGACCACGAACATGGCGGAACAGGTGATCTATCTCGTCACAGGTGAGATGCCCGATGAAGACCGCCCGAAGGGTGATAAGACATCGTACATGAGCGAGCTGAACTGAGGCCATGGTTCTGCCGCAGCCTCATGTCCTGATCGTGGAAGACGAAGCCTCACAGCGCGAGGTCCTGCTCTATAACCTGTCTGCCGAAGGCTTCCGCACCACAGCCGCGACCGACGGAGAAGAGGGGCTGTTGATGGTGAGCGAGGAAAAGCCCGACGTGGTCGTGCTGGACTGGATGCTGCCACGCCTCAGCGGTATCGAGGTCTGTCGCCGGTTGAAGGTCAATCCGGACACGCGTGAGATCCCGATCATCATGCTGTCGGCGCGGTCGGAAGAGGTCGACAAGGTGCGCGGGCTTGAGACCGGCGCTGACGACTACATGGTCAAACCCTATTCAATCACCGAGCTCATGGCCCGCGTCCGCACGCAACTCCGCCGCGTGCGCCCCTCGAGCATCGGTGAGATTCTGACCTTCGATGACATCGCACTCGACAGCGAGACCCACAGGGTGACCCGTGGCGGGCAGCTCCTGAGACTTGGGCCGACCGAATTCCGGCTCTTGTCGACCTTCATGGAACGCCCCGGCCGCGTCTGGTCGCGCGACCAGCTTCTTGACCTTGTGTGGGGGCGTGATGCCTACGTCGATACCCGCACCGTCGACGTCCACGTGGGCCGTTTGCGCAAGGCTTTGACTGCCGCCGGCGGCGAGGATCCGTTGCGGACCGTGCGCGGCGCGGGCTATGCGCTTGGCTAGGGGATAGACAGCCGCGTTTCGCAGGGGCAGGGTGGCGCAATGAGCAATCCTGACCCCAGTTTCAGCCCCGCTGAATACGCCGACAGACTGGCCCGTGTCCGCCGCTCCATGGACGCCGCCGGTCTTGATACCCTTTTTGTAACCGACCCGTCGAATATGGCCTGGCTGACCGGCTACGACGGCTGGTCCTTTTACGTCCATCAGGGCGTGATCATAGGTCCTCAAGGTAAGCCGCACTGGTGGGGTCGTGGCATGGATGCGCCGGGTGCCTTGCGCACCGTCTACATGGCTGATGACCGCGTCCACGGCTACGAAGACCACCTTGTCCAGAACGAGCAGGTGCATCCGATGACGGATCTTGCAGCCGTGCTGTCCGACCTTGGCCTGACAAATGGTCGGATCGGCGTCGAAATGGACAATTACTACTTTTCCGCCAAGGCCTGTGACACGCTGCGCCATGCCCGGCTTGCGCTGGAGGATGCGACGGGTCTGGTGAACTGGTGCCGACTGATCAAATCCCCGACCGAACAGGACTTCATGCGCCGCGCAGGCGCCATCGTGACGCACATGCACAGCGTCATTGCCCAGATGGCCGAGGCGGGCATGCCCAAGAACCGCCTTGTCGCTGAAATCACCAAAGCCGGAATCGAGGGCGTCGAAGGTTCTTGGGGCGACTATCCCGCGATCGTGCCGATCACGCCCTCCGGAATGGATGCGACAGCGGCGCACCTGACATGGGACGACAGCCCCTTGCCACGCGATACGCCGACCTTCTTCGAGATCGCGGGCGTCTACCGCCGCTATCAATGCCCGCAATCCCGCACGCTCTTCATCGGAAAGGTGCCTGACACATACGCGCGCGCGGCAGAGGCCATACAGGCCGCGACCGACGCCGTCACCGCCATCGCGGCTCCCGGTGCGATGGCCGAACATCTGGCCGCTGCCTTCAACGGAACGCTGGCAAAATACGGGTTCACCAAAGACAGCCGCTGCGGCTATCCGATCGGGCTGAGCTATCCACCTGACTGGGGCGAACGCACGATGTCGCTTCGTGCCGGTGACAAGACGGTCCTCGAGCCGGGCATGACGTTCCATTTCATGCCCGCACTCTGGCTGGACGATGGCGGGATCGAAACGACCGAGCCGCTTCTGATCACTGACACGGGGTGCGAAAAACTGGCCCGGACGCCACCGGGACTGGTGATAAAGGATTAGTCGGAACGCTCGGTCCGGTTCGCGTCAACCGTAAAACGCAGGAGCCGCCACGGCAGTCTCTGCCAAGTGTGCGCAAAGTCTTAGTGAGGGGCTTACAGATTATATTACATAATACTGATTATGCGAATAATGTATGTACGCGCAAAACGATAATGTCACCCTTAAGCAAAGCAAAAGTGTCACTCTCCCCACTCGGATAGCGCGAGGGAGAATGGACATGGGATGGGTGATGATGAGCGCACGTGAGTTGAACCGGATCGAGATTCTGGCCCAGGCCGATGACGGACGGCTGACGGTCGAGAACGCGGCGAACATGCTGAATTTGTCGCGACGCCAGGTTTTTCGATTGCTGAAGCGGTATCGTTTGGATGGCGCGTCAGCGATCCGGCACAAGGCGCGCGGCCGCAGGCCAAACAATCACATACACGACTCCAAACGTGATTATGCTCTGTCACTTATCAAAGAGAACTACGCCGACTTTGGGCCGTCTCTGGCGGCCGAGATGCTTGAACAGAATCACGGTTTCAAATTGTCGCGCGAGACGCTGCGCAAATGGATGGTCGCGGATGGCATTTGGTTATCTCGCAAACAGCGGCGGACGTTCCATCAGCCGCGTCTGCGCCGGGAATGCTATGGCGAACTGATTCAGATCGACGGATCGGATCATCGTTGGTTTGAAGAGCGCAGCCCACCCTGCACGCTGCTGGTCTTCATTGATGATGCGACCAGCACGTTGATGGAACTTCGCTTTGTAAAATCGGAAAGCACCTTCAGCTATTTTGAAGCGCTTGAGGGCTATCTGCTACGCCACGGCCGCCCCGTCGCGTTCTACAGCGACAAGCACACCGTGTTCCGGGTCGCGCAGCAAGGCGCGAAGTCCGGGCACGGCATGACCCAGTTTGGTCGTGCGCTGAATGCACTGAACATCGAGATCCTGTGTGCGAACAGCAGCCAGGCCAAGGGCCGCGTTGAACGCGCGAACCGGACGCTGCAAGACAGGTTGGTCAAGGAACTGCGGCTGGCGGGTATCTCTGACATGGAGACCGCCAACGCATTCCTTCCGGCTTTCAAGGACCGCTACAATACAAAGTTCGCCAAGGCGCCGCGCCGCCCGGACAATCTGCATCGCGCGCTGAATGTGGAGCCGGACCGGTTGGCGGATATTCTGTGCTTCCGGGACGAGCGCTATGTTAGCAACCAGCTGGCCTTTTCCTACGACCGGCTGCGGATCATTCTGCAAGAGAACGAGATCACGCGCGGCCTGCCCGGAAAATATGTCGACACTTACGAGTTTGCCGATGGCCGGTTCGAGGTCCGCTGGAAGAGCGTCCCGCTCCCCTACACTGTCTTCGACAAAGACCAGCGCGTCACCCATGCGGCGATCACCGAGAACAAACACCTGAGCGCAGTCCTGGAGCACATCAAGGCCGAACAGGACACGGGCTCACCGAAGAAGCGTCCTGCTGGCAAACAGCGCTCCCGCTACGAGCCGAATGGTCGTCGTAACAATGGCTGGAATTCACTGGCCGATCGCAAGCGCATCGCTGACAGCAAAGCCAGCCAGGGCTCCGATATCTGAGGTCTCCGCCCTGTCAGGCTTTGCTCCCTTCAACGCCCCTCCGTGACACTTCTGGTTTGCGAAAGCGGTGACAATTCTGAATGGCGTTTACAATGTATGTGCGCCTCATTCACGCCCGTGGTGTCTTGCCTGTCACGGGTTCCTCAATAATGCAGCTGTTCCGGTTTAAGGACTTGCGGCGACTGCGCTGACGCAGAATGATGTGTCCGATAGTCAGTTTCTGATTGTATCGCTGCCTTTGGAGAAATCCATGCCCGAAGTGATGTCGCATCTTCTGTCCCTGACGTCTGCCAGGACGGATGAGGAGCTGTGGTCGTTGCACTGCGGTCACATGGAATCCTACGGCTTCGACCGGGTGTTCTATGGCTACACCCGTTACCGCACGTCGTCTTCGCTGGGTGACCCACAAGACTGGGTCATTCTCAGTACCCTGACGTCCCAATACATGGAGACCTTCATCGGTGACGGGCTTTATACGCATGCTCCGATGATCCGATGGGCGCTTGACAACAATGGTGCCTGTTCCTGGCGCTGGCTGGAAGAACTGGTCGTCAACGGAATGCTGACCGAGAACGAGCGCCGGGTCATAGAGTTCAATCAAAAGCACGATGTTACAGCTGGTTACACGCTGTCCTTCAGGTCGGTTTCGGACCGGACCAAGGGGGCGATCGCGCTGATTGCAAAGCCGGGCATGAGCCAGACCGAGGTCGATGCGATCTGGGCAGAGCATGGCGATGCGATCACGGTCGCCAATTCGGTGATGCATCTGAAACTGCTCACGCTGCCCTACTCTGGCGCACGGCCCCTGACAAAGCGTCAGATCGAGGTGTTGCAATGGGTCGGTGACGGCAAGACCACGCAGGATATTGCCGTGTTGCTTGAGTTGACGCCCGCGACGGTCGAAAAGCATTTGCGTCTGGCGCGCGAAGCGCTGGATGTCGAAACCACGGCTCAAGCTGTTCTCAAGGCTGCATTCTATAACAAGATGTTCGTGCTTGAGGCTTGAAAAGGTTCGGAAATCATCGATCTGGCGTGATGACTTCAGAGTATAGTCAGGATTCCCTTACTTTCGCGACGCAGCGTCATTTGGCATCACACACCTGTTCCGTGAGTGGTGGCTTTTAGGCCTTTTGGAACAGTGGGCCGGTCGACTGTCAATTTACAGAACAGACCGGTCCGCACTTGTCGTGCATGGGGCGCGTAAGGGGTCTTTATGTCCTGCGTCCCTGCCCTTGGGCGTGCTGTCCCTTCCCAGATGATGGCGCCCGGCATCAGAATGGCACCGTAGCGTTCAGCTGCGGTGCCATTTTCATGAAAAACGCCCCGCGTCGCATGACACGGGGCGTTTAAAATCAGCAGATCGGATCTGGGTATCAGCCAGCGACCTTTGCGACTTCGGCCGCGAAGTCCTCTTTCTCGACGGCGATCCCTTCGCCCTTTTCGAGACGGGCAAAGGCGGTGATCTCGACACCTGCGTCAGCAGCGGCCTGGCCCACGGTGACATCGGGGTTCACCACGAAAGCCTGGTTCACCAGCGTGACCTCGGCCATGTACTTTTTCATGCGACCGTCGATCATCTTTTCGATGACCTGCTCGGGCTTGCCGCTTTCGCGGGCGATGTCCATCTGGACCTGCTTTTCCTTCTCGACGATGGCCGGATCGAGATCGGCCTCGTTCAGGGCAGCGGGGTTCGTGGCGGCGATGTGCATTGCGATCTGACGCCCGAAGGCCTCGTTGTCACCGGACAGGGCAACCAGAACGCCGATGTTGCCCATACCGGGGGCTGCGGCGTTATGGACGTAGGACACGACCATGGCACCTTCGATGCGGGCCATGCGTCGGACCGACATGTTTTCACCGATCACGGCAACGGCATCGGTGACCGTCTGCTCGACGGTCTTGCCATCGATTTCGGTTGCTTTCAGCTCGTCCACGGTCTGGGCCGTAAGCGCGGCGCCGGCAATCTTGCTGACCATCTTCTGGAAGTCGGCGTTCTTGCCGACGAAATCCGTCTCGGAGTTCACTTCCACGGCAACGCCAGTGCCGCCTTCGACGGCCACGGCCACAAGGCCCTCGGCGGCGGTGCGGCCGGATTTCTTGGCCGCCTTCGCAAGGCCCTTGGTGCGCAGCCAGTCAACGGCGGCGTCCATGTCACCGTCGGTTTCGGTCAGCGCCTTCTTGGCGTCCATCATGCCCGCGCCAGTCGTGTCGCGGAGTTCTTTCACCTGAGCAGCTGTAATAGCCATATCGGTTCTCCTGAAAGGGGTAATTATTGGGGTCGGGCGGGGCCTGCCAGATCGGCGGCCCCTGCCCTGTCATGCAACGAAAAACGTAACGCTTATTCGGCGGTCGCGTTTTCCTTGGGCGCGTCCTGCGCGATTTCGGTCTCGGAGACCTCTTCCATTTCGCCAAGGTCCATGCCGGCGGCACCCAGCTGGGCGCTCATGCCGTCAAGAGCGGCGCGGCTGACAAGATCGCAGTACAGCGCGATGGCACGGGCCGCATCGTCGTTGCCGGGGATGATGTAGTCGACGCCCTTGGGCGAGCAGTTGGTGTCGACGATGGCGACGACCGGGATGCCCAGCTTGCGGGCTTCGAGGATGGCAAGATCTTCCTTGTTCACGTCGATCACGAACAAGAGGTCGGGAACGCCGCCCATTTCACGGATACCGCCCAGCGACGCCTGCAATTTGCCCTGCTCGCGCTCCATGCCAAGACGCTCTTTCTTGGTCAGGCCCTCAAAGCCGTGCTCGGCAGCTTCGTCAATCGCCTTGAGGCGATTGATCGACTGGGACACGGTCTGCCAGTTGGTCAGCGTGCCACCCAGCCAGCGGTGGTTCATGTAGAACTGGGCCGAACGCTCTGCCGCATCCGCGACCGGCTTTTGGGCCTGACGCTTGGTGCCGACAAACAGGATACGGCCGCCCTTGGCGACAGTGTCACGGATGACCTGCAGGGCCTGATCCAGCATCGGAACCGTCTGGGTCAGGTCCATGATGTGGATGCCGTTGCGGGCGCCGTAGATGTAGGGGGACATGCTGGGGTTCCAGCGAGCGGTCTGGTGACCAAAGTGTACGCCAGCTTCGAGGAGCTGACGCATCGAGAACTCAGGCAGAGCCATGATGCTATTCCTTTTCCGGTTTCAGCCTCAGCGGGGGATCAGCCATTCGGCCAACCGGTGGATGCTTTGGGATGTCTCCCCATTGCACCCGCCCCCGCCTGCGGGATTAAGTGACCGCCGTATAAGGCCGGTTCACGCCCGAGACAACCCCTGCCGTTTTACCAGCCTGTCAGGGCTTGCGCATGAGGATCCATTCGGTCGCAGGTGTCTGCCAGTCGGCGCGGATCAGGGGTGCTGTCGTGTCCTCACGATAGCCAAGACGGGCGTAAAAGGCACGGGCATCCTGATTGCGGTTGTGGGTGATGAACGACATGCCGTTCGCGCCGGGGCTCATTTCCGCATCCTTGATCAACGCACTTGCAACCCCGCGATTGCGGAAGCGTTCCAGCACGCAGACAGCGTCGATCAATCGTGTCGCCGGGGCTTCATGTTCAAGGATCGCAAGCGGGCGGTAGACGGCGGGCGTCTCTTCGGTGAACCATCCGGGCGTTTCGGCGGTCATATGGGACAGGACCATGCCGGCCAGATGGCCGTCCTCTACGGCGACACTGGCCTTCGTCCAACTGAACACACTGCCTTCGTCCGCAACCTGTTCGCGCCCGACGGTCATTGCATCGCGCGTGCTGTCGGTCTGCCGTGTCCAAAGCGCCAAAGGCAACCCGTCGCCCGCGATATTGATCAATTCCGCGAGCGTTCCTGCGTCGTCCGGTGTGGCTGGACGCAACTTGATGGTCATTTCGTGTTCCCGTCTCAGTGACGCAGGACGATTAGACCACGTCCCTCGAACGCTGAAAGGTAAGGGATTCCATGCCTTGGCTTCAGGCTACCGAAAAACAGGCCAATTTTCGCGAAAGACGCCCGCAGGACGTGGCGTCAACCCGCCCAGCAAGCTGCCGCGGTTACAAAAAGACCCGCTCCACGGACCAATAGACGGCGACAAGGGCGATCAGGATCGAGGCGGGCATCGTCACCATTTCGCGGTAGCTGTCGAACTTTTCCGACACGACCGACGCCGCCGAAAGACCCAGAAGCACTCCGATGACGGCCAGCACGGGAATGATGTCACCCACCATATCCGGCGCTGCCGCGGCCAGCGGGATGATCAGGGCGACGGCCACGACCATCGCGACCAGATAGCCGACGGAACCGGCGATGCTAGACCGCCCGTCCTCGCTGGTTTTCATGGCGTAGTAGACGCAAAGATAGGCTACCGCGACGACAGCGATCTGTCCGATCTCGACACCGATGTTGAAACCGATCAGCGCAGGAACAAAGGCGCTGTCCGGCAAACCGAATTCCGTCAGCACGCTGGCGAAACCAAGTCCGTGCAGCAAACCGAACCCGAAGATGATGAAGGGACGCCAGCGCGACAACCCGTCGGTGTAAAGGTTCTCGATCGCGACATAGGCGATCGAAAGCGCGATCAGCGGTTCCACGACCGACGCGGGCACGTTGACGTATCCTAGTGCGGCCAAGGCCAAAGTGATCGTATGAGCCAGCGTGAACGCCGTGATCTGCCACAGCAACGGGCGAAATCGCGTCGACAGCAGGAACAGCCCCAGCACAAAGAGGATGTGGTCCAGACCCAGCGGCACGATATGGTCGAAACCCACTGGAATATAGTTGAGGAACGTCATCCAGCCCGACGCCTGATCCCCGCCTTGCAGCGCAATGTCTGGTGTCCGGTCTCCCGGTTCCAGATAGCCATCGTAGGGGGCATCGACCCCCATCTGCCGCAGAACAAGCGTGCCGAACGACCGGTCCCAGCCGACAGACACGGTCTCGGCACCGTCGGGCAGCGCCGCCGTGAAGCCAAAGCTCGAGGCGCGTGGATTTTCCACATCGCCGATCGGCCCCGCAGTGACATCGTCCAGCGTCAGCACCAGCCGTTCGCCGCCGGCCTCGATGCTGATCTCTCCGGCCATCTGCGGCCAGTAGTTGCGAAAGGACTCCTCGAGCGCTGCTGGGGCGAGCAGGCGCAGATCGTCAAAGGTTTCGGCCTGAGGGGCGTCGTTTGTGTCGCTGACCTCGGCCTGGTCGATACCGGCGATGAAGGTCTCAAGCGATGTGCGCACGTCAAAGCGCAGCTGCGATCCGTCCTGCTCCATGTCCGCGACCGAAGGGATCACCTCGTGGGCCTGCGCCGCTGACGCCAGCGTGATCATCAATGCCGCTAAGGTTGACATCAGCCAAGCGAAAGACACCCTTGCCGCAACAGGATAGGATTTGAACATGCGCTTGACGCCCTTTGTTTTTGCTTTGTTTGTTGCAAGTCCACTTGCAGCCCATGAATTCTGGATCGACGCGGACAGTTATCTTGTCGGTGCGAACAGTAGGCTGGTGGCCGACCTTGTCAACGGAGAGGACTTCGAAGGGGGCAAGCAACCCTATATTCCGCGCCGTTTCGTTCACTTCATTGATTTTGCTGATGGAAAGATAACGCCGGTCGCGGGTCGCGTTGGTGACAATCCCGCCTTGCAGGTCGAGGACCCGGCACCGGGGCTGCACGTGATCGCCTACCAGTCCACGGCGAGGACTGTCGATTACGCCACGTGGGAGGCATTCGAAAGTTTCGTCGAACACAAGGATTTCGGTGACGTCCTCTCACGCCATCAAACCCGGGACCTGCCACTTGAAGATTTCACCGAGCTTTATACCCGCTATTCCAAAAGCCTGATCGGCGTGGGTGACGGGGCCGGTGCCGACCGGCGTCTGGGGCTGGAGACCGAGATCGTCGCCCTGACCAACCCCTACACCGACGACTTGTCCGACGGTATGCAGTTCCAGCTTTTCTACGGCGACGCCCCCCGACCGGATGTCCAGTTCGAGATATTCGAGAAAGCCCCCGACGACAGCGTCACGCAGACGTTCTACCGCACCAACGACGATGGCATCGCCACCGTTCCGGTCAGGCCGGGTCACGAATACATGGCCGATGCCGTCGTCCTGCGCGAGCCTGCGGCCAACGTCACTGCAGCCTCGGGTGCGATCTGGGAAACGCTTTGGGCCAATATGACATGGGGCGTGCCGGAATAGGCTTGCCCTGCCCCGTGCCGCTTGGCACAGGGGGCCATGACCAAAGCACCTGACATCCTGTGTATCGGCTCCGTCCTGTGGGACGTGATCGGCCGGTCTGCAGGGCACATGACGCTTGGTGCCGACCGTCCGGGGCGGATCACGCGGATCCCCGGCGGCGTTGCCATGAACATCGCCATGACACTGGCCCGCTTTGGGTTGACACCCGCGCTTTTGACCTCGGTGGGTCGTGACCGCGAAGGCGACGAGATCGTGGCAGAGGCCGAGGGCATGGGGCTGAACTGCGATCACATCTACCGCTCTGACGACCTGCCGACCGATATCTACATGGCCATCGAAGGCGCCAACGGGCTGATCGCTGCCATCGCCGATGCCCACTCGCTCGAGGCCGCTGGCGACAAGATCCTGCGCCCCTTGTCCGATGGACGGCTGGGCGAGGCCGAAAATCCCTACCCCGGCATCGTCGCGCTTGACGGCAACCTGACCTCGGAGCTTTTGCGCCAGATCGCCCAATCGCCGCTTTTCGCCCGTGCCGATCTGCGAGTCGCCCCCGCGTCCCCCGGCAAGGCCGAGCGTCTGCTGGCGCTGATGGGCCACCCTTCAGCCACGCTTTACGTGAACCTCGAAGAGGCGGGCCTGCTGTGCCAGACCACCTTCGAGACCTCGGCCGCCGCCGCTGCCGGCGTGTTGGACCGCGGCGCGCACCGTGTTCTTGTCACCGACGGCAGCCGCAGCGCATCCGAAGGACAGACCGGCGACGTCATCACCCGCGCCCCGCCCAAGGTCCTGCAAACCCGCGTGACGGGGGCGGGCGACACCTTCATGGCCGCGCATGTCGCATCCGAACTGGCTGGCATGGACCGCGCCCCCGCCCTTGAGCGCGCACTCAACGCCGCCGCCACTTATGTCTCAGGAGAAATGCCGCTGTGATCCCCCTTGCCTTCTCTGCCGAAGTCGAAGCCGCGCGCTCGACAGAAACACCGCTGGTTGCGCTGGAAAGCACCATCATCACCCACGGCATGCCCTATCCGCAGAACGTCGAAACCGCGCGACTGGTCGAACAGGACATCCGCGACGGCGGTGCCTGCCCCGCCACGATCGCCGTGATCGACGGGACCCTGCACATCGGACTTGATCCCGCGCAGCTTGATGCACTGGGGCAGGCCGGCAACGTGGCCAAGCTGTCGCGGGCGGGCATGGCCGCCTGTATCGCCACCGGCGGCACCGGGGCCACGACCGTGGCTGCGACGATGATCGCGGCGCATCTGGCCGGTATCGGAGTTTTCGCCACCGGCGGGATCGGCGGTGTCCACAAGGGGGCCGAACACAGCTTCGACATCTCTGCCGATCTGCAGGAACTTGCCCGCACACCCGTGACGGTCGTCGCCGCGGGGGCCAAGGCCATCCTTGACCTGCCCAAGACCTACGAGGTGCTGGAAACGCTCGGCGTGCCGGTCATCGCCTACGGACAGGACAGCCTGCCCGCCTTCTGGTCGCGGACCAGCGCCCACCCCGCCCCCCTGCGGATGGACGATGCAGCCGCCATCGCGCGGGCGCAGCAGACCCACACGGCGATGGGGTTGTCGGGCGGTCAACTGGTCTGCAATCCGATTCCGGCAGCGGACGAAATCCCTGCGCAGGATCTTGCATCCGTCATCGCACAGGCGCTGGCCGAGGCGGAGGCACAGGGCATCGCCGCCAAATCCGTCACCCCCTTCCTGCTGCAGCGAATCTTCGAGCTGACCGAAGGCCGATCACTGACGGCGAATATCGCACTGGTCCGCAACAACGCCCGCTTGGCGGCCAGTATTGCGCAGGAGTTACGCACCCTGGACCAGCATCCGCGCTTGTGACAAGACAGCTGACCGCCTAAGTCTTGCGTGACAAAACACAAAAGGCCGCGATTGCCGATGGAACCCTTGATCCAAGACCCTCCACCGCGCAAGACCGGCATCCTGGGCAGCATCCGTGCCAACTTTCTTGCGGGCATCATCATCATCGCCCCGATCGCGCTGACCGTCTGGCTGATCTGGACGGTCGTCGGCTGGGTTGATGGCTGGGTCTGGCCCTTCGTTCCGGACGCCTATCATCCGACCCAGTTGTTGAACCGGTTTCTTGGTCTCGAAGGGACCAACGAAGTCATCATAAATGTGCGCGGCGTCGGCGTCTTTGTCTTCCTGATCTTCACCGTCATGGTCGGCTGGCTTGGGCGGGGCCTTGCAGGGCGCAGCCTGCTGAGGTTGGCAGAGCGCTTCGTCGAACGGATGCCGGTCGTTCGCTCGGTCTACAACGGTGCAAAGCAGATCGCCGAGACCGTCTTTTCCCAGCGTGACAGTTCGTTTGAACAGGCCTGCCTTATTGAATATCCGCGACGCGGCATCTGGGCGGTTGCCTTCATCTCGACCCGTGCCAAGGGTGAGGTCCTGGATCATCTCGGCATCCCGGACGACGAAATCGTGACCGTCTTTCTGCCGACGACGCCCAACCCGACGTCCGGCTTTCTGCTGTTTGTCCCGCGTTCCGAGGTCAAGGTTCTGGACATGAGCGTGGAAGACGCAGCCAAGCTGGTGATCTCGGCCGGGCTGGTCTACCCGAACGATCTGGTGCCAGAGCAGGCCGTGCCAAAGGAATGATTCAGGCTGCGGCAACCGGCTTTCTGACCGCTTTCGCCCTGATCCTCGCGATCGGGGCGCAAAACGCCTTTGTCCTGCGGCAGGGGCTGGCCAAGGTCCATGTGTTCTGGCTGTGCCTCTTCTGCGCGACATCGGATGCTCTGTTGATCACCGCCGGCGTTCTGGGGTTCGGCGCATTGGTCGAGGCGGCCCCCTGGCTGCCGCGCGTCATGGCCGTCGGGGGCGCCCTGTTCCTGATCGCCTATGGCGCGATGCGGTTTCGGGCCGCATGGCACGGTGACTATACGATCCAGCTGTCCGGCAGGACGCTCGCTCTCTGGCCGACGCTGGCAACTGCGGCTGCGTTCACCTGGCTGAACCCGCATGTCTATCTGGATACGCTGGGACTGATCTGGGCGATCTCGACCGA
>Ga0307932_1000396_pt1 | contig 18278 bp, 18 predicted proteins | sample OrgLakmetageno48_FD_201843 | JGI IMG/M metagenome (GOLD analysis project Ga0307932, IMG submission 201843) | Saline water microbial communities from Organic Lake, Antarctica - #48 | ecosystem: Environmental > Aquatic > Non-marine Saline and Alkaline > Saline | place: Antarctica: Organic Lake...
AAACCCCAAGTATCTCCAGTATCATCATCATCTGCTGTTATGGTTACCGTACCCGTTCCATCACATTGAGTCATTTCTGGTACGTTACCTATATTAGCACTCCCGCCAGTACAAGCGGGTGGAGTATCTGCGGTGTCCCCAACACCCAAAGTCCCTCCTCCATCAGCGCAAGCAGTATAAGTTGTCACCAAGCCTCTCATATTCTCTTTAAAGGTTGTTATTCTAGCTCTTTCTCTTTGTTTTCCAAGAGAAACGAATAAAACCGCTGCTAAAATCCCAATAATAGCAATTACTAAAAGCAACTCAACTAGAGTAAACCCTTTTTTATTTATTTTTTTCATTTTTTCACCTCTCTTTCTTTTGTTTTCATTTTAATTTTTTATTATTTAAAATTATCCGATTGATTGAGATATTTGATAAATCGGTAACAAAATCGCTGAAACTAAAATTCCAACTCCTATAGCTAATATTACCATAATAATTGGTTCTATTAAAGAAGAGAAATTTTTAACCATTGTGTCGGCTTCTTTGGTATAAAATTCAGTTATTTTTGATAAACTATAGTCTATTCTACCCGTAGACTCTCCCACTTGAATCATTTGAATTACAATTGGTGGAAAAATATCATACCGCTCAAAAACATCCCCAATCTTATCTCCCTTTTTAACCCTAAAAACTGCATCTTTAATTACTTCTCTGTAAACATCATTACCAATAACGTCAGCGGTTATATTTAAAGCTACATTTATGGTTAAGCCATTTTTCAGCAAACTAGTCAAATTTTCAGAAAATCTAGCCACATAGATGTTTTTAAGGATTTTATTGAAAATTGGGATTTTAAGAATTATTTGATCATATTCTTTTCTACCATCCTCAGTTCTAAAATAATAAATAACTGATCCAATAATTCCCAAAATAACTGGACCTATTGCCCACCAATAAGTTGAGAATAAATCAGTCAACCAAATCAAAATTCTGGTTTGCAATGGCAATACTACATTATCGTTTTCTTTTAATATTTCCAACAAAGAAGGTAACACAAAAGCCATCATTCCAAAACCCACTAAAAACATTACGCTAAGAATAAAAATAGGATAATAAGTAGCACTTTTAAGTTTATTGGTTAAATCATAATTTTTTTCAATATTATCAGCTAAATTATTTAAAGTTTCTTGTAAGTTGCCAGAAACCTCTCCTGCTTTAACCATATTAACATAAAAATTGGAAAAAACTGTCGGATGCTTAGCTAAGGCTTCTGATATCGAAGCACCCCCTTCAATGTCAGCTATTAACTCTAGAATCTTACCCGCAAAAAAATCATTATCAGTTTGAGTGTGGATAGACTTCAAAGCCCGAATCAAGGGAACATTAGAATCAATTAAGATTGCCAACTGTCTAGAAAAAATAACAAATTCTTTAGCTGAAACTTTTCCTAAAAAACTTCCAAGAAAAACTAAAACACTATCCCCTTTGATTTCAAGATTAATGATTTTATTGTTTTTTTTCTTTAAAATGCTTATAGCCTCCTCTCGACTCTCAGCACTAACTAAGCCTTCTCTTTTTTTGTTTCCTGAAGTTAAAACCGTATATTTAAATTTCATTTTTTTAACTATTTTTTATTAAAGCCTTTAAATTTTCTGATTCATCAACAAACTTAACCGCTTCCGCCCACTCCACCGCACCTTTTTTAACTAATTCTGATAAATAATACTCCATAGTAAACATCCCCTCTTCTCGAGAATTCTCTAGAAAGGATTTAATTTGCTGGGTTTGATCAGAACGAATTAAATTACTAATGGCTGTATTATTTATTAATAATTCTATAGCCGGAATTCTTCCTCCACCAACTTTATTCACCAATCTTTGCGAAACTATCCCTATTAAAAAACTAGCTAATTGTTGTCTAATTTGATTTTGCTGATTAGGCGGAAAAACATCTATTATTCTATCAATAGTTTGGACGGCATCGTTAGTATGTAAAGTAGCCAAAACTAATTGCCCTGTTTCCGCAGCAGTAACTGCCGTGGAAATAGTCTCCACATTTCTCATTTCTCCTACCAAAACTATATCGGTGTCCTGTCTAAAACAAGCCTCCAATGCTCCCGAAAAAGTTGGAGTATCACTATGCAACTCTCTTTGTTCAATCAAGCTTTTTTTATTAGAGTAAACATATTCAATCGGATCTTCAATTGTAATAATATGCTTTTTATAATTAACATTGATATGTTCCACTAAAGAGGCTAGGGTGGTTGATTTACCATGTCCATTTGGACCTACTACTAAAAAAAGTCCCTGTGGTTTATTAGCAACTTCATACAAGTTTTCCGGTAAATTCAAATCTTTTAATTCTTTAATATCTTTTGGGATAGCCCTCATACAAAGGCTTAATTTGCCTTGAGTATAAAAAATATTTCCTCTAAATCTAAAACCATCTTTTCTAGTCAAAGAAAAGTCTATTTGTCTTTTAATTTCTAATCTTTTTTTCTGATCTTCATTCAAAAAACCATCCACAAGATTTTTCAAATCAGAGCCAGCTACAACTTTCTCATTTTTTATTTCTTCTAGATGATTATCCACCTTAATAAATGGAATATTTCCAGTAGACAAATGCAAATCTGACCCGCCCTGGCCAATCAAGTAATTTAAATAACTATAAAATTTCTGTTTGAAAGAAGTCTCACTCATTTTTTGTTTTTTAAAAAAATAATAAAATTATTAAAAATCAAGCTTATCTTTAACTAGCTCCACTAATTCACTGGGTATTAAAGATGCTTTTACGATATAGTCGTCTGCTCCGTTTTCTAAAGCTTCTTGTATTTTTTCTTTTTCACCCAAATTGGTTAACATTATAATTTTGAATTCTTCTTTCTCCTTTTTATCTTTTAATTCTGCTAAAACTTCCCATCCATTTTTTTTAGGCAACATTATATCTAAAAGTACTATATCAGGCTTAAATTCATCAAAAAGTTCTACCGCCTCCACTCCATCTTGGGCTAACTTAATATCAAAACCACTCTCACTAAATTTCCTAAAATAAATCTCTGAGATAAACTTATCATCTTCCACTAACAAAATTTTTTTTTTCATTTTATTTTATTTTATTATCAACAAAAATCAAAACTAGGCTTCTTTTCCCTGTATAACTTCTTCTCCACTTTCGTCGTCAGTCACTCTTTGGATTTCTTCTATAGTAGTTTCTCCTTTCAGTACTTTTAGTATACCATCTTGTTTCATATTAGTAAAACCATCTTGCAAGCTCTCTTTTAATAATGCATATTCGTCAGCATTATCACCAATCATTTGTGATATTTTTTGATTTATATCAAAAATTTCTGAAATCAAAATTCGCCCTTTCATTCCCTTCTCTCCGCATTCTCTGCAACCACTGCCCTTATAAAATTTAATTTTCTCTGGTTCTTTTAAGGGATTAAACCCTAAATAATCAACCATCACTTTTTCAGAAACCCCTTGCAACTCTCTTTTTACTATTTCAAGAACTTCGGCTGGCACATCATCTCTTTCTTGTTTGCAATTAGTACAAATTCTTCTAACCAATCTCTGTCCAATCGCTATTTTTAAAGCTGAAGATAATAAGAAAGATTTTATTCCCATATCCATTAATCTAGAGATTGCACCGATAGCCGTATTAGTATGTAAAGTTGAAAGAACTAAATGTCCGGTTAAAGCTGCATGAATAGCCAGTTCTGCTGTTTCATCGTCTCTGACCTCTCCTACCATCACAATATCAGGATCTTGTCTCAAGATACTTCTAAGACCAGAGGCAAAAGTATATCCGATATCGGGCCTAACTTGTGATTGACCTACTCCCTCTAAAACATATTCCACTGGATCTTCCAAAGTAACTATATTCACGCCTTCCTTGTTTAACATTCTCAATAAAGAATATAACGTAGTTGATTTTCCCGAGCCAGTTGGCCCAGTTACTAAAACTACACCATAGGGTTCACTAATAACTTTAGAAATTTTTTCTAAATCACGTCCAATAAAACCAAGGGTTTTTAAATTAATCAAAGCATCATCTTTGTCTAAAATACGCATCACCACTTTTTCTCCTTGAGAAACCGGAAAAGTAGAGACTCTAAAATCAATAAATTTCCCTCCGTCTTCAATTCTAAAGCGACCATCTTGAGGTTTTCTTTTTTCATCAATTTTTAAATTGGATAAAATTTTAACCCTAGAAATTATAGCTGGGCCAATATTTTTAGGCAAAAATAGACTGCTGTGCAAAATGCCATCCACTCTATATCTAACTCTAACCTTTTCTTCTAAAGGTTCAATATGAATATCACTAGAGCCTCCTTCTATGGCATTTTTTATTATAACCTCTACCATTTTCGTCACTGGGGCATCTTGGGATAAATCTTTATTATTTTTTTTTGAGCTAAACTTTTTGGTTAAGTGGCTCCTTTCGCTTTCTTCTGTTTCCCTCTCAAAACTTTCAATAGCTTTGTTTATCTCCAGTTCAGGATTTTTAAATTTATTTAAAATAACTTCAAAAATCTCTTCGCTAACTGAATATATAACAGCTTTCTTTTTTTGTTTGTCTAAATAAAATTTAAGCGAGTTTAAAGAGTTGCTATCTTCGGGATCAACCATAGCAATTTTTAAAACATTTTCTTCTTCAATAAAAGGTGCAAACCTATACCTTTTAACCGATTCGAGTGGAATTGATTCTATGATTTCAACTGGGATTTTAATTTTATCCCAATTTTCAATGTTTTTTTCTCCTTTTTTGAATGATATTTGATCCATTATCTTAAAATTTTTAAACCTTATTAATAACTCAGCTAATTTAATTTCCTATGCACCAGTGTTTTCCTCGGGACTAATTTCTTCTATATTAATTTCATCTGTATTTATTTCTTCTGTATTTCCTATGTAATCATCTCCCGTTTGAAAAAGGTTTTCCTTTCCAACTTCACTCTCTGCTTTAAAATTGAACTCAGACGGAGTTCCTCTATATTTAATATATCTTTTCACTAAATCAACTCTCAAACCATTATTTAATAAATCGTTAAAATAACCATCTCCAAAAGCTGGAATCAAATCTCTAGTACCTTCTTTATAGAAAACTTCTAGACCAATTTTCACATCCAGGCTACTGATTTCAGTTTGAGTTTTCATATTAAAATCAACTATCCTAACCAATCGACCCATATTTTCAATCATATACAAGGCTTTTTTAGTTTGAAAATAATTTCCTATTAAATTTAATTCAACTTCAATCTTAGGTAGTTTCTCCTCCTCAGGTTTTCTGCTTTGATATTCTAAGAAATTAACGCTTTTCATTTTAATCCCAGTTGTTATTAAAATTAAATTTAAATCATGCAAAAATTCCTCTTGTGAAAAACCCACTGGAATAGCATTTTTAACTAAACTTTTTTCTTCTACTGTAATTTCACTTTTATAAATTCTCGACACTTCGTCAAGTTTATGTTTATTTTGCCTAATCTTTTTTATTTCTTCAGTTTTTTCATCTAATTTAATTTTATTACTAGAATAATCATCCCATCCAGGCTTAATTATATACAAGAAAAATAAAAAACATAGTATCAACGTTATTGGAAAAATCAACGAGTTCTTTTTTATCATTTTTTGTTATTTAAATTTTAAAAATTTTTCTCAGGAACTAATTCCTTCTCTTGACTTTTTTGATTTTCGTCTGAATTATCATTTAAATCAAAAATAATTTCACCGCTAAAATAAGCATCTTCCTTATCTTCTCTATTTAATCGCTTTAAAAATAAATTTTTTATTCCAACAATCTCCTGATAATAATTCAGTTGTTTAGCTAAAATATTATAATCTAAAGCTAAAACTCCAGCATCGTAGGTAGAAACTCCATCTTCAGTCTTAAGAGTAAGAGTTGAAAAAAAGGCTTCTGGCAAAGTTTTCTCTGAAATTTTGATAATATTTCCAGTTTGTTCTAAAAGACTTTTCCCTGCTGTTAAGGAATTCAAATCAATTAAGTCTGCCCCAAAATTATAAGCCTCTTTAAAGTCTTTTGATTCTAGCGATTGTTCTATTTTACTTTTTTCTTTCTCTACAGCTTGAATATCCTTGACTACTAAGCTATTAAGAAAAAATACTCCTCCATAGAACAAAAAGGCTATTGCTACAAGAACAATACTTGTAATCGGATTCTTATCTTGCTTTTTGGCTAATCTTTTGTCTCTTAAATTAATATTTTCTTTCATATTTTTAAGATAATTTTTATTATTTTAATTATTCTAAGTCAATTAAAGCTAGTCCTACCGCCACCCCGAAAAAAGGACTAGCTGATAAAATCTTCTCCTTTAGTTCTGTCGGATAAATAATCCCCGCCCAAGGGTTTCCATAGACAGTGTCTGTTTTCATTTTATTTTCAATACATTCTTTTAAGCCTTTCATCTCAGAAGTCCCTCCCATTAAAACTATCTTATCTAATTTTGCATTCTTAAATTCTTCAAATTCATCGAGTTTCTTCTGAGCTTGCTCCACCAGAGAATCACAAAAAGGATTTAAAACATTTTCAATTATCACCTTAGAGTCAGAATCAAAACCTTGTTTTATTTTCATTGTTTCAGCTCTATTTTTGTTAACATTAAGATTTTTAGAAATCAATTCCGTCAGCTTATTCCCTGCTAAATCAATATTTCTATTAAATAGCAACTGCCCCTTATAAACTCCGATAAAATTAGTAACCTTTCCTCCAATATCCATTATTAAATAAGTTCCCTCCCGACCTCGCAACAATGCTCTTATCGTAGAAAAACAGTCCACTTCAATAGCGTCTATGTTTAAATTGCCTTCATCAAAAGACTTCTCATATTCATTGCTTACATTTCTCATAGTAGAAACCAACAGAACTTTTGTTTTCTCTAAACCTGTTTTCAAGAGTTCGTTTTGTTTTTGTTCTATTTCTAAATTTTCATCAGTTTGGCTTATTTCTTCTGATTTATTAGTAAATATTTCACTTTTAATAATTTTCCAATCATAAACCACATCTTCCAAGTCAACCGGTATATATTTACTAGCTTCCAGTTCAATTTCTTTTTCAATTTCTTTTTCATCTTGACTAGAAACTTCTATTAATGTTATTAAAGACGAGTAAGAAGGAATGGCTATATTAATCGCTTTGCTTTTTATCGATAAGTCATTTAAAATTTTCTCTACCATTTGACCTGAAAAGTCTCTGATTTCTTGTCTAGATAAATCGTCTTGTATTTTAACTATCGCGTAATTTTTCAATTTTATTTTTCCATTTACCTTTTCCAGCTCTACTAGCTTTATACTGCTACTTCCGATATCCACCCCTATAGAATGACTCTTGCTTTTTTTGAAATAACTGGCAATATTATCTAAATAAGGTTGAATTTTTTGCTTCATTTCCACTTTTGTTTATTTAATTTTTATTTTATTTCTGTTTTAGTTTATAATCTAATAAAGATATCAGCTATTATTTTAAAATATTCAATGGATTAAAGTTTAAATTAATTATACCACTATAAAAAAATTTGTAAAACACTAAAATTAATTCTATGAAAACTTTTCATTTAAATAAACTATCAAAGAACGCTCAACTAGTTTTGAATAAAGCAAAGATTATTGCCAGAACTAAGGATTTATCAAAAATTAATGGTATTTTTTTGATTAAATCTTTAAATCAAAAAAAAGGGAGCTTAGGAGAATTTATTTTAAACAATCTAACTAAAAAAGAGCTATCTTCTTTAACTAATATTGCTATTAAAAAAACACCCATCAAATTTTCTATTCAAGAAACTTTAGTAAAAGCTTTTCAGATAGCCTCTACTACCAGATCGCCTTATGTCGGGACTGAACATCTTTTTCACGCTTTGTTAATTTTTCTCATAGAAAAAGAGCCCCGATTTTTAAATAAATATTTTAAAAAAGACTTAGCTATTATTACCGAAAAAAATGCTGACCACAACACCCCTTTTGATCAAGAAAATCCCAGGTTTACAAATGAAATGCAAACTATTATTGAGAACTTTTTTGCTCCCCAAAATTCAATTAACCAAAAATCAGCTCTTCGCGAATTCAGCACTAATTTAAATAAAATTGCACTCAAAGAAAATCATCTGTTGATCGGTAGACGAACTGAAATAGAAAGAATCTCCAATATTTTAGGTCGAAAAAGTAAAAACAATCCTGTTTTAATTGGTGAACCTGGAGTGGGAAAAACTGCTATTGTTGAAGGTTTAGCCCAGAAAATCAATCAAGGAAAAGCGCCTTACTACTTAAATAATAAAAAAATTCTGAATCTTGACTTAGGTTCAATTATCGCAGGCACTAATTTTAGAGGCGAATTCGAAGCTCGGTTGAAACAGATTATCAATGAAGCCACTAACAATAAAAACTTAATTATTTTCATTGATGAACTACATACTTTAGTCGGAGCCGGTAACGCTATGGGCGGAATGGATGCTGCTAATCTATTAAAGCCAGTCCTCTCTCGAGGAGAAATTCAGGTTATTGGAGCTACCACCCTAGATGAATACAGAAAATATATTGAAAAAGACTCAGCTTTGGAAAGAAGATTTCAACCAATCCTAGTCAATGAACCCGATATTATAGAAACCGAAAAAATATTAACTGGCATAAAACCCCTTTATGAAAAATATCACAATATAAAAATCTTTCCAGAAACTTTAAAACTAGCCTCCCGATTAGCCAAAAGATATTTCCCTCAAAAATTCTTGCCAGATAGTGCCATTGATTTAATTGATGAAAGCTCTGCCAGAAAAAGAACCTCCGCTATCAATGTACAGGCTTACAAAAAATTCAATCAAAAAAAGGAGGCCTTAAAAAAAATAATCAAAGAAAAGGAGGCCTTGGTTATTGCTGACCGCTACGAAGAAGCCATTTTGCTACGAAACAAAGAACATTCTATCAAAAAAGAAATAAACAAAATTGAAACTGATATTAAAAAAATTGAAAAAAATAATCCTATTAAATTATTACCAGAAGATATCTTGATTACAGTGGCTGATTCAGCTAAAATTCCAATAGAGCTTTTATCAGAAAGAAATGCCTCTATTCCCAATCAAGTTAAAACCACTTTAAATAAAAACTTAATCGGGCAAAATAAAATTGTTCAGTCAATTTACAATACCTTACTTCGTCGTTCCAGTGGCGTTTCTGATCCCAACCAACCTCTTGGATCATTTTTATTTATTGGAGCATCAGGCGTAGGAAAAACCTTAACCGCTAAAATTTTAGCTCAATCATTATCACCAATTCAACAAAACAACAACTTAATTCAAATAAATATGAGTGAATTTATGGAAAAACACTCTATTTCAAAATTCCTTGGTGCTCCTGCTGGCTATGTTGGTTATGATGAGGATAAAAGTTTAACTGAAAAAGTCAGACAAACTCCTTACAGCGTAATTTTGTTTGATGAAATAGAAAAAGCAGATCAAAATATTCTTAATATTCTATTGCAAATTTTGGATGAAGGCAAAATCACTGACGCCAAAGGAAGGATAGTTAATTTTAAAAATTCCATTATTATCCTAACTTCCAATTTAGGCACTTCTGAATTGAACAACCTTTCCAAACTTGGTTTTAGCCCAGACAAAAAACCCCTCCATCAAAAAATCAAACTCACTGAAGAAAAAATAGAAAAAGAGCTCACTAACAACTTATCCAGAGAGCTTTTAAATCGTTTGGATAACGTCTTAATTTTCAACCATTTAAACAAAAATGATTTAGAAAAAATAACTAAAAATGAGTTAGAATTTTTAATTGAAAGATTAAAAGAACGAAACATTCAACTTAAAATTTCCAAACAAATTTATTCTCAAATAGCTCAAAAAAGTATTAATCCTAATCAAGGTGCTCGTTTGATCAAAAAAGAAATTGAAAAAGAAATTGAACCTCTAGTAGCTGAAGTAATCATTGAAAAAAATCCTCAAAAAATTGAACTGCAAATAAAAAATAAAAAAATCATAGCTAGATAAAAAATAATCGAAAAATTTTCAAACAGGTCTTCCTTTTAAAAGACCTGTTTGCGCCTGAAGTTTTCCGAAATAAAGAGCCTTAAAGATAATTTTAAAGCAATAGTACGTTTTTCAAAAAAGTAGAGACACTTCATATTAGCAATTGCAACAAAATAAGAAATTATTTACTGCAATATGTTAAAATATCGCAGTGAATTAAAAAATAAAAAGTTTATGAAAAAGACTTTTCAGGAAATTGAAAAAAATATTCTTGATATAATTCTTCCTAAAAAATGTTTTAATTGCCAAGTTGAAAAAACTTTTTGGTGTAAAAATTGTTTCCAAAAAATCAAGCTTAATTCTTGGCAGATTTGTCCTATTTGTCAAAAATTTCTAACTGAAAAAGGGGAGGTCTGTCTGTCTTGCAAGCAAGGCAATCCTCCAATCGACAGCCTAACGGTAGCCACCAGTTATCAAGATCCTTTAATTTCAAAATCAATTCAGCTTTTCAAGTATAAATTTATTCAAGAACTATCCGAACCTTTAAGTAAACTAATCCTAAAAGCCCATCAAAAAAACAAGTTGAAAATTCCTGACCTAATAATTCCTGTTCCCCTCCACCCTTTCAAGCTTCGCTGGCGAGGCTTCAATCAATCCCAACTATTAGCCGAAAATTTAGCTACTAATCTATTACCAAGTTTTCCAATAAAAATTGGTTTGAAAATCTTGACTAGAGTCAAATACACTTTTCCTCAAGCCAGTTTTAAAAAATCAACAGCTCGTCAAAAAAACATCCGGCAAGCCTTTCAGATTAATCTAGAATATTTAAATGAAATCAAGAATCACCGAATTTTGTTAATTGATGATGTTTGCACCACTGGAAGCACTTTAATGGAATGCGGTCAAGAACTCAGAAAGTTGAAACCCAAAAGCATCCAGGCACTAGTAATCGCTAGACAAAATTAAAAAAGCACAAACTATTAAAGTTCGTGCTTTTTAAACATATTGATTGACTACTCTGCCAGTTTCCACTTTTGCATAAATAGCCAAACCTCTCATTTTCTCTGGATTCCTGACGTAGTTTACGTAAGGAGTCTCTACTGTTTTTCTTAAAGTTGTTACAAACATATCATCATAATAGTTCATATTATCTTTAAGAAGCTTCCTATTATCAAGAGATCTAGAGGTTGAATAGTAACACCAATCCAGAGGAACAACTTCTCCATCATTCCTTTTGTAGCCAATCCAACCATGACCACCTAACTCTAATCTTCCCTTCTCCAAACGGACCATTCCCCCGTAAAAAAAGATTTTGGAATCATCCACTCCAGCATGGAGCATCAAACTACCAATCAAAAAGGCTCCGTCCTCACAATCACCAGTCATTCTGCTTAAAGTTTCTGTGGGCCGAGACCAATATTCCATTTTTCCATGATTTTTCAAATCAGAAACATACTCAATATTATTAATTACCCACTGTTCAATAACGTAAGCCTTTTTATCATCAGACCAACAATCTTCCACAATTCGGTTAGCCAAGCGTTGAATTCTAACGTTGGGAAATTGAAAATATTCCTGATAGTTCAAGCCACTATCAGCCAAAGGCAAGCTATCGTTCAGAAATTTAGCTAAAGCTTGTATTTGTTGTCGTTTAAAATTAACTAAATTAATCAAAAAATCAGAGCCTTTAGGGTTATTAAAATTTGGAAATAATTGCCTAAAACGTTCTTTTGGCTCGACTGAGGTTACGCCCTTTGTTGGTAAAAAAAAGGAAGCAGTATTATTAACATTAATCGGATTCATTTTCTTCCTCCTTTTTTTGAAAAAGTTTAAATTTAAAAGAACTTCTTTAATTGAATATTTTAGACCTTAAAAGTCAAAAAGTCAAGTAAAGTCTACATTAAAAAACCCAAAATAATATTTGAAACATCCCTTTTGAAGGTTTTTTTGGAAAAAATAATCAATTTTAAAAAATTATTTATTTGATCAAAAATTTCAATTTTTTTTCATAGAAAGAATAAGATATATATTTTTACAAATTAATCTCCTTTTTAGAAACTAAAAGCACTAATGGTTAACAAAGAAACAATCAATCCAGCCACTAAAATTCCGCTAAAAATTATACCAATGGCTTTTATTTTTTTCACACCAAACAAAAAAGCAGTCAATGCTCCAGTCCAACCACCCGTAACTGGCAACGGAATTGCCACCAAAAAAAACAGCCCCCAGTCGCCATATTTAGCAATTTTATCGTTAGCTTTTTTCCTGGTTTTATCAAATAATTTATTAAAAAATTTATCCCAAAATTTAAAATTTTTCATCAACCAATTAGAAATTTTTTCCAGAAAAAACACCCAGAAAATAACCGGAATAATATTTCCAATTACTGCCCAAAAATAGACTTCCAAAATTCCCATCTTATAAACCCCCGCCCCCACTGGGATAGCACCTCTTAACTCAAAAACAGGAGTCATACTGATTATCATAACTGATAATTCAGCTGGAACACCCCTTAATAAATCTACTGCTTGATTTACATCTATTAACATAAATTAAAAATTCAGAAAGAATTTATTTAAAGTTAAGTACTAAATTAAAAGTTCAAACTCTCAATTTTCAAAACTTAATTTTTTCTACTATCTAGTTAACAAATTTTGAATTTAAAGTTTTGAATTTGCTTCAAAAAAGCTATACCTTCTTCAAAGCTTCTGCTGCTTTTTCTGGTTCTATACTAGAAATCTCAATTCCCGTAGATAACTCAAAACCAGCCCAAATAGAAGTCTTGGGTAATATTTCGATATGCCAATGATAGTGAGGGTAATCTTTCCCATCGCAAGGAGCGGTATGTAAATAAAAATTAAAGTCAGGCTTATTGAGCACTTCATTAATTTTTCTTATAGCCTGATTTAAAGCTTCCCCTGCCTGAATTTTATCTTCAGTTTCCATTCTTTCAAAATACGGTGAATGTTTTTTCGGTATTATCCAAACCTCAAAAGCTCGTCTAGAAGCAAAAGGACAGAGAACTACAAACTTATCATTCTCAAAAATGATTCGCTTTTGCTCTTCTTCTTCCCATCCAATTATATCGCAAAAGACACATTTTTTATTGGATTTAAAATATCTTTCGGCTCCATTTAATTCTAATTCTATATAAGGAGAAACTACTGGAATAGCTGTTAGTTGAGAATGTGGATGAAAAATGGAAGCACCCGCTTCTTCTCCTTGATTGTGAAATATTTCGATATAACGAACTGATTTCTTGTTCATTAATTCTAAGTATCTAGTCTGAAAAGCATCAAAAATCTCGGCTACTTTCAAATTATCCATAGTTCCAATTCGATCAAAATGATCTTTAGTAACAATCAGTTCATGATAGCCCACTCCATCCATCCAAAAATATGGGCCTTCTTCTTGGTGTTGAATTTTACCTCCTGAATGTCGCGAAAAAGCTGGATATTTATTAGGAAAAACTCTCAAACTCCAATCTCCATCATTAGTATTGTAAATCAAAACATCTTTTTCTTGACCTGATTTTTCTGGATCACAGAAAAGACAGTTTTCTTGACCACTATTTTCGCTAGATTTAGCTTCGACTTGAAATTCATCAGGTCTTTTGTCTCGACTATTAGCAATCACCACCCAATCACCAGTGATCAAATCTTGTCTTAATTCTGAAAGTTTTTGTTTTTGTTTTTTATTTGTACTCATTATTTATTTTTAATATTTTTCATTTTTTTGTCTAATTTATAGACACCTTTGATTAAATTTAAACGAACATTAAATAAATCCTTAAAAGTACTAACATAACCCGAAAAACCAACTGTGCTTTCTCCTTTATCATCCCATTTCACTGGAACTTGAGCCATTTTGTAACCCAATTTTTTACCAATAATTAAAATTTCAAAATCAATTCCCCAACGATTTACCACCGTCCTAGACAAAACATCTCTGACAAAATCCTCTTTAAAAAGCTTGAATCCACACTGAGTGTCTTTAATGCCCCAAAGTCCTCCCACCATTTGAATCATTAAGTTTCCCAAATCTCCCAACCATTCCTTCCAAAAAGGTTGATGTTTGATAATTTCTGATTCTTGCAGATCCCTAGAACCAATCACAAAATCAGCTCCCTCATTCATTTTAAAAATAAATTTATTCAACATTTCAATCGGCGTAGCCCCGTCCATATCAGTAAACATCCTTCGCTCTCCATTAGCTGCCAACAGACCTTCCCTAAGCGAATAACCTTTACCGTGATTAATTCTTCTATCTAAAATTTTAATATTTTCGTTGTCTTTGGCGTATTTTCTGACTAAGTTAGGAGTTTCGTCAGTAGGACCATCCAAAACCACTAAAATTTCATAAGTCCATTTATTTTTTTCAAAATAATTTTTGATAGAACTTAAGTGTTCTTTCATTTCATTTTCCTTGGTTGCCTCATTGTAAGTTGGAATTATTACTGAATATTGAGGCTTTTTTTTATTTTCCATTATATGTATTTTTACATTTAATCAAATTTACCAATCTAACTTCTAAGTTTAATTTAATTTTACCACTTTTATTTTTCCTTGTCTAACCAACTTTGCAAAATAATTCTAGCCGACTCTTTGTCATCGATTTGAGCCAAATTTTTCTTCTTAAAATCCATTATATTTTTTTGAGCCATTTTAGTTGAAAATTTTTCATCCTCCAAGACCAATTGTATTCTACTAGTCTTTACTTGTTCTAAGAAATTTTCAAAATCCTTTTTTCCGATTAAATCTTGATGTACCCCTACTACTATTTTTTCAATTTTATTTTCATTCGCAAAAGATTTAATCTCTTTAACTATTTCCTTGCTAGAAACCTTTTTGTAGCTAGTGGCAATTAAAATTTCTTTATCCGCAATAGCTATTCCACATTTACTTTTTCCCCAATCTACTCCTAAGTAATACATAACTAAAAATATTAAAAATATCTCATAAGTTTTTTCCAATCTTCAATTTTCAAGACCTGAGCTCTAACATTTTCTTCCAAGCCAACTTTATCTAAAATCTTCTTTACTTCTGGTTTTTCTTTTTGCAAACCAGCTGATAAATTATTGACCAAGGTTTTTCTAGGATTAGCAAATCCAATTTTAATCAAACGAAAAAATGCCTTCTCCTTTTTTAAATCTAATCGATTTTCATTATTAATTTCAATTTTCAAAACGGCCGAATCTACTTTAGGAATAGGCTCAAATTTTTCTCTAGTAACAATTTCAACGATTTCTGGTTTTCCGAAATATTGCACCGACAAGGATAAGATCCCTAATTTTCCCGGTTTTTCACAAATTCTTTCGGCTACTTCTTTTTGAACCATCAACACCAAAATTTGAGGTTGGAGAGAAGTTTCTAAAAACAATCTCAAAATTTTTCCTGTTATATAATAAGGAATATTAGCAATTAATTTATATTGCAAAAAATTATGTTGTTTTAAAATTTTATGCCAATCTAAGTCCAAAACATCTCCTTTTATCACTTTAAAATTATCCCCTTGAAATTCATTTTGACAAAAATCAGCTAACTGTTCGTCTTTCTCTACTACCAAAATTTGCCGGGCTTGATTTACTAGTTCTTTGGTCAAAAAACCTTTTCCGGGACCAATTTCTAAAACATTATCCTCTGGAGAAATTTCCCCAGCTTTAATAATTCTCTCAACTACTTTATGATCAATTAAAAAATTTTGACCCAAAGACTTTTTGACTTTCATTGAATTTATTTTCTAGAAATAAACTTAAAAATATTTTTTTAATATTTCTTTTAACACATCTTTTTCCCTAATGCCAGTCATAGTTTCCTTAACTTCCCCGTCTTTAAAAACGATCATAGTAGGAATACTCATAACTCCATATTTTTCAGCTATATCAGCAGCTTCATCAATATTTAATTTTCCTACTACTATTTTTTCTTTAATGTCTTCTTCTTCCGCTAACTCATCGATAATTGGACCTTGAGTTTTACATGGACCACACCATTCAGCAAAAAAATCCACCAAAACTGGCTTTCCTTTTGAAGCTTCCATCACTTCTTTTGTAAAATTTTCACTATTGAACTTCATACTCATTTTTTTAATTGAAGAACTTATTATTGAACTATTTTAAAAATAAAAACCTTCAACAATAAACTCAAATTAATTATTAATAATACTTTAATATTTCTACCTTCTATTTATTTTACTATTTTTATTCAAACAACTCAAGACAAAAAAATTTAACTTAAAAACTTTTATTTTAATAAATTCTAATCTATAAACAAACTTAAGTTATGACAACTGCAATGATAACAACTATTAATTCAGCTTTTATAAAATCGATAAAAACATCTTCCCCTTAACCCTTTCTAAAGCTCTTTTTAGTTTTTTACCCATCCAGAAACAATAATAACCTCACTCTAGATAAAGCGATATTAGCTACTTCCATTTTCAAAACACTATGAAAAAAGAAACCTAAAATAAATGCCGTTAAAGATAAGTTTTGAACAAATTTCATAAAAGTCAACCCGGCGACACTACCAATCAAAATATTTTAGGGAATCATCAATTAAAATTGACGCACCACCAACATTGATTTGAATTAATTTTAAGTTATCACAAATAGAAAAAGTCATCGGAACCGTAGTTACATTATCCAATAAAGCCGAGTAAATTGCCGTGATTAAAGCAAGACTTAACAAAATTCTCCGAGAATCGCACCTCATCATCTTAGTCAATTTAACAGCTATATACTGAAAAATTCCGGTAATTTTTGTAACTCCCACAATAACCATCATTTCAAAAGCACCTGTATTAAAAACCACTGCACCAAATGCTCCATATTAATCATAAAAACCCATAGACTTCCCAACTTTAAATTTGTATATTCTACCCTAAGTTTCTTTTTAATTTATACTGTTATTGGACAATTAATCATTCGACGAAAAAGAGCCCTTAGTTTCTTGAATATTTCTATTAATTAAAATTTCTGTAAATAATTAATTCATGTTATGATAAAAACAATATAATTTATAAAATAAAAAAATGAACGAGAAAATTAAAAATTTACTAAAGTTGGTGGGCATTTTAGTGGGAATTTTTTTATTGTTAAATATTTTCAATTACTTTACAAGTTTCCAAAACAGCTCCAGGAAGATTTTAATCACAGACGATTATTCAGCTGATAAAGAAACTCTTACTAATAATAAGATTGAATCCAAATCTCAGTCAACCCCCGCATCAATGATAAATGAAGATTTTTCGAACACAAAGTCTTTAGAAAATCCCAGTATTAGTGATAAAAAAATTATCAAAAATGGAAATTTAAACTTAAAAATCAAAACTGTTGAAGAAGCAGTAAACAAAATTATTGAAATTGTTAAGACTCAAAACGGTGAAATTTTTTCTACTAATTTTTCAGAAAAAGTTAAAGGTCAAAAAAGCGGATTTATAATGGTGAAAGTTCCAGTTAAAAAATTTGAAACAACACTTAAAGAAATTAAAACTGTCGCCACTCAAGTTGTTTCAGAGTCAACTACTGGTCAAGATGTTACTGAACAATATTCTGACTTGCAAGCACAATTGAGAAACAAGAGAACCGAAGAAGAAAGCTTTACTAAAATACTTGAAGGATCTGGAAAAATAGCAGATGTTCTAGCGGTCACCAAGGAACTATCCAGAGTTAGAGGAGAAATAGAGAGATTGGAGGGGAAAATCAGATTTATGGATTCTCGAACAGAAATGTCTACCATTACTATAGATCTCAATGAAGACGTAGAAATCACTCCTGCTAACAACAATTGGCGTCCATGGCAAATAGTTAAAGAATCTTTCAATGAACTAATAAATAATTCCCAAGATTTCATAAACAATCTTATTAGGTTTTTTGTTGTTGGAATTCCTTCTATTTTAACCCTTTTAATTGGTTTTGGACTTGTGTATTGGATCGGAAAAAAACTTTGGAATAAATTTATAAAATAATCATTTCCAAAAAAATAGACGTTTCCATAGAAACGTCTATTTTTTATTCCATCCTAGAACTACTTCCAATCTTAGGACTCTAAATTTTTTGACTCCAGTTCAATGCTTTCAAACGAATTTAGACATTCACTCTACCTATCAGTAAATGGTCGGGGTAAGTTTTTCGTTTTTATAGACTTTCTGTTTTTCAAACTCTCTAAAATCTTGCCTTCTTATCAATTGTTCTTTTTTTCCTCAGAGAACGATTACCTCTTTTTCTTAAATCTTGAATTTTTTCTTTCTTCCTTAGTATTTGTCTAGCTAAAACTTCCTCCAAACGATCCATAGTTTCAGTTAAAACAAACC
>Ga0307932_1000405_pt1 | contig 18119 bp, 7 predicted proteins | sample OrgLakmetageno48_FD_201843 | JGI IMG/M metagenome (GOLD analysis project Ga0307932, IMG submission 201843) | Saline water microbial communities from Organic Lake, Antarctica - #48 | ecosystem: Environmental > Aquatic > Non-marine Saline and Alkaline > Saline | place: Antarctica: Organic Lake...
TTTTTAGTCAGATTTAAAATTTTCCCCTGACGCTTAACCGTCATATCAGTCAGATCTAAGGTTAAATTGTGGCAGAACAACAAGTTTTTACTACCGCCATCTGAGCGCCTTATCAAACGATTTAAGCGAGCCCCTAATTCTGGTAACGAAATATCTTTTACTAAATAGTCATCCGCGCCCAGATTAAGGGCATGCACTCGGTCTTCCACCCCCGCTTGAGCCGAAATTACCAAAATCGGTAATTGATTTCGCAAACACCGCAACGCGGTAATAACTTCGAATCCACTTTTATGCGGCAGGCTAATATCAAGCAGCATCGCATCATATTTTTGACTCTGTGCCATTTCTAAAGCTTGTTGTCCATCCACCGCCATATCGACTATAAATTTCAATCTTTCTAAATAGGTATTAAGTATTTCACGCATGCCGGAATGGTCTTCTGCAACAAGGATTCTCATGTTTTTTTGACTTAGTAGACAAATACCAAGCTAGTTTAATTTTAATAATTAAGCAAGAGAGGGTGTATTATAACTTCATGTAAACTTAAGGTTTATCCATTAAGCTCAGATTTGACACTTAGCAAAATGATTTGCGGGGTTGTACAAAATATCTATAGTCCAGAAGAAATTAAACTAAGGCTATGAATCAAGTATTAAACACGTTGAGACACATAATTCGAACCAAATCACTACGCGAAAAAATTATTTTCACGATAGCCATGTTGGTGCTTTTCCGAATTCTTGCCCATATCACTATTCCAGGGGCTGATGTAACGGGCATCAAAAGCCTTATCGGGCAACAAGGTGAAAGCGCTCTAGGCGTTTTCTCACTCTTGACTGGAGGCGCCATGGAAAACTTCTCGGTCGTATTAATGGGGCTGACGCCTTACATTAATGCCGCGATTATTATGCAGTTACTGGGCGTAATTGTACCGAGCTTAGAAAACTTGAAGAAAGAAGGCGAAGCCGGACAACAAAAAATTAATCAATACACTCGTCGATTAACAGTTCCTTTAGCTTTCGCGCAAAGTTACGGAATGATGGTGTTAATTAACCGATTCTCACCGACTCAAATTGTTGACACAACTGACTTTACTATCATGTTGCCGATGATGTTAACCGTTACCGCCGGAACCATGCTGCTAGTATGGATTGGAGAACTAATTTCTGAAAAAGGGATTGGAAATGGTATTTCTTTGTTAATTTTTGCGGGAATCGTATCGGTGGTTCCAAATCAAATTGCAGGGGCGTTCCAATCAGCGACACTACCAATTATTTTACTACTAGCGGCGGCCACCGCCATTCTTACCATCTTTGTGGTCTACGTATTAGAAGCCGATCGAAAAGTGCCAGTGGTTTATGCTTCTAAGAAGTCAGGCCAACAACAACGTTCGTTCCTCCCCTTAAAAATCAATCAAGCGGGAATGATCCCGATCATCTTCGCGATCTCTATTATTTCTTTCCCGTCAATTATGTCACAGGTATTGCAAGGCAATGCTCAATTCGAATTTCTAACCACTTGGATTGGTGAAAACCTAAATCCAGCCAGTCCAACGCTGGTGTACAACGTAATTTACTTCTTCCTGATTTACGGCTTCACGTTCTTCTATGTATCAATCGTGTTTGACCCTAAAAAAATGGCTGAGAATATTCAAAAACGAAGTGGGTTTGTACCCGGTTACCGACCAGGCACAGAAACCGAAAACTTACTAGAAGGTATTATGCAACGACTCTGTTTCTGGGGAGCTCTTTTCCTTGCGACCGTAGCTATCTTACCGCTGTTATTCCAACAATTCTTAGGAGGTGGAACGTCAGTAGCGCTGTTTGTTTCAGGAGCGGGGATCATCATTGTGGTATCGGTGGTGCTTGATTTGATTCGACGAATTAACGCCCACTTAGTAATGCACGATTACGATAAACTATAATCAAGAACCCAATCTTAAATTAAAAAAAAAGCCTCAATATGAATTGAGGCTTTTTTTATAAGAAGTGACAAAACTTAGTTACTTCACCTTTATAGCCCCCGTGCCCTCATCGACTAAAACTTTATTCTCGCGCCTAAGCTCGCCCATTAATTTGGTTACGGTTACGCGGTTAAGCCCCGTTTTATCAGACAGTTTTTGGTGTGATATTCTTAGCGGAATATTAAAGAGTCGGCCCACCAGGCTGTGTTTATTTTTGTACTGTAAACTGCGCAGTTCCGCCAGTAACTGATCTTTCGCCGGTCGTGATAGTTGGGCAATTTTTTCTTCGTAGGCGTGCGTGCGTTTGGCCATTACCTGCATAAGTTGAAAGATCATCTCAGGATGGGCCCGCACAAGGTCTAAAAATGCGTTCTTAGGCGTTTTACATAAAGAAACAGTCTTATTGACTCGAGCGCTATGATTTACCGGCAAACCGAGCCCAAAGTCTCCAAACACATCCCCTGATAATAAGGTTTCAATAACCACCGTTTTGCCATTCTCTTCGCGAATCAGCTCTATTTCCCCTCCGGTTGTAATAACGTAAACATAAGGTACTTCATCTCCCGCGTTATAAACAATGGCCCCGCTTTGAAAAACTTCGTCTTTCATTTGTGGAGCCGCCTTAAGCAATTCCATAGGCGTTAAACCCTCGGTTACATTTAAATTCCGTAAACAAAAAGCCGTATTGTCCATCAGCTATAACTGTAGTCAAAACCAGTACTAAAGCGAAAGAACCGTCGTAACTCTTACTACGAAGGTTCTGTGTTTAGTAGTTTTCGTTTCGCTTCCAGAATAAGTTTGAAGGCTTCAGCTTTAGTTAAATCTTGAAACGGGCGGAAGGTTTGATCTTCATAACCATTCACTAAACCTCTTAAATAAGCCTCGTAACCCCACGGCTGGGTCCAACCTAATAAGTCAGAGAAAGGCATTTTATCGTCAAAATTACCCAGTACATCACGCGTATCTAAACCATAACTCTGCATTAATATTTTTAAACCCTCAATTCTTTTTAGGGGGTCATTTAACCGAGCGGTGCCACCACTGTAACCTCTAAATAAATCTTTCTGGTTAAACCACATGGCTTGCGCGGCCCCTAATTGTTCTGAATCTAGATCAGAAAATAAAGTACTAGAGATTAATGGCATTTCGGCGTTTGGTTCTAGATACCGTTGCAACCACACTAAAAATTGGCCGCGGCTCACCGGCTCAGACCAACTTTCTAAATCATATGACTCTTCAGATAATACGTCTTCCCATACCAGTTCTGTCCAGTAATCATTCGCCCAATGCGGCGTTAAAAGATTTTCCCACAATAAAATATCAGTCCTTTGAATCTCCGCCCGCCCTTCGTTTAAAACCGAAGCACATCGATTACCCGCACAAAAGCTAACTTGCGCGCCTAAACTTAGTGGTTTCGCCAAGAGTTCAGATCGACTCGTAAACAAATTTTTATGAGCTGATGACCAACGCTCCAATTCAGGTCTATTGGGTCGAGCCACGTACGTATCCCAATCATAGGTTTTCCAAACACCGGCTTGCAGGTAAAAAGGTTTAGCCTGCCAATGAATAATGTTTTCAGTTTGTGGAACCCCCGCCTCTAGCTTTAAAATTTCATCCCACAAAGCGTTCGTTGAAATACCCGATAAAGCAGAAGCTAAAGACTCTGGTGTTGCGCGACCATCAAGCGCAAACACTTTAATCCCAAAAGCGTTGGCAATAGATAAAACGGCTTGCTGCTGAAAATCTTTGAGCGGTAAGCCTTCGTGTTGTCTTAAATAGTCGGCTACTTTTCGCGCGGCCCACCAACGGGGCACAAACTCAGCAAAAGCCGAATTTGACTCAATAAAGCCTGACTGTTTTAAAGACGCCTGGTTATCAAATTGTTGCAGCGTTTTAGGTCGCAAATTATTACTGGCATTTAACGCTAAACTATTGTCGATTGGCCAACTTAAGTTTAACGCTCGCCAGGCGCGTGTTAGGTTGTCCGCCTCAACCAGTTCAAAGCCGCTGTTAAAAAGAGGTACGTACTGACTGTTATAACGCGCCCACCAAGCATCTAGCGTGGCTGACTGCGTTTGCCAAAAATCAAGCATTAAGGTTTTCCAACCCGCGTTTGCTAAGCGAGTTAACAAATTTTGGGGCACATCTGAAAAATCACCTAACCAAATAAGCGCATATCTATTATCGCTACTATTTTGCACTAAATTTAAAGCTGAGACAGCCGTTTCCCAATCAGTTTTACCCTGCACTTGAGCGCCATCGGCCAAAGCTAAAATATTTTGTTGATTCTCTCGGTTGTTAAGCAACCATTCATCAGACAACCACTCAACGTCACCCGCAACTAAGCCAAACTTCATCTCGGTTGATTCGGGCATAGTTTCAAGCATAGTCCGTAGCGCCTCTTTTAACCTTTCGTAGCGAACACCGTACACCGAGCCGGATTTATCAAGCGCGATCACGACTCGTTTTACCTCGTTTTGGTTTAAGGTTTTAAATTGAGCTTCATAACTTTGATCTAGGTAATTGAAACGCAAAAATGGATCCGCTGTTTCTGACGTAAAAAATGTAAAATTCTCTTTGAGAGATATATTTTCTGCCGTCCATTGTTTGGCCCAAGCTTCACTGGTTTTTTCTTGGGTCCAGGTGCCCATCGGGCTCCACAAAAAATTTGTCTGTCCGGCGCGAACTAAATTAATAGTAAAATTTTCACTCAAACGATTATCCGCCAGCCAGACTTGCCCTTGATAGAAATTTTCAAAAAACGCTAGAGGCGAATTTAATTTATACTTCAAAATACCGGTTTCTCCTGCCGGTAAACTTAAAGTTGGTGTTTTAAACCAATTGTGAAAATTTACATCTAAACTGCCGAGCCAAGCTGTATTGTCATATTGTTTTGCTAACTCAAATACTTCATCAGCCGCTTCCCTACGATTCAAATTAGTGAGTGGCAAAATATCAGATTGCCATGAAAATTCTGGGATTACCGCTAAGTTTGTAGTCGGTAGAAAATAAGAAAAATTAATCGCCTCATCCGTTGGGTTTTGCAATATGTGCGTTACCGTTATGTCCGCCTGATTATCGTACGATTCAATTAAAACGTTCAGGCTTTTCCGTATCAAATTATCGTCTGCTCCCACAAAAGCCCAGCTGTTAAGCGGCACTAAGCAAGCTAAACCTAATATTAATTTTTTCACTCTTTGATTTTAATCTTTCCTAAATAAAGAACAAATTAATTATACAGTCGGCACACTAAAGCGAGTAATTTTGTTTCTCTTAAACGAATTAGCTACAATTGAGCTGTAAAAATAAAAAATATTATGAAAAAAATTCAATTACATCCAGGCCTTATACTACTGACTTTTGCGGTGTTCTTTATGGTCATCAGTATTTTTAATTTTCAGCTTAAAGCCGTATCACAAGGTTTTGCTCCCGCTTATTCACTTAAAAACGAGTCGTTATTTTACTTAAATAAACCGATGCACGATGCCGACATTAACACGTTTGAAATACTCGCGGGTGGTTATGCCCAAGACAAAAATTATATTTATTACGATGGGCGCACTGTTTTAGGCGTTGATAGAGGTACCTTTGAAGTTTTAGGCTACGGAATAGGAAAAGATAAAGCGGGTGTGTGGGTGTTTAATAAGCCTATGGGCGTAAATGGAGATACTTTCAAAGCCCTGGGTAATTTGTACTACCAAGTGGATAATAATATTTACTATTTTGAAACTTTAGTTGAAGGCGCTGATATCGAAACTTTTGTGCCGATGTCGCATGATTACGCTGCCAGAGATGAAAACAATGTGTATTACCGTGGGCGAATTTGGGAAGATAAAGACTAAAATTTGAAATTCTTAAATCAAGATTTAAAAAAACACCTCGCTTAGCAAGGTGTTTTTAGTAAAAATTATTAATACCCTACAATGGGTTTATACACTGCACGTTGTAAGTAGAAGGCGTAACCCCATGTGCACCCCCACCACGTGCCTCAATTCCAATCATAAATGAACCCGGTTGCAAGCCTGGAAAATGACGACACATAATACGACCACACCATTCCAATCGCTCTTGCAGGGTCTCGTGCCCAGCTGCATAAGCGGTACTTCGGGTTGGCACATCCTCATTTGTGTTCCACGTACAATTTGCTTTCCATACAGAGTTTGCCACCGCTGATCCTCCAGCTGTTTCTGTTGCGTTTACAACATTATTCCAAGAATTTCTTACATTCCAATGATTTGTATTTATATAATTTATTTCGTCGAACATTGCCATTTTAGGGGCCCCCGCAGCAGGACTTGGGTCCATACATCTATTTCCATTTTCATCACAGTACTTTTGGGCCCGTACTTCCCCCCCTTCACGTAGCTCCATTACCGTTTCGAGCCCTACAGAAGTACCCGCTGTCACGCCACTTTTTAATTGAAATTCCATATTGGCGTTTGTTGAAGCATCAACGTTAGTATTAATTCGAGCGGCATTACCGTTCTGATCTGGTGTTAAAGCTCGGTGATTAAAGGCGATATTAGCGTTTCCGCCACCATCATTAGCCGTCATGGCTATACTTCCACTCCCTCTGGCCACTTGCATGAAAACATCCGCTAGTATATCACCGTTTACTTCAAAGTCTTCAGCTGGAGAAGTCGTTCCAATCCCAACTCGTCGGTTTTGGCCAATATAAATATCGGCATAGGTTGATAATGGATCTTGAGACGAAAGCGCCAAGCCGTCATCGAACATACCAATAGTGGCGTTTGTACCAGTCGATTCAGCGGTATTTGTGAAAGTTATTTCTGGATTATTGTCGGCTAAATGAAGAACTGATGCAGGGGCATTAAATCCGATTCCAACATTACCATTACTTTCAATTCGCATTTTTTCATCATTGTTTATAAAAAAGCGAGTTTCTGCATCTTTTTGCATTAACATTCCCCACTGTCCGTCACCATCCATCAAACCGAACTGTGCGCCATTACTTCCCCCATAAACACGACCATATATCGTGTCTTCTTTATCTCTAAAAATTTGTTGTACCACCGTGCTATGCTCTCCATCGTTATATAAGGCGGAAGAACCGTCTCCGTATATACGTTGATTGCCTGGCCCGAAATAAATATTTCTACCATCAATTCTTAAATTTCCAGAAGCATGCAACGAGTGTTGCGGATTTGCAACGCCTATCCCGACATTTCCAGATTTAACTATAAAACTACTCCCGCCAGAACCCACTTGTAACTCACCATCTGTTCTAAGTGGAAGGGCTCCAGCGTAAATACCATTGGTAAATTGATTACTTGGATTTAAACGCAACCAAGCATCACTGTATTGAATAATACTTTTGCCATCACCACGGTAAACGGTTCCATTTGCATTTATATCTTCAGCGGCAAAATCTTCATAACCCGTTCCTGGGTTATCAAATGTTCTAATCACGCCATCAGTCCCCATTCCTATTTGACTGGCGACACGGCTCCCCCAATGAAAAGCAATTCTAGGCGCTTGAGCGGTTGCACCAGATTGTGCCCCGCCATTATTAAGTTCACGAACTTCTAAAGCCGCAGAACCGTAAGAGCTACTATTAGAATTTGAAACCACTTCCCAGTTACCAGGCACATTATCTAAAACGGCACCTGTGGGGGTGACAGTAGCCCAAACATTATCTCCTCGTAAAAAAGTTGATGCATTTTTAGTACCACTCGCACTCAGTTCTGTTGTGGCCACAATAGAACCATCTTGTATTTCCGAGGCTCGAACCGCGTTAGCGGCAATTTCTGAAACATTAACCGCGTTAGCGGCAATTTGCCCGGCCCCAACCGCATTATTGGCTAGTTCAGAACTACCAACCGAATTCGCCGCTATTTTAGAAGCGGGAATAGAATTATTGGCAATTCGATCTAGATTTAAAGTACCAGAAGTTATATCTGAAGCACTAATTCCTGTTAAACCTGCACCATTTCCGACGAAATTTGTAGCCGTCATACTCCCTGTAGTGGAAACATCACCATCTTCTTCAACCACAAAATTAAAACCACTCTGCGAGCCGCCATCGCTTCCAGGGGAGTAAACTCCAAAAGCCTTATTATCCCCTACGGTCTTACTCATCCACCACCAATCATCCGTACCAGCCGTGAATCTTAATTGATCCATTGAAGCACTCACGTTTACTATACCATCAATATTTGTGGTTCCAGCCAAACGCGTAGTTCCTGCCACATGTAATTTAGAATTCGGGTTAGTCGTGCCAATACCTACATTACCATTTGCCATAATTGCCATTTTTTCAGATAGAGAGCCTCCGTTTGAAGTCCAAAAACTTAAATTTCCTGATCGGCCAGCCGCTGAACCATTACTCAGCTCACTTCTTATTTCTCCTATAGGTGATCTTGAACCGTCTTGGTCATGGCCAAATCTAACCACACCACCAGAACCTGCACTACTCGCCGTATTTTCTAAGCTCATCACCGGACTAACCGCTGAAACCCCTATATCACCATTTGGGCTCGTGGTTCCAATGCCTATACGACCATCAGAACGAATCCTCATTTTTTCGTCACCATTAATACTAAACAATGTCGCCGAGTCTTTTATCATTCTAATTCCCCAATCGCCATCACCGTCAATGAGTCCAAAATTTTCTCCGTCTCCAGAACCATTAACTCTTCCGTAAACTTGGTTTTCTGCATCTCTAAATATCATTTGTGACGTACTGCTATTTTCTGAATTGAAATATAAAGCAGAGCTACCATCACCAAAAAGGTATTGATTATTGGCCCCAAATCTTAAGCTTCCGTTATTACCAGAATTAATTCTTACATCGCCCCCTTCAACATGTAATTGTTGATTTGGCGAAGTAGTCCCAATTCCCACATTACCATCGGCTTGTAAGGTCATGATACTATTGAGGCCTGTAGCTACGCCGCTCGTAACACCACTTCCAAGCTCAAACATCATTTTAGCATTGGTAGTCGCATCTGAATTAACTTCAATCCGTGCCGCATTCCCCGATACATCAGGAACGCCTCCTACATGGTTCCAGGTTACATTAGCGTTTCCATAACCATCATTTACGGTTAAAGCGACACCTCCGGTTCCATTTCCCGCTTCAATATGAGATGTGGTTCGTATTTGCCCAGTCATATCAAGTTTGACTGCTGGATTTGATTTACCAATCCCTACATCTCCGCCATTATAAAAAACGTCGCCACCAGCTCCAGCACTCCAAGCACCAGCTGATCAGCCATCAACATCCGTTCGCAAATCTTCAATCGCATCACGTATTTCATTAATATGCGAGGCTTTTAAAGTCGTGGCTCCAGCGGTAATATTCTCACCCCAAGTTAGTGGTTGGGCTAAAAAAACTAAACAAGATAGCCGGCAGAATGATACGTAACATTTTTTTGTATTAAGATTTTTTTTGTAATCTTAACATTATACCAGAAAAATGAGTAGTAATCAACGCTCAAACCAGCTTTTTAAAACCTTATCTTATTTGTATGGCCCGTACTTTTTCTGAAACAATACCACTTTGATCGGTCATTCTTAAGGTTACAACGTATTCACCCGGTTCTTGATAAGTGTGCTGCACTGCTTCAGGCGAGAATACGGTTATTAAACGGGTGCCATCACCCCAGTCCCATTCGTATTCACGAATAATTCCTTTAGAAATACTCGGTGTCGCTTGTACGAGCATAGGCGCGGTACCACTGGTTGGAACTAGTTTGAAATCCGCACTGACAATAGGCGCTCGTGCCGAAACAATTATCTCATCGCTAGCGGTTTGCCCTTTTGAAGTTAAAATCGACATCTTCACAATGTAGTTTCCAATCTGTTTAAATTCATATTCAATTTGGGCTCCATAGTTTATCGGGTCTCGGCCAGGAAATTCCCAGATATAATTTACAATTTCGCCTTCATCAGTGCTTGAGGCCGAACCATCAAATTTAACTTTAAGTGGCGCTGGCCCCGCAAATGGCTGGGCGGCAATAGACGCCGTAACGCCAGCTTTATCAACTTGAACTGGTATAACGGCTGTGTTTGAAACCTGATCAGAATCAATAATGGTTAACTGTACTTCAAAGGTTCCAACCTGCCGAAACACGTGCTGCACGGCTTCCCCGTAGGCGTCAATAATACCATCGTCATTAAAATCCCAATTCCACTCTAGTGGTTCTTTAATACGTGAAGCCGACGAATCAAATGATACTTCGAAAGGAACCGCTCCTTTGAGAACCGCGTTAGCCGGCGCAGCCGGAGTCGTTTTAACTTCAACTTTAGCCGTTACGTTATCTTCTAAAACGGTCACTTTTCTTTCTACACGCTGTCTTTCCCCTAAATCATTTTGCACCGTTAAACTCACATTATATTCTCCAGGGGTTCTAAAAATTCGTTGTAAACGTCGGCCTAAAACAGGTTCGTCTTCACCTTCAATAAACCATTCATACTGCGTAATCACGCCTTCTTTTACAAAAGACTGTGAAGCATCAAAAGAAATTTTTAAAGGCGCAAAACCTTCTAACGCATCCGCACTTGTAATAACCGCTTTTAAGTCGCTTTCAGGGGTATTAACGGTAATAATTTTTTCGACTACATCGGTATCATTATTTTGCCCCGTTACTCTCAACTGCACTTTATATTCCCCTACTTTCATAAAGGTTTCGGTAATAATCGGGCTTTCTTGTCGGACTTCAAAATCACCATCACCGTCTAAATCCCATTCATACATAATCACGTCTCCGTCTGGATCTTTCGATTCAGCCGCATTAAATTCAACTTCTAAAGGAAAAGGCCCAGACTCAGGCGCCGCGTTAATTTTAGCATTCACGTTTTCATTATTAATAATAACTTCACGCACGGATTTAAAAGACACTTCTTGGTTTTCTAAGGTAGAGACGTAAAAAACTTCAGCGGTCACCGGGAAACGACCATTGTTGCTGCCTCGATCTAAAAATCGGTACGTCACTTTTGGCCCCGAGGCGTCGTATTGACCATCGCCATCAAAATCCCAATTAATTTGCCGCACTACTTGTTGTGGAATACGCTCAAACATTTGTGTTCCGATATCAAATTCCACGGTAACGGGTGAACTTAAGCCAATCACGTTTTCAGGAACGGTTGCGATAAGTGAATTATCAACCGCCGTTTGGGTCTGGCCTGATACCTGTGATATCAAGTAATACAGTGAAAACCAGGCTCCGATAGAAGCGGCAAATAAAACTAAAAATAGTAAGAAGCGAGTTAATAACGAACGTCTATTTAAATCTGTTGATTTAGCGAGCGACCATCTAAAAATATAAACTAAAGTCGTAATCAAAAGTGTGAGCGCTAAGGCTCCAAAAATAAGATTCGTCAGCGTTAACAACAAGTTTTTAAGCCCAGACGCTTCAATCCCTAAAGTTTCAAACAAAGGATTAGCCGCATTGCCCGTCCATAAAGCCCAGAGCAGCGAACCATAAAAAGCAAACACTAAGACCGTTCCGGTAATTAAAAAGCTGTACAAAAACCACTGTGAAGCCCCACCTGAATTCGCATTTGAATTCGAGGTTTGGGCGTTATTTGTGGGCGGTGGGGTTACATTTTCTTCTCGTTTTGGATTTGTTGGATAGACCGCATCAGGCTGTTCATTTGTCGGTTCTGGTACGGCTGGCGCCAAGGTCGGTGGCGGCGTTTGTACTTCCACTGGCGCGGCCGTTGGCATAGGCGCTGGCGTTGGAACCGGATTAACTGCTGGTTCATTTGAAACCTCAACGGGTGCAGCCGTAGGAACCGGAGCCGGCGTAGGCACTGGTTCTGGATTTATATTAGAGTTTGGATTCGGAGTATTGTCCGTATTCATATTTATTTTCTTTTTATTCGATTACCTTAATGGTAAATAAGTCTTGCTCCGAAGTCACGCCATCAAACATAGTTAGCACCACTCGGTAAAAACCAGGTTCAAAGTATTCATGGCTCACATTTTGACCAAAGCGTTTTTCGCCATCGCCTAAATCCCATTCAAATAGCAATGGTTCTTCGTATTGGGTTAAAGGAATATCAGCGTATAAAAATAAGTTACTGTTCGCTTTAATCGTTAAGTCTGCCAATAAACTTTGAAACATTTCTGCTTTCGCTAACGTCACTTGATCAGTGAAATTATCATAATTAAGCTCTTTAATTCGATTCTCAATCATTCGTTTTTCATCTTCATCGTTTACTTGTTTGGCCTGTTTTTCTAAGTTAATTTTAAAGTTATCAAAATCAGTTTTTACTTGCGCGGCAATAGCCGCATTCAAATTTATCTTTAAAGACTGAAAGGCTACTAAGTCCGCCACGTCTTGTGGGGCATTACTTTCTTCGATAGCCGTTCTTAATTTAAATTCTAATTCTCCAATAGTAGTGTCGCGCTTGTCAGCGTTATAAAAACGATTCAACCATTGTTGGCTAATACGCATTTGATTTAAAGTTTGCGTGGCTACCACTTTTTCAACTTCCGTATCGGCTTCGATAAAGGCTTTAGAGGTTAACTTAATAGCCGCTTCTAATTTTTGAGTGGCTCTGAAAACCGTATCAGTTTTAGGAATCTGATATACCGCCAAACCTTCTAAGCGTTCGACCGCTTCAGCAATAACCAGTAAACGATTTTTTAAGTCATCGGCTTGAGTTCCTGAAGCGTCTCTAAACAAAGTAAGTAGTTGCTCTTCTCGACGCTGCAAATCAATCAGCATAGTCGCCAGGGTCGTTTGAGGTGTGTACCCAACGTTGTTTAGCCGTGTTAGTAATTGGATTTGCGAATCAATTAAAGCCAGTTTAGCCGGTTTTTGATCTTCCAATCCAATACTTAAGGCTTGCGCCTCTACTAATCGGTAATGCTTTAAGTAATCTACCGCTTTTACCACTAACAAATTATCAATGGTAATAGCTTCGGCACTGTCGGCTGGGAAATTTTTTAAAGCTTCTAAAATTTCAACTTCTCGCTGTTCAAGGGCTTTAATTTCAACGGCATCATTGGTTCGTGCCATTCGAACTTTTAATTCTCTTAACTCCAGCTCAAGGGCTTCTTTTTCTGTTTTCAAAAACATATTCGCTTGCACCTCTGGGTCACTAATGTCGGTCGACTCTAAAGCGCTAATCTCGGCTTGGGTGGCACTTAATTTTTCTAAATTTTGAAGTTTAACTTCAACCGAATTTAGTTGTGTTTGCACTAATAATTCAGCCGTTGAGTTTAGATTCGTCGCCAGTCGCTGATTGAGACCTCTTTGACTCGCCTTAAGCTGCGATTCATAATCGGTTAGCAATCCTGTTTCGCTAAGATTAGATTCTAAACGTCTTTTTTCAGATTCAAGTTCCGCTTTAACACTTGGGTCGGCGGCCAAATCAATTTGTGCCTGAAGCTCCGATAATCGAGTCGCAATAAAGGCTTGCTGTTCAGTCACAACGGTTTGATTCGTCGCCTCGAGTTCCGATTGTAAATCAGACACTCTTTTCTCAATATCGGTACTGGTCAAAGCTTGCCCTGGGTTTTTAATCCGCTCTAAAGTTTCAACTTCATTTTGCGTAGCTTCAATTCGAGCCGCGATAATAGCTTGGCGCGCTTCGTCTTGTTCTGCTTCTAGCTCAAGTTGAAGTCTTCGTAAATCATTCAATTTTTCAGCTTGCTTTACTTCGGCCATTTGAGCGGCCGTAGCTTGTCTGGCAGCGGCGGCTAAAGCCGCTTTTTCGGCTTCAGTTTCTACCCGGTTCAAACGCTCATCAAGCGTTTCGTTACTCTGACGACTTACCCCAAGTGGGGGCAGTGTTGTCGGTGTTTTTCTAAGTTCTTCCAGCCGTAATAGTTGTTCGGCTAAAAATTCAGATCGCTGAATACGGTCTTGTTGTTCAAGTGCAATGGCCGCTGATTGAAAAGAATCAGATTCAGGGTTTGAAGCCTTTGCCTGTGTTTCTAAAGAAGTCTTAAATTCTTCAATCGATTTGCCAGACTGTTGCGCTTTTTCAAATTCAGAAATAACTAAATCTAAGCTCGTTTTACGCGCTTCGTATTTTTCTCGTTGTTCCGCGTAATAATCTTCAGATGATTTAGTACTTAAGGCCGCTAACATTTTTTCAGTTTCAACGAGCTGCTTACGCACTCTTTCTAGGTTCGCTGAATCACCACTAGCACGAGCCGCTTTATATTGCTCAAACAAAATTTCTTTATCCGCTAAAAGTTTATTTCTTTGCGTTTCAACTTGCGCTTGAACCGCTAGTGTCGAAGCATTAGCGGTTTCAATTTGAGCATTAACCTGATTTAAACGGGCTTGGGCTTGAGCTAGACGAGCCTGATCACCAGCCGCCGTGGCAGTTTCAATTTCTTGTAATAAGGTCACCTTTTCAAGCTCTAAAGCTTCTCTCGAGGCGACCACTTGCTGATTCACCACCTGAGTGCTCAGCGTCGCCGTTTCAATCGCTTGATTCACCTCCGTTAAACGCGCTTCTAAGCGAGCTATATTAGCCGTATCACCATTAGAACGAGCGATTTCTAATTCAGCCCTTAAAACCTCTTTTTCAGCTTCTAATGTTTGTCTTGAAGTCGCAATACTCGCTTGCAACGCTTGCGTTGAATTTGAAGCCGCCTGAATTTCTTGATTTACCACCGCTAAGCGAGCTTCGGCTTGAGTTTGGTTAGCCGTGTCTCCAGCCGCTCGAGCGGTTTGCACCGTCGTCATTAATTCGGTTTTTTCCGCTTCAAGAGCGGCTCTTGATTCACTAACGGTTTGGTTAATAGCTAGTGTCTGGGCTGAAGCCTCCTCAATACGAGTGTTTACGGCCGTTAAGCGCGCTTCTACTCGGGCTTCGTTCGCCGCATCTTGTGTGGCTTTAGCGGTCGCTAATTCAGCCATTAAAGCGGTTTTTTCAGCTTCCAAAGAAACCCGCGAAGCCATTACGCTGTCTTGTAGCGCTCTAGTCGCCGTATTGGCATTAGTAATTTCTTGATTTACAACTTGTAAGCGAGCGTCGGCTTGATTGGCATTAGCGGTATCACCAGCGGCTCGAGCGTCAAGCAGCGTTTGTGTTAAAAGGTTTTTCTCTAGCGCCAGCTCAGACCGAGCGTCTAAAATATCAGCTTGTACCAAAGTGGTTTGAGTTTCGGCTGTTGAAATTTCAGCGTTAACCGTTTCTAATCTATTTTGTAACCGCGCCGTATTAGCCTCGTCACCAGTCGCACGAGCGACGCTAATTTGCGTTAAAAGATCTGCTTTTTCTTGTCTAAGCCCCGTTTGTCTTTCTGTAATTTGTGCCTGCAGGGCTATGTTTTGCTCATTCGCGACTCCGATTTGTGAATTAACCGTCTCAAGGCGAGCACTCAGGCGTGTAGCATTAGCGGTATTACCAGACGTTCTAGCGGTTTCAAGAGCTTCTTTTAAAGTTTCTTTTTCAGTTTTTAAAGAAACTCTTTTATCAGAAACTAAAGTTTTTAAAGCTTCGTTTTTTAAGGCTGCTGCCTCAATTACGGTTTGCATATCTGTAGCCGTGGTCGTATTTATTTCTGCTTGAATATCGGCTAAAGTTTCAGTCTCAATTTCAATTTCTTCAAGTTTGGCGTCTTGATCTTCTTTAAGCTTTACGCCTAATTGCGTAATGGTCATGCCATCAAAAGCATCAGCCTCAATGGTATTCAAAGTCAAATCAAGCGATCGACTAATCTCTTCTAATCTTCGAACCGCAGTGAAATCACTCGCCGTTCTGGCCTCTCCAATTAAATCGGCAATGTTATTATTTAACGCTTGCAGTTGTGCTTCTTGTGCTGGCGTTATAGCTCCTCCGTTAGACGCAATCGCATCTAAAATTTGTTGTTGTTCGCTTTGTAAATTCACCAATCGGTCTTCAGCCGTTTCAAAATAAACGTCATTCGGCCCTAATTCTACGGTTAAAGAAACTTCCTCGCTAACGGTATCAGTACCGTCTGTAACCGTTACCTTAACCGTGTAATCACCTGGGAGGCTATAAAGAATAGCCGCGTTTTGCGTAAACGATTTAGCTCCGTTTCCGAAGTCCCATTCGTAACTTAAATTATCTCTATCGGCGTCTGTTGCCTTTAAATAAAACCGAAACATAGAGTTCATTGGCGCGGTTGTACCTGGTAAAATACCGTACAAATCAATTTCTGGTGGATTATTTTCTACTACCACAACTTCTGGATCGGCAATCGTGATATCTAAGGTTTCAGTGGTAGCCGCTAAACCGTCTGATACTTTAAGCGTCACAGTATACGTTCCAGCCTGACTAAAGTTGGCTTGAAATTCTGAATTGTTAAATCGACGTCCATCTGAAAAAGTCCATTCATAACGTAACACATCACCGTCTCTATCAGTCGCTAAGGCTTCAAAATCAAACGATTCGTTCGTAATACCTTGGTTCCCTGGGACTACGTTTAGTGTAACTTCTGGCGCCGCATTCGTACTCACTGGGTCTACCGTTACCGTTTGTGCGTCAGTTACCGTCGTGCTTAAAAATCGATCATCTGAAACCGTCACTCTAAAGTTATAAACGTGTTTGCCCGCAAACCGGCTTAAATCAAAAGCCGTCGAATTAGTTTGTACAACTTGCGTCATCATGGTTTGTCCAGCTTCTAAAGCCTCAAACTTAAAAGTACTTAAAGTGCCGTCTAAATCTTCGGCATCAACCGTTACTTGCACTTGTTCACCAGATTCTCCTAATGTCTCTAATGTAACGCTGTTAATAATGGGCGCTTGATTTACAATTCTTAATTGTAAACTGGCTTGATCTTGCTGGTTACTGTTTAAAGGGTCTCGCACCATTAATCGTATCGTGTAGGTTCCGATTTTATCAAAAGCGTTTGAAACCGAATCAGCGGTGTAGGTACGGTTATTCACCGTCCAGGTTTCCGTAAAATCATCGGCCGTTTTACCAACCGCAAATGACTTTGACTCTAAACTAATTGCCTCGCCAATTTTAGCTTCAATCAGACTATCGTTTTTAATAGATCCTCCAATTGACGCTTCTATTATCGCGGTTGGCTTATCTTTATTAGCCACCAAAATTCGTTTAATAATTTCGTTGGTGCTGCCGTCTAAAGCCGTCACTTTTAATTTTACTTCTTGAGGGCCCGACTCGGTAAACGTAAATTGCACCACTTCACCGTTAATCACAATGCCACCCGGGAAAGTCCATTCATAGGCTTGCGCGGTTGTACTTTGCGCTCGCAAAGTTGAAACTTCACCTAAGGCCACTGTTTGCGCAAAACTTACACTTTGCCAAAACAATCCTATCGCTAAGAAAAAAATCCAAGAAGCGTATTTCATTTTGTTTTTTATTATTCAATCGTGAAGTCTACCGGAATGATAGTTTCCACATTTACGGTTTGTGTGACTGTCTCGGAATTTAAAGGGTTACCCTGTATTCTTTCAACTACCACCAACTCTACCGTTTTATCACCCACAGATGTAAACTCGTAGTTAACACTCGGCGTTCTAGATTCTAAAAAGTCTCCATCAAAATTCCAAAAGTAGGTTAAACCGTTGTTGTCACCCGTTCGGTTAACACTTTCACCGGCGTTAAAAGTAAACTGCGCTGGCGCTTGCGCGTTTTGCGCTGACTGAACGTTAAAACTCGCCACTGGCGCGCCGCCAATAACACGGATACGTTTAGTCACACTGTCGGTTAAACCTAACACATTGCCCACCGTTAATGTTACGTCGTATTCACCCGGGGCCGTAAAGGCTACCGATTGTTGTCGGCCAATAGTTTCACCAAAACAGCCTGCTCCACCAGAACAAGTCCAGGCATAGCTGCTGATTGATCCGACAGTTACTTGCGTTGTGCTGGCATCTAAGCTTAAAGCTTCACCAACGCTTACTTCCGCTCGGTTCATATTGAATTGAGCGTTCAAACCACCTACCACAATTTCTTTTCGAACAGGCAGGCTACCTTCAGCGTTTTCAATAATAACACGTACCGAGTATGATCGTTCTTCTCCAAAAGGATGTACTACCGTAGCGGTTGGATTATCCACCGTATTAAGAACCGCTTGCGTACCATCACCAAAGTCAAACAAGGCTTGCGCTTGCGTATTCAGACCAAAGGTAATTCCGTTTAAGGCTCCTTCTGGTGTGGCAACTGCCGTGCTACCAAAATCTTGCACGCCCGTTCCGCTCACCGTAATTAGGTTCGCTAAATTGCCACTAAT
>Ga0307932_1000410_pt1 | contig 17911 bp, 15 predicted proteins | sample OrgLakmetageno48_FD_201843 | JGI IMG/M metagenome (GOLD analysis project Ga0307932, IMG submission 201843) | Saline water microbial communities from Organic Lake, Antarctica - #48 | ecosystem: Environmental > Aquatic > Non-marine Saline and Alkaline > Saline | place: Antarctica: Organic Lake...
CAATTACAAAATCAAACCTTAAGACTCGGTACCGCTGGAATGCAATTAGACGCCCGACATTTTGGCGGACCAGAAGCCGGAGATATTAGAGCCATGACCGGAGAACTAAGAGACAATCTAGACGGAGTATCGGATGGATTAACCGATCTTCGATTACAAGGTTCAGCGGCTTTAAGTGGCATTAACGCCGAAAATTTAGATGAAACAGCGCGCAGACTTGGCATTTCTGGTCAGAGTGACGTGGTCGATTCGATTGCCGCGGCTACTCGTAGTTTCGCGAACAACAATGAAACGGGCACGGGCGCTGATTTATTTGATATGCTCGCTAACTTATTAAAAGATTTAGGTATTGAAGTACCAGAAGAAGGTCTAGCCGCCGCCCAAAAAAGTGTGAATAATTTAGGCGCCAGTAGTGGCGCCTATGATATCCCCGCGCCAGAAAACATTGAAAACCCACCCGGAACCGTCGGCTGGGAACGAGCCCACCAAGAGTTAATTCAAGGGGGCGTTATGACGTTAAGCTCTAGCGGTATGGGAACAAGCGAAGATGGTCGGTCGCGCGCCAGTAACAGATCGTGTATTGATGGTTTTAGAGAAAGTACTATCAGTGGCGCCAAAGCGCTGCAAACCGCCGTTGGCGGCGAAACTCTAGTCTGTACGGGTGGAACCGAAGAAGGACACGCCAATGGGCCCATGTCGCACAGTGCCGGCTATAAAATTGATTATCGTCCGACTCCATCGCTTGAAAACTTAACGGGTTTAACCGCTATGGGACAACGAAAAACAATGGATATTGGCGGGCAACGGGTCGATTTTTATCGCCACGCCCCTGATCACTTTGACGTTAAATTCTACCCCGCCTAAAATGAAATACTTATTTAACACAGCACCGGCAGTAACCCTTCGTTTTATCTACGATGGACCAAGAAATAATCCTGATCCAGCGCCAGAGGCAGAACCCGTAGAACTGAAACGAGCCGCTGTACACGCTGAATGCCGCGAGAATTGTGAGGAACTTGCGGTTGAAGTAGAAGATGGTTTAGCGGTTACCGATGACGAAACCGCGCCGGTAATTTTAGCGGAAGCGGATACAGAGCCTGGAGATGAAACCGTAATAGGACAATCGGGTGAAGACGAAATCGATGAACCCGTTACCGATACCGATGAAGAAGATCCAGACAGCGAAGCTGAACCTGAAACCGCTGAGGATCCAAGTCCACAAGCCCTTCATATCAATAGTCTCAGGGAGCAACCTGAATACGAGACCGTCAGTGATGAAGAGTTTGCCCAAACACAAGCCGCGGTTTTAGCTAAACTAGAAAGTGGCGATTTAGAAATTCCAGAAGACATCGCTGACGATCCCGAAGCCGTAAATCAATGGCTTGAGGAGCAATTTGATATTGAGCTTGAAGGGCACGAAGCTAATCCAGAAGACCGAGTTGAGGAATACATTGCTGGGCAAGGGACAGATGTCACTCCAGCGCAACGACAAACCTATGTTCAAGCCATCGAACAGGCTCGTACCGCTAACCCAGACGTGGATCCTAACAGTTTAATGGGACTCATTATTAATTTATTAAGAGAGATGGGCATTATTAGCGAAAATGACAATGGATTATTGTTAGATAGTACCGAATATGGAACTTACAGCGGCCCAAGCGCTCGGGCTGGTAATGACGGTCGCCCTTATAACGGAGAAGTGTATGAAGGCGGTTTTGGTTTAAATGACAGTTTTTATAACGTTGAAGCGTTAAGGTCACAACTCTCCCCCGCTTTGCAAGAACAAGCGGATCAAGCCGTTACAAAGTTCCCCGAGGAATGGCACGGCGCTATTTATCGTAATGCGACTAACAATCCTCAGTTCCGCGCCGATCAACCAATTTTATTACACAATATTTCTATTTCAACGGCCGCTATGTGGTTGCCGGGGCAAGACCAAGCGGCGCTACATCCAGCGACACACGGTTATGGTGGGGTCGGAAATGTCAATGGTGGTGGCGCTTGTTCTATCGGTTCGTTTCGACTGCGAGACATGCCCGATGGCGGTAAATTTCAAGCCCGTATGGGTATGGAAGGGCTAGAACGAAAAGTTGAAAACTACCAATCACGTGACGTGCAAGACGCGTTTGGTGTTGATCCAGCCGCAATTGGTAACAGTAACGCCGATAACCGATTAGAAAGAGTGCACGAAATTCGAGGCAGCCGAACCGCTGGTTGTACCGGACTCCCCTTAGCGATTGCCGATCAACTAGATACCGCCTTGGCCAGAAGTGGTGGCGGTATGATGGAACGGTTTGTGTCTAATCCAAGTTAAAACTTATCAACCAATCCCATTAAAGAATCTTTGTTGTCGTCCTCGGCAATTTTATTGGGGCGCTCAAACCCACAGCGCGCGCAAACGTGCTTTATTCGATGGGGTAAACCTGATTTTAATTCCAGTTTCGCCGGGCGCATTTTACCACCACACTCAGCGGCTCTATCTCCAGGATTCACATCTACGTGTTTTGAATACAAACATTGCGTACAGTGATTTCGGCACGTGCCGACGGCGTTTGGCACCGTAGCCCCGCAGTTTTCACAGGTAAAACCTTCGTTTAAATGAGTAAATCTTTTCATTTCAATATGAATCCTAAAAGAATTTAGGGGATGACAGCAAGCCTAAATAAAATTAGGATACTTTTTGTGAAGACATTCTCTCTGCTCGGCGTGAAACTTAGTGGGCTTAAAAAAGCGCACATATTAAACACGCTTGAAACATTTTTAACCGGGGAAAAATTTAATCATATTGCGACCGTTAACCCAGAATTTTTAGTCGAAGGCCATAAAAATTCAAAATTCAAAAAACTACTTAATCAAACATCTTTAAACGTTTGTGACGGTTTTGGAATCTCTTTTTGGACAAAAATTTTATACAGAAAAAATATTACGCGCATTACTGGCGTCAGCCTCGCCGAACACTTATGTGCCTTAGCGGCTGAAAACAATAAATCGGTCTATTTTATCGGCGGTTTCGACGTGGCGGGTAAAGCGGCAGAAATCATGCAAAAAAAATATCCAGCTTTAATAGTAGCGGGCACTGAAAACGGAAACCCAAAAGTGCTCAGCCCCAAATTAAAAGATTCCAAGCCCGATATTATTTTAGTCGCGTTTGGCTCCCCCGCTCAAGAGTTTTGGATTGATACATTCAAGGTCGACCTTGAACATACAAAAATTGCCGTGGGTATTGGGGGCACGTTTGATTTTTGGACCGGCAAAACCACTCGCGCCCCAAAGGCGTTTAGAAGCTTAGGGCTTGAATGGCTGTGGCGACTTTTAACCCAACCCAAAAGAGCCAAACGTATTTATAACGCGGTCGTAGTTTATTCTGGTTTGGTACTTAAGGAAAAATTTTCTAAATCCCATTAAAGTTTTTTGAAGCTTAAAACTAAAATATTTTCTAAAAACCAAGCTCGCTTAAAGACTTAAAGTTATGCGAGTTTGCGCTGGTTAGAAAATATTTTAACGTTTTAATCAAAAAAATTTTAGGGTCGCCTTTTTTTCTTTCTTTTTTGGCGAAGCAAAAAAGGAAATTACAATCCGTCTAACTCTGATAAAATATCCGCTTCTTCCGCGGCTTCTTGGGCTTGAATTTTGGCTTCACGCGCTTTTAGAGCGGCTTGCTCGGCTGATCTTTTTTGCGCCATTTCTTCGGCTTTCTTCGCGGCTTCAACCGGGTCAATTGATGGTTTTTTACCATACTTGGCATCAATCTCGGCTAACTTGGCCCGTTCTCTTGTTAAAATATCGCGCAATTTATCAATCTGCGCCGTGTTCATCACTTCATACAAATTAAACCAATACTGACGCTCCTCGTCTTTCATTGATTCTGATTTCATCACCAGCTCAATCAAGGCTTGGTCATTATCCGTCAGCTTCTGCGGGATTCTAAAATCTGCCAAAGTTTTACCTGTTGGAGTGGTGAGTTGAACAGCCGTTGTAGTATCAGTCATGGTATCAAAGTATTATAGCAGAGTTTTGTGCTTTTGTTAAGTCTATTAAGATCGTAGCCAAGTGAAAAACTCTTCAGCCGTATGAACCTCTTTATCCCACAGCCATCCACTTCCATTGATTTCATACCCTTCATCATTCCAAATCCAATCATTATCTTTTTCAATCCCGCCTTCAGAGTCGTTTATTGAACCCAAGCTAAAGAAACCAGTATCAAGCTCTGAAGCAAAAGTGGTAATATCATTTTGATCCATTTTATAATCTCCCCAAAATTCAGACGGCAAGGCTAAAAGATCTTTAAAAGCAGGTGAAATACCATCTTCACTAAACATTTCTGGTGGAAAGGACTGTATATTAGCAAAATCAAAGCGTTCTTGGTTCGCTTCAAAGTCATCTATATAAGGCCCAATTGTGTCTGGTGTTATTCCTGCAAAAGACTCTTCTATCAATGAAACATCATGCTTCATTTCTTCTATAGCCGCATGAAAATCAGTAACAGAAAAGTCATTAAATGAGAAATTTTTACCATCGGCTAAGTAAGTAAGAGTGTCTCCGTTATCTAAGTCTGAAAGATGACCAATAATAGCGCCTGCACTAATACCAACGGCTAGGGCAAACCAACCTGGTGGTCCAAATGCAAGACCTGCACCCGCTAAAAATGAAGCCGCACCAGCTCCTAGCGCGGCACCTCCAACTTCATCAATTAAATTTGTATAATACCCCAGCTCTTGAAAATCATACGACATTTGGACTCCTCCATTTTCAAAGTAAAAATTCATACCATCCCCTGCCGATTGATTTCCTCTGTGGCTCGCCACAAATAACAAATCATCAAGTTCAACCCCTTTTGTTAAAAGTGGTGCGCTACTCGGAGTAGCCGCTAAGGTCAAAAGACTGTCAAAATCAATATCAACTGGGATTGTTTCTGCCGTCAATGGCATACCATTTATTCTAATATTAAGCGGCTCGGTAGGTCCCATAGTGGTTCTAAAACCTTGTAATAATCGGCCATAGCTTTCGTTAGCGGTAATTAAAGCTGTTTCAGTAGTGTTGCCACCCGTAACTACGTCTCCCTCTGGCGTACGTTCAAGCCCCTCCAACTGCTTATAGGTTTCCCAGTGTTCTCCATAACGCGTTATATCATCATCTTCACTATCGTTTAGCCACCAATTCATCAAAGGTGTAAACTGTAACATAATCGTAAACAGCATTTTTTGCAGCCCATCAACCTGCGTCAAAAGCCAATCATCAAAATCCATCGCGCCCTTCCCTGCCACTTCGTGTCGCACGTATTCATGATATTTATCTTCCCATTCGCCCCCAATAAAAAAACGAGGGATGGTTTCGAGCTTTGTCCGAATATCTTTTAGTTCTTCAGGGGTTAATTCGTCGTTGGGTCTGTCGGCCCATGTGCCAAACTGCTCGGTAATTTTACTAAATTCTAAACTATCTGGAAACAAACCCACTAACTGCGTTTCAATGTGCGACGTAAAAGACGTCGCGTCAAAGTCACCGCTAAAAAGGCTCGCCATTAAAGGTTGTTTGCCATCCGCATCCTCAAATAGAGCGCCTAGTAGTGGATCTTCTTCAATAAAACTATATTTCATCGCCAACCCAATACCACTTAAGTTTTCTAAACCCGTAGCGGCTAATCCTCCAGCATCCCCTATAACCGATTCTCCAATAGTCGTTTCACCTGTTAGTTCTTCTAAAAGTTCGGCTTCACTCTTACCCGTTGTGTTAGGATTAAGCGCATTAGCGGGTAAGGCTTTCACAAAATCATCATTACTGCGCGCCCACGCTTCTAATTTATCAATAATATCTGGCACTAACTTGGCTCGAAATCGGCGCATAATTTCGGCATTGTCGGTTAACCCTTCCGCCGCAATTTCCGCTTTTATGGCTTGCACCGTATCGGCAATATTTAAATCAGGCGCGGCTAGCATGCCCATTCGTCGTAGTCCTAACCCAGGCGTTTCGTTATTATTTTGAAGTTGTGTTCCTTGCGCAGCTGTTGCTGCCGCGGCCGCCGTTGTTGCCGCTATATTGGCTCGCCATTTTTCTTTTAAGCCATCTAAACCCGTTTGATCCGTAGCGCTGATAACGGTCATTATTTCCGTTTTCATCGGTTCTGGTAAATACTCAGCAATGTATAAAAAATCATCTTTAAAATTAGCCAACGTATACGCTTCAATCGAAGCTAAATCTGTGTTTAAAGCCGTTATACGAGAGCCAACTTCACCAAGAAGTCTTACATCATTTTGATCCATTCGGTCTAAGCGCGCTTGGTCAAAACCATTCGCTAAACGAGTTTGTAAATCATCCAATGAAAAATCAGCCATTTCAAGGCCTACGCCAGAGAAAGCTCTTAAAGCTTCAGCCGCTTCACTTTGTTGTTGAGGAGTTATTCTTGGTCCCATGGTTAATCAATACTAGTTACAAATGCTGCTGGATCTGCGAACTGTCTTATTTTTTTATCTTTAAACACAGTCGCTAAATCTGTTATCATTTGTGCTTCACTGCTATAACCGTTCTCTGCAAAGGGATATTCATTCATATCAAATAATTCTAAATTATTTCCGCCCCAGTCTATCCCAAGGCCTCGGTCGTCATCCATATCAACCATCAACGTATCACCGCTCTTGTAGAATCCATTTTCGCCATAAGCATCAATGTAAGCATTTTGTGACCAGCCTTCGGCAAGCGCTTGAGTTGAAATCATGGAAGCTACGTTACGAACAAAAGCGTTTCTACTTTCTAAATTTTCTGCAGCTTGTTCTGCCGCTTCTGCCGCTTCTGCGGCTTCTGCTTGCCGCGCTGGTGCCGACTCAACATATGATAATGCTGCCCCTTGAATTAACGAATCCCTATTATCTTCATCACTTAAATCTGCAACTTCGTCACCCCCTATGCTTAACATCAAGTCAGGGCTAGACCCAGTAACCGTAACGTCATCCACCACGTTGATGTGTCTTAAATCATTAAGTGAATCTAACGATAACCCAACGGTTAACACTTGTCTTCCCCATTCTTTAGCGCTTAATTGATCTACAATCACCTTTAGTTCGGTTGGATTTTGTACTTCTGCAGCGCCTGGCAAATTAGTCAAAAGTTCGGGATCAATTTCGCCATCTTCTCCCATAGCATTTTTTATAACTACGTCTCGGCTATTTAAATATAAGGCGGCTTCACGATAATCAGCACGACGCTGAAGTTCCGCCTCATCTGTGATTCCTTCAGCGCGGTCCGCGGATATACCCGCCTCTCTTTGTGCGGCTATTCTTTGTTCTTCTTCTGTTGGTGCATCTGGATCTTCCTCGGCTTCCGTTTGCCCCGTCATAGATTTAAACATATCCAAAAACGGTTTAATCATATCAATAAAACCCGCTAGCTGGATTTTAAGCGCCATCGTGCTTAACTTACCTTGGTCACCGCCCGCTTGGGCAATCAAGTAATCTTGAAACCTAACCAGCGTCGCACCTGGCACTTGCATGGCTGCTGACCACGCTTCGTATTCTGTGGCAAACATGGTTTGCATAGAATCCGACACGCCATTAACCAGCGCGAGCGCATCTCCACTTTCAATCGCCGCATTAGCGGCTGTATCAGTAGCGGTTGCTGGTGCCGAGAAATTACTTAAAGCGGTTTCTACTAACGCGGCCTTTTCAGCTTCTGTCTTACCTTCTAAACTCGATTCTAAACCCGTTAAAAAAGTATCAAGCGTGGCGTATTGACCCCCTACTAAGTTACTTACAAAATTTGAATTTTCCATAACGGCTTTCATAACCGTTGGATTAGCTTGAAGCCAATCCATATTATCTTGAAGACTGTCTAAATCTTCAATTATTTCTTGTAAGGCTGGTGTAATAGGTACGGCACTTAAAGCTTCCAAAGCTTGAGTTATCTGTGGGGGAATTGATTCTCCACTCGCCTCTAACGAAGCTGTAATACCCTCTGTCGCTTCTGTAAGTTGTTCTCTTAAAGCCGTTTGATCATCATAGGTTAATTCTGCTGTTTCAGCTGCCGCCGCGGCCTCAACCGTCGTTGCTGCGGGCAAATTCAATTCATCGGCTACCCCTAACTGCTGTGCCAGCCAAACCGACTCTGGCATCGCCACATTAGATTCCCCTGTTGCAGCCGTAATAGCTGGAACTAACTGGTCACGTCTTAGCTGTGGATCGGCGACTTCAGCTAAAAACAAATCAACTTCGACCTTAGCCGCTGCAATAGCGGTTAATAATTCTGAATCTACGACCTCAACCGTACTTGCATGATTATTAAGTTGTTCGGCTGTAACTTCATTAAACGCTAATTTTTCTTCTCCAGCCTCCGCTGCATTTAGTTCTTCATTTGTTTGTCCAATTGCCGACACCTTATTTAGATCTGCCATTTTATTCTGGGTTAACGTTAGTCGTATCTACACCATGCTGATTTAACTGCCGTATTAGATATTCAAATTTAGAAAGTACTTGCAGCTTGCGCTGATTATTAAATTCGTGACGGATTTCAGATTGAGCCATGGTTACAGTTTTTTTAATTTTTCGTCGAAGTCCGCTTCAAATTTTTCAAATTCGGCGGTTTCTTTCTTAATAATTTTTTCGTTTAATTCATTTACTTCGTCCATACTGGCGACGGTACCACCAAACGCACTCTTGCGTTTGTGGCTTTTAGAGCCTCGGTACCAACTAGGTTGAAAGAATCTATTCATAAACAAAAAATTCTGATTATTATACCATAGATTAAGCGCTAAAACAAACGACATGGAAAAAAAGCAAGCCCAAGTAAAAATACAACTGCTACGCGATAAAATACGCGAGGCCAACTACGCCTATTTCACTCAAAATCGTGAAGTGGTACCCGAAAGTGTGCGTGATCAACTCAAGCAAGAGCTGATCACTTTAGAGACGGAGCACCCAGACTTAGTAACCGCTGACTCACCAACGCAACGGGTTGGAGCCGCGCTTGATAGCAAGCTACCCAAAATTACGCACAAGAACCGAAAATATTCACTGGGGGATGCGTTTAACGCCGAAGAATTAAGGGAGTTTGATGAACGCGTGAAAAAGTTTTTAAAAGTTGAGGCTGTCGAGTATTCGTGTGAGCTTAAGGTGGATGGTTTAAACATAACCCTGTGGTATGAGCAGGGACAGCTGGTAAAAGCCGTAACCCGTGGCGATGGCTTTATTGGCGAAGATGTTACCCACACCATTCGCACCTGCGAAAATTTACCGTTAACCCTCGCTGATAAAGTGGATTTAGAAGTCAGTGGTGAGGTATTTATTGAAAAAGATGATTTTGAAAAAGTAAAAAACCGTCCCCAAACCTCTGGCGGCACCGAAACTGAAAACTATAAAAATACTCGTAATTTAGCTGCCGGCAGCGTGCGCCAACTGGACCCCCAAGCCGCCGCAGAACGGCATTTAAAAATTTATTTGTACGAATTGGGCGATAACAATTTAGCGTCAAAACCAAGCACGCAAACCGAATTGTTTAACGCTTTTGACGCTCTGCATTTACCCCACCAACCGAGTTCAAATTTCACACTGCATGAAAATATTCAGTCTGTGATCAACTTTTGTGATCAATGGAGCAACCCCGCTGAGCGTGAAAAACTAAACTATGATATCGATGGGATTGTCATTAAAGTGCATCGTTTAGACTACAGAGAGCGTTTAGGCTTTACCGCCAAAACGGCTAAACATGCCATGGCTTTTAAATTTCCTGCTGAAGAAAAATTCACCAAACTTTTAGACGTGCAGTACCAAGTGGGGCGCACCGGCGCTATCACGCCGGTAGCCATTTTAGAACCCGTCGATTTAGCGGGGTCAACCGTGGCCCGAGCGACTTTGCACAACCGCGAAGAAATCGAACGCAAAGGCGTTATGATCGGCGACCAGGTTATTATTCGTAAAGCGGGTGATATAATCCCCGAAGTGCTCGAACCCTTGCTCGATTTACGAGATGGTTCACAAAAACCAATTATATTTCCGGCTGAGTGTCCAGAATGCGAAACCGAACTTGATTTAACCGAAACCGTGGCCCGATGTGAAAACCTAAGCTGCCCCGCTCGGCATCGGCAAAGCCTGTTTTATTTTGCCAACACACTTGATATTGAAGGCCTCGGCCCAAAATCGATCGAAGCCATGCTGGAGCTTAATTTAGTGCATACACCCGCTGATTTCTGGCAGTTAAAACCGCTTGATTTAGCCACCTTGCCCGGCTTTAAATTAAAAAAAATTGAGAACTTACTCAGCGCTTTAGAAGCCAAAAAAGAACTCACCCTTGCCGAAATATTTACCGGTTTGGGTATTCGGCTCGTCGGGGCGGAAAACGCGAAGCTATTTGCGCGTTATATAAAAGAGCACTTAGATTCCCCCACCCTGGCACAGCTTAATGAATTTTTAGACAACTTTAATTTTGAAGCCCTGCAAGACGCCTTTGTGCACTTAGACGGAGTGGGTGAAAAAGTAGCCCTGGCTATGACGGATTATTTAAACTTAAAAAGAACAAAAAAGTTGTTCAAAGATTTAGAGTCGGTTGGCATACACTTGCATTGGCCAGAAGAAATTATAAATACAGACAGTCCGTATAATGATAAAAAGTTTGTTATCACTGGTACCTTCGAAACCCTTTCCCGCGACGAAATCAAACAATTAGTCACTCGCGGTGGCGGTAAAATTTTATCCGCTATTTCCGGTAACGCCGATGTTTTAATTTGTGGAGCCAAAGCGGGTAGTAAACTAAAAAAAGCCCAAGAGCTTGGTTTAGCCATTTGGGAAGAAAAAATGATAACTGGTACTAGAACCTCAAAAGAAGAAAGTTCAGCCCTAAGTTTGTTTTAACATTAAATATAAATCGAGTTTATTATGAAAACTGATCACTGTGTTCGCGGCCAAATCCGTTTCACCAACATACCGCTTTAAAAGCGGTCGCACCGTTTGACCTCGCAGGGTGAATAAAAAATTACAGATTACTTTTAAATCTTGATCAGACAATTCCAGCTCATCGATTCGTTCTTTAGCCAGTTCTATTTGCTCGGGTATTTCAAACGAAAAAATTATCTGTGCTAGGTCGCTAATTTTAACTACCCCAATTTCTTCTGGGATTTCAAATGCGGCTTCTTTAATACCTTTCTGTAAAATACTGACCATTAACTCGGGATATAAAAATTCAGCCCCCTGCATTGTTTTATCAGGCACTCTTTCTTGACGCTCAAATGTTTCTCCGTGCTTATCAACACCCTGCTTTGCGGCCCTAGACCTATAACGATTTTCTACTAGCTGTTTACGACAGTCCCCTAGACCTTCTGGTAAAAATGTTAAATACGTTAAATAGGCTTCATAACCATCGTCACTAATTTTTGTGCTTGAGGCCGTAGCCGCTGAATTATTAGTGGTAAAAGCCGCGGGGTTTTCTAAAAAAATAGCGGCGGCTTGATTGCTATCAACACAAGCGCTTAAACATCTAAGTGTTACGGGGTTTGCAATTTCTGGTAAAACACCCGTTTCAGCAGACTCAACATTTATTGGTTCCACTTCTGGAAGCGCTTTATCAACAGACATAACTTTATTTATAAAACTTAACTTTGACGTGTGCGTAAATCCTTTTAGAATCTCGCCGATTGGCACATATTTGCCACAATATAATATATTACATATTTTTCTATGAAAAGTCAAATCCTCCAACGTTTCGCTTTTGTCATGATCATCGCCTTGATCGCTGGAATTCTTTCGGTTCCAAACCACATTGTAAAAAACATTTTCGGCGAAGAAAGTGTTATCACACAAACTTTATCGGATTATAAAGTAACCCTTGGGCTCGACTTAGCCGGTGGAACAGAACTTGATTATCAAATAGACCTCACCGACGCCATCGCCATGAACAGCGATGATGAAGAAGAAAACAATGTAGATATTAACGCGATTGCAGAATCTGTTCGAGACGCCCTTGAGCAAAGAGTGAATCCAGCCGGGATTGGTGAAATCCTTGTTACCCGTTCACAAGTAAATGTCGGCGATGAAACGCAACAACACGTTTTGATTCAAATGCCTCCTTCTTCAAACGTAGAGGAAGCCAAAGCGGATGCCGAACAAGACAACCGTTTAGAATTTTTTGCCGAAGATCCAGCCGCACTAGCGGCTAAACGAGTTGAAATTGCAGAAGCCATTACCATTGATCTGTTCAACACCAACTGGGAAACAGAAGCCCCAAAAGTAGCCACGAGTTACGGTGGCACCCTAGAAACTTTTGACGATGTTTTACTAAGCAGTTTAACCGACAACAATTTAGTAGAACAATTAGAGAACACGCCCTCAGGCGGTGTCGTGCAAGAAATTTTAGAAATTCAAATTAATCCAGAATTTACTGTGGGTGAAGACGGGACGCTTGAAATTAACGGTAGCCCCTTTGCGCGAAACGTGTTAGCCATTGCTCGAGTAAATGAAAAAACAGCCGAAACGAGAACCGCTGAAGTAGAAGCAGAGGCCAGTGCCAGACATATTTTATTTGGTTACACAGGCGCTATGCGAGCTCCAGCCGATGTTCAATATGCCGACAAAGAAGCCGCACGGGTAGAAGCCGAGCGCGTATTACAAGAAATTAAAGACGGCGGTGATTTCGCCGCTTTAGCGGCCGAGTACTCAACCGGACCAACGGGCGTAGACGGCGGTGATTTAGGTACATTTGCCCCAGGCGCCATGGCACCCGCTTTCAATGATGCGGTTTTCAATACCGCACAAACGGGCTTAGTTCAAGAACTCGTAGAAACTGATTTTGGTTTCCACATTATCGAAGTCACGGATCTACAAGAAGCCGGAGAAACAACCATCGAAGACACCCTTATTAGTTATGACCTTATTACCTGGGACACCGAAGATATTACGTGGGCTCAAACTGGATTGGGGGGCGCGCAACTCGACATTGCTCGAGTTGGGTACGATCAAATTGGTCAACCGCTGGTTGATTTAAGATTTAACCCTGAAGGCGGCGATATGTTTGCCGAAATTACGGGGCAATTAGCCTCACGAACGTGTCAGGCCGGTGCCTGTCGTTTAGCCATTCAAGTGGGTGGAGAATACATTAGCACGCCAACAGTTCGTGAAAGAATCGTCGGTCGAAATGCGCAAATTAGCGGAAGTTTCACGTATGAATCCGCCAAAGATTTAGCGGACGGTTTAAATCTTGGGGCCATCGACGCCCCGGTCATTTTAAGTGGACAAACCACCGTTGAAGCTTCACTAGGAGCTGAACAATTAGATAAAAGTTTGAAAGCCGCTCTGTTTGGTTTCCTTGCCACTATCACCTTTATGATCGTGATGTACCGAGTGCCTGGTTTAGTGGCCGCAGTGGCTTTAATTATTTACGCGCTTATTTACATCGCCTTACTTAAATTATGGCCAGCTTCGCTTGGTGGTCCGATTGTAATGAGTCTCTCTGGTGCTGCCGGAGTCGCGCTTTCTATTGGTTTAGCGGTTGATGGAAATATTCTTATCTTTGAACGATTAAAAGAAGAATTAATCAAAGGCCGAACGCTGCCTCAAGCTATTGATTTAGGGTTTGAACGGGCTTGGAGCGCTATTAAAGATTCTAATCTTACAACGCTTATTACCTGTATTATTCTCTTCTCACTGGGGAGCTCAATCATTAAAGGATTTGCGATAGCCTTGATCGTCGGAACGTTGCTCTCAATGTTCACCGCTATTATCGTTTCACGAAACCTACTACGAACTTTACTGCTGATTCCTGGTATTAATAAACCAGTACTCTTTGGTATCAGTGACAAAGATATTAAAAGTAAGAAAAAAACAACCGGCGCTAAAATCAGAGCGCGCAAGACCACTAAATAATAAACTTTTACATTCTGTTTTAATCAAACACCCTTACATCATGAACATAACTTCCCTTCGTCGCCTTTGGTTCTCAATTTCTGCCGCCCTGGTGCTTGCCAGTCTTGCCGTCGTTGGCGTGTTTGGTCTTAACCTTGGTTTAGACTTTACTGGTGGAGCCCGTTGGGATGTACAGTTTGAAGAACCAACAACCGCTGCTGAACTAAATTCATTTTTTGCTAATAGACCCGAACTTTCACAAGAGGTAGCCATTCAGGCTTCGACAGACAATACGTATTTAATTACGATTGAAGATTTACCAGATGCAGAAATTCAAACTATAGGTACCGCTCTAGCCGCAGAAGTAGGCGCCTATGAACAAACTTCTTACCGGAAAGTAGACTCTGCTATTGGACAAAGTTTTAAACAAAAATCACTCTACGCTATCGCTACCGCGCTCATCGGGATTATCCTCTTTGTCGCCTTTGCTTTCCGTAAAATTCCAGCGGCTATTAATCCGTGGAGATTTGGGGGGGTCGCTATTATGGCGCTACTACATGATATCATTATTGTGCTCGGAATATTTGTACTGTTAGGCGCCTTACTTGATGTTGAACTAGACCTACCGTTTATTACCGCTTTACTCGCTACGCTTGGGTTCTCGGTAAATGATACTATTGTGGTACTCGATCGAGTGCGTGAAAACATTCGTTTACAAAAAGCGAACGAAACTTTTGAAGACACCGTTGAAAAATCAGTGCAACAAACTTTGTGGCGTTCGCTTAACACTTCTGTCTCTACTTTACTTCCTTTGATTGCTTTGTTTATATTTGGAGCCGAATCAATATCTTTCTTTGTGCTGGCGTTGATTGTTGGAATTCTAATCGGAACGTACTCTTCTATTTTCCTCGCGGCTCCAATGCTAGTGGAATGGAAACTATGGGCGGATAAAAAGTAATTTTATATGACCTCTTGGGAAACCGTGCATGAAGCAGAGTTTGAAAAACCCTACTTCAAGTTACTCAAATCATTTCTAGCCGAAGAGATTAAGACGGGGGCGGACATTTATCCGTCACCGTCTAATTTTTTTAAAGCCTTCGATTTAACAGCCTTTAATGACGTAAAGGTTGTAATCCTTGGTCAAGACCCCTACCACGGCCCAAATCAAGCCCAAGGACTCAGTTTCTCGGTACCGAAGGAAATGAAGATCCCACCGAGCCTGCAAAACATATATAAAGAATTAGCCGCCAGTAGTGATTTCATTATTCCCAACCACGGTGATTTAACCCCCTGGGCCAAGAACGGCGTATTAATGCTGAACAGTTGCCTTAGTGTTCGAGCTAAATCCCCTGGTTCACACAGTGGCAAAGGCTGGGAAGTTTTTACCGATGCCATGATACAATCACTTTCAAATAAAAAAGAAAACCTAGTATTTTTACTGTGGGGTAAATTCGCAGAATCAAAACGAAAAATTATCGATAACAAAAAACACTTAATACTGACCGCTCCACATCCATCCCCTTTTTCCGCCCATAAAGGCTTTTTTGGGTGTGATCATTTTAACCTTACTAACAAATATTTAAGCACGCATAATAAAGAACCTATAAATTGGTGTCTTTAAAATGAATTAAAATTAATGCAATATTATTAATTGCCAATCAATTTACAATTTTTGCAAATGGTTATACTTAGAAAGTAATACAAAAAAATATAAAAAAGTTAGAACCTCTTTCCCTGTTTCTTTACTTATTTTAATTATGAAAACCCCTTTTATTGCTACATTCGCTTTCGCACTTTTATTTAGTGGTTCGGCACTTGCCCAACAGCCTTACGTAACGACAAATCACTCAAATTTACAAACCCATAACAATTACTTGTACCCAAATCATTACGCACAAAATCAGGCACCACTGGTAAATATTAATTATAACCCAACCCCGGCTTACAATCATTATACGCAGCCTAAAGTAACCACTAATACGGCTACTTATTACAGCCGTAGTTACCCAGTGACCAACACTTATACTTATACAACGGCTCAAAATAATGGTATTCACCATCCTCCGTACGCCTATTCAAGCTGTGCTAATCGATGCGATCAAACGCCTCAAAGAATCACGGTTAGCCGCAACTTAGGCGCTCGAGCCCATACCTACCGAGCTCCATCTGAATACTCGGCCCAAACTAATTATGTGGTCACCCCTCAAAACCGTAATTACCAGTACGACAATCGTCCTTCTCACAGTGTAACGCACGTTTCACCTTACCAAACACACAAACTAACCACTACCAGAACTTACGGTTACGGATACAATCACACTTACTAAAAGTTTAAATCGTTAATCACCCCAAAAAACGTAGATACAAAATCATCTACGTTTTTTATTTTTTTCGTCTAATTCGACGACCAATAGCCGTGCTAAAACGTCTATCACCGTATAACCAGTACAGCACTAAGAAACCCACCAGCAAGCAGAAGTACTGATTAATGTTGAGTCCGTAAAATTCAACGATTTCATTGCCTCTTAAAAACTGCAAGAAAAAATCGAGTATCAAAAAATAAAGCAACGTTTTAAGACTCAGCACGCCTGGAGATTTTTGCCATCGGCCTTCATGTTCTTTCACCCACCACCATAAAATTAAGTGTCCCACAAAAGCATACAAAGTTACGGGGTGCACCGGGTTAAGACTTTCAACGCCAAAGGTTTCGTACTGTACCCCCCACGGTAAATTCGTATCTGTTCCGTAAATTTTTCCAGTCAAAAAGGCACCCCAATCAGCAATCATTGCGGCTAAAAGCAACGGCAACATACCAGCATCTAGCCAAGGCCCCACGGCCTTGCCTTCTCGCTTCAAATCTAAAAACATCGTGACTAAAAAGCCCAACAAAGCGCCCCAAAAATTTATATCTCCATCCCAAAAGGCAAAAAAAGCGGTCAAGCCAAACCTATCAAAAATAGTAGGATCAAGCAAAACAGAGAACAACCGACCTAGTAAAATTCCACCCAATAACCAACGCCAATAATGATGCAGAAAAAAATCTTTTGAAAAACCCTGAGCCGATAGCCTTTTGTAGTAATACCAAGAGGCGGCCAAAAAAGCGATACTTAAAAAAATACCGTAAAATTTAAGCGCAAAGTAACCAAAGTTTATTTGTGAAAAATTCATCAGCCATATAATGACGAATCAAACCGTAACTATCAAGTAGCTTCAAAGGGTTTAAGTCCAATAAAACACAATCGGAAATTGAACGGTATACACAATAAAGCCAACCAACGTTCCCCCCACAACCACCAGGTTTTCAAACCACTCTTGCTTGGGGTAAAACCGAAGAAAATAAAATGAAATCATCATCAAAACCCCCAGCCCCCACACGTACCAAATTAAAGGGGAAGTCAGAAAAAATAGAGTTTGTTCAGCCTGAATGTCGAAAAAATATAGAGCGTAAATAAAGAGTAAGAACACACTACAAAGCGCGGCTAAAAAGCAGAATAACAGATAAAAGACATTCGTTATTTTTTCAAAAGGTTTGAAGTCTTTCACACTGTCGGCAAAAGCGCCAGCATCAAGTTTTGAAAGCTTAACTTGCAGGTCTATCTGCCCTTTACTAATGGCTTTATCAAAATTAGCACCAATCGCTTGAAACTGACTTCGACGCCGGTTCATCTCCTCTTGTAACTCCGAGGGGATATTCGCATCTTTTAAAAAGATTTCATCGCTTGAAATTTGCTCAAGCAAGCGCTGCGTTAAACTTCGCAGATGGGCAACCGAATTAGAATGCTTCAAACGCATCAGTAAACTAATACGTTCTTCTATCTCTCGTTTTTTGTGTCCATCAATAAATTCTGCATTTTCTTCTAGCAATGGAACCACCTCATTTAAAACCGCATCGATTTTTTCGACAATAAACTGACGTTCTTCTTCATTGGCGTCCACGGCTTCTTGCACCTCATCTGGATTAGCGCCTTTCTGCTTTTTTTTCTCTTTTTTCTTTAAGATTTTAAGCTCAACCTGCATCCGCTCTTCAAGTTCTGGGGGTAAACCTTCCGTTCTAATTTTTTCTTTAACCGATGGCGCTGAAGCACTGTCGACCAAGTAAA
>Ga0307932_1000414_pt1 | contig 17820 bp, 16 predicted proteins | sample OrgLakmetageno48_FD_201843 | JGI IMG/M metagenome (GOLD analysis project Ga0307932, IMG submission 201843) | Saline water microbial communities from Organic Lake, Antarctica - #48 | ecosystem: Environmental > Aquatic > Non-marine Saline and Alkaline > Saline | place: Antarctica: Organic Lake...
CACCATCGGACAAAGAGGCGGGGTTATCGCTGGCACTCATTAAACGCTACCCCTTTCCACGTATCAATCTGGGCCTCTATTGCTTCGTCCGATAGGGCGTAGGTTAGTTCGCCGGGCAGGCTGGCCAGCCGTAGCACGTAATCCACACAAACATCCTCCACTTCGGTCTCGTCATGCTCTTCGTGGATCTCTTCCTTGCGGCCCCTTTCCCAGCCCACTACCCGGAAAGATGGGGTAAACCCTACCAAGAAGATCGCCCGAGATTCCTCATGTAGCCATTCGGCGGTCTGAGCGGACTGTAGGCGTAGCGGAATCACCTCCTCGGGCAAATGGCACCCCATAACGTAGTTCAGCCCCCCACGGCCCGTCAGGGTGGCACCGTTGCGAAGATCGGAGATTACTTTGTAGCCCTCATTCCCAGTTTCGGAGATTAGTTCGGCCAGCAAGTTGACGGGTCGATATTCGTTGTAATCGGGAACCCGCGCAAAAGCCTCGTCCTTGCTTTTGGTTACTAGGCAGGTTCCTCGATCTTTTCCCCATTTAAAGCAGCGGAAAACTAATCCCGTGAGCTTCTGGGCTTGGTCCAGTGCTAGGTTCTTGTCGTTTGGCATAACGTGCCGGAGGGTAATTTAAACAGATTTTTTGTAAAGCATATTTACACAAAAAAGCCCGCCGGGTAAGGGCGGGCTGGGGGGCTGGCTTAGGGCCTTCCTTTACTTAGCGTCTTGGGCTGCCTGCTTGGCCTCCGCTTCCCGTGCCTGTGCGATGGCCCACTGGCTGGCAATGTGGTCAAAACAAGCCGATTTGGTATGCTCCGAGCCTTCCGGCTGTGGGTCTTCCTTATCAAGCTGCTGCTTGGCGAGGTCGAGGGCCTTATTGGCGATGGATGCGCGGTCATCAAACAAAACGAAGGTGAAACGAACTTGGTCGGAGGTAGCACCCCGGCTCTTGGTCTCGATCCCGGCTTCCACCTTGGATTTCTTGATTTCTTCCTTGTAGGCTTCGCCTTTGAGTTCCTTGGCCTTGGTAGCCCACTCGTCCCAGTTGCCCTTCGCAATCACACCCTTACGGATAAGGTCAAGCAGAGCCACCACTTTGGAGCATTTAAGCCCTTTCACCTTGCTTTCGGGGATGCCTGCCCGGCGTGTCACCTCGTACACGTTGAGGTAGTGCTGGGCCATGCGGTATTGAACCCCAAGGTGTTCGTCGATGTAGGTCTCGAAGCCTGGTTGGCCCTCGTAGCCCTCAATCGTTTCGTGGTAGGATTTGGTCTTAATCTCGGAGAGCAAGCCCCCCAAGGTGTAGAAGTCCGATCCGATGCGGTTGGCAACGTCTCCGGCAGCTTTCAAAGTCTGGTTCGCGTTCTTTCCTATCAGCTTCTTGATGGAGGCGGCGTGTTCCAAGGGGGCATCCTCATTCAGCACGGCGGGGGCCGTAGCGTTCTGGGTGGGTGCTGGGGCTTGGGTCTGCTCCGGGGCAGGGGATTCCGCTTCCTGTGGGGCCTCTTGCTGGGCTGCTGGGGCTGCCTCAGCGGCTTCCTCGGCGGGTTGGCCACTTTGTAGCTCGGAGGTCACAAAGGAGGAGGAAACGGGGTTTCCGTTGATGGTAACGATACCGTCAACCCCGCTCTTTGTGGTTTTGGTAACTTGGATTTCCGCACCCGGCTCAAGGTCTTCAGTTTCTTCCGGGGGCACACTTCCCTCGGCAAATCCGGCAAACACTTCGGTTCCGATAATTTTCGGTGCCTTGGTCTTCGCTGCTTTCTTGGCTGCTTTTTTGGCTGCCTTCTGGGCTGCCTTCTTGGCGGCGGTTTTCTTCGCTGCTTTCTTGGCGGCTTTCTTGGCTGGGGGTGCTTTCTGCTCGGCGGGTGCTGCCTGCTCTGGGCCGGGAAGGCTGGGCTGGGCCGTCTCGGCGGTAGGTGCCTCCTCGGTGGCTTTGCCAGAAAGCTCGGCCTCAAAAACGTAGCCTTGCACTCCCTCGGCGTTTACTGCCAGCCAGCAACCCTCATTCCCCTCATCGGCTTCAAGGATAGTGAGGTTTGAGCCTGTTTGAAATGGGCAGTCCTCGGGGCTGCCTTGTTCTGCATAGTTTCCGAATGTTACGGTGTCTTTTACTTGGTATGTCATAACGGTTTTAGGTTCGGCCCTTTTGTCGGGCAACGAAAGGATTGAAGCATTGGTTGAAATTTTTTGCAAGCTAGTTTTTGAGATTTTTTGCAAAGTAAACTCAAGAAAGGGGAAGAAGCTCGGCTTTGGCAAGTGCCTCTTCCGCAGCCTTGGTGCCGAAGACCTTTGTCTCTAAACAGAGAGCAGCCTGTGCCAGCCCGTGGGCGTCACAAATATCATGGTCAGAAAACTCTTTGCCCCACCTTTGAAAAGTTTTCAAAATCATCACTTCTTTGCCTGATTGACCCTGTTTGGCATGGCCGATGACATACTTTTTGAGATTATGGGGAGGAACGATCCACACGCTGGGGATTCCGTAATCGTGAAGGGCCATTCTAAGCACCCCACCCCATTCGGCTATTCCGAACACCCCCCGGCCCTTGGAGCCGTAGGAATACCCCTCTAGGGCGATGATTTGCGGTGAAGTGGATTCTAAAACATCGACAAGCTTCTCTCGTAGCAGGCAAAGGCGGGGAACACCCATGAGCTTTCCGGGGGTGATTTTACCACTTAGGCCACTGGCTAAGTCATACCACCCGGTCCCGGTAAGGGAGGCGTCAAGTCCTAGGATGCGGGGCTGTGCTTTTGGTGCTGGGGGTCGGTTCATTATTCCTGTGGTTCTAGTGGTTGCTCGTTAGGTAGGGAGAAGCAAAGGGTGCATTGACCGCAACCCTTGGCCCGTGAGGCGGAGTTGTCGTAACATGCCGATATTCTGGGGGGAAGGGTTTCTGGGTCATTTCTCCACTGAACCACGGCGGCGGCGTTATCCTCCATGGCGGAAACGCTGGCTTTTAGGCCACCCCGCAAGGCTGCCCGGAACTCAAGGTAGGGGCTGACCCCCCAGTCAAAATCCTTACAAACGTAAATGACCACCACGTAGGGGGCCACCCGGTGCCCCCGGTGCCTCAAGGTCTCCCGGTAGGTTAGTGCTTGGCAGATATGCTCCCCATCGGCCCGGTTATGCTGCTTTCGTTTGGCAAAGCCTGCCTTGTTAATGGATTTGAACTCAACCACCGTGAACTCCACGCCATTACGCAAAAGCAGAAGATCGGGGTGCCCGGTGATGTAAAGGTCATCGTTTTTAAGATCGACTTCCTCGTAGTTTACGAGTGTTCCACCGCAATGGTGGCACTGCTTCTCCATGGCCTCGGAATAGACGCCCGTATGGCGTAGCTTCTCGCATTTACAGGTCCATATCCCATAAGCCATCTCGGGGAAGGCGAGGGTGAGTTGGAGTCGGGCGTGAAGCTCTGCTGCCCGGCCCAGTGACCATACTACCCGCTGCCCCTTGTCCACCGTGGAAAGCCCTACCCCTGTCTCCCCATACTTCTCCCGGATGGCGTAGGCCCGTGGGCATAGCTGGGAAAGGGAGGAGACATGGATGTATTTCCCATTATCGCGGGGCTGATCTGGCACCACATCCATCGCGTCCATGGCTTCGATAAGAAGGCCGTTGGGCATGGGCGGGGCGGAGCCGTCAATGTTATCAGGGAGGAGGGTTTTGGCTTTTAGGGCCTTGGCTGCTTGGTCTCCCCGAAGTGCATCGGCGAGAGATTTTAGTGGGCTATCGCTCATCGGTTTCGTTCTTTACTAGGGATTCCAGTGTCCATGAGGGCACTATGCAAACAGAGCCAACGGGCTTCCCGTTCTCTGTGAATTCCACCTCAAGCACCGGGATCTCCCCGGCACCCATGGCGGCGTCTTCTATCTTTTTCAGAATCTCGCGAGTTACTGAAAACGATTTTTTTGAGGTGGTTTTGCACTCAATACGCATCACCCCCTCTAGTCGGGCGTCCCCCTTCTCGTAACCACACCCAGAGCCGCGAACTACCCGGCCCCCGATCTTTTTAGCAGTCTCGGATTCCTGCTTGGGTGCGCGAACGTGTGACTTGGTTTGAAAAGTTTTCAAACGCTTCGGCTTTTTTAGTCCCATGTCAGAGTAATGTTTTGGGGTGGTTAGAAAGGGTGTTCGACTTTGCCCGGCTCGATGTGGTGGGCGTATTCGGCGAGTTCTGCCTGCTTTTTTTCCCGGTCCCGCTGGAGCATGGCTTGCACATGCTGGGGGAGAAACCGTTCCCGGTTCCCTTTGGCGGTGTTTTCGGACTGAGTAAGAATTGATAAATTTCCCGGCTCATAACCTTTGCAGGCATCGGCCCGGTCAATGGTAAGAATGTCTCCTCGATCCACCGCTGCCTCGCCCATGTCCCAGAAGCAAAAGGCATCCGTGAGGCCGAGAAAGTATTCGAGGGTAATAGTGAATTTAATCCCCCGCTTCTTGGCGTTCTGCTTTAGGTCGTTGTAGGCGTCTCGTCGATAATGACGCTTCCGGTTAAACCGCTTAAAATGCTTCCAGCAAAGGCCTGAGTATCTGCCGCCGGGGGCTGAATTGTTCGTGCAAAAATTGACGGGACAAACCCCGAACTGAGGCTTCCTGACAAAACTAAAAAGACCGGATTCAATAAGGTCTTCACTTATCCTAGGGGGTTTCTGGCTGCTCATCTTTCAGCAAAGCTAAAGCTCTCTGTCTGGATTCAACGGTGGTCTTCCCTAGGAGGTAGTTATCCGGTGGATAGGCGGGCACTTTACTCGCCATCCTTTGCCGAACAATGATCGCCCGGCGTATATCCAAGTCGATTTCTGGGTTCCCACGTAGGAAGGCGATGACCTCGGCCTTGGAGGCGAACTTGTTATCGTAACCTTTCAGGTAATAGGGTGCCCCCCCGGTGATAATGTCCCGGCTCCGGGCAAAGTTCACCACCGTTTCAAAATCATCAATCTCACCGCAAACCATACCATCGGATCGCACGGAGTCATCCATCACCATAAGGAACTCACCCTGCTTTAGCGAGAACCCGCCTTTGGTTTTGGTGAATTTGAATGCGTGTTTGTTCATCACATGGGGCTTGAATCCCTCATCGACGATACCATATTCCGCCATCATCTTTTTAGTGGTGGGAAATATCTCTTCGCACTTGATCTCCAGTTTGGTGTCCACCATGTATTCTTGGAACCTGCCACCCGGTAGGGTGCGCGGATCACCAAACATCTGGCCAATCTTTTCTCGGAATTGGTTGATACAAAGGAAGGTCACTTTATGGCCACGGCGTAGCTCATCAATCCACGCCTGCTGCACCTTGGAGCAAAGCAGGCCCACCAATCGGGCACGGGCACCCACGGTCATATCCTCCGCCGATTTCTCCAAGATCTGGAAAGGGAGCAGGGATGGTATGGAGTCCAGAACTACTCCTTTGACTTCCAGCGTCCGCATGGCGGCGTCGATAATGTCAACGGCTGCCTCCCCCGTGGGGGGCCTTACTACCCGAACTCGGTCAATGTCCACCCCGTGGCGTTTAGCCCACTCTGGGTCAAATTTCTTCTCAACGTCAACCCACACCACATATCCGGTCGGGTATTTGTCCAGAATGGAAGTCACTACTTGCAGCCATAGGGTGGTCTTGCCGGAGTTGGCGTTTCCGTAAATCATGTGTCCACATGATTCCATGATGCCCCCGAGGGTGGCAAAATCTAGGATGAAGTTTTTTAGGGGGAGGTGGGTAGCCGGGGGCAGGTTTGCCGCCGAAACCATTATTTCTTGGCCTTGGTCCTTGGCTACCTCCTTCATCAATGTGCCAAGTTCTCCCGGATCGCTTTTAGGGGCGGGCTGCTTTCTCTTTTTAGGTGGCATGATCTTAGGAGTTAGCGAGTTCCTGCTGGGTTCTGGTATGCACCACGCGCATCACCTCGTCCACCATAGCAAACTCGGCGGCGTCCGTGTTTTCGCAAGGGCGAGTGACGCCGATGGTAACTTTCACGGATTCATAGTTCCCGAGGTTTTTGGTGGCCGAAAGGCTCACATGAACGTGTCGAGGATCTACCATTCCGGCAGGGGCCGGGGTGTGTTCCACCACCTCCTTCTCGCCTACCACTTGCCCAGATTGCTTCATCTGGGTAGAGGCGAAGTCGGTGTGCTGGGGAACTTTTGTTACCTTGCCGGGGGCGGGTGGCCTGTTACCCGGAAGGGGTGGGGCTGCCTGCTGGGGCTGGGTTGTCTGATGTGGTGCCGGGCTTGTCTGTTCGTATGGGTCGGAAGCGGGGCCTGATGGCGTAGGAGGTGGGGGCCCCGGAAATGATGGGGGGCTATAAGTTGGCTGTGTCATTTGGTTTGTTCTTGGTTCTGTTTGTGGCTAGGTCATTTTAGGAGGCACCTCGCCGATTGCCCTGTAAAGCTGCTTTGTCGTTTCTTTGTCCGCTGCCCCAAAATAGTTCTTTCGGGAGTAATGCTCTTCCATTATTTTGAGCAATCTCTTAGCGTCCTCCAGCAAAAAAACATATCCTTGCACCTTTCGGATTATGGCCATTTTGTTAGGTGATGGGAAGATTCCTTGCGCCTGCCATCTGCTCAAAGAGGCATAGCAGGCCAGCCCGATAAGGGGGGCTAGTTCCTTGGGTGATAGGGTCTGGGCTTCCTGCTGGTCCGCTAACTTATCCCCCAGCATCATTCGGTTTACGGCCTCCTCGTCGGCTCTTTCAATCCCCTCACGGACGGCGGCCACACGGGTTCCCCCAACGATGCCCTTGTTATCGCGGGCAGCCTGCCGGGCACGTTCCCGGACTTCTTTCCGGTAGGCTGGCTCATTACGATACCGTTTGCGGCGGGTGCGGTTAGAGTTAAGCTGCCACTTTCGGACTTGCTTTTTCTCTTCTTCGGGTGTTTTAGGCTGCTTTTTCTTGTCCATGGTCAATTACTTCCACTGAGGTTTTTCGGTAGTCTCGCAAACGTAACCGACAAGCATTTTCAAAAGTATCAAGGCCAATATCCCGAAACGTCACCCATAGGGGCAGCGGCTTTCCGGGTAGGGGCCTTCTGATTCTACCTATTACTTGCGTCCCTTTGGAAGAGGGCGAAGCATCCACGCCTGCATCAAGCCGGGGAATATCAAGTCCTTCCCTAGCCATCCCGTAGGTGGCGAAGATAATCTGGCAGTTTTCGGCCACATAATCAAGGTCAGAATCTTTGACTGTTTTTTTCTTCCCTTCCTCATTGGTGTATTGGCGGGCGTATAGCCCCAAGGAAGATTCGTCTAGCCCTTGAGCCATGCACATGGCCATCAGAGCCAAAAGCTGGTCCACACGGTCGGAAATCACCAATACTTGACGGCCAGCGTTTGCCAGCCGAACCACATGGCCGGAAACGAACATATTTCGGCGGTGCGACTTGGTGAGGATCTTTAAAATGATGGCCCGTGGCTTTGCGTTGAACTGGGCTTTGGCCAGTTTGTCGGCAAAGTCCCATTCGTAATCGAACACTCTTGCACGGGCGGCAAGGGCGGTGCCTGTGTGCTTTACCCCTGCTTCGCCAAAGTAGGAAAGGAAAACCCCCTCCATTTTGTCCCCCCGCTCCGGGGTAGCCGTGAGGGCTATGCGGTTCGCGGCCCGGATCATTGGCATGGTCTGGCTGAACCTTTCGGCTCCTAAATTATGGGCCTCATCCCACACTACGGTTCCGAAGTAGTCTAAGAAGCCGGGTGGTAGCTCGGAGACTGGCTTGTTCACAAGATTGTGGATGACGGCGATGGTAATAGGCTTACCCTCAAAGTCGAAAACACCCTCCTCGACAATACCTATTTCGTGGGCATCCATCCCAAAAAGGTCAACCAAGCACTCCCTCCACTGCTTGGCTATTCGTTTCTTCGGAACGATAATAAGGGAGGTTCTGCCTAGGTCAAAGCAGGTGGAAAGCCCGGCAACTGTCTTCCCTGACCCGGTTGGTGCTTCCGCTAAAAGAACGGGCCTTTGTCGGGCCTCGAAAGTCAGGTCGTTAAAGAACGTCTCCTGTTTTTGGCCCCGTGGCATGGGGCGTTTTCTGGGGTATTCCACATCCATGGGTTCCCCTTTGGTGGTGCCATTTCCGAACCATGCCCAAGCCCCGGCGAGAGTGTTGTCTTGGCCGGATGGGATTAAGGTTTGAAAAGTTTTCAAAGCAAAGAACACGGGCAGCCCTATAAACTGCCCGCATTCGCTTTCCTGCATCAAGCAGATTGACTGCTTTGGTGGATCGCCAAAAGTAACCGGGTGGAAAGTCACCTGCATCCGTAAAGACTGCCATTGCCAGTCAGCAAAGTAGCCTCGACTGATCCAGCAAAGATCGGTCACGAATTGAAGGTGGTTTTCCATGGCTAAAGTGGGCCGGGGTAGGGGCTTGAACCCTATTCGAGCCGTCCCTGTTAAGGGCATCTTTTCCCCGGCGTTAAGGTTCTACTCCTGCCCGGCGTAAGGATCGGCGGCGGGCTGCTCCTGCTGTGGAGCGTCACCCATCGGGATCTGATCGTTTGGGTCTCCCGTGCCGTCATTCTGTGCCGTGCCTGCCTGTGGAGGGGCTGGGCGGCGGCGTGGTGGGGCTGCTTGCTGCTGTGGCTGCTGTGGGGCGGCCTGCTGGTTTGCCGGGGGGTTAGCTTGGGCAGAAGGTTGTCCCGGTAAGGGGGCAGTGGTCTGGGGCTGGGCCGGGGCAGTCTGCTGGGCAGGTGCCTCGGCTTGCTGGTTTCCCGGCAATGGGGCACTTCCTTCCGGGCGAGCGGCTGTGCGTGGCTTTGGCTGCTGTGCCGGAATAGCGGCCTGCTGGCTGCTCAATTCCTGCTGTCCCATCGGCTGCTGTCCGGGAATGGGGGCACCTCCCGGCTGTGCTTGCTGGGGTGCCTGTCCTTGTGGGGGCTGAGAGCCTTGCTGGCCTCCGGCGGGGGCTGCTTGGCCCCCCCATGCTTGCCCACCCTGTGCGGGCTGCTGGAAGCCTTGCTGCTGTGCCCCTGCTTGGGTGATCCCACCGTAGCGGTGGCGAAGGTCGTTCGCGTCCGGCTTCTTGAACTCTTCCAAGTAGTTGATCGCCGTGATGGCGTCATTGGCAGGCTTCAAGATGGTGTTATCTTGGGCAAGGATGGCGGCGTGGCCAAAGTTGTTCACCAAGTCTTCCTCGCTGTAAACGGCGAAAAGTGAGGCATTATCGAGAAGCGAAGGCTCACCGATGGCGGCGGATTGTGCGTTGGTGGTGTCCCGCTTCATCTTCATATACACCCCGCGAATGGTGCCGTGCATTTGCTCGGCCATATCAAGCACCTGTTTGAGCTTTTCAAACTGGGTTGATTTGATGGGGAGGAGCATTTTGCTACCATGCCCCGAACGCTTTCCGTCTTTGGATTGCCAAGGCTGGAGAACGAAAACGGTGAAAAAAAGCACGTAATACTTCTTCAAGCCGGATTCGCAAAGGGGGCAGTTATCCCACTCACCTGGGCAACCCTCGTTCGAGTAGTTTTGTCCGGTTTTTACGAGGTGTTCATAGAAACCCACGCAATCGGAAACCGATTGGTCCAAGAAAACAATCGCGCACTCGTTATGCGGTGCCCCAGTTTTTGGGTTGATTGCCGTGGTGTTTTTCATGCGGAAACGCCAAGTCTCGTTTCCTTGGTTTTTCGCCTCTTCGATAGCTTGCTGCTGTCCGGCGATTGCCTGTGCCCCTGATTTGAGGAATCCCCCTGTGGGGGCGGTCTGTGGTGCCCCTTGGGGGCCGTTTTGTGGATTCATATTTCCAATTTGTTTTTGTCTTAGTTGCCCATCTTCGGACGAGTAGTTTTCTATAAGAAAACAGATTTTTAGAAAGGAAAAAGCAGCTTATCTTTCTCCACGATGTGCCGAATTTGTTCGGTGGTTAAAGTGTCCGGGTCATGCACCCCCGGCGGGTAAAGTCCGAGGTGAGTAGGCACATGGGGGGAGAGGACCGATAGTGCCCCTTGGCCATTATGCTCGCCTTCGTCGTTCTGCTTTCCGTAGAGGCCAACGTCACCCGCTACATCATCATCGTAAAGCATAACAACGGGGCGTCCGTGGTAGGCAATCCGGTCCCGCTGCTGGTCGCTCATGTGTGCCCCCATAGTGGCCACCGGGTTACAGAAGTCGCGGGCACCCCGCGCAATGAGGGATAAGTAGGCAAACAGTCCCTCAACCACCACAAGGGGAAGGCCGGGCCTGATTTCTTCGTTGGATCGAATAAGCTCCTCCCCCAGTAGGTGCCACTTCTTCTTCAATCCGTGGTAATCCTTGATCTTGGCCAGCCGTCTTTCTTCATCTGGGATGATTGATCTCCCGGTGTAGCCGTAAAGGTTTCCATCGTAATCCTTCACCGGAAAAATGATCCGCCTACCTTCTGGGTCAAAGAGTGCCCCGGCCTCAATCGCTGCCGACATAGGGATGCCCCGGCTTTGGATGTAGTTTAGGGCGTCCGGGTCTTCCCATGCGAAAGGGTAGATCCCCGCAAATAAAGCAGAGTCCAGCGGCTCGGGCGGAAGCTCGTCAAATGATACCCCAAAGTCATTGAAGGAAACTGATAGCTCTTTCAGCCGGGAACGGTGTGCTAAGTTACCATAATCATCCCCGGTAAGGTGGGCCAGCCTGTCCACAAGCCCCCCCATGGTTCCGCTCTGCCCGCATGTGAAGCAGTTGAAGCCAGAAACCCCGCTGTGGTTGATTTTGATATTGAAAGAGGGGTTCCCATCATAGCCCTTGGAATGGTAGCCGAGCGGGGCAAAAGGGCACCGAGCGACTAGCCAGTTTCCCGAGTTACGGCCCAGCACATCCAAGCCAAGCTCCCCCGCTATTTCTCTCAATGCTTGCTCGTTCATGATCCTAAAGTGGCCAAGGAAGCCGGGCGTTTGCGTTTGCGTGGGCCATAGCCTTGGGGTCTTTGCACCGTTTGGCGGTGAGCATATACTCACACTCTTTCTCTTCGCAGATTGCCTCCCCGGCCAAAGAGCGGCCACGCTGGGAGAGGGAAAGGTGGGCCAGACCCAAGAACCAGCCTATGGCATCCCACATGGAAGTCCCTTGGCCTGCCCCGGCTGATATTGCTTTGCAAAACTCGTAATGAACGGGCCTGCTGAACCATGTAGATGTCATAAAATGAAAGCCCCCGCTTCCCGGTAGAGAGTAGGAAACGGGGGCCTTGCGGTTTTCGTTGCGAGAAAGTGGTTATTTTACTTTTTTGATTTGGAGCGATGAGTTGCCCGGCACTACCCGAGAACACCCCCCAAGCACTGCCTTTCCGAAGTGTTCTTCAGCGCGGGTCTTGTTCACATCCACAATCTTGAGGAAAGCATCAAGCCCGATCTCTTCGCAGAGCTTGGCGTTATTGAAAACAGTAGAGGCTCTTCCGGCCCCGATTTCGGCTTTGAGGTTGAGCATCTTGTCCCCTTCGCCCTTCATGGTGGTTGGAAAAGATGCCACGTTTTCGCCGTCCATGAGGCCCTTCAACTTTGTGCGGGCTGCCTCGTAGGCTTTCTGATGCTTTTTCTTGGCCTCGTTTTCACGGTAGGCTTCGCGGGCGGTATCACGCCACTCATCCTTCGCATCACTTGCTGTCAGGTGCTTAGGAACTGGGGCGGGGGCTTCTGGTTTTGGTTTGGCTGGCTGTGTCATTGGTTTGTTCTACTTCGCTAAGTTAATTTAAACAGATTTTTTGTAAAGCACCTTTTTAAAGAGATTTTTTGAAAAGTTTTCAAGCCACCATGAAATCCTCCACAAGAAACTGTCGGGGGTTATCCAGTGCCCAGTCGGGTCGGATTGCTTGGATGTCAAGCCTCCCATCTTCCCCGTTCATCTCATCCATATCCGCAAGGTTTGGCCCCATGGAAACATCAGAAAGCAGGGGCAGCGGTGGCGTAATTCCGAACATCTGTTCCAGCGGCGGAGTTTGCAGATACCACTTGAGGGCCTGCATCGCTTCCACGATACGGTCTTCCTTGGCCTCCACAATTACCGCATCGTGAATGAAACCTACCGGGCGAATATCATCCCAAGGGCAAGCTTCCGCGAGCCTGTTCATTCCGATAAGCCCAAGATCCGAAGCGAACCGCTGAATAGGTGAGTTGATAGCCTGCCTCTGGGCTTCCTGCCTCACACCCTTATCGTCCGACCAAACGGCTGGGAGGCGGCGTAGTGCCCCATGGATGGAGCGAACAAAACCATGCGTAGAAGCAAAGTCCTTCATCTTGCCGTGCCAGCCTTCTAGGCCGTTATAAAGCTCGAAGAAGTCCAAACGCATTTGCTCCGATTCAGATTCGGTCAAATCAATGCCGTAATCCGTCTTCGCGTAGCTTTGGAAACGCCTCCACCACATGCCATAAATGAAACCAAAGTTCACCGCCTTCGCCCGGAAACGATTCTCGCCTTTCTCAACTGATTCCAGTTGGTTGAATAGCTCCAAAGCCATTCCCATGGTCTTGGCGGCGGTGGCAGAGTGAATGTCCCCGCCCCGGCGGTAAATCGCGAGCATCATTTGCTCCGATGCCATCCAAGCCACCAAACGAAGCTCGGCCTGTGATAAGTCACCCTCGATAAGCATGTAGCCGGGGCGAGCTTTGAAACATCGGCGATAAGCCTTCACCAAAACTTTCAGCCGGGGCGTGTCGCCACGCTTTGGGATGTTCTGGCCATTAGGGTCGCGAGAATTATGGGAGAAGCAACCAGCGGCCTCGTATGAGTGATCTTCTTCTACCTCGATGTCAAATACCTGATGGACCCCACAAGGCTCAATTTTTTCAATTTTGACTCCTCCGTGCATAGTGCTAGGTTCTCGGGCTGGTTGTTGGTTTTGTCCCCGTCTATGTGATGCACGGCTAGCGAGGGTGGAAGCTGTTCCGGCCCCACCCCCAGCATTTCCGCAAAGACGATCCGATGAACGTAGAACCGTGTCCCATTTTGAACCCGAGTAAGATACCCCCGGCCATCCTCGCAATCCCCCTGATGGTTTTTTGGTTTTTTTCCCTTCATAGTCAGTAAGGACTCTCGATAAAGCTTTAAGGCTTTCGCCCTCCTTTTCTTGTCTTTTAAGAATTTCTTTGAAACCGACATGGCGGATACTAGCCCATTTCCCTGAATCGGGCAATAGTAAGTGCTCTTCGGTGCAGCGCAAAATCTCCCCGTTTGATAGATGAATCGCCCACATCTCTTGCTCGGGCTTCACGAACCCCCGAACAACCCTCCGCCACCGTCCTTTGTGGGTCCAGACGTAATCAGAAGGGAGAATACCCCTTATGGCCACCTCGCCCCTGTCCCTTGTGGGGATCTTAGTATCCGAACGAACGCAAGCGGTTCGGCCCGTTACGGTCGATGACATTGAAAAGGAGGGGTGAATGCTGGACTGGGGCGATAGGTATTGCCAGAAACCAGATGGGTCAGTCAAATCCTCCCACCACGGCCTCCCATGTGCATCAAGGATCAAGGAAAGTTCTGGGTTTACGGGAACCCGCTGGGCAATGTCCCCCGGCTTGCCAATCACCGCCGGGAGTAGTTCGGCGTCCAACTCATGCTCGTTGATAATGTCTTGCGCCCGTTTGCCGTAGCGATCTCCCTTTTTTAGAAGGGGGATGCCCCGGTAGCTGGTAGATGCTGGGGAGCCGATGTAAGTAGAGCGGAGCTTTTGGAGTTTCGAGTAGTCAATAAGCCCCACCACGAAAGGGTCGTGGTCGAAATAGGGGAAGTGATCGTTGGCGGAGGCGGAGGGCACCCGGTGTTCCGGGGCGTTCATTACGGTGGTGTCGGTAAACACCCTCGGAATGTGGCCCCGGCCCCCTTGGTCCGTGGGCAAGAACATCACATCGTTCACAAAGCCCGCACGGGTCAAAGAAAGCACCTTTTCCGGGGGCTTTCCCTTCATCTTTGGATTGTTCAAGTGGGTTAGCTTTAAGTGCCCCGGCACCTGCCCCAAAAGCTCATTCCGTAAATCCTCCTCTTGCTCGGCAGCCACGGCACCGAGATCCGATAGGGCATCTTGGTCAAGCAGTAGCCCGATCCTTTCCATCTTGTAGAAAGAGCGAAGCGAGGGCATTTGGATCTTCTCATAAGTCCGATAGTTGGCTACATCCTCACGGCCCACGTTCACCAAACGGAAGCAAAGGCGACGGGTGACATCCGCGTCGCCACAAGCATACCTGAGCATCGGCCCGTGGGCCACTTTGTGCATCGCGCTTTTATCCACCTTGTCATTGAAGGAATTGTGCGAAAGTAACCCATCAGCGATTATAGTTTGGGTGCTTGTCTTTATACCCACAAGATCGGTGTCACCTACACACTTAATGTTATTTATGCGGTCGTAAACCTCGCCATTAGTAGGAAGCCCAAGCCCCACCCACTTGCGTTCGGCTATAAGCCTTTCCGGCCTAAACTTTTGCAGGATGCGGAAATACTCATGGCCGTTAAAGGTATCGTTTGCGACTTTTACTTTTTTCCTTTTGTCAGTGCTATGTCCGAAACGGATACCCGCCCGTCGCATGATGGCTCGCATCTTACCCAGAGTCCCCCCCATACGCTGGGCATACCCTAAACGCAAAGACCCTTTGCAGGCCCAGCCCTCCCCGTCGAATATCCTGGCAGCATACCCTGCCTCGTAGCTGTCCTCCTGATCCTCCCAAGAAAAAGGATTTAAGATATGTTGATCCGTAAGTTCATCGGCCCTACGCCATCTCCACCCACCCCCTTTATCTTGCGAAGAAGATTTTGATAGCATCAAGTGCCCTGCACTGACAAGGGTAGTCCTCCCCGACTCAGTAGTGATCCGGTAGGAAGGGCGGTTTACCTTCTGCACCCCCTCAACTACGGAAACCCTTAACCGTCTTCTTCCCCCTTTTTTTCCAGTCGAGTTTTCATCAAAAGCGCAAAGCTCGTCCCCTACTTTCAAGTCTTGCGCTTTTACTTTACGCATATCGGCAGTCAGTAGCTCCGTCTCTGGTGCTACACAATCGGCATAGCCCGCAAACATTGGCAGCCAGCGGCGGACACACTCGTCAAGGTTGCGGCGTTGCATATTGTCATCGGCCACGAAGGAGAGTTGCATCGAATCGTGTGCCCAGTGGGCCACGTTAATTCCAATCCCTTTGAGGGCGTGAAGATCGTATTTTAGGTTATGCCCACAAACCGCGACTTTGGGATTTGATAGCACTTTGCGGAGTTGGTGAATCAACTTCATACGAGATCGCACACCCAGCCGGGGAAGGCAGGCCGTGGTCTGGTCCATGAGTTCGGTATTGTTCCAGTATTCAATGTCCAAAGGAATGGCGATGGCCTTGCCCTTCTCCCAGCACATTTGAACCGTCAAAACCCGGATGCCCTGATACCACTTCAAGCCCACGCCCTCAATGTCCACCGACATGGTTTCCGGTGGGTTATCGAGGTCGAACTGCTCCGATAAGTCAAGGCACCACTGATAATCTCCAATAAGCCGGGAGCCTTCATACTCGGCGATGTTATACCCTGATTTTTTGAACTCACCACCCAGCAAGAAGTCAGTCTCGAAGGTCTCGGCCACCTCGGGGCGGCGGAGAACATTACCGGGCGAGAGCATCGGGAGGATGGGCATAGGCCCCTCGGCTACCCCGCCCACGCTGTGAATTTGGCCCCGTGCTTGGGTGATTTTGATACTACGCCCCATCACTTGGCGGCCCGCATACTTTCCCAAGTAAATCACCATCTTTGCCCCGGCGGTCATGGCCGTAAAAGCATCCCAAAAGGCGGCCCGGTATTCCTCCAGAAACTTGTGCGTCTTGGACTCTGTGGCAGCCTCGGTCTCCGGTATCGGTGGCGAGCAGGTGATAAAACCCACATCCTCGCGAACGAAGCCCGCCCGGCTGGCATATAGCTCGAAGCATTGCATTTGAGCGCGGGCCATTACTTGGCAGGAATTGAAGGTCTCTTCGGAAGGAGGCTCGCACACCACCACTACGGCGGGGGAATTGGTTTGGCCTGCCACCAAAATGGGGGAGGATTGAAGTAGATTATTCATGGTTTGAAAAATTTTCAAAAGTTAGTCGTAAATTAGTTCGAGGTATTCGCCCCCGATTGCATGTAGCTCAGATCGGGGCCTTGCTGCTCTTCTTCTTCACTTTCTTGAGGCAGCACACTCTCCAAAGGAATTTCATCAAAGTCCACCGGGTCGAAGCGGTAGTTGTAGGCGAAGTCCGGCTCCTCACCTTCGCGGTTTTTCATGTTCCGCATAATGCGAGCCATGTGCCCCGCGATGCCGGGCGGTATCTGTATCCCCAAAACGATGGAGGCATCTTGTGGGATGGCATCGGTTCCGCCGATGTCGCCCATATCCGGCTCTTTCCTGCTTTTCTTGGTCAGGTTTCGATTGAACTGAACGGTAATGATGATCGGAATGTTATACCGAAGCCCGAGGGCCTTTAGTTGGTGGATCACTTCGGCCATTGATTCCCATTTGGAGACATAGCCTTTCTCCGCACCCTCCCCGGTCAGTAGGTAGGCGGCGTCAATGTAAACGGCGTCCGGGTTGTATTCCAGAATCATGGATTCCACCTGCGAAACTGACCGGGCAAAATCACCCGCTTCCACAAATAGCTTGCCGGGTGCCCCTTTGATTTCGGCCATACCCTCTTCCATGAACTGCCTTCCCCATGGGGAAAGCTCGCCCGCCCGAATGAGGTTGGGGTTGATGCCCGTGTGTAGGCCCAGAAATCGGCGAGAGATTTGAAGCTTAGGCATCTCCATCGAGATAAACAAAGCCCGCTTCCCCGTAATCCAAGCAGCATGAGCCATTTTCAAAATGGCCCCCGTCTTCCCCATACCGGGACGCCCGGCTACCACGGCGAGGTCGGCTGGCTGGAGGCCAAGGGTTGCCCGGTCCAGCGTGGGCCAGCCTGTGGTCAAGCCCCGTAAACCAAAGATCGTCTTCGCCACCTGATAGTCATCCTCCACCAAATCCATGGCATCGCCAATCGAAAGGGCGGCACTGGTTCCCGCGATGGAGTCGATCTTTTGCAACGCTTCCCGCAAAAGAACGGCAGCGGCATCCGGGTCTTGGTTCGTGAGGTGCCCGGTAAGGCCCTCCACCTTTTCGATAAGGATCTGATATTTGTAACGCTGGGTGAGCCTGCTCCGGTAGTAGGTAATCGGCTGCCCGATTGTCATGTGGGGGAATATGAAGCCATGCTGGGCTAAAACATCATCCCCCGGCATCACACCGTGAGCGAGGAAGTGCTGCTTGGTGAAGGAAAGTAAAGGGGCTTCCTGTTCCGTAAAAAGCTCCCCCGGCGTGGCCATTAGGGCTTTCGGATGCTGCTGCTGGATGGCTGCCTTGATAAATTGAACTCCTTCGGTCATGCTGTGAATGTTAGGCAATTTTTAAGGTGCTTGTCGAAGCTTGGCCCCCACCAACTGGGTTCTTCCAAATTCAACTCCCCCACGTAAAGCAGGGCACGGTTCTCGAATGTCTGTCTTTTGAAAAAATCCCGAACGATGTGAAGCTCGTCCTGTCGGCATGGTATGTGTCCCGGCTGCCACTGGGGGCGAAGCCCTTCCACCGCCAAGAAAGCCAAGGGGCCAACCTCGGCCAGCATCGGGCGATCATCGTCCCAAAGGCTGTCCCGGTTGAACTCGCTGGCCTCGTAGCGGGCGGCATGGGTGCCACTGTAAACCAACTCCTTGGTCAAAAGCTGTGGAACCACCGTAGCAGCGGCCCCGTCGAGTTTTAGGTAGCCAATAGCTGCCCGGCGGGGGTCAAGGATGGATTCGATGAACTCTTCGATTTTGGCAAAAAGTGCCGGGTTGCTTTTGTCGAGATACCACTCCAGCGAGTATTGATCGCCCCAGAAGGAGGGTT
>Ga0307932_1000415_pt1 | contig 17817 bp, 16 predicted proteins | sample OrgLakmetageno48_FD_201843 | JGI IMG/M metagenome (GOLD analysis project Ga0307932, IMG submission 201843) | Saline water microbial communities from Organic Lake, Antarctica - #48 | ecosystem: Environmental > Aquatic > Non-marine Saline and Alkaline > Saline | place: Antarctica: Organic Lake...
AAAGAGAATGATGAAGGAAAGTTGTATATAAACCCTATACTATTTCCTAGAGATGATTTTCAATTTTATCAATTTAAACTTAAAAAAGATGAAAAATAAATATTACACACCAGAAATAGAAGAGTTTTGTGTAGGGTTTGAATGTGAAATACAAAGTAGTTGGGGAATGCAAAAAGGTATATATCCTTCTATATTAAGAGAAGATACTTTAACTGGGTTTCAATTACAGAAAATAGGTGAGACAGAGACTTTAAAAAAAGTTATTTCAGGCATTAGAGTTAAATACCTAGACAAAGAAGATATAGAAAGTTTGGGTTTTAAAGATTATAAGAAAGCAGTATGTGATTGGTATAAACTTGAGGGTCATTTTGAAGACTCTTTTGCTTCTTATGGTTATTGGACAAAAATTAGATTAATACATTGCGCTTTAAATAATAAAATTAAAATATTAGCTTATGAATATACTTGGGACGAAAAAGAGACAGTGCTTTTTGCAGGGACAATTAAAAACAAATCAGAGCTTAAAGTACTATTAAAACAATTAAATATTAATTAATATGAAAGATAAGTATTACACACCAGAAATAGAAGAGTTTCATGTAGGATTTGAATATGAAATACAAGATATAGAAAATGCTCAATGGGGTGTTTGTATATGCACACCAGGATTTGGAGCTTTTGATGATGATATAGATAATTTAGAAGATGATAGAATTAGAGTAAAATACCTTGACAAAGAAGATATAGAAAGTTTAGGTTGGATTTTTGATAAAACAAGTAACAAAAGTCAATGGAAATTCCATAAAAATAATATAATGTTATATTACAGATCTGAAAGCAAAGAAATTGGTTTTTTTACAATAGACCCCTCTAAAAGTGATTTTTTTATGGAATATTCAAGAGATAATAAAATGATTAGTTTTTTAATTATTAAAAATAAATCAGAACTTAAAAAATTATTAAGACAATTAAATATAGAATAATATGAATTGGAAACAAAAACAACCAAGAGATATGGTTAACAGAATAATAGCCTGTAACATTATTAGACAAGCATGGTAAAGAGATTTAAAATAAACACTTCTTTATTAAAGCTAGATGAAACTGCACAAGAATTTCTTGATTCTTTTACAGATAAAGAATTATTAGATAATGGGATAACTAAAAAACAAATTGAGAAGGTTATTTCATTTCCTTTCTCTTATTATAAGAATGAACTTAAGAAAGATAATTTATACATCTACAGGTTAGAAAACTTTGGAACTTTCTACACTACAGTTAAAAAGATGAAATCTTCTTTAGTAGATGTTAAGAAAAAAAACAAAGAAGGAAAAGTAAGTGATGATAGATGTCAAGAGATTGAAACCATGATTGAATCTTTCTTAAAAAGAAAAGTAAAAAAATAGTAGTATATTTGAAAAATTTAAAATATGAATGAATATCATAAAGAGATTAATAAGGCTAGTAGTTCAAGAACTACTTTTAAAGATTTTAACACTAAATAGGGGTAATACAAGATAGAAGTCCTAATTACCCTTATATAATAAAACACACAAACAACTAAGATATGAGTTTACTATTTAAAGTAGAAAAGAAACATGTAATACCTCATACAGAGACTCTTATGATTTCTCCTTTTAAAGAAATATGGGAAAGAGATTCAACAGAGCATAAAGAATTTGCTATTGAAGAGTTAAGTTATATAGAATTTATGGGGTCAATCATGAAGAGTAATCCTTATTCAGGTTACAGCAAAGACAGAAAAGAACCTAAAATAAGAGAAGACATTATTAGCCAAGAAAATTGGAGTCCTGATGAATTTATTTCAAAAGGGATAGAGAAATTAAAAGAAATGCAAAGAGATGGTTCCCCTACTTACAACTATTTTATGTCAGCTAAGACAGCAGCAGAAAAGATGCAAGATTTCTTTGAATATTTCAATATGACAGATGTTAATATAAAAACTGGTACTCCTTTATACAAACCTAAAGATATTACCTCAGCATTAAATGATACTTCTAAAGTACTTCAAAATTTAAATGATTTAAAAGAAAAAGTAGATAATGAAGTGTATGAAATGACTAAAAATAAAGGGCAGAAAATAGTAAGCCCTTTTGCTAATCCAGAAACATTGTAAATGAGTCAAGTTAATTCAGTTAGGAATCCAGAAGGTGTTTGGATAAATACTCAAGGATTTAGAGAGCAAGGAGAAAGATTTAAGAAAAGAGGTGTATATTCTTTAGATCCTTGGGGTTCTCCTGACTGGTATGATTACTGGCAAGAACAAAGAAGAAGATGTATTAATGGGTATTCTGAAGGTGGAGTACATATTACAGGAGACCATTATTTCTATTTAAATTTCTGTCCTATTAGGAAAGTAGGAGATAGCACTAAAAAGAAGTCTAAAAAGATTACAGGATTTCCTGACTTTTGGGATGGAGATTATAATTATTTTTGGTCTAGAGAAATAGCTAGAAATGGGATATTAGAAAATCCTTTAGTTACTGATTTAGAAAGAGAAGAGTTTCTACACTTAGAAACTAAAGAAGAAGTTCTTAAACTTAAAAAGTATCTTGATAGGCTACAGTTAACTGTCAGAATAGAGCCTGATTATCTTCAAGGAGGTTGGAATTTAATTGTAGGTAAATCTAGACGAAAAGGCTATCAACTTCCACATTCTGAAATAGTCATGACCCCTAGAGGGAAGAAAACTATGGGAGATATGAAAGTAGGAGATGAAGTATCTACTCCTACAGGAAAAGCTAAAATTATAGAAATGTACCCTCAAGGAGAAGATGATGTATATAAAATCACACTGTATGATGGCAGAACAGTTAAATGTGGAAAAGAGCATTTGTGGAAAGTGTACTCTTCTTCTTTTAGAAAAGATTATAGGCAAGAAAAAGTAGTACAAACTGACTTTCTTTTAAAGCAAGAATTAAAGACTAAAAAAGGGTACAAATGGTTTTTACCTTTAAATGAAAAGGTTGTTAACGAAAACATTAAAGAGCTTCCAATACCTGCTTACACTATGGGGTGTATATTAGGAGACGGTAATGTTTCTAAACAACTTAAAATTTCTGGTGTAGATCAAGAAGTTTTTGACAACATTATAGAAGAGCTAGGAGATAGTTATTATTTCTGCCCAGCAGGTAAAGCTAATCAACAACTAAATTATAAGTTTACTAAAGAAGAACTAGTTAAACATAAAAAAAATAACACACTTAGTAAATACGCAAATAGGTTTAATCCTTTATACTTAAAATTAAAAAAACTTAATTTAGATTGTTGCTCTGCTTTTAAATATATACCTGATATCTATAAGTACCACAGCACTATACAGCAAAGATTAGACTTAGTTAAAGGTTTAATGGACACAGATGGAACAATAGGTAAAGATGGATCTTCTTCTTTTGCTAACACTTCTTCTGTTTTAGTGAAAGATTTACAAGAAGTTCTGTATTCTTTAGGGGTAGCATCTACTTTTAGAGTTAGAAAAGATGGTTTGTTTATTATATACATAAATACTGATTTAAATCTTTTTAAATTAACTAGAAAAAGCAGTAGAGTGCTAGGAAGAAATGTCAGAAAATACATCCCTATTATTAAAGTGGAAAAGTTAAAGTACAAAGAAGAGTCTTCTTGTTTTTTACTAGATTCTAAAGAGCATTTATTTTTAACTAATAAGTATGTAGTTACCCACAATTCTTTTAAGAATGCTGCTATTGCTGCAAACAACTATTTATGTAAACCTAGTTCAAACACATATCTAGGAGCTTATGAGAAAAAGTTTTTATATCCAGATGGTCTCTTTACTATGACTTACTCTTATGTAAATTTCTTATCTGAACACACTGCATGGATATATCCTAGAGATTATATCAATCAACCAGGTAAAGGACACATAAGAGCTTCCACACAAGAATATAGAAATGGTGTGGCTATTGAAACTGGTTTTAAATCTCAGATTATATCTGTAAGTTTTAAAGATGATGCTGATGCAGCTAGGGGTAAAGATGGTTATGACTTTATTATTGATGAAGCAGGAGCATTTGGCACACCTGGTCTTTTAAAAGATACTCTTGTTGCTATACAAGATATTGTAAAAGATGGTGATATTAAAACAGGAATCATTACAGTATTTGGAACTTCTGGAGACATGGAAGGAGGTACTGCTGATTATGCAGATATGCACTCTAAGCCTGCTGCTTATGGGTTCATGCCATTTCAGAATATATGGGATGAAAATTCTGAAGAGTTTGAGTGTGGTTTTTTCCACCCTAATCAATGGAATTTACCTGGACACTATGATGAACAAGGTAACTCTAATCAAAAGTCTGCAATACAAGCTGAAAAAGCCCAAAGAAAATTCTTACTCTCTAAAGGAGCAACTTCTACCGATATTCAAAAGAGGATGCAAGAAAGACCTTTAAGTCCACAAGAAGCTTTTGGATTTGTAAACATTAATAACTTTCCTGTACTAGAAATTAAAAGACAATTAGAAATTGTAAAAGGTAAGAAGTTACAGGAAGTTATGGGAACTCCTGTGAATATGTTTTATGATTCGGAAACAAATAGAGTTAAAGCAGAACCTATTTTAGATGGTACTGCTAACCCTATTTACAGAATGAAACCTGAAAGTATCTCTCTAGCAGGATGTCCTGTTATATATGAGTACCCAATGTTTGACCCTCCTAAAAGTGCATATAAAATTGGTTATGATCCATACAGACAAGATAAGGGAACTTCTTTAGCTTCTATAATTGTGTACAAACCTATAATAAAAGGGGAGCACACAAAAATGCAAATCGTGGCTGAATATATAGGAAGACCAGGAGAAGCTGATGATGTTACATACATAGCTAAACTATTTGCTATGTTATATAACACTCAGATAATGTATGAAAATGAAGTAACTCATGTAAAAGATTATTTTAGAAAGAGGAAAGAATTACATTATTTAGCTGCACAACCTAATGCTGTTATCTCTAAAAACATAAAAAACTCAAGGGTAGCTAGAGTCTATGGTTGCCACATGAATGATAAGATGAAAGATGCAGGAGAAAAATATATTAAAACTTGGTTACTTTCTACAATAGATTTTGATGAAAATGAAGATCCTGTTAGAGTTATAGATAAGATTTATTCTGTAGGTCTATTAGAAGAGCTTATAAATTACAATAGAAAAGGTAACTTTGATAGAGTGATGGCATTGATGCAAGTTATGTTTCAAGATGAAGAAGATATGGTTGACAAAGAATACAATATTAAGTCTTCTTCTAAAACTAAAATTAATCAACTTTTAGCAATGCAACATAAAATGTATAATAAAAATAGAAATAGAGGACTAGTTAAAAATTTTAATTAACTACTTTTGTAAATATACTACAACAAAATGGCTGATAGACTTCAACATAGAGACAATGAAAGACTAACTAGAAAACAGAAAGAAAAAGATGATTTCCGTTGGTATAAAGAAAAAGCAGATTTATACGAAATAGAGCATCATTCTTTAAGGTCTGGAGAAGCTAATGATACTAATGAACAAAGGAGAATGAAAGTCAATTATGACTTATTTAATAATGTCCTAAACTTAGCAGATTTTGAATATGTTTGTCAACCTTTTGGAGCAGAGCAAGGAGAGCTTCCTGCTGAAATGGTAAATAGAGATATTAGTTCTTACAGAATTAAAGCTCTTATGGGTATGGAAATGAAAAGACCTTATGGCTATAAACTATTAGCTGTAAACCCAGAAGCTACTACAAGGAGAGAACAAGAGCATTTTAGAAGAAGTAAAGAGTATGTTTTAGATATGGTTATGGCTCCAATCAGAGCAGAAGCAGAAGCTAAACACATGGTAGAAGCTCAAGGAAGGGAAGTAAATCCCACTGAAATTCAAGAGATTCAACAAAAGATTGAAGAAGAAGTAAAACAAAATACTCCAGACAAGGTTAAAAAATATATGCGAAGAAAGCATCAAGACCCTGCTGAAGTACAAGGACATCAAATTTTAGAGTACTTAAAGAAACAACTTAAATTAGATAAAAAATTTAATGATGGATGGAAGCATGCACTATTATCTGCTTATGAAATTTATTGGGTAGGAATTGTAAATAATAAACCTATAGTTAAAACAGTAAATCCTATGAGGTTTAGCTGTGACACTTCCCCAGATTTAGAATTTATAGAAGAAGGAGACTGGGCAGTAGCAGAATACAGAATGACACCTTCTCAAATTGTACAATCCTTTAAACTTACAAACACTGAAATTGATGAAATTTACCAAGATTATAGACACAGAGTTCAAGAATTAAATACTGGAGAATTTTTTGCAGACTCTCAAGATTCCTACTACGAAGATCAATCTACTATTCCTGCTAAACACATACAGTTTAAAGGATTAAGAAAAGTAGGCTGGTTAGATTACATAGACCAAGAAACAGGAGAAACTTTTACTAAATTTCTAGTAGATGAACAATATAAATTAGACAAGGATAACGGAGATATTTACATTGAATGGGAATGGATTCCAGAAACTTATGAAATCTGGAAGTTAGGTAAAAACATCTATAAAGATATAGGTCCTGTAAAAGGGCAAACTAAAGATGAAAATAACTTGAGAAAATCAAATCTTTCTTATTACGGAGCTATATATGATAACACTAACTCTGTTCCTACTTCTATAATGGATAGAATGAAGGTATATCAATACTATTACAACATTGTATGGTACAGATTAGAATTGTTGTTAGCTTCTGATGATGGTAAAAAGATTTTAATGAATATAAATGCTATTCCATCAGAGTCTGGTATTGATATAGAAAAATGGCAGTACTACTTTAAGTCTACTCCTTTTATGTGGTATAATCCAGATGAAGAAGGAATGACAGGACAAGATGTTAACACTATTGCTAAGTCTTTAGATATGTCTGTAGCTTCTGATATCGGAAAGTATGTAGAATTATTAGAGTACATAGAACAAAAATGTGGTAAATCTGTAGGGGTTACAGATCCTGTTTTAGGGCAAACTTCTACTTCTGAAAAGGTTGCAAACAATCAACAAAACTTAGTACAAACAGGGCACATGCTTGAGCCTTATTTTAATATGCACTCTCATGTTAAGTTAAATGTTATGCAAGCTTTAATAGATAAAGCCAGAATAGCTTATAGTAGAGATGATGCTCCTGATACAATTAATTTTGTGTTAGATGATATGTCTGTAGAGATGTTAAAAATTGATAGAGATATGCTAGATAACGAAACTCTAGGATTATTTATTGAAGACAGTTCTATTGCAGAAGATGCTAAACAGAATATAAGACAACTTGCTCATGCTGCTATGCAGAATCAGAAAGTGGAATTATCTGATGTATTGAAAGTTCTTAAACATGAAAGCATAACTGAAGCTCAAGAAGAATTAGAAATAGCAGAAGAAAGAAGGTTGGAAAGAGAAAATGATAAAGCAGAGTCAGACAGAAAAAATGAGAAAGATCTTGAGAAGATGAGAGATGAAAGAGCTGATAAAGACCATGAACAAGAGAAAGAAATTGTTATTCTTAAAGAAGCTGAGAAAAGAAAAACTGATGTTCAGAAGCAAGCTATTCTTGCTATGGGATTCAATGAAAATAAAGATACAGATAATGATGGTCAGCTAGATGTTTTAGAAGTAGCCAAGAATGGAGTAGAGGCTAATATTCAAATGAAAGAACAGAATAGAAAAGATTTAGAATTATCACATAAGATTCAGAATGATAAAGAGATTAATGACTTAAAAAGAAAGGAAATTAACAGTAGATCACAGAAAATTAAACAATAAAGCTATTACAGATTTCTTTCTAAATTAAAGAGGAGCTCTTACAATTAATTAATAATTAAACTTAAATTTGTACTAACATGAATAAAGAAACAGAAACAATTGACAATTTTGATGGGTTTGAAACAAACTCAGAGGATTTCTTTGGAGAAGCTGACATAGCAGATCCTTTAGAAAAAGAGCAAGAAATTGCAAAAGAAGAGGAAGAAAAAAAGAAAAAAGAAGAAGATGATTCCAAAGACAAAAAAAGCCCCAAAACTCCTGAAAAAAAAGAAACCAAAGATAACAAAAAGGAAGATGAAGAAGAAGTAGATTTCTTTCCAGAAGAAGAAGAGGAGGGAGAAGAAGAAGAAGATTCTGAGAAGAAAAAAGAAGGCTCTACTAAATCTGGCTCTGAATCAGCTACTACTTTAAATTACTTAAAGAAAAAAGGTTTTTTAGATTTACAAGATGAAGAAGGTAATGATATAGATATTACAGATGAGAACTCTGAAGATTTATTAGAAGATGCTTGGGAATTTTCTGTAGAGAAAGGTATTAAAGAGTCTATGCAAGATCTTCCAGAAGAAGTTAAAAATTTAATTCGTTTTACATCTAAAGGAGGAGATCCAAAACAGTATCTTAAAAACTTGTCTACTACTTTAAGTTCAGGAGTAAATAAAGATTCTGACATAAGTATGGAAGAGACTCAAAAAGCTTCTGTAGAACAAGATTTAAAACTCCAAGGTTATGATGATGAATACATTAAGACTCACATCAAAGTTCTTAAAGATAGTGGAAAGCTTAAAGAAATAGGAGAAAAATCTTATGATAAGATTATCTCTAAACAAAAAGAGCAAAGTGATTTAGAGTTGAAAGCTATTGAAGATAGCAATAAAGATAAAAAAGCTCAAGCCAGAAAGTTTAAAAAAGACTTAAATGACTTTCTGAATGATACAAAAGAGATCAACACTCTCAAAATTGCTCCCATAGATAAAAAAGAGTTGCCTAAATATATATCTGAACCTGCTGTAGAGTTACAGGATGGAAGAAAGATTAGTCAACTTCAAGCAGACCTTTTTAAAACAATGGGAGATAAAGGTAAATTAGTTCTTTTATCTAAAGTTTTAAGAGATGATTTTAATTTCTCTTTTATCGAAAAGAAAGCATTATCAAAAGATGCCAAAAAGAAAAGAAGAAACCTAAGAAATGAAGAACCTCCTAGAAAAGGTAGAAGTCTTGGTAGCAAAACTAAAAAGCCTATCTGGGAGATGATAGATTAAATATTAACAAGTTAACATAAATAAGTAAATCAATGGCAACACTAGGAAACAAGCTCCGAATTAAGGAGATGGAATGGAATGCTAACATGACAGAACAATCTCATTTAGGGAAAGGTCTCATGGCAGCTCCACACAAATTCTCTACTGTTATGGACACATTGTTTTCTGCTCAGAATTATTATTCAAACAATCCCTTCTCTTCAATGTTGGTGGGTATGGCAGAAGAAACAATTGGAAATACAGAATGGGAATGGGAACTAAAAAATGCAAATACTAGACCACTAGTAGTTGTAGAAACTATGCACTCTGGTAACACAGCAGGAAAGTATAGACAAATTTTTTCAATAAAATTAGATGAAAACTGGTATTTACCAGGGGATGTTTTGCATCCAGGTACATCTAATAAAAAGTACCAAGTTCGTGTACAGTCTCAAGGAAAAACTGATGGTGATGGTACAGTGTATATGGTGAGAATGAATTCTGATAATCCAGATGACTTCATCCCTTCTAAGTACTTAACTCCAGGACAGCAATGGGGTAAACTCTTCTCTCAATATGAGGAAGCTGCTGAGCAATCAGGTTCTACTGTTTTCAGTATGCCAATTGCTTTCAGAAACAAGATGTCTAAATACCGTAAAGAATACAGAATTACTGACTATGCTTCAACAGAAGTTTTAGCTTGTAAGATTCCAGATTCAAAAGGTAAATTACATGACTCTTGGATGAGATATGCAGAAGTAGAATACTGGCAACAATGGTATGGTGAACTTGAAAGAGGACATTGGTACTCTAGAAGTGCAGATACTGTTATAGGTTCTAATGGTAGACCTGTAAGAATGGGACCTGGTATTCAAGAGCAATTAGAAGATTCTCATATCCACAGATACTCTCACTTAACTGCAAAGTTAATTGAAGAATATTTAATGGATATTTTCTATGGCAGAACTAAGCCAGGAAAAGGTAGACAAATTAAAGGGTTTACTGGAGAGTATGGAATGCTACAATTCCACAGAGCTATACAAGATTGGCAAAACAAATCAGGCTTCATCAAGAATGTTGAAGTGTACACCAATAAAGTACAGTCTGATTTGCATACTAATGCAATAGAAGCTGGGTATCAGTTTGTAAAATACAACATGGCTAATGGTAGTTCTTTAGAGCTTATTCACAATCCATTATATGATGATAGAGAAATCAATTTTGAAATTGATCCTGTAACAGGATTTCCAATTGAATCTCAAAGAATTACCTTCTTAGATTTTTCAGGTGATAAAGGAGCTAAGTCTAACAACATCAAAGTAATGAAGAAAAAAGACTCATACGCTTTTACTTATGTAGAAGGAATGTATGGACCTTATGGACCTAAAAAAGCAGGTAGTTCTGCTCATGCAGGAGACTACTATGAAATGCATGTTGGAGAAACTCGTGGTACTCACATTCACGATGTCACAAAATGTGGGGAGTTAATTTTGTCTAGAAATTGATTTAAGTTTAATTTTAACAAAAAAGTCTTATCATTTGTTTGGTAAGACTTTTTTATTATATCTTTGCTAGTAAACTTAAATTACAGAGTATGACAAGCAGAGTAGAAGTAAGACCATTGGACAGAGAAAAATGGCACAGAAAAACAGGTAAGGAGTCTTTTATGCAACCGCAAACTATTGAAGCTTTGGCAGATGTAGAAAAAATGGAGTATGCAGTAGACTTTTCAGACCAAGACCGTAAGTTCTTTAAAGACAAAAAAGTGAGATATGATCTATCTTTACACTATGATCCAGAAGTGCCTCACCCATTTTGGGGGACTAAAACAGCTAGAGTTAAATTAGAGAATAAAACAATGTTCTTTAATAAAGCTTTACCTTTAGATAGAGTGAAAATTGGGATTATGAAAGGGAGTAGATATGTAGCAAACTCTAAAAAAGAATGGAATGAAGGATTATATCCAGATGCTACACACTTCATACATGATGAATCAGAAGAAGCAGAAGCTAAAGCATCTAAAGTAGAATTAAGTGATACTGCTATTATTGAGTGTTCTAAATTAGCTCCAGAAAGAAAGATACAACTTATTAAAGTTCTTACAGGAGGGAATATGAAGAATCAATCTATTGATTTTATTACAGTTAAGATAAGAGAGCTTATAGACAAAAATCCTGCATTAGTTTTAAAAACTATCAACAGGAATAAAAAAGAGATAGCCACTTTAGCTTTAGTGTATGAAGCTATAGATAAAGGTATACTTAGAAAAGATGGACACAACATTAAGTATTTAGACTCTGTATTAGGTATGGATGAAGAAGAAGTTGTGAAGTACTTTATGGATGATAAGAATCAAGAATTTTATCTTTTAATCAAAGAAAAAACTACTAAATAATGCTTGTACAGGATATGCACTATGACTTGAAAATGAAATTCAATAAGGTTGATAGTCAAAAAAACAGAAATTTAAGAATACAAGAGATTGATTGGCTTTTAAATGAAGCAGAACAAATTTTTGTAAAACTTGTTGCATATCCTAGAATGTTTACTCACTTAGGTTTTGAAGTAAATCAAAGGAGCATTGAAGACATTAGAAATATTATAGAAGAAGAAATTATTACTCCTACAGATTTAGTAGTATCTTTTCCTCAAAACTATGAATACTTTCTAAAAGGTCAAGCATTAATAAGTAAAGGTAAGTGCTTTAAAAAGAAAGCTTCTTTTATTCCTATTCAGTATGATGATGCAGAAAGCTCTACTTTTCATAGTAGTAGTTTTGAATGGAGAGAAATTATAGGTAGATTTAACTCTCAAGGTATAAAGCTATTAGTAGAAGATTTTCAAGTAGATAGCTTTACTCTTTTTTACCTAAGAAAAAGAAACTATATTTGTTATCCAGGTGGGTTAGCTTCTGGTTCTTATACTTTACCTTCTGGTATTGTTTTATCAGAAAATCAAAGTTGTGAACTAGCAGATATTACTCATACAGAAATCGTTGATATAGCTGTTATGTTAGCAGCAGGACAAATACAGACTTCTGATTTTCAAATCAAGATGTCTAAACTAAGTGTTACTCAAGTGTTATAACAATAAAATTTATTTAAAATGTCAAATCGTAATAATGTAGTACTTAATGTGCTACCTACAGCTAGTGATACAGCTATCTTAGCTGCTGACTTAACTCCATCTGATTTAACTGTAGGTAAGATTGGTTTTTTCAATGCAGATACAGGGGTATCTTTTATTGCAGCTGATCCTATTCCTGAAAGATACTTTATTGCAGTAGGAACTCCTGATGGAAATTTTAGAATGTCTTCAGGTCAAACTATTCAAAGCAAAGGAGTTATAGGCTTTCAAAGAAAGAATTATGAAGCAGGAGCTTCAATGAGTGTAACTATTTCTGGTTACAAAACTAAGTTTGATGCTGAATATGGTTTTAGAGTAGAGTTTAGAAATTCTCACATCTACAGGATTCAAGGATATAATCAATTTAGTAAAGCATATATAATCAAGACTCCATGTCAAGCTGATTGTAGTGCTGATACTACTTGTATTGATCCTAATGAAATTACTAAACTTTTGTTAGCAGAAGTTTTAAAAGATGAAGGAAAATTAATGAATGCAGTAGCAGTTGTAGATCAAGATGTTACAGCAGCAGATGTAGCAGGAATTGATGCAGATTTAACAGCAGGAGATGAAGTATCTGCTGCACAAATTGACTTTCTTATAGCAGAGAATGTTGCTAATGATAATACTGCTATTACTACTTCTATTGTACTTACTCCTAATACTGTAAGTGGTGGAAACTTTAATGCAGGAATTAATTTAAGCTATCACAAATTGCTTGAAACAGTCCTTTTAGTTTCTCCTTTACACAATTTGAATTGTACAGGAACTACAATTACTTCTACTACTCCAACTTTTGCTCAAGGTACTGGAAACAATATTTTACAGAAAGAATATCATGCAAGTTCTTGGAATGGAGCTGGTCCTTATGCAATCAGTAAAACTACTAACACTGCAATAGGAAACATAGAGTTTTTAGCAGATAAGAACACTAACTATACTCAATTCGCTTTAGAATATGATGTAGTAGCAGAAGGAGGTTGGTTAAGTTACAAGAATCCTCTTACAACTATTGTAGCTGTCCCTGCAACACACTCAACTGCAATAGCTTCTGTAAATACTATGATGGAAGCTTTAGTGGCATAAGAAGTTGTTTAATTTTTAATTTTAAAAACTTTATCTTAATTGGTAGAGTTTTTTTTATTTATATTTGTAATCAAAACATAAAGTAATGTACACTATAACTACCTCAGACTTTATTTATTATATAACTAATTTATCACAAGAACAAGAATTAAAAATAGTTGTAGAAAAAAAATCTTGTGAAAGTGTAGGCTGGGTACAAGTAGAGTCTACCCTTATAGCTACTATAAGTTCTTATGAAATAGATTATTTAGTAAATGACAGTTATAGAATACTATTTTATGAACAAGAAACTTTACTGGACACAGTCTATATAAAGAATTATTACACCCTCTTACAAAACATTACAGAAGATTTAAAAAAAGTTTTTTGTGAATCTTGTTCTAGTTGTTGTAATTCTTGTAATAGTACAACTAATTGTGATTTACTTTTAAATGCTTATGCTAAAGTAGAGCAATTTAAAAGGCTTATGAGTCCGCAAATTACTCCTTTTCTATTAGAAGTATACAAATACACAGATTGTTACACAAAAGAGATATTAGATTGTCATACAGAAGGAGAGTTGTTGCATGGTAAATACTTATCTTCAGAGTATATCATTACTAAATTGCTAGCTTATGATTATATTGCTATATACTTGTACTTTAAAGAAATAACTACTAATAACAATTTAATAGAATCTTTTGAGAACATAGAAGAACTAATAAATTTTAATGAAATTATTTGCTGTATAGAAAAAGTTACAGGAATATTGGTTTCAGATATTAGTAAAGTTTCAGCTACTTTTACTATTAATACTGTATTTACAGGAAACCTTCCTCCTAATCAAGTAGGAGACTACACTTTAGAAGTCAATACTGATACTGGAGGGTATGTCCTTACAACAGGGATGTTTACTAATTTAACTACTCCTGCTTACCAAGACCCAGAAGGAGATGCTCCTTTTGCTGTTAGAATAGACTCTCTCCCCACTGAAGGAACTTTACTGTATGATGGAGTAAATGTTGTAGTAGGGCAAGAAATATTATTCTCTGATATAGATTCAGGTATGTTAATGTACGCTGTAAACACAAACTTAGAACAAAACAATATAACAACTTTTAATTTCTCAGTCTCTGATACAGGCTCAGAACAATTTAGTTCATAATGGCAGAATTTAGTTTATTTTATGACATTCCTTTTAATGGAGTAGTTACCTTTCCCTCTACTGCTATAGTCTTATCAGGGAAAATAGGAAGTGTAGCTCCTAGTATAGAAATTAATGTAACAGCTCTAGTTTACAACTCTTTACTAGGAAGTGTAATTCAGAATGTAGATGTTTCAGAAGTGCTTCCTCCTTACTCTGTAAATTTATTCGCTAATTTGACTGCTGAAGCTGTAAATGGAGCTTTAATTTCAGATGTGGTAAATGGGTTAGATGGTTTATATGTTACTTGGGAACCTTACTATCAAATTACTTCTGATGATGCTACAGGCTTAGAAAGTTTTGACACTTCTTTTTCGGGAAACACTGTAGATATTCCTTTAACTTACGAAGGAGATTTAAGTGAAGCTGTTACTGTAGGTTTCTCTAATATAGGAAATTTAACTCCAGGTTCTGTTATGGAAGTCTACGGAAGCATTAAATTTTATTTTCAGTCTTCTTTAGGAGGAGCTCCTCAGTTACTACTTACTTCTAACAGTTCAAATCCTCTTATTACAGTGCAAATTCTTTAATTAGAGTTTATTATTTTTGAGATTCATAAAATAAAAGCTTAATTTTGTTTTATGGATAAAGTAAAAGAAATAAGAAAAAACTTAATGATGCCTTTTATCAAATTAGATTTTGATGAAGATAAGCATGTGTACTTTGTTGAAAATAAGCCATTAAAAGCTAGTGTATCTAAGTTAATAAAAGAATTTTACATCCCTTTTCCTGCTAGTAAAAAAGCTAGAGAGTTGACTCAAGAAAATAAAGATGCTGGGGTTATTAATAAATACACTGGCATGTCTGAAAAAGAGATTTTAGCTCAATGGAAGGCTATAAACAAAGAAGCTATTGACAGAGGACATAGAGTGCATCTATTTGGAGAACATTACCCTTCTAATCCTCAAATGAAGCCTAAGTGTAAACAGGAAGAAGCCGTAGTCAAATTTTGGAAAGATTTACCAGACCACATTATTCCTGTTACTATGGAATTAAGGATGTACCACTTTACTAAAATGTTTGGAGGTACAGCAGATATAATCCTTTTTGACACTAAAAAAGGAGAGTACATAATAGCTGACTATAAGACTAATAATGACTTATTTAAGAATTTTAGAGGGAAAAAAATGACAGGAATATTTAGTCATCTATTAGATATGCCTTTCAGTCATTATGAAATACAGTTAAGTTACTATCAAATCATGTTAGAACAAACTGGTTGTCAAGTAGGTAAAAGAGTTATTGTGTACTTACAAAAAGATGGAAACTACACTTTGTATGACACTACAGATTACACTAAAGAACTCAAAGAAAAAATAGAGAGCTATGCTTAAAATAGAAGAGGTTAATAGTAGAATACAATCTGCATACTCTAGAGGTGTAAAATCTGATGATAGTAGGTTATCTCCTAGGCATATATACTCTATTACTTCAAGTATTAGAGCCACTCTTATTACAAATCAAATTAAAAAAAGACAAATAGTAAGCGATTGGAATTATATTGTAGCTAACTGCATAAAGATGATTCCTGTAAATTCTATAACCTGTAAAGCATTTTCCAAACTTGGTTGTACTATTTATAGAAGTGAAAAAAAGATACCTAGAGTACTTACAGATTTAGATAAACACTTAATAGAGTGGGTAATGAAAGTAGACAACTCTTATGTAATAGGAGAAGTTAAAAGACAAGAGTTTCTTTATAACAAAGGTAATAAATACACTAAAGGAAAACTCAAATATACTATTGAGAATGGGTATTTGTTTATAAATTGTTCTACAGCTCCTGGTTATATCTCAATGAAGTTTATACCTTCTGATCCTATTGAAGCTCAAAGCTATATCAATAAATGTAGTGAAGAAGACGTTTGTATTCCTTACTGTGAAATGGATTTTCTTTTAGATAGAGAATATTTAGATGCTTTAATCAAAATGTCTATAACAGAAGTGTTTGATTTATTTTATAAAATGAGAGAAGATAAAACAAATGACACTTCAGATTCTCTAAAACAAGAAAGTAAATAATGATAAAAACAGATAAAAATTTACTTGATTCTTATAAATACTACAAGGAAAAAACACTAAATCCTGTAGATTACAAAACTTATAAGTATATTTGCTTTAAGTTCTTTGATTTTATAGTAAATGAAACTATTAAAGGTAAAGCTATTACTCTTCCTGAAAGAATGGGGACTGTAGAAATTGTAGGAACTAAAAGAGAAAAAATGTTTGATGAGAAAGGTAAATGCATTTTACCTCCTGATTGGGTTAGAACTAAAGCTTTATGGGAAAGAGATGCTGAATCTAAAGCTAATAAGACTATTGTAAGACATACTAATGAGCATACAGGAGGAATTTCTTATAGGTTTAATTGGAAAAAATATGATGTTCCTATTAGAAATAAAAACTTTATTAGTTTCAGATTAACTAGAAAAAACAAAAGAAAGATAAGCAGTGCTATAACAAAAGATGAAAAAGAGTATAAAGTGATTAAAACTGTGAAATAATGAGTCTTATTAGTGAACATGAAATAAATAAAAAATTTAGTTGGCTTGCTGAACAAATTCGTTGTATAAAAGCTTCTTGTGTATCTAGTGGACAAAATGTAGAGCTTTTTGAAATACAATTACCAGAAATTGAAGAAGATGCTTCTAATCCTCTTGTAGTTATTGCAGGTTTAATTAATTCTTTACCTAATACTTTAATACAGACAAATCAAATTCCTTTATTTAAAACTAAAGTTTTTGATACTTACTACACAATAGGACTAAACAAAAAACCTATAGACACTAGTGTAGGGTTAAACTCTGAAATTAGTATTTTAAGTTCAGAGCTTATAGTGGTATCTTACGAAAAAGAAGAAGGTGTGTATATAAACACAGATTTATCTCCACTTACTCTAGGAGGTTATATTGAAGGTGAACCTATTACACCACTTGAAGGACTTACACAAAGCCAATTTAATGATAAGTTCTTTACAAATATTACATTACCAACAATCAGTTTTAATATCAATAGTCAAATCATTGAAAAAGGAGCAGACTTTGCTCAAACTATAAATATAGTATTTGCTCCAAATGATGCAGAAGCAACAGAAGCAACCTTCTCATTAGAAAAAGATGGGGTAGAAGTTTCAGCAACACAATCTACTGCTTTTGCAGCAAATAGTGTAATAGCTAACTTTACATTACAAGGATTTGTTAGTTATACAGCAAATAGTGTTTTAAGTGCAGGAACAATAAGTACTCCGCTAAGGACAATTACGCAAAAACTAAAAGTTTGGTATGGTGCATTATCAGCAATACCAACCAACTCCACAGAAGTTAGAGCAATAGCAAATGATGTTTGGGATAATGCAAACACAATTACAT
>Ga0307932_1000417_pt1 | contig 17803 bp, 25 predicted proteins | sample OrgLakmetageno48_FD_201843 | JGI IMG/M metagenome (GOLD analysis project Ga0307932, IMG submission 201843) | Saline water microbial communities from Organic Lake, Antarctica - #48 | ecosystem: Environmental > Aquatic > Non-marine Saline and Alkaline > Saline | place: Antarctica: Organic Lake...
AGTCTACAAGATCAACAATGGCTAGCCGGGAGTCCTCTTCTTGGTGATAGGAGGTTTTCATTCTTGTCTCCGTACGTACTTGGTTCTATCTAATGGTAGTCGCGCATCTTACGCGGTTTAGGTTCTGGATCAGGATGCAGAAAGAATATGCGCAGGGTTAACCGCCTTTGGTAGACGCATCATTGAACCATCTTTTTGCATTTCAAATCCGAACTGAAGGTAGAGCCTAACCAACCGAGCCATTTCTGTTCCCGGATAAGGCCTTGGATCAAGTATCAAAACAGTCGTAGTGCTGTCGGCGTCATCAATCATCTGGCGCAAAAGTTTGCGGGCAATACTGCGGCCACGAATAGCTGGCGGGGTATTAACGCGAGATACCACATATACTTTTTGTGTGTCAGGAAACTCGTGAGATACAATGTCGGTGTAGTCTATCAGATCAATTACTGCAAGTCTGTTATCTTCAAGATGGCTATAGGAGGTTTTCATTCTTATCTCCGTACGTACTTGGTTCATCTGATGTTTACGCCTCTGTGTTTAGAGAGCGCCTTTAAATTCTTTTTCTGGTTACGCAGCGTAAATTCAAATTTTGAATCCCACGCCCACTGCAATAAACCCTGCCTTTGTTTTCTTCTTGCTGTTTCGTCTTTTATTTTACCTGATTTAGTTATCTGACCTTGATGCCGCGCAACGAACGAGCGCCAGCGTTTTATTTGCCACTCATCTTCTTCGCCGATTCGGCGTCCTCGATAGTAGTTACAATACCATTCGAACCAACCTCCTTTGTCTGTTTTTATCCAGCCTTTTTCTTTCCAGGTACGCAGGGGTAAACGAGAACCTACACCAAACTTGTTTAAGGATACGTCCCCGTCTTCTCCGCGAGCTAGAACTTTTTTGCTTTTAGTCCAAGACTTTGGTAGTCCAGATATTGCGCGCACATAAGTACCTTCGAATACTCCTAGCTCTATCATTTCTTTAGGAGTGTAAGCTGGAGCAAACGTCGGACACCAATCAGGTGATTTACTCATAACAACCTCGTTGGTGCGCAAACTATTTAGGCAAATTTCGATTCGATGGGTGTAGCTGCCCGTCATATTGGGACTTGTGGTGAAATAATCTCTTGGTAACATCGGATAGAATATCGTCGAATGAGTCTACCATAATAAGAACAACGGTACCTAACATGGCAATCTTTATTGCAGTGTCTACGGCGTCTGCGCCGATGCATACGCCAATTGCGGCGAGCAGCCATATAGTAGCTGCGCTAGTAACGCCATTCACATTACCTTTACGCGTGAACATAACGCCTGCACCTAGAAAGCCAACACCAGAAACTATCTGACCTACGATGCGCGAAGGATCAGTGACTAGCGTACCGTTACCTACTTCTATAGTGTTTGCCATACTCAGGGAAATAGCAACGAATATGTAAGTGCCTAGAGTTACTAGCATGGACGTGCGCATATCAATAGGCTTATTGCGTAACTGCCTTTCCCAGCCGATTATGGCTCCGCAGAAAAGTGCAGCGCCTACGCTTTCCCAATCTAACGGACCCAGATTAAGCAGTGTAGGAATAACGTGTGCAATGTCTGTGTCTGCAAACACAATTAAAGATAGGCAGCCCAACACAATAGGCACTAGGCAAAGAAATATGGAAGGTGCCCGTCTATCTTTTCTTAGACTAACTTTCGGTTGAGCGCTCATACAATGTTCTCGTATAGGATTCTGCTAACTTTTTCTTTGGGGTATGATGCACGGGCGCTGCTGCCAGCACCCGAACACTCGCTAACTTTTTCTATCTTAACTGTACTTCAGTTTAAAGTTTGCACTGTCCGCGACCATGAATGCCACGAGAGCATTACTTTGCGGATAATCCTTCTCGGTGTCGAACAACAGGTCTAAACTTTTAATCAACTCTCCCCATTTGACGTATGTTCTTTTGCGTAATAGGGGATTGGAAACACCCTCTGTCTTGATCGTATTTTCGACAGACGTGATAAAATGTCTGTCCATATCACCGACTCTGCCATTCTCTCGGGGCCGAATGATGGTAATATCGTTGTCGTCGGGGTCTGAACCGATAGTGACCACGATAGCCATAGAACTATTTATATAAACAGTATCTACCTCTTCGCTCCCGTCCAAATCCTCCAGCACAAACTTTTTGAAGTCGTCGTTGTTGTCCAGAGTTCCCATGATAGTGTAGAATACTTCAGTCATATTAATACCTGTGTATTGTTTGAACGGAGGCCGGAATTGGCCCCCGTTGTCTAACTTTTTCAGAGCGAGATACGCGTAGAGTTATCTGACCCGTGCTAACTTTTTCCGAGCATTGGGTATGACAGTTCTTCCGAGGTGAGCCAATCGCGATAATCTGTATCGTTACGTTTTACGTAATGCATCAACGCGGGCACCAAATCTTTTCGCAGCGAATACTCTTTTCTATGCTGCGTTACTTGGCGTATTCTAATGAACGGCTCGGTGTTCTTGCGGGTGCAAACTTTTACCAGACCGCCTACGCGGGCAGCGGCTGCACGTTCCTCGATAGCGAACTCCTCTCGCAGGGTTTCTAACGAAAGTGGCTCGTCGGGTGTGAGAGCTAATGCGTGGCACATGTAGATAGTAGACCAGCTCAGGTTTTGAACTATCGCAGAAAGTTCGCTGGTGTCGGGACCGTCAACGCTCAGTGCTCCCATGGAGTGCAACTTCTCCAGCAGACTGCCCGCTTGCTGTCCCACAAGAGCAGTGAAAAACTCAGTGACTTCCTGCTCAGAACCCTTAATGTTCAAACTGATTTCCATAATATCTCCGGTGAGGCTCGCCGCAGGCGCTGATGCACCTGCTAACTTTTTCTGACTGCTGCAACGCGGGCGCACTAGCGCCCGCTCCCTTGCTAACTTTTTCTGATCGTATCTGATCTACCGCAGTCTAAATTCTGCGCTGTCAGCGATCAAAAAGTCTGCTAGTGCCTTGCCCTGTTCGCAGGGGTTGTCTGTGCTAAACGACAGTTCTAAGCCCTTGATAAGCTCTTTCCATTTCACGAGCGCTCTTTTCCGCAAGACGGGACTGGAAATACCCGTGGTCTTAATCGTCTTTTCTACGGACCTAACAAAACGTTGCTCGTGGTCGCCGACTCTGCCTGACCGGAAAGGGCGAATGAGGGTAATGTCTGAGTCTTCGTCGTCGTCGCAGATCGTTACCACGATCGCCATAGAATTATTTATGTAGATGGTATCCACTTCTTCTGCGCCGGACAAATCCCTCAGCACAAACTTTTTGAAGTCGTCGTTGTTATCTAGGGTTGCTGCGAACAATTCGAATACGTTATTCATATTAATACCTGAGTATTGTTTGAACGAGGACAGAATTGCCTCTCGTTGTCGAACTTTTTTTTGTAGAAGTCAACGTTATCTATTGCCGTAACCACATTATCATGAGCTGGACTTCGATTTCTTCTACAAGTCTATTATAACACGAATAGGTCGCAGATGCAACGACCCGCACGAGGGCGACGGAGAGGGGTACAGATGATAGTATTCTCATCTAGGTGTCGGAGAGAGGGCATACGGAGAGGGGTACAGATGATAGTATTCTCATCTAGGTGTTGGAGAGAGGGGTCTGGACGTGCTAGAGGTGCACTGGGGAAGGTACTAGGGGCACTGTTTCGCGCCCCTAGTTTTTACTCACTCATCATCATCGGCATCAAATTCTTCGCCGTCTTTTTCCTTCTTAGAGGCGCTGGAGTTGGCAGCGCGTTTATGGTCGATGACGTACTGGTATCCCTTGCCGCTGTTAACTTGCTGACGAAGGAAGTTACGGAAGATAATGGGCTTCTTCATTCCTAGATCAGCACACAACTCACGGATTTCCGACTTGTCGCCTTCGATCAGGGTCTTGAATTGCATCCAGTCTAGCGTCTTGCCCTCCATAGGGCTCTTGAACTCGACAGTGTGCTCCGTGTCTTTCTTGGTGCGCTTATCGCGTTTGACCACGGTAAAGCCGGACAAGAATTTGATTTTCTTGCGGGTACCGCCGACTTGTCCTGTGATCTTGAGGTACTGATATGAATCCCAAACGTGACAGAATCCCGTCGCGTCACCTTCGCCGTTCTCGATCACAAGGCGCATGGTAATTGTCTGATTCGGTACACCACCGAGCTTGTTCTTGTGTGTACGAATCTTGATATACCGATAGCTGTCTTTACCGTCTGCCACAACGCTATCTTCTTCCTCAACAACGCCTTTACCGTGAGGAATACTGACAGAGGACATACGCAGGCGAACGTCGGAGTAGAACTTCAGTGCATCGCCGCACGGTTCTGTTTCAGACGGGCCGTACATCGCCATGGGCACTTTACGTAACTGGTTAACCCCAAGTACAACGATACGCTTCGAGCGCATCATGCCTTTAACACGCTTCAGGCCGTCAGAGAACATACGGGCTTGCAAGGCTAGCGACTTATCGCCTTCTTCTTTCTCGTCGGCTATGCCAGGCAACATGGCTGGATAGGAGTCAGTCAGTATGACAGCTTGTATCGTGCCGTCCGGAGCAGGCACACGATAGCGATTGGTCTTGGAGAAATATTTCTTGTCGTACAGACCTTTCAAGGCTTTTTGATTCACCTTGTTGTTGTCATATACGAAATACCACTGGTCGCCCATACGCACTTTGTCGGGCAGCAACTTACCCATCTTAGCGAGGTAGTGGAAGAATTTCTCACCTGTATCAGGAGCGTAGTAGCGGACGCGAGGCTTGACTACCCATTCACCCGTCTGGTCGTCACGAATGCCAAACACTTTGTCCACATCATCTTGGACACCCATTGCGCCCATGATGTTTTCGATGTAGTCCGCTTGTGAACTGCCTTCATAGTCAAAATAAGCGGCCTTGCCTACGAAATCTTTCTGGCTCATGATCGAAGACAGGATGGTCATAGCAGTTGTAGACTTACACGATTGCTCACCGCCGAAGCAGGTGTACCAACCGCCGCCCAACATACCGCCAGCAAGGGCTACGTCTAGCGAGAGCAGTCCGGTGCTGAAACGAGGCTCATCTTTATCGATAGCCATAGAAGACAGTTTGAATTTCTTCTCCATGCTGTCGATTTCGGCATCGATGTGAGAGTAAGGATTAAACTTGGGTATCTCTATTCCGCCAGAAACGCCTACCTCGGTAACACCTTTCTTGGATGCTTTTGGTTTCTTAACTGTATCAGCTTTCTGCTTGGCCATTAGGCACCTCAGTCTTATCAAGTTCAGGCTCGCCCGGGTGAGCTATTGCTCGGATCAGCCACATAAACCCGGTTTGTATATCCGTCTTGGCAATACTGGCCGAACGCACGGAGTCCCGAGCAGATCGGATACTTGCGTATACCTCTTCGGCAGGGCCCGAATTGCTCAAGGTATCCTGAGCGCTATGCAAGTCCTCGTAGGCTTTAGACAGAACCTTGGCCTGCATTTCTAGGACGTGCGCTTCGAGGACTTTACAGGCATTCATGGCTTCTATTTCTTCAGCACTCAACTCGCTGTAAGTCTTAATTAAACGATGTTGGTTATCCATACAATACGTGCTCCATAAACGAAAAATGCCAGAACCGATAAAAGCGTCCCGGCAACATTCAAGTATCAGTCGTCATCCCAGTCGTCGTCGTCATCATCCATGGCAGATTTCTTTTTCTTTTTCTTGCCAGAGTCTTTGGCTTTCTTGGCGATCTTCTTTTTCTTTGGCTTTACCGGCTCATCGTCGCCGTCATCGTCGTCGTCGTCGTCGTCATCTTCTACAACGGGCTTTTTCTTGGCTTTCTTTTCTACGGCAGGCTTCTTTTTCTTTTTCGCAGGAGCAGGCTCGTCGTCTTCGTCATCGTCTTCGTCTTCGAAAGACGGCTTTTTCTTGGCTTTCTTTTTGGTGACGGGCTTCTTTTTACTTGGCTTTACCGGCTCATCATCATCACCATCATCATCATCATCATCATCATCGGATAACGATTCTTTCTTTGCTGGATTCTTCTTGGACTTCTTGGATGACTCCAACGGAATGTCATCTTCGTCCATATCTTCGTCTTCTTCCTCTTCGTCAATCGTTTCGGCGCCTACAACTTCCATGCGCTTGAAGTCTTCCGCAGCCTGCGTTTCAGACATACGACCGGCTGCATCAAGCAATTCACCGTTTAGAGGCCAGACCAAATAGTCTTTCTCTTCGTCCGTAAGAGGCGTACGGCCTTCTGCTTTGTCCGCACTGTACTTGTCAGTACCCGCAGCTTTCGGCTTGTACTTCACGTTAATATCACATCCGAATTTGGGATGCGAAACGTCGAATGCTTTTTTCTCGCCCGACTTTTTGTTCTTAACGATATTGGTCTCACCGAGTTCTTGCATACGCGCAACAACAGTGTTGGTCAGGCGAATAACGCGAACAGGTGTCCAAGCTTTGGATTTGATATCCTTGTACTTGGTCTTGCTTTCTTCTGCGGTAGGTTTAGCTTTACGTGCGGGCTCATCTTCCTGTAGGTCGCGAACGATAGCGTTGACCAGATAGAAGTTCTCGTTACGCATGGTAGCTTCTTGGCCGCCTTCTGTGCTCAGGTCACAATACGGACAATGAACGGGGAACGGCTCATCTTCGTTTTCCGGATTGAACTTCAGGCAGAAGCGTGGGATACCAACTACGCGCTTTTCTTTGCCTGCATAAATCTTTACCCAGTGGCGCTTGACCGGCAGTATATCGGAATCTAAAAAGCGCAATTGTACCCACTCGTCTGGGTGATCGGTGAGCTTGTAAATTTCGATGATTTCTTCAAGACGTAGGGAGTCGTTCCCGCCGGTCTTTGGTTTCATATTGCTGAAGCCGCGTCTGGCCATTGTATTCTCCTTGGATTATTTATTCGCTATTCAGTGCTGTCAATATCTATTTACACTTTATCACATGCACTCTTCACGCGTATGTTCTTCCATCCGTAGACGTTCGTCCTCCGAAAAGTATTCACCTATGTCCAACACCAATCTAGCGCATCCTCGTAGGTCTGCTTTTTTAGATAGGTACATAACGATGATATCCGTTTCGTTCTGTTCGAAGTTATCTTGGATGTTATGATCATTTCCAATTACGCTGTGGAGTGTGCGCCCTGCACCCTCCTCAGTCAGAGCGTCGTCAAGGCTAACACTGTGGTTCATAAAACCAGTGTTCTTCTCTGCGATCTTCTTACGGTGCGATTGAGGAATCGTATAGGCTATGCCGTATTCATGCTCCGCCGTACCGCAAGTCTGCGCGTTTAGCACCCACCAATTTATGTAAGAGGTTAACGCACCCTTGTTGCTGTCGTACTTGTCGATGGCGAGTAATACGCTCTTCAGTATGGTCTGGCGCACATCATGAAAATCGAAATTGGCACCGTTGGCCTTTATATAGATACTAGCCTGTTTGGAAGATAGTTTCAGGTAGTGATCCAACACTCGGGCACGGCACTCGTAAAACTTCTTCAGGTAATCATTGCCGATTGTTACTACGCGGTAGAGACCTTGTCGGTTATCGCAACCCGATTGCTGTGCTGTCGTGTCCAGATCGCCCTTTATTAGGAGGCGATCGGAACTACGTGCCAGCATCATCTTTTGGTAGTGTGCGGCAAAGTCCCCGTACCTAGTAAGATAGCGCGTGGCGAAAACGTGCAAGAAGGAACGTTCAAGACGTGCCTCTCTAAGCAACTTAAACTTCTCCTCGCGGTCCGTAGATACAAGGAATCTGCATAATAGTTCTATGATCCTGTCGCGATGTAAGGAACTCGGCTTCCTCTTTCTATTAGCAGATACAAGGGCTAGTATATAAGACGCCTGCTCATCGAAAACATCCGAGTTCAGGATAATAGGTTCGAGCGTCTTATATAGGAACAAGTCCAGCACCTGTTGGATTTGTTCGCCTGTTAAATTTTTGTCTAGTGGCATAGCTCCTCCGCCAGCAAATCGAGCGCCGCGTTCAATCGAAATTCAACTGACGCAGGTGGCATGGTGCAACCTGGTGTGTGCTACTTAGTGGAGTCTACCAAATACTCTACCAGATTCTCGGCAGTGATTGGGAAACGGGTGCCTTCCAAGTGGCTAAAGGCCATTTCGATATGCTCGTGAGAAAGCTCGATATTGGTGGACTTGAAAAAGCGATTTGCTACTGAGTACCGTACACCAGCAGTAACATTAACGTACCAGTCCAGAGCGTTGCGCACTTTAGTGTTACCGCGCTCAGCGATTTCTGCTCGGGCTTCTGCTTTCTTTTGTTCACTCTTGGCAGACCCAAACTTAGAACGCACCTCGGTGAGGTCTGCATGTGCCTGATTCAACTGCGCACGTAGAGGCTGCGCTTCATTGAGAATAGTCTGGGCCTGCTTTTCGATGTTGCTAATCTGCCGCGCAGCTTGGGCTTTTTCTAGGTAGAGGTTAACAGACGCGTCGGCTTCGATCTCCAGGAAACGATCACGCTGTTGACGGAGTACCGAAATGTTTGCCTCCAGTTGCTCTGTCTTGGCATTGATTAAACGCAGAGCACCTTCCAGATTTTCCAGTTTGGATTGTGCAGTCTTTCGTTCGCGTGTTTCGTTCAACAATCGGGCAGTGTTTTCTGCCAACTGCTCTTCAACGGTCATTTCAGGTGTTGCTACTTTCATATCTTCGCTCATTTTATTCTCCGGTACAATGCAATGTTGGTGGTTTATTTGTTACTCTTAATCAGACGTGTGGCTACTGCTACTAAGTGTTTACACAATCCTGGAGCCATGGTAGGGTTAGTGACTACAGGAGGCTCACCGTTACCATATACGATACGACTAGCTCCGGAGGCTGCGTTGGCATACTCAAAGGTGAACACGAAATTTTCGCAATCACAGGAACAGATCACCTTCTTCTGTTTGTTGACGGGTTTATCCGCAGGATTTAGTTCAGCATCAAGCTCTGCACCAATGATGAAGGTCTTGTGCTTACGTATTACCTTGGTAGGTCTATACGGATCATTGGTAACCGTTATGGCCTTGATAGCCGGCAATCCCGAGCGCGTCTTGGTGCGTTTCAATTCAAGTATTTCCACGTCCACAGAGTTGTTCATCATCAAACGAGGTGTTCCCCTAAGCAATTTACGTAGGGGCATACCTTTCTTTGTAATCTCGGTCTCAGGTAGCTGTTTCGGTGCTCGTGGATTCAAGGCAGACAGACGATACGAAAAGGGCTTCTTGGTAGAGAATACCTTACGGGGCGTAGTCTTCTTACTTGTCTTAGCTTTCTTGCGCTTCTCTGCCTCTTTCTTGGCTTTGCCAGGTCGTCCACTTGTATTACTTCTGGACTTACCTATAGGTTTGTAACCGGTGCTTTTCTTTTTCATAACAGTCTCCTGGATGACTGCATCAAATTACAGTATCAGGTTAGAACTCGTCGTCTTCGTCCCCTTCATGAATACGATCTATGGCATCGTTGTCGTCGGACTCATCATCTTCAGGATGAATAGGCTCTTTGGTACGGGAGTAGTCATAAACCTGCTCACTTACTTTGACAAAGCCGTCGGGCCGAGAATCCACGTCATCATCTTCCTCGTCAATATCATCGGCATCAAACTCGTCCTCTTCCGCGTCCTCATCAAACTCGTCCTCATCATCTTCAGTACGATGCGGCTCTTCGGCACTGGAGTAGTAACCCCCTTCACCAAGTCCGCCTTCGATTAGTTCTTCATTGTCTTCGTCTTCCTCATTGTCTTCGTCTGCGAGGAAGTGTTGTTCAATATACTGGTGTTCGCGCCACCCGCCCGGAGTCAACTCCTCCACGACTATTGAAAACTGATTCTCGCCCATGGCAATGCTATTAACTGCGCCGTTACCGCCAGCAATATAGCTAAGGGCTTGGGTGATCTCGGATAGGCGATCCAGGGGAGGCATAGAACCTGCATTTTCAATTGTCAGGGTGATCACGGCTTTCTTTTGTTCAGTCATTGGTTACTTTCCTTTTTGGCTTTATTGGCGGTGTCTCTATACTGCTTATCAGGTAGAGGACCGTAGTTGTGTTCCCGCGCGAAGTCCAGACACCACTTACGTGTGACCTTAGTTGCGCACTCTTGGCACAATGGCATACAGCCTGTAGCCCACCAGAAACGTGTTGGCACATCACACTTGACGCAAGACTCCACTCCTACGTTGTAGAACGGATTAGTCTTCGGGTCTTCTTTGGTTAGGTGTACAGTCATTATGTGGGCCCAAATTTTGATTTGTCTTCAGGCTCATGGATGCGCTTGCCTACTTCAACGATATTACCGTCGAACTCCTCCGAGTGTGAGTCCATCCAGAAGTAATCATCTTCCTCATCACCCGCGGACGACTCGGGATCATAGATCAACTCAAGTATGATCCATCTTTTATAGGGTGTCCTGTGGTGCAGTGCAGTACGTACCCAATACCAGCCAGGCTCTTTGCCTTCAGGGTGAACAATAACAGGCTTTGCTTTGCGCATTGCTTGATTCCTTGCGTACTTGATTGTCGAGAAGAACTTTGGCTTATGCGGGGTAGAGCATTCCAGTGTCGAATATTCCACCGCCTACCCAGTGCCCAGGAGTGCTTTCATATTCCAGATACACAACCCACTCATCAACAGATTTTACCCGGAAAGTTGTAGGGTCCTTCATCTTGGCATTGACGATTACGAGGACGCCGGGCACCACGTCAGCTTTTTTGAGAAACTTTTTCTTTGCCATTACTTGATTCCTTTTTGATGCGTTCTTTTAGGGCGTTGTATCTTTTCCAATCACTAACAATGCCTACAGTACGTGTAACTTTGTGGGCAGCAATAACAACAGGGTAGTGTATGCAGGACGTATCTAGTACAAGACCGCCTGTGTGGAAGTTGGCTATATGGCGGCCAACATTCTTGAGTTGTATATCACCAATGCTTTTATTTGAATCATTGGCACGGCGTGTTAACACCAGACAAACTTTGTATACGTAGAAGTCGTTTAAAAATGTAGAGTCAACTGGCTCGTCCGATATGACCATGCGAACCACAGACTGGCTGACTATCTTGAAGCCTGCTTTTATCGCACTGTATACCACGGACGCTAGCACCAGATGTTCTATGATTAAAACAATGTGGCCATCCGGCTGCAATACACGTTTACACTCTGGGAAATACTTGTCGGGAAAGTCACTCCAGTTGTTACTATCTATCCTATCGCGAGCGAGAAATGGATAATGGTCCGGATAAGTAAATATTAGACCTACAGTAGAGTCGCGCAAACGCCGCATACCGTCCAGTAGTGAGCAATAGAGTAAAGAAAGCGTCCTGTCTTTGGTACGAAAACTGGTACGCTGACGTGCCGCTACTTCGTTGTTAGATACTATGACAACGTAACCGTTATGTTCTTTACACCTAGATAGTATAGGAACGTCGAGGGCCGAGCAGCCGCAACTGTATAGGTTAAGCATGTTACGTCAACTTTGCTTCGTCTCCGTGGAGATCAGTGTCTTTAGGCACATGCTGGAACTGCGAACGTACGGGGCTAACGTCTGCGTTGTCGCCCGAGTATTGTGCAAACGGGAAATCCATATCGGGTGTCTTCTGCCACGTTTCGAGAATGTCCACAAACTTACCGAAGCCAACTAGGACTTCCGCAGGCAGATCACTGAGCAGCTTTATCTCTACCATGTTCTTATCCGTTACCGTGTAACCCATGCCTAGATGTTCAGTGTCGAAGTAACAGATGAATTTATGCTCATCGTCCGCAGGCAGCACGGTGTACACAGCGCTCTGGACCTCCTGCAATTGACGCTTGAGCGAGGAAGTTTCAGCCAGCAACTTGCTAAACATCATAACGGACACCATTAGTCTGTATCTTCAGGTCTGCATTGCGTTGTTCTGCGTCTACAGTAAGTTTGGAAAGCGGCGTATAGATTGAATCGTCCAGTACACTCTGGTTGCTAAACACACGCATGGTCATTAGACCGGCTGCGGATTCGTCATCGTGCGCTACCATGTCCAGTACGGTTTCTTTAGCCATCATTAGAAACACGTCGGTGCTTGTCTGCAATCTGTTTCGCAGTTCAAACATACCGCTGATCAAATGCTTGGAGGCTGGATGCATCTTTAATAGCATTAGGTGATCGTGGGGTATGTGACCCGTAGCAGCAAGGTGGTTATACGTCTTCCATTGGAGATCGAACATCCACTCGTTATACTGCGCACTCTGGTGGGCTACATGGTCTGGTTGATCGAGGAATACGCGGCGAGGCTGTACCAACGATTTCAGGTGGCGAATGAATTGCAGTTCGCGCCGTGCTTCGTCCATACAGGGTTGAGCTATGCGGGTGCGGGCACGTTGTTCGTCTATGTTGCACTGCGCCAGAAGCTTGCCCGACCTAGTTTCGTGTTCGTCTGCGAGGACAGTTTTAGACGTGACCACTTTAGCCTGCGCACGTAAACTTTCTGCCAGTGCAGATTCAATAGAGAACTCTCTGTCCTCTTCGAGCTCACATAGGATACGGTAAGCTTCGTCGTAGGTATGGCAGTTACCTAGGATTATGTACGCAGTTTCGAACCGCGAATGTTTCCAGTGCATAGCTATTCTCCGGACTCAGAAACGAAAAAACCCATATTGAGAGGCGTCCTAGTAGTTAGCAGCACAGCAGGTGCTATGACCATACGGCAACTACGGGCAGGCAGGACGCCTCTCAATATGGGTTTCGGTAATACAACAAAATGGCGGAGACATTAGCCCCCGCCATTTTTATTCAACCGGTGATCTGATTCTCAGATGCGGTTAGTCTTACAACTCTTCGTCGAAATCATCGAAATCGTCGAAGTCATCAGACTTTTTTGCGGCTTTTGCCTTCTTGGCTTTTTTGCCCTTTACAGGAGCGGCTTCAGCAGGAGCTTTCTTGCCTTTTGCTTTCTTGGCAGGCTTGGCTTCAACTTCAGCTTCAGCGGCAGCGGCTTTCTTGCCTTTTGCTTTCTTGGCAGGCTTGGCTTCAACTTCGGCTTCGGCTTTTGCTTTCTTGCCTTTTGCTTTCTTGGCAGGCTTGGCTTCAACTTCAGCTTCAGCGGCAGCGGCTTTCTTGCCTTTTGCTTTCTTGGCAGGCTTGGCTTCAACTTCGGCTTCGGCTTTCTTGCCTTTTGCTTTCTTGGCAGGCTTGGTGTCGGCAGTGGTCTCTTCAGCACCATCTACGATAGCCAGTTGAGCAGTAGTGCCCGCGATCAGTTCAGCCAGCTTCTCGGCTTGTGATTCGTTAGACTTCTGCGCACCAGTAAGTGCTCGCAGTTCTTTCTTCAAGCGTGAAGCTTCGCCGCGTTGTGCAAGTTCGATTGTCTTAGCCATTAGGGTAAATCTCCGATTACTTTACGTTACAATTTTTAGCCGAACATCATTGCTCGGCTAAATAAATTCCAGGGGTTGGGAGTCTATGGATTAATCTTCGTCCCAGTCGTCTTCATCTTCGTCTTCATCTTCGTCTTCATCTTCGTCTTCATCTTCGTCATCCGAGTCGTCTTCGTCTTCCTCATCATCGGAATCATCTTCGTCTTCATCTTCGTCTTCGTCTTCATCTTCATCTTCGTCTTCGTCTTCGTCTTCGTCTTCATCGGAATCATCATCGTCTTCGTCTTCGTCTTCGTCTTCGTCTTCGTCTTCTGCTTCAGAGTCATCGGCTTTTTCGTCAACGGCGGCGATCAGGGTTGCGAGGTCGTGCCCTTTATCTTGGGCGTCTACCAGAAACCCGAGAAGCATATTGGCCAACATTTCTTCCAGGTTAAGAACTGCGGGCTTTTTAGACTTTGCCATTTTGTAAATCCTTGTGTTTTAGTTAATTGCGCAATTACCGAGAACAACAACGCTCTCGATTAATATCTATTTACACTTTTCAATTTAAGCTCTTCCGATCAGAGGTCTTCTTCGTCGAAATCTTCGTCCTCATCATCCTCGTCTTCGTCTTCGTCTTCCTCATCTTCGTCTTCGTCTTCGTCTTCGTCTTCGTCTTCCTCATCTTCGTCTTCGTCTTCCTCGTCGGAATCATCATCTTCGTCTTCGTCTTCCTCGTCGGAATCATCATCCTCGTCTTCGTCTGCGTCTGCGTCTTCCTCTTCCTCTTCGAAGTCCTCTTCCTTCTGTTTGGCTCCACGCTTCGGACGTGAAGTTTTTTGAGATTTTTCATCCTCGTCTGCGAACACTTCAATAGTGACTTCATCGGAAGGGAACACGGAAGTTACTTCACCTGTAATGGAGTCTTTAATCTTCATGACACCAGTAGAAGGGCTTCGAGAAATATAACCTGTGATTGTGGCTATAAGTTCTGTGCGCAGCAAAGTAACACTGGAAACTTCGCCGGGTTGTCCGAACACTTTCACAACGTCTTTCAGTTGAAACGTGCTGATCCGGGTCTTCTTGGAGCCGTTTGTTTTCTTGTGCCGAAAGACTACACCTGTACCGTCATACGAAACAAGAAAGCCGCTCACTGTTACAGGAATACGCAAGGCGTAGATGTTAACTGTGTGTAGGGCTTTTTTCAGTTCGATTCCAGTACCTGCTTTAATACCGCGTAGGCGTTTGGCAATCTTATCTGACTGGGACAAACGAGCATTCTTAGCCATGTACAACTCCGAATTAAGAGGAAGAGGATAACGGGTTAGTAAGTTAACCCGCTTAATCTATGCTTTGTTTACAGTTTATAACATAAGCAGCGTATCGCCACCATTACTCAGTAGCAGGTGCTCGGCTTCGATTGCTGTGCGGCCAGTTGGGAAGATGCGATATACATCCGATTCAATGTCCTGGGCACATTCCCGCAAGTAAGAAGTGGACAATACGGCAGCTTCACTGTCTTCCGTTGCATAGTTGTACAGTAAGTTGAGCAGTCCCTCGTCCAGAAGGTTTGAGCTATCGAAAGCGAACGTCAGGCGGAAATCGTCTTCTGCCATGCCTGCGGTACGTGAGTAGTTTGCAACGATCTTGGACATTGACTTGAGCGGCTTGACCATATCGCTAACGCCAACCAGAAGAGGAACGTTAACATTGATCGCGATGGTTGGGCGCAGAATCACTGTGCCGTCCCCTTCAATATCGAAAACAGGCCAGGTGTGAACTTCGAATGCGTCCGAAACTGGCGTATGCATTGTTTCAGGAAGCTGGGCAGCACTATACTCGGTGACACCGATGCTGTCCAACCCGTCATCGTCTTCGTCGTCACCATTAGTAGAAGCGACGGGGGCTACTGAAGAAAGGAACTGGAAATGTGGGTTAGATGTGTCGTCGAACATGCCATACATTATGGCACGGGCGTTCTGGTCAAAGAATTGCATAAGGTCGTTTACGCGATCTTCCAGTCCTTCTGTATCGCCGAAGAAAATAACGTCACGCTCCGACATTTTGCCAACGTAAGTGGCAAGCTCAGACAATGAATCGCGAATCAGTCCTGAGGGGCTGCTCTTTTCTCCAGTACCTTTGCGCAACGGGCTACTCACACTGTAATGCTCGCCGTCAATCTTGACCACGTTCGGAGCATCGCCAGAATCGCGGGCAGTAATGTTTAGCATAATACGCGGAACAATGGACAGGCGAACGCTGCCTTTCTGGGCGAAAACATCGGAGATAGATGGAGCGCTAGGCTCTTCGGCTTCAGCAGGCTCTTCGTTGTCGATAGTGATCGGCGCTTCCTTGTCTGCGAGGATGTTTTCTTCAAGGCGACGTGCGATTTCTGCATCGCTGGGTCCGTCGGGGTGCTGGGCGGCGTTGTAGTCTTGGCTGTTCATAGGTAATGCTCCTTTACTGCGTTGTTTACTTTCGGATATCATTTGTTGCCGAAGCTTATCGGCGCGGTGCGGCACTCTGCCTAACATCATCCTGTCCTTATCAAAGTGAAACTATATACACAGGCTTTTCGTCTTCTTTCTTTACACTTCCTATATGGGCTTGTCTAACGACCAGTCCGGAAACCGTAAACTCGGGATACTTGTCAGCAAACTTTTTCAGGGCAGGCTTATACGCTTTAGCCAGGGACTTGCTCTTGTCGAGATACAGCACAGTATGGCCTTCAAACATGGCGCCTTCAATTGTGCTGAATCCGGCGGTGCTCAGGTGTCTAGCAATGTCTTTGCCTACAGGTAGGGTCAGGTTATTACCTTTCTCTCCGTAGTACATATCAGTAGCAAGAAACTGAAACAAGTTTTCTGGATACTTAGCATGGTGGAGAAGTTGATATTCGTCGTTCTCCTGCTCCAGTGCGCTCAAGCGTTTTTGCGCGATTGCCAGCGATTCTTCTGTCTTGGCTTCTGCGCTACCATCTTTAATGGCTTGGCCTGCTGTTTTTATCTTTAACAAACGCGCACGGACCGTGGCTACTAGTTCCGCATCTTCTTTCTTTTTGGCTATGACCAATTCCTTCTTGTATCGCAAGTGAGAAGAGCGCAACCGCGTTAACTCGGAACCCGACCGGACTCGCTTCAAAAAATCTTCCGCAGTGTCTATAGTGTTGGTAAGGCTAAGATACTCCGGAAGTACGGGCGACTCGTTGCGGACTTCATTGACCGTGTCCGCGAAGTGATCGAATAACATGGATACAGATTTTATGTCGGGCAGTGCTTTGCGAATGAGAGGCTTCTTACTATTGGGTACGGCTAGAGTACCAGCAACCACGAAATAGTCTGCAGGGGTTTGCAGATAATCTTCCAAGCGTCCGTAGTAGTCAGGTGTTAGTAATCTCTTGTACTTGGCGCCAGAGCTACCGTGCGAACCTATGTAGTCTGGAATGTTTAGCTTGTTAGCTAACTCTAAAGCCAGTCTTTCGCCCGTCATCCCACCTACACGAACATCGTACAGGTAGCATAAGCTTCCAGTCTCCGTCAGCCTCACGCGGTACACTGCAAACAATCGAACGCCTGCAATTAACGGCGATAGCATATAATTCTTTTTGGTCGGTATGTCTTTTATTTCAGCTTTCTGAAATCGCGGACACAAGCGCTTGAACATTTTGTCAATTATTGCGGGGTACGAAAATTCCGTCACAGGCAATTCGGCTATGTGTTGCCGCAATTCTTTTAATGCTTGCTTGAACGATAAAGGCCCCGTAGCGACTAATGAAAAGTTTGACCATGACATGGAAAGCTCTTCGCTCTCGGGTACTCCGAGTCCCACACTGTACATCATGGCTAGCGTCAGCATATCATCCGTGTTTCCGGCTTTGGCGCCTTCGGCGATACGCCGTACGGTATCGTTATGGATACGAGGCATGACGTTGAGTTTCTCCAAGTCCAATAGTAAAGGCAAATCTAAAACCGTGCCAGGGAACGGAGTCTTAACCGTCATTTCGTTGCCGTTTCGATATACAAGCCGCGTAAATAGAGGTGTTAAAACTTCATTGGCCATTTTGCGATTCCTTAGCGTTGCGCTTCAAGTCCTGCACAATAGAATCTAACGCGCCCATGCTCGTCGCGTCGTCTAAGGGTAACTGCGCTTGATCATCCGTTACGCTTTTGTCAATTATTCCCAAAAACGTGGAGCGGGACATTACACAAATCTCCTCATGCCCGAACATGCTAGATGGAAATACAACGAGGTCTCGGGATAGTTTACGGAAAGCGTGATTGCAGGCCCTATAGAATGCCGCGGGTAAGTTCGGTGTTACCGACTCCTCATCATCGTGTGCGAACCGCACATCATACAGCGCAGGCTGTAAATTGCCTGCGTCGGTCAGTACAGGTTCCTCATCTTCCAGTGCAAGATAGCGCTTAATAAAAGTTGTTACATCATATTCAGATTTCATTTTAATTCCCTACAATGTTGTGTTGATCCGTGGTGCTGCGGTACG